>ERZ1106983.703-NODE-703-length-37922-cov-45.213537_pt1 | contig 37922 bp, 28 predicted proteins | sample MGYA00403693_ERZ1106983 | MGnify/ENA primary metagenome ERZ1106983 (study PRJEB35170, sample SAMEA104062420) | human gut metagenome | biome: human gut; feature: human-associated habitat; material: faeces | place: Denmark | collected 2012-07-13 ...
GAAAAGTGAACGGATATCCCCGTTTTGGGTGGGTGGATATCCTCCGTTTTCAGCACGTTAAACACCTTTTTGTTGCGAAAGATTATTCGGATCTGACTCGAAACGTTGTACAGGGTAAGCATCAAGATGTGTATAACTCCTATATTCTACATGATGCACAGATAGCATTGTTTATTGTTGATGGAGAAATAGGGGATATTACAAAACATGAAATAGATATTGCGATTGCGTCCACAAAGAAATCTCGTCATCCAATAGTTTATGTGTATGGAAAGAATATCAAAGAAGGCAACGCGTTATTGGACTATTTAAATCAAGAATGTATTTATTATCAACATTTTTTCGATGACAGAGATCTGTCAACCAAAATAAAAGCAGACTTAGATGCTGCAACGGCAACGATTGATAGGCAATTTCTGTTTCGCTTTTGGACGTCAATAGTATTGTCAATGCTCTTTTGCAGTAGTGCTTTCTTCATGATAAAAAACTGCACAAATAACACAGAGTCAGTAGTTGAAAAGTGCACGGCTCAATTATATCTAATGAGGTATACTGATATTAATGCATTAACTGGTACTAGTTTTTTTAGTGATAGTGTTTTGGCAGACTTCAAATATGAAGATTCGATAATGACGGGTAGCAACATAGCTGTGTTCCCTATTATGCGTAAAGACTCAGTCATAACTTCAACACCGCCATTTTTCCGTCTTAAGTTGAATAACAAACATAGAAATACGATAGTTTTTGTAGAAGCTAAACTAGAGGTTGATAAATATGTTAGAGATTCTGTCACAAGTAAAATGTCATTTAAGTCACTAGGTGATATGCCAGATGTCTGTACTGTGAACGTCAAACATGATAATTCAGAGTATTTGTTAAAGGGATTTCGTCATAATGTGGCATATGGTGAGACTGACGATAGGTTTTTCTTTTCTGTTTTGGCCGATGAGTGCTGCTCCTTTCGTATGAGAGTTCGAGCGAAATCTCAATTCGGAGACTATCTGTATTCTAATTATATTTATGTAAAGTATATAAGGTAAATGGAATTGGTTAGAATATGGCAAAGTTAACGGTAAAGATAACTAACACAGGTGAAGAATTTGAAATTTTCGATGTTGATTTAAACCAGTTAACGCCTCGGCAATTATTTGCAGAAATGGTGCGTCAAGGCCTGTTGCCTGCTGGCCCTATAGCTGGACACTATACAGTTCTTTCTAAGAATGAGAAGATCGTTGATGACGGAGATTTGGATATTGTGTTTGCTCGGTTGAGCTTTGTTGATGGTGACTCTATCAAAATAATTATAAAGGCATCTGGGGCCAGCCTTGATACAACCCGAGGAGTCAGCGCAATGGCAGGTACTACCGCATCAAGGAGTCTTTCTGTGACAGGCACGGCAACTTTTAGTGTGCCTTCTAGTTCTACGAGACCTCCTTATACTTATGAGTCTATGCCTTTTGGTTTTTCTACGGAAGAAAAAACTAAAAGAATAGTAGATGAAAGAATTTCAATTTTGCAATTAGATCAATTATGGGAAGAAGAACAAAGAATAAAATCGCAAATAGATAGAATTCGTTATGAACTTGATAAGCAAAAGCATTTGAATACCTATTGTGTGAAACAGGAAAAACATGCTTTTGACGAATTGCTATTCTTTATCGAACAACAAACAGGAACAATTGGAGAAAAGTCCCGTCAAAAGATGCATGAACTGCTATGTAATCGTTTGACCATGATACGGCAGTCATCATCATTTCTTGCAGGCTTTTATAAAACTGATGAAATAAAAATGATAATAGAACTGCTGGGGCTTTTAGATTCCTTTGCTAAAGAACGTGAGGAAATGTTGTCTAATGTCCAAGTGTTGTTGCAAAAGGAAATAAATGTGACAGAACATAAGTTTGCTTTTAAAGAGGACGAGGCAAATAGGGGAAGTGAGCGGTTTTTAAATAATTTTCTTTTAGACAGTGAAAAGAAATTAGAGGAGTTAAAAATCCAAAAGCTTCGTGTTGAGCATGAACTTGAAAAAATAAAAGAAGTAAGTAGGTTTGATAGAGTTTATTCGTCTGTTTTCGCTCCAGCAGAAATGAAGCGCAACTCACACATGCTCGTACAAGTTTACCTTCATCTTTTAGAAGAAACTGAGATTGTAAAGGAGTTGGGAAGAGAGGCGCAAAACAATGCTGAACGCCGTGGCTATATCCCTCTCCAATGTAAGTTGAAGGAGGGTGACAGAGTGGATATCCTTTTAAATATCTATGGCGAGACACTGCTACAGTCAGAGACGAAAAGTATTGTTTGGCAAGGCTCTTTTAACAAATGCAGTTTTGACTTCTTTGTGTCGAAAGATATTGTTGTTGGCGAACTTAGTGTTGTGGCTTTACTTACCGTTAACGGCGTGCCTGTTGGGGAAATGCAGTTTGTTACCGAAATTGTTGATATTGCGAGACAACTGAATACTGAGATTATTGCCCATAAGTATAGTAAGGTTTTTATTTCGTATTCTCATCAAGATGAGGCAAAGGTGAAATTTTTACATGAGGGACTAGAGCTGGGGTCTGTTCCTCATTTCTTTGACCGAAATTATCTGAAAACGGGTGATGTGTTCCCACAAGTAATAAAGGATTATATTGATTCTGCAGATCTGTTTGTCTTATGTTGGTCAGAGAATGCTTCCAAAAGTGAGTATGTGCAGAAAGAGCGGCTGCAAGCTATGGGACGAGCATTTCCGCAGATAAAACCAGAGAAGGCAGCAAAACTTAGAATATATCCCATGAGTATAGAACCACATGCCGAATTACCAAGTGACATGAAAGAGTATTATCATTTTGGTGTGATATAGTTATGAAAGAAGAATAATTACTAGTGCCTCTTAATATATGTTAGTCAAATTTGAAGTCAAAACAGAGTTGTCCGTCATCCGGATTTTCCGTCTCCTGCTTGAGAGGTTGGAGCAGGTCAATGATGCTCTCCGTGGTGAGTGCAGACTTGCCAAGGATGCGCATGACTTCGACGACAGGCCTGCCAATCTTGAGGTCGTGTTCGATGATAGCAATGAAGCAGTAGGTGATGCTGGCAATGTGTATCATAATTTTGAATTTAAATAATTTTAAGAGGCACTAGTGGCATTTCAATATTGATACAAATATGATTCTATTATCAATTTTCGTATTATCATTTTTCGTAGTAGCAATTATTGCTTATATTGTATTCCGACGATACGAAAAAATCGTTTGTACAGAAATATGCAACATCTATTGTAATACCATTGTTTCGCTCGACCAATGTGCGGGCATTGCTAAAGATATTTTAAATGAGTGGCAGAAATTTTCTATTAAAGCAACATTGAACCATAAGGTTGATACGAGAGATGTTGAAAAAATATTGAAGATGTTGGAATTGAAAAGTAAGAATGTAGTTGAAATGTGTAAAATAACACCTAAGCTATTATTCGACAATTCTCTACCCAAGCAAAGGATATTGGCAAAACACAAATTACCATTGCAAGAAATCCAAATGGCAATCACTTTGCCTAAAACAACCTATGAAGAGTTGAAAGCGTTGATCGATGAAACAATGTGTGATTTGGTAAATGCGGATAGTGTAGATTTCGCTCGGATTGATTTCACGAGAGTGAGATTTATGGTGTTTTTGGAAGAAACGATAGGTATGTATTATGCTTCAATGGAAGGTATTTGCTCTTTTCCGCTATCGGTATTACGGCTTTATGAGGATGTTTCTCACAAAACAAAGTATTTGCCTACAGAAGTTGGTTGCAATAAGCGGAAAGAAGATTATTTGCATTTTCAGGAACTACAAATGAACAAAGCTCAAAACTTGCTTGAGTCATTTAAAGATAGCTTAGACAATGAGGACAATTTGGTGAAGAATTATGCGGAGAATTTATTGAAAAAAGATATTAATCTCTTTTTCTCTGGTTCTAAAGAGTTAGAAACCGAAAGAAATGTTTTCAATGGGGCTGTAGTAAGGCAACAGACTAAATGGAAGACAATGGGGCTAAATATTTATGGCTTCTCATATCAAAATTTCCCGTCTGAAGTAGTATTAGAAGGGCATCAGGCAGCGTATAATGCTTTCATTCAGAACGATACCGATGCTATCTTTTTTGTGTTGAATGGAACTGTCGGAAATTATACTGAAAAAGAGTTTATGCTAGCCATGCATTCTTTCAAGGAAAAGGGGAAACCGAAAATTTACGTGTATTCAAAAAAGAATGACGTGTGGAGTCCTTCGGTTGAGAAAATGCGTAAGTGCATAAGCAGTGAAGGACAATACTGGCAAGATTATACGGATAATACCCATTTGAAGCTATTGATAGAGAAAGACATGACGGATGTTGTAACAACTATCAACGAGGAAAACGCCAATACGAGAAGAAAGCTTCTGGAATAATTGCAAATGATATTCTAAACACTTGGATTAGGGGTGATTTGTTCTGTGAAATTGTACCATAAATCCTCATAAACTATCAATCACTCTCTCCATACAGAAACAACCCTATGAATTCACGACAATATACATTCAATAAGTCCACGCTCACAGTCAAGTTTGACAACATACTTGATACACAGGCTGAAGTAATCGTCAGTTCCGACGACTGCTATGTGACAATGGGCGGTGGTGTGTCACGTGCCATACTTCATGCTGGCGGCGAAGTCATTATAAAAGATGCACAAAAGATGGTGCCAATACCGCTAGGTGATGTTCTCGTCACCACAGCAGGCAAACTGGAGCATCAGAAATATGTCTTTCATTGTATCACGATAGATAAACAACGAAGCATGCAGATCCTTACGCAGCAAGTGACAGAAGAAGATGTGCTCAACTATCTTTTACAGCATGCCGTTGACAAGTGTTTCCTACTGATGCAAGCCATGGACATGACCTCCATAGCATTTCCTGCCATTGGAGCTGGAGTTGCAAAAATTCCCATACAAAAGGTGATAGAGCAAATGTCCATAGCCATAGCTCGAAACCTTGGCAATACGAATAAATCGCTCAAAGTGGAGTTGTATCTGTATGACATCTACAACCTCTACACTGAATCTGATTATATCACGCTCTTTGAGAGCCTTGCTGCAAAGGCTGCATTATTGGAATACAAAAAAATGCTTGCAAATGAAGATATGCCCATTGAGCCTACATTGAAAAATAGAAATGAAAAGTTGCCATCACGCAAAAGTATGAAGCATAAAGTCTTCATCAGTTATTCTCGTAAGGACAAAGATGCAGCCGACTGCCTGTGCGAAATACTGAAAGAGAATGACATTGCGTACTGGATAGACAAGGAGGGCATATACAGCAGCTTCAATTACAAGGAACTGATTGTCGATGCCATTGACGTTTCCCAATCAGTAATTTTTATCAGTTCCGTCAACTCAAATGCCTCTATCAACTGCATTCGTGAGATAGGCTATGCCGTAAACATGAACAAGCCTATCCTTCCCCTCATGCTCGACGATGCTCCATATGCCAAGAGCATCCGCCTTGACATCTCCGATATAGACCAGATAGACTTTCGTGACCCTACGGCGTCAAGAAAGAAGTTGATAACGAGTTTGATGTATGTGGAGAATAAATAATCACTATTATGGATAAAGGTATTTGGGTATTTCTTTCTCACTCAAACAAAGACTATGAAAAAGTGCGTCAAGTTAGGAATATACTAGAGCAGCAAGGGGATAGACCTTTGATGTTTTTCTTGAATTGTCTAAATGATGACAATGAAATATGTAATCAAAAGCACTATAAAGAAAGCGTATGAAATCATTAATATTTTTCATCCCCGAATTCCGCGGCAGCACTCCTTTAGCAGAAGGAATTAAGGATATTGCTAATAAATATAATTTAGAGTTTGAACTCGTAACTATAAAGAAAGATGCTAATCCATTACAACAGCAACAATTTCTTTACGCAGTACATGTTTCAGACATTGTAGTAGTAGATTGTACAATACCATCAGACGTAAATGACGGTGGCGTTTATCCAGCATTGACGGCACAAGTTAATATTCTCAATCACGTAATTGTTGTGAGTGAGAATAATCTACCATTAAACATTACACCTTTAAGAGGTGTCTTCCCTCAGAAAGATGGTGAAAGATATACTATCGAGCATATCTTGAAAGAGTTACCAGAACAAATTGAACAATCTCTGAAAGAAGACACATATAGTCGCATTCCTGAAGATATGATTAATGATTTCCTTAAATACCAAAAGGAAATGGAAGAAATGCTTGTTGCTTCATTAGAAATGCGCAGAAGGAGGAAGCACAAAAAGACTTCTGTAATGATTAGTTATCGCAACAGTCACAGTGAGGAGGTTGAAAAGTTTAAGTCTATTATTGTTGGTACTGATCCTTCGTCAAAAAATGAACGCCATAGATTAGGATGTAATGGTGATTATGAATTGAAGGTTTTACCTCCAGCTTCATTATGTGGCGCTGATGAAGCACATACTCCTATGCGCAGATGGATGCTTGTCGGCTTATTGGAAGACCATATTCGAGAGGTCGATGAGGTGTGGGTGTATGAGAGTCGTGACGCCAATGGGGAAATAGACTATACTAAATCTTGGTGGACAATAGCGGAAATGATAATGGTGACAAATATTAATTATGGCAACACTAAGAAAATTAAAGTAAAAGTTTATAATTCGATTACACAACAATTCTATGAGACGGCACCACGACAATATATTGTCAATATAACAGAGGCTCAACATAAGCGTTTAGCAAGATACCTTTCTAACACTCGTCCTGATACTATGGGACCAGAATGTTTGGCACAGGTAAAACAACTGAAGATGATAGCAAAGCTTATGCGATACAGTACGGAGGAAATGAAACGGCAAATGCTTGATAATCTCCGTGCTAATTTTGAGTTAAGCGTTCCTAAGACTTTAGAGGAAGATGAACGCAAGCAAATGATTGATGATATGATTAAGATGTATTCTGACCCTGACGAAATAGAACGTTATGCCAATGACGATGTTTTCAAAGAAGAGTTTTGGAACGACATTTCTTATCAAACAGCAGAAGCTACAAGTTGCTTTGTCAATGGTTGTATTGATGTTGATGAATTTATGTCCATCCCAATGGATGAAATTACAGGACATTCATTGGATGATTTTGTGAAAGCGTCTCTTAAGAATGGCGGTGCCATCAATCTTGGTTCTTGGATTCATCCGCTGAAGTATAAGGTGTCAAAAGCAAATATAGACAGGTATCTCTGGTTAGCTACTCGTATGGGTAAACCAACAATAAAAGATGGCAATGCTCCAGGATTAGAGAGAATACCGATATATAATATAACGAAGTTGTAATATGGACTTTGGTACAATCGGTGAAGATGTTCAGCAGTTTCTTCGCATGTGCTTAGGTACGGCAGCTTAAAGCCATTCTAACTGTACAGTGAGACAGGGTTGTCTAAATACTAATTCTTATAACGTAAAATGTACATTTCTAAGCCTATATTCATAAGCTACTCTAGACTCGATAAGAATATCGTGTTCCCATTTGTCAAACGAATTGAACAAGAGTTGAATACTACTTGTTGGATAGATTACGAGGGGGTCGAGGGTGGTGCCCAGTTTGAAGAGGTGATAGTGGATGCTATTGATTCGTCAAAAGCTGTTCTTTTCATGCTTTCTGATAATTCCTTATGCTCAAAGTGGCCAAAACGAGAGGTGCTTTATGCGGAAGATGAAGGTAAGCGAATCGTCCCCATCATCATTGATGGGAAAGGACTCCGCAGATGGTTTAAATTCCATTTTGGTAATGTAGATTGCATTGATTTAAACGAGGAGGAGCAGTGCGAAAAACTACTCAACAATCTTTCTTCATGGATTGGACTTGAAAGGGTGAGCAAAAATGCAAACAAAAGTGCTTTGTCTGCTAATTCATCTTTAAGTGCCAATCCGCAAATTGTAATATCAGCGGATAAAACGGTTATAACATTGTCCATCGATAGTGATATGGTTTTGACCTTAACGAGAGATTCTGAAAGTAATCGCTATGTTGGGAAAATACCTGTTCAGGAAATAGTAGAAACGATAAAGGAAAAAAACAGGTTTAAAGATATGGGGGTAGGGACCATAATTGGTGCTTGCGCTGGCTCTATACTTGGACCTGTTGGGATGGTAATAGGAGGAACTTGTGGCCATCTTATGGAGAAGTTTGAGGGAGAGAGCGCAAGCAAGGAAAAAATATTTAATTATGTTGTTTCTAAATTGAATAAAAAATATGATCTTAATTTAATAAGGAAAAATATCACGGGTTCTGATTTTATAGTTGAATTGGATGCAAATAGTGTTTCTGGTTTAATGTAGGTCGTGTGTATTTTAAGACCTATTGTGTAGCGATTGATAAATGTAGTTAATTGTTTATTATGATAAAAGACGATATTCAATCTATGTCGATATTTTCTAGTTGCGAACTATAAATATTAGCCTGTAGTGCATACCCCTTACGACATCTTTATAAGCTACCGGCGTACAACTGGTGCACAATACGCCCGCATCATACAGTTGATGCTGGCGCAGCGTGGATATAAAGTTTTCTTGGATTACGACGAGTTGAAAGACGGAGTTTTCGGAAAGCGCATAAAAGCGGCTATCAATGAAGCGCCAGTGTTTATACTCATGTTGTCGAAGGGGGCTTTGGATCGATGCAGCCAAGAGGGCGACTGGGTGAGAGAGGAGATTCTCATGGCAATGCAGGAAGGCAAGAAGATAATTCCTATTAATCCCGATAAAACGTTTGACGGTATTCATACTGATGTTCCGCAGGAGATAAAGGGTATCGCTTGCGATATACAACACTCTGAAATAGACTTTGGGCAAGCTCTTGGCGTTACGGTAGATCTGATGATACGAGAACGTCTGGCGTCGTGCATCGGCAAACGCGAGGTAAGTAAGTACAAAGATGAAGATTATGATACTGCACAAGCAACACTACGCAGGATAGACAAACGGAATAGATTCGTAAGAAGACTGGCAGTCGCTGTATCTACCATGATCGTGGCAATGGCACTGGTTACTTGCTTTATGTTTTGGCAGCATCACAAGGATAAAGAGGCTGTTGAGGCTGAGGCTGCATCGCTGAACGAGTTGCGAAGTGAATTGGAAAAGAAACACGCTGACTATTGTCTGCAGCTCAGTCCGCATCTGTCGCGTGAGCAAATGAACACTATTGATACTCTGCTGATGCAGATGCGTGAAGTGAAAAAAGATACGTTGTGGATGAGCCAATTTGAGTTTACTATAGGCCAATGGCATGGACTGTTGGGAGGAAAATGCACTCCTACCGACTTCCAAATGCCTATTACAAATGTGGCTTACGATGAAATCAACTACGTGCTCTTGGACAGTTTGCGTAACATGACGGGTATAGAGTTCACCTTACCCTCTGTTGACGAATGGCAATATGCAGCGCATGGAGGTGTTAACAATGAAACGACAATGTATGTGGGGAGTAATGACGTGAATCGTGTAGCTTGGTATAAAAACAATTCCAGCAATCGAAAACATGCAATAAATGATATTGTTGACAAAGAACCCAACACGCTCGACCTTTTTGCAATGAGTGGAAATGTGAGTGAGTTGTGCAATACACCCTACCCACATCAAAAAGGCGATAATATACAATGGACTATATGCGGTGGAAACTATAGGTCAGCAGCCTCTGAGGTGACCGTGTTTTCAACTGCTCCTATAGGAGTGGACGAGAAAAATGACGCGGTAGGATTCAGGTTGGTTATTCGTAAAGAATAGACGGTATGAAGAGTTTTTTATTCCTTCTAGCTTTGATGACTTCCTTGTCTGTAACCGCACAGGATGTGGGAGACGATGGTTTTGATAAAGTTGTTGCGGCCTATATCAACTTGCGCAATGCTGCAGCTATCAATGATACTGTTGCTTTCAAGCAAGTTGCCGAACAATTGCGACGATACGATCCGAGTGATTTCAAAACATTTCATCTGGCAGAAGACGAAACAATGTCTTTGAATGGACATATCGTGTTTGATGAGGCCTTTGCAGATAGTCTGTCCAAGGGCGTTGATATCTATAAGCAATCAGATTCTCTCAACAGAGCAATAGGTGAAAGGAGCGTGGGAATGCAAAGCTCACGAGGGCGACTTCAATCCAAAACAGTTATTATTAAAGCCAACCAAACGGCTTCGTGTACGTTTGTTGCAAAAGGCGTAAAGAAGATAGCTGTAGTGGCAGAGGGTGGCGGCAGGGTGTCGATGACAATGCAGGGATTGTATAAAAACAAACCCTATACTCAGTATGTCGATACAGAAAAGGTAAAGAAAGGAATGCCGCACCGGACGGGTACTTTGGCATTGAGAGAAGACTGTCTGAATACAGTTTTGATGAAGATCAAGAACTGTGTGCAGAAAGATATCAGTATTGTAATAACAATGAATTGATTTGTATGAAAAAGATTATTCTGTTTGTTTTATTGTTTGTGCTTTCGATTAACGTCAATGCACAAACCTTGCAAGATGCACAAGCCTTGCACGAAGAGGGACGGAAATGTCTAAGCGAAGGAAAGATAGTGCAAGGCCGCGAGCTTACCAAACGGGCGATGGACATTCGCAAGAAGTTGAGTGGCGAAGAAAATGAGGATTATATCACTTCGCTCAACAATTATGCCTATACTTTTGCTTTGGAGAAGGATTTTGTAAAAGCTACAGAACTCCAGGAGCAGGTGATGGCTTTGTGTGAAAAACTTCCAAGACCGCACAAGAATTTGGGTATGTATGCCTTCAACATGGGACGTTTCTACTTTATCGCCGACAACTACGACGGAGCGCAAAAATATTTAGAGATGGCTTTGCCGTTGATAGAGAAATATAGCGAACCCTATGGTAATACTTTGCAATGGTTGGGCTTGATTTATATGGAGAAGCAGGATACAAAGAACCAACAACGTATTCTTCAACTCATAGAAGAGCATAAACTTCATGAACTAAGCAAGGACTGCCATGAACCTAAGTGCATGTTGGAACGTGCACAATACTATGCGAGCAAAGGCAATACTGTAAAGGCGAAGGAGTGTTATCTTGAAGTGTTGGGCATGAAAATGGATGATGATATGAGACTAAAGGTGTACGATGGTTATGCTTCTTTGTTATCGCAGGTTAATGATTGGGCTTCGGCTGCTAATTACAAGCTGATGTCAGCCAGTATTATCAAAAAGAACAAAGGAATGAACGCTGAGTGTGCTGCCCATTATAATTATGCAGGTTTGTGCTTTTCTTTGTCGGAGCAACAATCAGAAGCTATTAGATGTTTCAATGAAGCAGTGGGTTTTTATCAAACAAAATCAGATGCCAGTTCTTCTTTAAAAATGGCTGCTTGTTACAAGAGTATTGGTAATGCTTATTCTGCACAAGGGGATTTTGCTCACGCCATTGTAGCTTATCAAAAATGCGTGGACTACTATGAGCACATGGATACGCAAAATACAGAATACCCAAAAGCTCTTCTTAGGTTGGCCAAGGCCGAGGAACGCAATAAGAACTACGAAGAGTCTGTGGCGCATCACAAACAGGCTATGAAACTCTTTGAAGAACATGGTATGTATCAGGATTATTCTGAGGCTACCTCGTCATTGAAGATATGCTATATGGACATGGGGGTAGATGAGAATGTTGACTTTAAAGGTGATGCGAGTGCTTTAGAAAAGAAAGCGATATTGGACAAGGTTATAGCTGAAGAAACTGAAAATCTTGAAATGACACGCGAATACCTTGGTAAATTAGCCTATGCCACTTCTCTTGGCATAATAGCTGGCAGCTATGAGTTGAAACAAGATTATGTTCAAGCCGTTTCGTATTACAAACAATACATTCCTGCTTTGCGTGAAGCCATCAGTGAGGAATTCCGTATGCAAAGTGAAGCAGAACGCATGCTTACATGGCGTGAAGAGGAGAATCGAATACGGGATTTTTTTGACATGATGGCAACAAGACCTGTTGGTTATGAGTCGTTGAACGGTGACATTGCCGCATTGGCCTATGATGTAGAGTTGCTTTCCAAGGGTATTTTGCTCAATTCTTCCATAGAGTTTGGAAAATTGTTGGCTCAAAAGGAAAACAAGAAGCTAAAGATGATGTATGACGACATCAAGTCTGCTGACGAGCAGATACGCGTGCTTCGAAGTAACATGCAGACGGAAGAAGATGCCAACAATGTATTGACACTGGAGCGGGAGAATAAAAAACGCCTGCTTCAGCTATTACGCGATTGCTCCGAAATGGCAGACTTTACTAATTACGTAATGTATGATTGGCGTGATGTACAAAAAAAACTGTCCCCGACAGATGTTGCCATAGAGTTTGTAGCTATAAAATCGGAAGCCTTGGACCAAGACAATTATATGGTGGCGTTAGTACTCGATTCTGACATGAAGACTCCTGTCTCAATTCCTGTATGTACTTTGGCTGATGCCAAAGTGATGCAGGCAGATCCGTCACTTTTCGACAAGTCTCTCAATTTGATTTGGGGAGGTATAGCCAATCATCTAGAAGGTAAAAAACGAATCTTTTTCTCTGCTGATGGCACATTCAATCACTTAGCCATTGAGTATCTTCTGTATAATGGAAAACCTATGGCTGAGCAAATGGAAGTGTACCGTCTTTCCACAACCAAGGAGCTTTGTTACAACCATCCGCATGCAGTGCCATCACGTGCCATGCTCTATGGCGGCATTGACTACAACATGAGCAATGCATCTGAAAAAGTGGTGAAACAGTCCTTAGCCGCCATGCGTAGTGGTGGCGATGGAGAAGTGGTATATGAAACTTTAGGGAATACTCTGCGTGAGGTCAATGAAATAAGTATGGTGCTTAAGCAAGGAAAGGTAAAGAATGTGGTCATTCTGAAAAATGACAATGCTAGTAAAAACTCCTTCCTTCAACTGTCAGATACCAAAACAAATATTCTTCATTTGGCAACGCATGGCGCATACAGAAGCCATAAAGGTATCACCGATGCTGAATCTATGAACAACAGTATTCTTGCTTTTGCAGGAGCTAATACAGAAGAGGATAGCGAGGTGAGTGCTTCTGAGATTGCTCAAATGAATCTTCGTACTTGTGATTTGGTCGTTCTTTCTGCTTGCGAGAGTGGGCTGGGAAAACTTGGTCAAGATGGCGTTTTTGGTTTGCAACGTGGTTTTAAGAATGCGGGAGTAAATACATTGTTGATGTCATTACGTACTGTAAATGATGCCGCCACTGCTGAACTGATGGTGCAGTTCTACCGCAATCTGATGAGCGGAATGAGCAAACGCAAAGCCTTGGTAGAGGCACAAAAGGATCTTCGGGCAAAAGGCTATACAGATGCAAAGTATTGGGCCTCGTTCATCTTACTGGACGCTTTAGATTAAAAATAATTTGTCGTGCAATGATAGAAATACGGCCTCTCTGCCCTCTATACAGGTATGCAACAACATAAAAACGTGAGCGATGAGTAAGAATATTTATATGCCCCATCCTATAGATACGAAGGAGGTAGTGCTGCCTAAGGAATTGGAGGCTTTGGCTGAAAACATTGCAAAGAATGTGCATGAGGTATGGTCGGCTGGACGGATGAAGGATGGCTGGACCTATGGCGAGGAGCGGAATGATGCAAAGAGGCAGCATCCGTGCCTTGTGCCTTATGAAGAACTATCGGAAGAAGAAAAGGAGTACGACCGCAACACATCAGTAGAAACGATAAAGCTCATATTGAAATTGGGCTTTAAGATTACGAAGGACTGAAACTGATGAAAACGGAGGGTTGTTCCCGATTCTGGCTGGGTGGAGTTGCGAACAACCCTTTTCGTTTTTTGTACAGGAATGATTAGGCTGGTTTTGAGCGGTTGCTAAAAAATGTGATTTTTTATAGTACGCAAGTTTTTCCAGTGATAGATGGGTTACTTTCATCCCCTCTTTGTCATAAAGGAGTGTGATAGCTTCGAGTGATGTTGAAATAACTATATGGATATAAAGAAAGGACAAGCAATGAAGATCAGGTATGCGACAATCAGTAAGGAGGGAAGGCGCTCTAACAATGAGGACTTCTTCGTGGTCATGGACCAGCAGGAGAGGGGGCGCTTTTGGGGTATCGTGTGTGATGGGATGGGTGGTCACGCTTGCGGAGAAGTGGCGAGCGAGACGGTGGCTCATGCTGTATCGGCATACTGGGAGCAGCATGCGGAGGAAAGGGATAGCGAGGCTAAGGTCGTGGAGGCTTGCCAGGAGGCGACTCGTGCTATCGAGCAGAAGGCGAGAGAGGTAGGAGTGAAGGAGATGGGAACGACGATGGTGATGGCAAGCATCGAGGGGGACATTGTGACCATAGCTTATGTGGGAGACAGCAGGTGCTATCTGCAGCGGCCAGGACAAGGGGTGGTGTATCAGACGCAGGACCATGTGAGGTTGAGCTTTGGGTACGAGATCGTGGCGCGCAGCTTCTTCAGCAGTCATCCGGAGGAGGCGATTGCCGACGTGGTGCAGTTTCCTGTTTGTTCGGGCGACCGGATTTTGCTTTGCTCTGATGGGGTCCACAAGAGTATGGAGCCCGAGGACTTGGAGGCAAGGATGATGGAAGAGAAGTCGCTGGAGGAGATACTGCATGGTTTCGACCTTAGTTGCTGGAAGTATGGCGACGATAATTATACGGCTATTCTGATGGAAGTGGAGTAGCGAGGGAATAGAATTGAATCGATGACAAAGTGAATCGATAAGATGACAAATAAAATCTATAAATCAAAACAAAGGAAATCATTATGATGAAAAAAGGAATTAACAGTAGTATGAAGAAGGCGTTTTATGCTTTGGATTGGACTATCTGCTTCTTGTGGGCGATAGTCGTGGTGATAGTTGGCTATGGCTGGTTCCCGTTCTTCCCTGTCAATACCGTGGCATTGACGGTACTGTTTCGCATCGTGTGCTCGTTCGCCCTCTACAAGGGTGAGAAAAAGGCTTGGGGCTCGGGGCTGGTCGCTCTTGCGCTGCTGGCGCCCAAATGGTTGATGGATGTTGATCCGCATGTGTGGATTTTTACCTCGAAGGCGTATGCCGTGATGGGCATGGAGACGGACAAGCCAGGGGAGGAAGTGTTGTCGTGGGTACTGAAAGTATGGCTGGGACTGTTTCCTGTCGTTGCCTATGCCGCCAATGTGATGCGCAAGGGCGGTATGGTGGACAACTTGACGTGGAAGGAAGCGATGGGACTGTTGCTTTGGACGGACCGACGGGCCAAGACCTACTGCGCCCTGCTGTTGGTGGCGCTCTTTGCCTTGTTTTTCGGACTGGCCCTCTACGACCGTGCTTGCGCCTTGGCTTGTGTTGTGGCGCCCATGGTCAGTCTTTATCTGCTGCAAAGGCTCCGTGGTGTGGCGATGGGGAAACTGTGGGTGGTGGTCATTGCCATGGTCCCGTTCTTCTTGTCGCAGTTTGACGCGGGGGTGGAGCGTGTGGCGATGCTCGCTCTCAGTCTTTGTGCGATGGCCTATGCTTGTGGCGGACTTCTCAGGAGCGTGAAGGACCTGCCTTTCTATGTCGTCGTTGTGGGCTATCTGGGCGTATTGCTGCCCTGCATGGCTATTGGCAGCAATCCCTACTGTTGCCTGGATGTTGCCAGGGTGTACCGTCAGCGTCTTGATGCTTACCCGGGCATTCTCGTCGTCAAGGACCAGGAGACGGGGAAGGTGGGCTTGCGCGATCGTTACGGAATGCTGGTGAAACCGGAGTTTGACTCCTTCGCCTTTCACACGGCCAACAATCGGATTGGTGTGCTGGAGATGAGGCGCAATGGTTATTATACGCTCTACGACCTTGGGTCAGAGAAGCGCTGGGTGGCGGACCATATTGACCATTCGCTGCAGGATCGGATCTGCAAGGTGGTGGAAGGCCATGCGAATGTGTATGACTATGAGAGTAGCGAACGCATGGAGATCAGAGTGACGGAGCTGGCTTCCAACAAACTCGATACTTGCACTGGGCAGGTTTCTTCCAACAAACTCAATACTTGCACGGGACTGGTTTCCAACAACCAGCTCGATGCTTGCACTAAACAGGAATCCAACAAACTCGTCGCTTGTGTCAAGGCCAGGAAGATGGAAACCGTCTATTACGACTGCGATCCTGTCCCGTTTATCCCCACCGACTCGATAGCGAGGACTGCGGGGGAGGTGGTCCGCGACACGGTGGTGACGCCGAATGAGTTTACTCTCCATTCGATCAGTTATGCTCAGAGCGTGACGGTCGGCAAGGGGCAGACCTACTTGGTGCAGGTGCTGCTGGCGCGGAAGCAAAAGCCTACGCAGCAGGAGGCCGTGAACCTGGTGCAGAATGTTGTGGGCTTATTGAGAAAATAAAAGCATGGCGTGACTTTTATGCCTTTGTCCATAAAAGTCACGCCATGAGACGTATTCCATAAAAGTTGCGCCATGAGGCGTATTCCATAAAACTTACGCCATAAGACGTATTCCAAAACGCCATAAGACGCAGTTCATAAAAGTCACGCCATGAGGCGCAATACCTCCGCCACTTGTTCTGCCATGGGGCGCTGCGTGTCGATCCAGTGGATGGTGAGGCCGCGGCGCTCCATGCCCCGAAACCAGGTCATTTGTCGTTTGGCAAACTGGTGGATGGCGATCTCCAGGCGGCTGAACATCTCGTCGTAGGAGGTGCGGCCGAGAGCGTATTCGGTGACAAACTTATACTCCAGGCCGTAGTAGATCAGGTCCTCGGCGGGGACCGTCTTGAGCAGACCTTTTATCTCCTCTACCATTCCTTCCTCCAGTCGTTGGTGCAGGCGGCGGGTGATGCGTGCGCGGCGTGTCTCCCTATCGACCCATGTGCCGATGATGGTGGAGGGGATGGGTGGCACCTGGCGGTTCTCTGTGGGCGTATGGAGGTTGTACTCCTCTATCTCTATCGCGCGGATGGCCCGCTGGCAGGAGTCCACGTCCGTGCGGTTGTGCATCGTGGAGTGGTTGCGCGCCTTCAGGTCCTGGAGGATGACGGTCAGCTCGTCGAGCGTCTTCCCCTCCAGTTGCGCCCGCAGCGTGGGATTCTGGGGCACGGGCGAGAGCTGGTAGCCTCGCAGCACGGCCTCGATATAGAGTCCTGTGCCGCCACAGAGCACGGGCTGGCGTCCACGACGGCGGATGTCCTCGTAGGCCTGGAGGAAGTCGCGCTGGTATTCGAAGAGATTGTATTTCGTTCCTGGGTCACAGATGTCTATCAGGTGGTAGGGGATCGGCTTGCCCTCCACCACATAGTCGGCGAGGTCTTTGCCCGTGCCGATCGTCATGCCTCTATAGACCTGACGACTGTCGGCGGAGATCACTTCGCCGTCCAACTCATAGGCAAGGCGTGTGGCAAGGGTCGTCTTGCCGCTTGCCGTGGGCCCAAGGATGGTCAATAATTGCTTCATGGATGCAAACTTACATAAAATTTCTGGAAAAAGCGAGTAGCTGGGAGAAAAAGTTCAGACCCTCTTGTCCTCGCTCACAGTTTCAGACCCTTTGTCAGGTTCTACCGGGACATGGAGTGATTCGACGTGGACATATAGAAAAACAACTTGAACAACTTTTACAACAAGTTACAACGCTTCGCGGGGACATTGCCTCTTCGAGGCCCATTCAAACCAAGGGTTGCTTGTAGCGAAACAACTATATACAACGCTTCGCCAGGACAATCAGCAGGAAATAGTCAAGGCGAAAACGTGTCATTTATGGTACCCTTTCTCGCCATGATCACAGTTTCAGACCTTCTATTGGTTCGGTACGGACGAAGGCGGCAGCGAGATAGGAGGTGAGGGAGAGGAGCATCAGCAGGGCGAAGTAGATGCGGTAGCCGAGATAGTCGGCGAGGATGCCGGAGAGTGCGCCCGAGACCGTGATGCCGATGGCAGCGAGGGCAAAGCAGTAGGAGTAGAACATGACGGGATGGTAGCCCCGTGAGAGGTGGGCGAGGTAGGCGACGAAGGCCATGATGCCGAAGCCGAAACCAAACTGCTCCAGGAAGACGCTGAGGGTGATCAGGGAGAAACTGGTCGTCAGCGTATAGGCCATCAGGACGTAGAACACTTTTGGCAGCGTGATGGCGAGCGTCATCGGCCACAGCCAATAGCGGAAGCCGTGGAGGTGGATGCAGCGTCCGCCGAGCAGGCAACCAAGCAGCATGCCGAAGGCACCCACCGTGCCCTGCGTGAAGGCTAGTTCCTGTGGCGAGAGGCTCAGTCCGCCATTGCTCCCGGGGTCGACAAGAAACAGGATGCCTACGCGGTAGAAGAAGCCCTCGGGGAGGAGGAAGAGCAGCAGGAAGAGCATCTCGAAGCGGAAATAGCGACGGTCCGTCAGTTTGCGGAGGTCTTCGATCAGCAGCGCCTTGTAGTCGTTGCGCTTGCGCACCAGTTGCTCACCGAGCGGCACGAGGACCACGGCATGATAGACCGCCAGCAGGAGGATAAAGCCCCCCAGCAGTTCGCAGACCGTGCTCCACGCCATCGGTATGCGGCGATGGATCACCTCCAGGTTGCCTCCCACCATCGCGGGAATGCCCAGCGCCAGGGCAAAGGCGGCGCAGGTGGCGGCAGCCCGTGTGGCGGGCACCTGCTGGTAGAAGCGACGCTCGGAGCAGATCATGAAGTAGCGGCCGATTCCTACGTCGTGGAAGGCCGCCGCCAAGGCCTCGGCGTAGAAGAGGAGGAGGAAGGCGGGAAGCCATACTTTCAGCCGCAGCACGATCCCCATGGCCAGGAAGATCAGTCCCATCAGCACTTCGGCGTAGAGGATGAGATGGTGGCAGTCGGTCAGTTGGCGGGAGAAGCGGCCCAACAACGGGCGGAGGATAAAGGGAATGAGGGCCAAGGAGCAGCAGAAGAGGTTGACCGCATTGCTCACCCCCATGCGGTTGAGCACGATGGGCACGAGGGCGAGGATGGCGACATAGGGTATGCCGCGCAGCAGATAGAGCGTGGGAACCCACGAGAGGTGGCTTTCCCAGGCCCTTGCAGCCCTTTCTCTTACCAGATTGCTTCCCTTTTCCATCATTGTACTACTTTTCCTTATACCTTCTTATTTCTTGCAAACACCCTTCCTCAGTGTCTTCTTACACCTTTCTTTGGGTCTTCAGACGCTTGATGCCAACAGACCCTTAGCCCTGCTGTTTTTTCTTGCCAAACTCAGGGTCGATCTTGATGAAGAGGCAGACGACAAACGTTGCCGCGCAGCAGAGGATCGTCCAGAGGAAGAAGTGGCGGTAGCCGATGAGTTCCTGCAGCCATCCGGCCATCATGCCCGGCAGCATCATTCCCAGGGCCATGAAGCCCGTGCTGATGGCGTAGTGGGACGTGCTGTGCTCGCCCTCCGAGAAATAGATGAGGTAGAGCATGTAGGCCGTGAAGCCAAATCCGTAGCCAAACTGCTCGATGAAGACGCAGGTGTTGACGATCCATAGCGCGCTGTCCTGGGCGTAGGCGAGATAGACATAGACGAGGTCGGGGAGGGTGATGGCGCAGACCATCGGCCAGAGCCAGCGTTTCAGTCCCCCTTGCGAGGCAGCGATGCCACCGAGGATGCCACCCAAGGTCAGTCCGATGATGCCCACCGTGCCATAGACTATGCCCACCGTGCTGGTCGAGAGGCCGAGTCCCCCCTTCGCTATCGGGTCGAGGAGGAAGGGGTTGATGATCTTGACGAGCTGCGCCTCGGGCAGTCGGAAGAGCAACATGAAGAGCAGGGCGGGGACGATGTTCTTCTTCATGAAGAAAGAACGGAACGTCAGCAGCGACTCGCGCAGGATGCCACCCACCGTGCGGTCGGGGGCGTGGCGGTCGGAGGCAGGTCTGGGGAGCGCCCAGGCGTGGTAGAGGCTCGCGAGGAAGAAGAGGATGGAGAGAATGGCGAAGACCACCGTCCAGGAGAGCGGTATCTTGCCCGTATGGTCCTCTATCAGTCCCGCGATGATGACGAGCAGTCCTTGTCCCGCGATGGTGGAGATGCGATAGAACGTGCTGCGTATGCCGACGAAGAACGACTGCTCGTGGCTGTCGAGGCCGTGCATGTAGAAGCCGTCGGCCGCGATGTCGTGGGTAGCCGACGTGAAGGCCACCAGCCAGAAGAACGCCAGCGTGAGCCGGAAGAAAAACTGTGCGGGGATGAAGAAGGCGATGCCCGCGAAGGCGATGGCGAGGACCGCCTGCATGGTGACGATCCACCAGCGCTTGGTGCGGACGAGATCGACCATCGGGCTCCAGAAGGGCTTGATGACCCACGGCAGGTAGAGCCAGCCTGTATAGAGGGCGATGTCCGTATTGGAGATGCCCATCTTCTTGTAGAGGATGACGGCTATCGTCATCACGGCGACGTAGGGCAGTCCCTCGGCAAAATAGAGGGAGGGCACCCACGCCCACGGGTTGATATGTCGCTTGCTATTCTCGGTCATAATCATTGTTCTATGGAAGGTTTGTAAAGCGTTTTCAGCGTGGCGCCAGGGTAGTAGTGGCGGAGGATGGCCTCGTGGTCGTAGCCCTTCTCGCCCATCATGGCCGCCCCGATCTGACACAGTCCCACGCCGTGGCCCCAACCTGCGCCCGAGAGGTGGAACGACTGCGGGATGCCGTCGGCGCCCTGCTGCGTCGTGACGACGAAGGCGCTACTCTTCAGGTGGCTCTCGCTCAGCGTGCGGCGTATCTCCAGTTCCTTGCCGATGACGCGCTCCCTTTCCGTGCCCACGATCTTCAGGCGGACGATGCGTCCGCTCTTGCCGCGCTCCAGGGGGACGAGGTCGAGGATCTTGCCAAAGCGCAGTCCCGTCTTGCGGGCGATGAGGCTGGCGAGCTCCTCCTGGGTGTAGTCGATGTGCCAGCGATAGAAGTCGGCCGTCTCCTGGTCGTAGCCGTTGAGCACCTGGCGCAACACCTGCTTGTCCTGCGTGTTGCAGAAAGCGGGCGGTGCGGAGAGAATCCACTTGCGGGCCGTCTCCTCGTCGGTCAGGTCGGGCAGCGCGTCTGCCGCCTGGCCTGCTTGCGCGGGGCGGTCGAGGAAGGCGGCGAGATAAGGTTTGTCCTCATCCTGCCAACAGGCGGAGAAGACCTCCGTGGCACCGCCGCAACACTTGCTGAAGCGCGCGTCGCAAATGCCCTTGCCGTCCCACAATACTTGTCCATAGGTGCTGCGTATCGCCTCCTCCACATGATCCGACACCATGCGGGTGATGCCCTGGTAGCGCTGGCAATGGTCGTCGGCGCATACGTCGAAGCGCTGGTGGTCGTCGCGGTCGTACCAGCGCACCAGTTCCTCCTCCGTCTCCCATCCTCCACAGGTCGCCTCCGAGGGATGGTCCGCATTGATGTGATGCGCCATCTGCGTCAGGAGCCAACTGCGGGAGATGATGGCATGGGCCCGCAGGAGCGATGGCGACGAGGTGGCCCGCATCTCGCTGGAGATGACACTGGCGAGATAGCGCTCCACGGGCAGTTCGTTGATGACCCACACCCGATCGCCGTCGGCCTCCAGCCGCAGCATCCCCTCGAAGGTCTGTGCCTCCTGGCGCTCCCAGTGGAATCCGATGCCAATCGTGACCTCGGGCAGCGTGAACGAAGACTGAGGGGAATGGGGAGCGAACGTGAGCGTGTCGTATGAGTTTTCCTGCCAAAGAAGCCTTCCGTCCTTCGCCCTCACGGTCTGCGGTCCCGTCTGTAGCGTGCCGTCGACCATGAAGGAGCCCCCCAGGACAAAGGCCACCTCCGGCCCGCTCGTGATGCCTACGGCGACCCTCGGTTCCTGCAGACGGCGCAACACCTTGGCGAAGGCCTCCTGCCCAAGCGCCACCTCGCCGACCGTCTTCACCAGCAGCGAGGGCGTCAGTCGGTCAAAGTCCTCCTTGCGCGGCGTGATGACCAGTCCTGCCATGTCGAGCGCGCCCGGCGAGATGAGCATGCGGTCTGCTTCGCACGTGGCCGTGTAGCAGGCGGGGCGGTGCTTCTCCCGAGGCAGCAGGATGGTGACGACGCTGTCCTCCTCTCGCCATGCCAGCACGTTGAGCATCGGCTCGGTGTCGTCGGGATGGCAGGGCAGGGCGGCATAGGCCCTGCGGAAAAGCGTCTGCGCCAGGGTTTTGTCGTTGCTGATCAGCACCAGGGTGGGGAAGGGGTAGTCCTCGATGGTGCAGAGGCGGTTGTCGGCGTCCAGCCGCGCCACCTCCCGTAGCCGTTCCCTCCATCCGCACCAGTCGCGGCAGAGCGGCACCACACTTCCGTCTCCCCCCTGGAAGTGGAGATGGTCGGGCGCACTGGCCCCACATTTCGGACCGTTGTAGAAGAACAGGGTACCCTCGAAGCGGTCAGCCAGTTCGTAGAGCGTGGCATAGGTGTCGAGGATCGTCTGGGGGCGGTGGTGTCTGGCGGCGATCGTGAAATGGGTCGGGAGGATGGGGAAGGGGTTGACGAGCACGTCGAAGTCCTCGCCGAAGGCCCATTCCTGTTGAATCTCAGGACGATGGTCCTTGCAGAGGAAGCAGGGGCGCTGGGCCAGCGTCTTCTTATCGACCTTGGCCCCCGTGCTCACCATGCGAGCGGGGTTGTACTGAGCACTGACCGCACCGAAGTCTCTCACCTCCACGCGTGCCAGGTCGGCGTAGCGTGCGGCCGTCTCTGGCCATGTGGCCATCTGATTGTGGAAAAACTCGGCGAGCGTCATGCTTTGTGGTCGTTGTTGAGGCTGATGCGCGCCCGCAGTTCGATGGTGCGCAGTCGGTCTTTGTACAAGTTGTTGGCGTTGGTCTTCTCGATGCTCAGTCCGTGGTCGCTATTGCCCGTCCAGCGGCGGCAGAGATAGATCGGATCGTAGATGCGGCCGATGCGATACTGTCGGCTTACGGCCAGTCCCATGGCATAGTCCTCGCCATAACTGGTGTTGGGAAATCCGATGCCCCTTGCTATCGCGGTGAGGAAGGCCCGTGGCGCTCCCAGTCCGTTGATGCGCAGGGCGTTGTTGGCCCCGTTGTCGTCCGTCCATTCCTTGTGGTCGATCACGCCCGGCGGAAGCGTTTGCAACTGGAAGTCGCACATGCGGTAGGAACCCACCACCATGGCGCAGTCCTGCTCCTGGAAGGCATCGACTACCCGCTGCAGCGTATGGCTGTCGAGATAGAGGTCGTCGCTGTCGAGCTGCACGGCGTAGCGTCCGCAGCGCGGGTCGTTGATGGCCCAGTTCCAGCAGCCACCGATACCGAGGTCCTCGCGCTCGGGGATGATGTGGACGACGCGCGGGTCGCGGGCCGCCAGTTGCTCTATCAGGTCTGATGTGCCGTCGGTGCTATGGTTGTCCACCACGAGGACGTTGAAGTCGAAGCCAGTCTCCTGCCCCAAGGCCGACTCCACCGCGTCGCCGATGGTCTTGGCGCGGTTGAGCACGGGGATGATGACGGAGGCCGTGACGGGGAAGTCGTCCTCCACGTCGGGCTTCTGGTAGCGGTCGGTATGGACGAGGCCGCCCACTGCCCGCAGGTGCTTCGTCACGATCTGCTCCATCTCCACCTGCACGTCGCGGTTGCGCGGATCGACATAGTCAAACTGTCGTTCGCCTTCTGCGCTCACGGGTTGCTTCTCCTCCGTGTAGAGGTATTCGTTGACGTGGAAGATCTCGCCCTGCTGGCTCAGTTGCAGACGCAGGTCGTACCAGCCACCATACAGCCAGTTGCCACCGAGGTCGCAACGCAGGATCGCGTCCGTCCTAACGAGCACCAGCGGTCCGAAGTCGAAGTCGTCTCGCAGCGCACCCTCCTGGTAGTCTATCACGGGGTGCTTCGTCCGCTGGCCCTCCTCCGTCTCGTAGAAGTCGGCATAGACCATGACGGCCCCCGTGCTGTCGGCCACCTGGAGCAGCCTTTGCTCCGCGCCGTAGCCCAAGGAGACGGTGTTGTCGGTCAACTGTATCAATACGTATTGTGTGCGCGCTGCTTCCGCCATCTCTCTCACTGCCGCCGACGAGGGACGGGGCGAGTGGAGGTCCACACGCGCTATTCTTTCTCTTTCCATAACGCTTCTTGATGTCTTGTTCTGCAAAGTTACGGAAAAAACGCTGATGCCCAATATTTTTTCAGGTTAAACGCCCCTGCGAGGCGGATGTCCCGCCAAAACGCAACGCCCGCCTCGCTCCACGGCTCCCTCCCCCCGTGTGGGCAGATCCTCCCCCTGCTGCCGTCCGGTGTCCTCTCGACACGAGTTTGGCGCGGTTTCTGTAAGAGGTCTGCCCGCTGCTTGCCCTTCTTTTTTGTTGGTATATATATAGTGTCTTAGTCAAAGTTGTTTTTACTCTCTGTTTGCTTGTGATAAGCGCAGCAGCTATTGGGTCGGGTCGTCCGTGAAGCGGGCGAGTCTGCTTTCGGTTCTTTCGCGCGTTCAGTTCGTTTCCTTCCGCGTGTCCGGTTCATTCCTTTCCGAATCTTCGGTTCAGTTTTCCTCCTTGATAGCGGAGGCCGGTCTCACTGGTTGGCCACAGTCTCGATGATGGATCTTGCCACCATGACCATCTGGTACATGTCCTCGGCGCAAGTCCACTCGTAAACGCTGTGCTCAGCCTGTTGTCCACTGTAGAGGCAGGGGCCGCCCTTCTGTCCCTTGGCTGCCAGCATGGCCGCTGTCGTGCCGCCACGCTCGCTGCGGGGAGTCAGTTTCACGCCCTCTTTCTCTGCCGCCTCGACGATCAGGTCGTCCAGACCGGGATACATCGTGTAGGCCACGTTCTCATACTGCATCACCTCGGGTTCAGCCTCGGTCACGACATAGGGGAAAGCCTCGGCTGTGAGCTCAGCGGCGCTGTCCAGAAGCTGGCGGAACGCCTTGCCCTCCAGGGGGTCGAAATAGCGCAGGCGCACCTTCACGAGATACTCCTGTTGTGTATCATCGGCATCTACGTCGACGAGGGGGGAGATCGAGTAGCAGTGGATGTAGCCCTCCTTGCCCTTGCTGGCCGAGGGGTGAGTCTCGGGCGGCAGTTGTCCGATGAAGTAGGAAGCGGCGGTCAGCGCGTCGCCATACTGGTTGTAGAAGCCGTTGCCGGGGTGAGCGTTCTTGCCTTGGAAGGTGTAGTTGCGTCCAACCGCGGTGAAGTTCTCTACCGAGAAGGCCGTGGGGGCGTCGCCGTCCACGTCGATGACGATATCAGGCTGTCCGTCCACATATTCCTCCTCGAAGCGTTCGGCGGCACGGCCAATGTCCTCGTTTTGCGAGAAGACGAAGTGGAGGTCGCCATGCTTCAGCTTCTTGTCGTTGAGGATGGTCTCGATGAGCGTGACGAGGATCGTGCAGCCCGTTTTGTCGTCGGCGCCCAGCAGCGTGTATCCGTCGCTCGTGATGATGGTCTTGCCCACACAGTTGGTCAGGTGCTTGCCCTGAGGCATCTGAGGACTGAGGGTTATGCCAGCAGGCAGTTGGATGTCGCCGCCATTGTAGTTGCGGTGTACGATGGGTGTGATTTCGCCGCCTACACACTCGGGCGTGCAGTCCATGTGGGCCATGAACATGATGCTCGGCACGTCTTCGCAGTTGGCCGGAATCGTGGCATAGACGTACTGATAGTCGCTACGGCTGACGATCAGGTCGTTGTCTGCTCCGATGTTGCGCAGCTCCTCCTCTATCAGTTCTGCCATATCCTCCTGGCCAAAGCTGATCGGAAACTTTGTGGTGTCTTCGGTCTCCCACGACTGACTGTTGATGGCGGCGTAGGACGTGAAGCGACTGATGATGGTCTCAATCGTTTTTTTGCGCTTCTTCTCCTTGGCTGCTTTGGCAGCTTTGAGGTCGGGAGCCGGCGCGGCCTTGAGGAGTGGGGAGGCTTTGACGGGCTTTGCAGTCTTGGCGGGCTTCGGACAGGGAGCTTCCGGCAGTTGCAGGATGTGTGTTCTTAAAGCCACGGAATTCATATTGGGTTGGGGAACCGCAAAGTTGGGGATCTTGATCCCCTTTTCCACTCGCTCTACCATTTGCTGGATTTTGGTGATAGAGGGTATAATGTTGACATACAAGTTGGGTGTTTTCACCTTAACGTGAATTTGAGGTCTTGCCGAGGTAGGGAATCCCACCATCAGGACCAGTGCGAGCACGAGCGTGCTGGCGATGTAAATGTTTCTTCGTTTCATGACTTTGATAGTTTTGAGTTGATTATTTTGTTTATTGGTTCTCTCTTGATAGACCTCGTGCCGCTGGGCGGCCTTCGCTCTATGCTCATCCTTTATGACAGTCCGTCGCGCCTTTCTTGCGCTGCTGGTGTCGCCAGAATTCGTTTGCAAAGGTACGGGTTTCGCAAGCCGTGGTGCGCACATTTTCATTTAGATCGCGGCCCATGCGATTTTTCTCGATTTTTCTCGTTTTGCTCGCTATGCAGGCACGGCGTACACGACTACTGGCGTGGCGAGCACGGCGATCAGTTTGGCCCAATCCCTCACGTGCGTGTCCATGCGCGCATAGGTCAGTGAGGCCAGACACACCATGAAAAAGATGGATAGAAAGAAGCCCAAGAGGATCAAAACCTCCCATAGGTGCTGGCAGTTGGCCATGCGGCGGAGTGCGAAAAAGAACAGGACGAGCGTGGCGGACCACTCTGTCGGAAATAGGAAAAGTCTGATGGTGTTCATACGTAGGTTTGTTTTGATGATTTGTGTGCAAAAGTACCCATTTCCCTATCAAATGCGCGCACATTTTCATTTGGTTCGTCCATAGTGTGCGAAATGTTCGCCAAAAACGTGTCTTTCGGGCGGGCGCAAGGGGGCGCAAGACGCCAGTACGGGCTGCAATCGGCGTGCCGATCACAACCCGTACTGTGCTGACAGCGACTATCCAGTCGGTCCAAGCAAGAAGTGGTGTTACAAATTGCTCATGGCATAAAGTGGCACAACGTCTATGTGGCGGAGTGCATTTTGTGCTTCTTTGTCAATATACTCAAACGTCCCAAAATTCTCCAAGGAAGTACGAACAGCATGGTGAAGGGCTTTCTTCCTCATAAATAGCCATAAGCTTTGCATACTGCCTTTGGTGGAAGCCTTCACTTCTATTGGTACAACCACCCCCTCTTTGGCCTCCAGGTAATCAATCTCCGCATTGGAACCCCTTGACATGCTCTGCCAATAATACATTTCTGCCTTTTGGAAACAGTCATGGTTCTTGACGAGTTCCAAGCCTGCGAACATTTCCGAAGCAGCCCCTTTGTTGACAAAATCAACTTCCGAAGCCAAAAGGACATTGGCGGCAGGAGTGCCCAGCATGGTCTGCATCAATCCCAAGTCTAAAAAAAGATATTTCTTGTAGCTATCATTCTCTTCTGCTCCCAGTGGAACACCATTTCCATCGCTATGCGTCACCGGCTTTATCAGTCCCGCCAATGTCAATAGACGAAGCGCGTCTTTGATGACCGAAGAGCGAACATCGTCGGCCACCTGTCTATAGACAAACTTGCAGCCTGCCTGCAAAGCTACGGAGCGCAAGACCTTTCTCAGCAAAGCTGGAGACACGCGCGACCTATACTTGGCAAAGTCATCTTGGTAGGTGTCCAGAATGTCATTGTGAACATGGGCGCACTCGATGTAGCTTTGTGACGCTATCCATTCTGTAACCGCGGCTGGCATACCGCCCACGAGATAGAACGTCTTCAATTGTTCCACCAGTTTGTTGTGGACGGCATCGGGAAGCGGAGAAGAAGGCGAAGCCTGGTGCTTGTAGCTGACCGTCGTTTCCAGTCCTTGCGCCATAAGAAATTCGTCAAAGGAGAATGGGTACATGTATAGTGAGCGTATTCTCCCCACTCCAAAAGAAGGCAGCTCCTCCAGGGTGAACTCCAGCAGAGATCCCGCGGCTATGACATGTAGCTCTGGATAATCCTCTTTGAAATAACGAAGCGACATGATAGCTTCCTGACTCACTTGTATCTCGTCTATGAAAAGCAGCGTCTCCCCAGGTATGATAGGAATGCCTGTGGTGGCACTGATTCCCTCACAAGTCCTATGCACGTCAATATCCTTTGGAAAAAGTCCTCGGATAGATGGTTGACTCTCCAAATTGATCTCCACAAAGTACTTAAACTCTTTGCCCAACTGGCGTACAGCAGACGATTTCCCCACCTGTCTTGCCCCGCGTATCAGCAAAGGCTTCCTTCTTTGAGATGTCTTCCATTCCAAGAGTTTTTTGTCTATGTTTCGCTTGTAATACGTCATTTTCGTGTAATTTGCTGATTCACAGTGCAAAGATACGACTTTTTGCTAAAAGTCAGGGCAATCGGAGGCTATTTTTTGCTAAAAGTCAGGGCAATAAGTGGCTGGTTTTTGCTAAAAGTCAGGGCAATCGGAGGTCATCTCTGCTAAAAAGTCGGGTCCGTGTCCACGAAAGCGACCTATGCAACGCCATGGGATATCAGTTAAACGTCTTTTGCCATCCGGAACAAGAAGTTTCAACTGGTTAGTGACACTAACCAGTTCGTTTTCTTCCTTCTTCAGCTTCGTCTTCAGATACTTCCAATAGTTGCGGTTCTTGGTATAATCGTCTTGGTCGTTGAGCACGCCCACGACATCCAAAACGGAATACCACCATTTGGATAGCGTCTCGTCCCATACAGCACGCACTTCGCGGTCGTTGAAGAAACGGATAGAAACCTTCTGTATCTTGTTGTCGCTCGAATTCATATATAGCTGCAAAGATACACATTTTCCGTGGATTTTTATCCGCGCCGATGGCTATTTTTTTGCTCCCTCAAGCAGCTTTCGTGATCGTCCCAAGGCAAATGGTGGAGGCTCTGCGTCAAAGCCTCTCTTTTTCCCTCACTTCCCAATGACCGCTATAGCCGCTTCCAATATACACAATATGAGGCATTTTGGCGATACGACGCTTAATAGTAATAATGCTTTTCCCAGATTGTTGAGCCAGTTCACCAGTTGTTATTTTAGGATAAACAGCTACTTGATATTCTATCCATTTATCTAAATCATCGCCTTGAGTGCCACCTTGAGGGACATCTTGGGTATCACCTTGAGTATCACCTTGAGTATCACTTTCGTTTTCCACAAAGTTTACCTCAATATCAGGATGAGTTTCCTGCCATGCTAATATCATATTGGGGAACGTGACAGTAAACTGAGCACGGTCGGAGAAGAAGCTTGGAAGCATCTTTTCTTCAAAGTAGGGAAGGGCTTTGATAGGATTGATGATTTTGCCCATACCCGAACCTTTACGCTCCATATAACCCAACTGGGCAAAGACGTCGGCAATAACCGGATTGCGTCTGACAGAAGGAATGTCTTCTAAGTTCATCGTTTGGATAAGCCGTCCTTCCGGCATGGAACCTGGAGAGTAAACCACCATACGGTCATCGTATATATCCACATGCACCTCGCTACCCTGGATCAGATAGTCGCGATGAGCCAAGGCATTCACTACAACTTCCATCACACAACGTTCCATATATTGAGGAATCTCGATGCGCTGCATGGGTTCTTTGTACCAAAGTGTACGGTTGTTACGACGGATGAAGGACATGGTGTCTTCGAGAAGCGTTACAAGTCCGCCTGTAATCTCTGCGCTGTCGAGAGCATCGATGCTTCCTCCAGCCTTTGTCTTGCCGTTCCATCTTGTGCAGAATACTCGGCTTTGGCGCAATGGACATTCGTCTGCCATCAGCAGACCGGCATAGGTAAGTATTCCCTTATTATCAACCAAGCCAAACGAGCGGTAAAGTTTTTTGTCGAAGCTCAGACCGTTCCAGGCATAGTAACGGCTGCGAAGCTTGGAAAATGCATAATCTTCAAACATTTCATCGCTTGGGCGTGCGTCGAATGAAGAGTTGCGACCTCTTAGTACCAAGCGTTTATGTTCGGTACTATCAGCCACAACCGATTCGTTGCCAATGCGGACAAAGGTTTCAAGCACGCTGTCGCCAATATAATAATAAGGTGTATCTTCGCCGCCATGCACATGAAGAATGAGCAGTTCCTTGTCTTCCACACGCTCTATCTTCAAGTCGATTTGTGGCATAGGGTCTATGCGCTCCTTTATTTTCTGACTGATAAATTCTGCATCAGCCTTGGCATCAGTCAACCCTATGATAGTATCGTCATCGGCAATGCCAAACAACAGGCAGCCGCCACCTCCATTGGCAAAGGCGCTGACGCTCTTCAGCCAACTTTTCACTTTACGGCGTTCCACTTCCTGCTTCTTGTCGTATTCGGTAGTCTCACCTATATATTTTGCTATGTCCATAATTGATTGCTTTATTTACTCCTTTACCATCTCCTTCGGTCCCTTGATCGAAAATATATCGCCCGTGAGCTGGTCCATCAACTTGGCCAGCTCGCCAGTTGCCACAACCATGTCTTGTTGGCAAGTTGCTGTTTGTTCATGTCGTATGTTCACGTGATCGTAATATAGCTGCAAAGATACACAATTTCTGTGGATTTTTATCCGCACCGATGGCTATTTTTTTGCTCCCTCAAGCTATTTTCGTGATCGTCCCAAGGCAAATGGTGGACGCTCTGCGTCAAAGCCCCTCTCTTTGCCTCACATTTGTTTTAGGAGTGATTTTTTATTGTATGACAATCCAGCGACCAGACTTCTGTGACCCTTCGCGACGAATCATGTTGTCGTCTTGCATCCTCTTAAGATGCTTAGATATAGCACTCCTGTTGATATTCAATCTGTTGGCCATTTCGCGCGAAGTGATACTTGCGTTCTCGGATATAAGTTGCAGAATGGCCTCTCGAGTTTCTGGTCCACCTTTCTGGTCCACCTTTCTTGTTTTTGGTCCACCTTTCTGCTCTCCCTTTTCTTCTTCGAATGCGAAGTCATCATCCATAGATTTCTTGTATTGCGGGAAGCAAGGCAATACAAGAGGGGCGAAGGGATATCATTGCCAGTTAAGCCGTTCTTGATGCATTTTTGATACACAAGCCTAATCAACATTCACTCGTTCTCATTGTTTCTCAATTACAAACTATCGTAATACTTTCTAATTTTATTTGCCATCAATAATCGGCGGTCTTCCAAGAAATGGACATAATCGTTATGGTCCATTTTGAATACTTCAGAAGGAATGCAATTCATAGTAAGATTCTTCTGAAGTAAATCTTCATCCGTAATTGAACCACAAACTGCTACTTTGTTTGACATTGTTCTAATGCAAGACTAAAATATTCCTTCGCAGATAAATACGTGTTGTCTCTATGCTTTCATGTCCCATGAGGTCTGCAAGCAATGCGATGTCGTTGAACTTCTCCAAGAAATTCTTGGCATAGCGATGGCGGAAAGAGTGAGGGAAAACCACTTTCTCGTTTAAGCCATACTTCACGGCATAGTTCTTCAACTGCTGTGATATACCTCTTGTGGTGATACGCTCGCCAAAGCGATTGAGAAAGAGATAGCCACTTGTACGGTTGAGAGTCTGCAACCACTTTTCTGTTTTCGTGCGCAATGTCTTGGGGATATAGATACGCCGTATCTTGCCACCCTTGGTGTAGATGTCGTAGTAGCCCGCTTGCACGTGCTCAATCTTGATTTGCACAAGTTCGCTCACTCTGGCACCAGTCGCAGCCAAGAAACGCACCACAAAGTACCACTCCAAGTTTTCTTCTTTCTTCAATTTGTTCTTCAAGAAGGTGTAGTCGGCATTGCTAATGACATTCTCCAAGTACGAACGCTGCTGTACCTTGACCGACTTCAAGCGGAGTTTCGTCTTGCCTACAAATACAAGGTACTTGTTCAACGCCTGAATACGGAGGTTCACCGTCTTTGGTTTGTAAGTCTCGATCAAGTAGGTCTTGTAAACCAACAAGTTTCTCTTGTTCAACTCTTTGTGTCGAGAGCCAAACTCCTTCACGGCATACAGATATGCCGAAATCGTGTTCTTAGCCATATTGCCTTGGCTTAGGAACTCTTCAAATTTGTCTAATTCCATTTCTATTCGTTTATTAGTGAAATATTGTTGTCCGGTAAAACTCCAAAGAGCATCTCTCCCCGAAGTCCCGTAAAATAGGACTTTGGGGTTTGTTTTTTTAGAAAAAGTTTTACCGGACAGCAATAATTGAAAATATTCCTCCAAAAGGAGTGAGTTTCTCAGATTTAATTTGTATCTTTGCCATGTCATATCAGAGTTTTGCTTGTTTGTTTTTGCAACACTAAGATAAGTGAAAATTTTGACATGGCAAAATCCTGAGCGCTTTTTGTTGCTCAGGTGCTTAAAAAGTTTAATTTATAATAGTATTGCGGATTAAGAAGTGATAAAAAATATGAAATGGAGATATTTGCATTAATTGTAGCAGCTTGTGGTTTTGGACTCCTAATGATCTTAAATAGTTGGGATAAAGAAAAAGAAACTAAAGGAAAGATTAGTGATGATGGATGTAGTAGCCAACTTGCAATTATTTTATTAGTAATATTTTTGGTTGGCTTTCTTATTTTTTCTGTCATGCAATGTGGGGATTCAATACAAGACTTTGGTCCCAGACATACATAATAAATTTGTAAGACTGCCGGGGCGATTGCATCGTCTCGGCGGTTTTTATTTTGCGGAAGACATGGCCATCCTCTGCGATGTACTCCGTTTTTTTCAGAGGTTTTGCAGGTGCCCCCTCTTAACCTCACATTTGTTTTTAGGATCATTGTGCACCGTAGTACCCTCGGTGACCTCTGCACGTTTATGATGCTTGTTGCGATGTTCTGTTTGGCAGAAAAAGCCCGATGTGGGGATGTGAAAATGAAAACGTAATAATGTAAGGTTGTAGGGACAGGCTTACACCATTTCTTGACGATACTTTTTATATAGCTAAATCATCTAAAATGCTCGTTTTCAACAAGACGCTCATCAAGCGCAACTGGTTGCTCGGTATGCGCATTCAGTATGAGGTTCTGAAAGAGCAGCGTGCTGAGTATGGTGAGCAGGTTATCAAGAAGCTTGCCACCGATTTGGTGAAAAGATATGGAAGAGGTTTCTCATAAAACAATCTTTATCTGTTTGCGTCATTTTATGTTGGCCATCTATAAGAAAATCCACGGAAATGCCCATAAACAAAGAATTTCCGTGGATTTTATAATATTCTTTTTTGCGCCAAGTGAATGTTTCACTAATATGACATTGTGCTATTACATTCTAATGTTGTATCATCAATCTTTTTGATATCGTCATAAGGCTCCTCACTCTCTCTTGACCAACCATAATCATCTTTCCTAAATCCTGCTTTTTCTGCATCTTTGAGGAATGCCTCCAAATCATAACTATTCTCAAAATGAATTATTGCAGAAGCTGACGGCATATCGCTTATTAGAAACTCCACTCCGTTACAAGGTTGTCCCGTTGCATTCCAATAGCCGTGATACTCCATGTTTATGCCCAAATAATAATGTTTGTAGTTGAAGGTTTCATCATAGGTTTCGTGATACTCGGATTTTTCGTCTTTATGCAGAACCTCATACCCTCTACTTTTCAAAACTTCAAGAAGGTTTTTATTAATATGCTCTGTATCGCTATTAGACAGATTGACGTAGACATCTGCGAATCGTACAAACTTTTGCCGTATTGCTTTAACAGCATTAATAGAATCTTTCCTTGCTTGCTCTGCTGCTACCACTCGTGTCAAGGAATCAGATTCCTTGACATTTTCTTTTTCTAAAGAAATCGATTCATTTATAGTTTCATCTTTTTCATCTTTAGTACTGAAACGCAGTGAAAAAAATAAGATAAAGCACAGTATACTATAAATTGCAAACTTTTTTTTCAGTTATATGAGGGCCTTTCACTCGCGTTGGATGATTCCGTTTAATTGCAGAAACGATAATAAGTGCTATTTCAGTTAAAAATACAATAAAAGCAGTACCATAGCCAAGGGATTCCCAATTACAATATGTTATTGTCGACACTACGGAGATAACAACGGCATACACCATTCTATCTAAATTGGATTTTGCAATGATGGCGGTTGTTATGACAGCAGTTATTCCACAAAAGAAAATATCATTGGAGATTCTTATATCTGTTGTGGTTATACCTTTATTTAGAAGGTTAGAACATAATACAGAAATAACAAGATAAAAGACTATTCCAACAATAGCAGGAACCGCTACGTTGTAATGCTTCTTGTTCACTTTGGATTCGGAAATAATTGAATCCGTATTGTTCTCATTCTTGCCAATCTCAATCGGACATCCACAATTAGGACAAGTTTTATCCATCTCAGATAATACTTGCCCACATTCTTCACAATAGATTTTCTTTTCTATAGGACATCCACAATTGGGGCACCTTTCTGCCTTATCCGATACACTATGCCCACACTCTGAACATCTGATTAGTGTCATATCTGACCTGATGCACTTAAGACCCTATCGGTGCAGTTAATAGTTATTAGTGTTAGACAAAGAAAGAAGTGAGGTCTACATCCGCTCATTTCCTCGATGGCCTTCAACTGCCCTGTAACAAAATGAGAGAAATAACGATCTCACTTTGGCTGTTATATCCTGCAGTTGCATTGATATTAACTAACCAAAGGAGAGCGTCTTTCTTCTTATCCCTTTGTTATAGTAAGCATTATATGCCTAACTACTGAAAGTTGTTGAAGTCCTCGAGTCGGAATAAGCGAATTCGCTTCCTATCTATGTCTGCCACTCCATTATGAAATGACACAGCAAAGATACGGAATATATCTCGAAAAGACGCTCTTATATGTCTGTTTAACATTTTATAATATTTCTGCTTGTCTTATGTTTTCGTGAATTCAACAAGCAAGTGCAAATTTACTCAATTTGTTCGTAAAAGCACTCGTATGATGTTTTAAAATCTGTTGGCCATCAGAGGCAGTTGTTAAGTATTGCTTAACAACTGAATCCACCTTTAACTCCTTATTTTTTAGCATTTTAGATATATGAATATTGATGTTTGGAACAGAGGTGGCAACAAGGTTACAATTTGTGCATGACTGAGCCACACGTTGCTGTCACGGGTCATCAGAGATTCCTTTATTCTGCCATCTTTCGATTTATGTCATTTTGTTCCTCTTGCCTAATACAAGTCCGTTGCCGCTAAGGTTGCTGGATCCGGTAATGGCACGCTACAGACAAACGGCGTTTTGCAATGATCTCGAAGCGAGAGCATAGAGGCCGCGTGGCGGCGCTGGTCCGTCACGGGCTCTATGGTCTCTGTACGTATTTTTCTACCGCTTCACGAGGTGGCCGATCACCTGCTGGCGGTTGCGGCCCGCGCCCCGGTAGCCGACGTGTATCCAGCAGGCCTTGCCCGCGGATGCGGTCTCCCAGATGAGCTGGTCAAACGGGAGGTTGTCCATCATCCAGGCAAACCATTCGCGGCCCGTCTTGGCGTCAGGGACGAAGATGTCGGCAGCGCAGCCGCGGGTGTGGTCCGAGGTTTTCACGCCCCCGACGGCGGCGTTGAGCTTTGGCGAGCGGTAGCCGCTGTTGATGCGGACGGCGTGGCCGAGGTGGGCCCGCAGCGGCTCCAGGACGTGGAGGCAGAGCTGCTGGAGGTTGCTGACCGCCGAGAGGGGTGGCGTGTTGTCTATGCGCCGTGTCACGGCGATGAGGGAGGTGGTAAACTCCGTGAGGCGGAAGTGTTCTGATAAGATAATTGACATGTTCTTGATCATTTTTTGTTTGTTGTTGAAGATTGTTTTGACGACAGTTTTTGAAGGCTGTTTTGACGACAGTTTTGAAGACTGCTTTGAAGACAGTTTTTGAAGGCAGTTTTGAAGACTGCTTTGAAGACTGCGAAAGCCCGAAGAAGGGAAGTGGAGAAATGAAAACGTAACAATGTAACAATGTAACAATGTAACAACGGAGCTATATTTCACAACGGTGAGTCTTCCTATAAACTCCCTGGTCGATTCTCCGGACCATCCCTTGGCTTTCCCACCGACTGAGCATGGTGCGCACTCTGCCTTTCTGGACATCAACGCCCCTCACGATCGTGGTGACACCATAGGCTTCCTCTGTGGTAAACTGGATGTCCAATTTCTGATAGATCGTGTCGTTGCAGCCCTTTTTGATGCGCGGAGCATCGGCTGGAGCGTATGTGGCAGCCCGAAACGCCTCCTCGATACGCTCTCGGAAGAAGTAGATGGCGTTGTCGATCATGTAGTCGGCCAGCACGTCGAAGGTAGCGAGCATCTGCGGCGTCTGCTGGCGCTGGATCATCTCCTGCCACAACGTAGGACGGGTCTTCAACTGCGTCTCTGCTCCCTGCAACCCGTGGCGCTGGATGAGCTGCTCGGCCACACGACAGAGCATCAGACAGGCCGTCATGCGCATCGCCGTGGGGCAGGTGCGGAAGCGCTGGCGCGCCTTGGTCTTGTCGTCGTTCTCCAGCGTCTCGATGCGGATTCGCTCCAGCCACTGGCGGCCTCGCTTCTCCAGCTTCGGCAGTTCCACGTCGCCGTTCATCAAGGGCAACAGGTGGGCCACTTGCTGGATCTTCGCCTTGTGATCCTCCGTCAGACGGTAGGGGCTCTCCGCGAGCGCCGAGAAGGTGTTGTCGGGCGTGCGGGCCACGGCCACACGGCTCTGAAAACCGTCGGTATAGTTGGTGATGACACGGTAGAGGGCGTCGGGCGTGCCACACATCACCACGTTCCACAACAACTTCTCTATGTGGACGTTGACGGCGTCCGCCGACTTCGCCTCGCGGTCGTAGGGCGTGCCGTCGTAGGCCTGGCGCAGCATCACGGAGAAGTCGCACATCGCCGTGCGCCACTTCTGCGCCACGGTATCGGCCTCGGGCGTGAAGGAAAAAGCGTGCTTGCCCTGGGTGTTGGCCAATCGGTCGGCGAGGTTGGCCACGGTGTTGTTGAGGGTCAGGTAGCGCACGGGATATTTCGGATCCTCGGGCTGCTCCTTCTTGTTCTTGGCCGCCCGCTTCCGCGCGCGCCATTCCTCCTCGGCTTCCAAGTAGCCTTTATCGACCATTTTTATCTCCGAGAGCCAAGCGGAGATGATCGGGTCGATACTGCCCTTGCCCGAGGCGAAGTCGCCAGCAATATAACTGATGAGGTTGAGCTGCGAGGGTGTGCCGTGAATATACACGCGCACGCCTGTGGCGAGCATGCCGATGGCGGGCGTGACGGCGAAGATAGCTGGCATGGCGAGGTATGGGCCCACGGCGTCGATACTCTCCCTCACGCCCTGCGGCATTTTGGGCAGCGCATCGTAGTAGTAGAGGTCGTCCTGCAGCAGCGCTTCCTCCTCCTCGGCCTCCTCCCGGGCCTCGGCCCTCATGTCCTGGCGCACGGCTGTCAGCACGTCCTTCAGCCGTTTCGGCATCTGCGTCTTCTTCTCGCCCAGGGCCGACCGGATGCAGGCCATTTTCTCCGCCTCGGGAAACTCGTCGTAGCAGGGGATGATGCGGTCCAGCAGCTGCGGGTCGGAGTCGCAGATGTTGCGGAGGTTGACGGCCAACTCGAAGGTCAGCGTGTTGCGGTTGGACCGTATGGGGTGCTCGCCGTCGTTGTAGAAGGCCCACCATTTCTCGATGATGCGATCGTAGGGAATGCCCTTGTAGCACAAAGGGCCCTCCGCTTCGCTTGCTTCCTCGTCCGTCGTTTCGCCTTGGCTCTTGCTCGTCTTGGCCTCCTCCGTCTTAGTCTCGTCGTCGTTTTGTTCAGTCGTTTCAGAGGCCGTCTCAGAGGCCGTAAAAGTAGCCTTCTCGTTCGTGAAAGTAGCCTCTGAGCCCGTGGAAGTAGTATCCAAACCCGTGAACGATTCACACTCTGTATTATCAAAGAGGTCCTCGTGCAGGTAGAGCAGGTCCTCGCTGGTGGTGGCGAAGAAGACGCGAGTAATGTCTTTCGCCCCAGCGTCGTACTCCACGCCCAGCAGGTCGGAGGCCCAGCGCAGGTTGGCCTCCTGGTCCATCT
>ERZ1106983.720-NODE-720-length-37368-cov-19.829336_pt1 | contig 37368 bp, 35 predicted proteins | sample MGYA00403693_ERZ1106983 | MGnify/ENA primary metagenome ERZ1106983 (study PRJEB35170, sample SAMEA104062420) | human gut metagenome | biome: human gut; feature: human-associated habitat; material: faeces | place: Denmark | collected 2012-07-13 ...
TTGTCAAAGTCGCAACGATCAATGTCGGTGAACAGGAGTTTCCCACATCGTTTTGCAGGATGACCGCCGGACGGGTTCCGCTTTGTTCGGAGCCCGTCCGGTTGTCAAGTCGAACGAAATAGATGTCTCCGCGTTGGAATTTCAAAGTAGATTCCAAATTGCGAGACCTCCGTTTGGATATGTAAGAAACCCGCTGCACCTCCTAGGCAGCGGGCTTCTGTTGAAGTATGAGAACAAATTTTTATACGATACACATCACCTCCTCCGATGATTGAAATGAAGCACCGGCATCAGCGGTGCATTACAACATAATCGTACCCACGCCGGGTCTGACAGACTGTGCAGGTGTCCATGCTGTTGTCTGCACTCGGTACGATAGCAATTTTGAAAGCCTTGGCTTCTACGAAATGTCGCAGACAGGTTGCACAGAGGGTTCGGATGGACTTGATCATTTCCGGGGTCAGTTCCATCTCCTCATAAATTTCCTGTTCGCGCACCGTAGGATTCAACTCGTCCATTTGAGTAGTCCTCCGTGTTAGTAAAGGTGATTAGCGGATAAATATGTAAAAGAACAGGAGTGACCGGAGACCGAAAACAGCATCCGGTCACTCCTGATAAAATATGTTCAGGTCTCGCATATTCGCCCTCGGCTCCCTGCGAGTGGGGCATAAACATCTGGCAGCGGACTTGTACCGCTTCATTGGCATTTCAGCCACCCCGTCTGCTTTGTGACCGGGCCGCGAATTACGGAAGTATCATTATCGGAGTACCAGATGACGGAACTATTCAGTTTTCAAGGACCGCGAGGTCGGACGCTTTGCCCTGCGGCAGATGCCGCTTGGGAAATTGTCCCTTCACTTGGTAGCCGACGAAAATGGTCAATTTGTCACTCGAAAAAGGAAAAAGCTCAAAAGTTCTTCAAAAACATAGCCATTCGTTCGATTCGCTTATGAATCGTAATTCTTTTGGATTCCAAGGTACTTGCAATCTCGGACTCGGTGTACCCGGCATAGACATAGAGCGTAAGAATTTTGAGGTCAAGTTCCGATAAGCTTTCAAGCGCAGCCAACAATCGCTCGTTCTCGATTTCACCGATCCATGCAAATTTGCTCTTAGTTTCGTGATAGGTATCCGTTGTGGTAATGGCCTCCTGATAGCGCAACATCAAGGGAGATGCTTCTTCCTCGGAACTTTCATACGCAGGTGCAGTGAACTCCTGTGTCCGCTCGATGAAGGTACGCTCCGAATTGAACTGCTGACGGTCATAGTCGTACATCTTCTGGATGGCATCTTCCGTCATTCCCGCAGCTGCGTACTCGATGCGCAGCTTTTCCCAATGTGCTTCAAACTTCTTCAACTCATAGCCCTTATTAAAAGACATCGTAAACCTCCAAATTTTCGATAAAGCGTAAAAAGTCGAAAATTTGGAAGGCTACGGATATTTCGCCGCTTGGGGCATCCACGAAAAACGGACAAACATAAAGCCTGCTCCTTTTTGCGGGAGCAGGCTTCCTGAAGGCTAAAAAATAGCCGGACAACCAACTAACAGAGCGGTTCTAAAAGCAGAATCACTCTATCAGCTGTTGCCCGGCTATTTGGTGCATGTTTCATACATTGCCTTGCGGCAATGGCCCGTTGCTCGGTGACGAACAGTCCATATTCAGGGTGCAATGCACCCGATTTTTAAAATTGTGTTTTGTCTAAAAAAGTCAGCGCCTGCGGTAGGCTAAATCAACCGTTGCTACGTTGCCGCACTTGAGGCACTTTATGCGGATAGTGCCTGAACAACTCTCATCTTTTTGGTAGAGCTTGTGTCCGCAAACGGGGCAAAACCTCCAGCCGATGCTGAATTGTGCCTGCTGTATATTGCTCAGCGGTTTATTTTTAAAAGGACGATTATTTGACTGAATCATGTTCATTCTCCAAATCGGATGATGTCCAATGGATGGCAGTGGATGGGTTTGCCTTTTATGACCTGCATCTGCTGTAGTCTGATCCTGATAGCAGACCACGATACTCCCATCCGCGCAGCCATCTCCAAAATTTTTTCATAGTTCGGGTCAGATGCGGATTTGTATAGGATTCCATTCGGCAGGCACAGCGCTGCCCGTTCTATTTCGGCGTTGACCAGAAATGTTGGCATCAGCAGCTCTGCCGCAAGGGTATTTGCCTGCCATTCCTCCCATGAAGGTTGTCCGTTTCGTTCCCGATAGGCAATGTGCCCACGGCACTTGACTGCTTTTCCATAGTCGTTCGGGAACAGGTCAGCTAAAATCTGGTGTGCCGCCTCATGCGCTATCGTGAAATTCCGGCATCCGGTGCAGCCGTCTGCCGCAAGGGCAGAATCGATCACAACGTCCTTCGGCATGAATATCTCTACAAGCTTTGTACCATCCCCTAAAGTTACGGTAAAACCGCATCTTTGAAAAACGGTCAGCCCAAGGACGCTGCCATCGCTGCACAGCGGCAGCATTTTCACATTCAGCCCAAGAACAGAGCTTGCGAGCCGTTCAGGGTCAATGGGTTCCGGGACATCCTTACTGATTCCGAAGCAGGTATAGTACTGGTCGATATACTTACCCGCTATGCGCGAAAGGTCTGCGCGGGATAAGTACCTTGCCATTACGAAGCACAGCTTTCCGGCACGGAGCAGTAGGCCTCCACGAACCACTTGCCCCGTTCAAGCCAGAGATTCCGCTTCTGCCCGCAGATCATGCAGGTGAAGCACTGCCCCTTCCCGCCAAGGCGCGATGTGCCACGCCTGACAGCCAAAACACGGTCGATTCCATAGATATGGCTTTTGTCGTAGTTGATGGCAAGAGGGCGGATCTTGCCATCAGGTGTAAAGCGAACGTCCACTTCAACGTATCTCTTTTCACGGTGGAGCTTGTTGTCATCACGCATCGAGGGGCCTCCTTCTCATTTTTAGGTTGTTTTTTCAGTGGTTTAATTTGGATTTTTACGCCAAATTGGTGTTTGCGGTTTGATTATACTGCGATTGGTTTTAGTTATCAACTACAAATTTACGAAAATATTTTCGAAACCCTGTTATTTTTACTCAAATCACGCATCACAACACAAATCACAACCGTTAGTGTTTCTTCACTCCCATCTTCTCCTTAGCCTTGTCCGGCACGTCAATCAGGCCAAATCGGTAGAACAGCCCATAGATATACGACACACCCCGGATATCTCCCAGCGCCTTGGGTCTGTCCACTACCTCTCCGATTTTACCGATATTGTGATACGCCAGCAGCACGGAACTCCACGCAAGGCTCTTGCTACCCTCTCTGCGGTCGATCCACAGCTCCTTGGTGAACTCCTCTCCCCTGCCCTTTTTCAGCGTATATGTAAAGGGCAAGCCGGACATCGTCTTGAACTTGTATCCCCGAAAAGCCACCACGCACTTCCAGAGATTCTCTTCGCAGGGGTCCTTCTTCAGCGCAACCACAGCTCGATAGTGTCGCTGCCTCTCTGCCCCGGCACTGATATTCGCCGCTTCAGCGTCCTCCGGGAAGTACACGCCTTTCTCATACGGCAGATAAGAGGTCACCGAGGGACGGGACAGCTGCAAAGCAGACATTGTGGAGGTGACAGCAGCAGAATAACTTTGCGTACTTCTAAAAGAACAGAACGTCCGCTGGACGAGCTTTGCCGTGTCCGACTCGTAGACCCCGGCTGTGATGAGCAACTTCCGAACCTTGATAGGGTTGAGGGACAGGGCGTCTGCAATGGCTTGCAAGGACATCTCAGAATCATAAAGAGCCACAGTCGCATCCATCTGCTCTTTCAGATTCTTCCCGGCATCATACTCCGGCTTTGACTTTTTTCGGCCTCCGCCGGGCTTGCGCTCGCGTGTATTACTCACTATTTTTTGCCTCATTTTTATTTACGTCATAAACTATATATGACATTCAAGAATATGCCGCGTGAACTGCTGGATATCAGTTTGTCCACACGGCAATGGCGTTATTTCAACTTTTCAAGAATCTCGTCAGCGCTCACACCGCTGGCGAGAAGTTTTTTCAGAACAAATTTTTCTCTTTTTACTTATGATACAAGCACTAATGATTTGTCATCTTGTAATCATCCTATAAACCTTTGAATCACATCTTTGTAACAACCAATTTATAAAAATCATCAAAATTGAAACCATTCCGAATAAAGCAAAAGAGGCATAAATAAATTTTCCAATAATTGATATTAAAACAGGATGATAAAAGTAAATAAACTCGGATGCTTTTTTTAAATTCATTTTCTTGCAAGAAGTTTTACAGTAATATTTCTGATTCAAAATATTACTGCACAAGACAATCATCACCGGAACATACATCACAGCCATTGTCAGCGTCATATTTATTTCCATTAAGCTCGTAACATATTCCTCAACAAATAGCATTATTACTGCACCGATCACTATTATATTTGAGAAAGTCATCTGCTTCCATTCAGACTTCTTAGACATCCCGCATCCAATCAACACGTATGAGCTTGCATAACATACCGGCCGGAATATTGCTGTGTATCCCCCCCATTTCAAAATCAAAGATATGCAAATATATATCACATATTGAACACATCAAATTTGAAATCCAGCCGATGCTTATCAACCAACCTCCACTGTGTTTTTCCATTGCTATCCCCAGCAGCGCACATATTGTTAATGCTAATATTGTTGCAGGGAAATACCATAGATGTGGAGAACAACCTTTCCAAAGTATTGATGCAAAGAAATTGGTGACAAATGTATCAGATGTATGATTCTTTACAATGTAAATAACTGCAAAAGGAAGCGATGCTACAAAGTATGCCTTCAACAGATTAGAAATATACTGAAATATCACTTTATGATTTTCCTTAAAATTCTTGTAAAAAAACCATCCAGTTACTACTAGAAAGTAAGGAACAGCCATCCTTGCTATTGTCTGAAAAAATATCCATGTTATTTTATTTTCAAATCCCAATTTTGTATGAATTGCAATTACAAAAATGGCACATATAAAGCGTATCTCATCTACCAGTTCATTTCTCTTCGAGTTCATATATTCCCTCTTTATTTCCAGAGTTGTTTTTCATATTCATGAATATATTCTCTACTCCAACATGCATCGTCTTTCAGCACTTTTCCCGGAATTCCTGCAACTAGGGATTTTTCCGGAACATCTTTCCGTATTAATGTCATTGCACTGATCAATGAGTCCTTTCCAATTGTTACGCCTTTCAGAACTGTAACATTATTCGTTAGCCACACATGATCCTCTATGATGACATCCTTCGAAAAATTAATTGGTTTTCCATCCTCACCGGGAATTGAGTGAAAATCGCTATCATAGACCACGATATTTCTCCCCATCATAACATCATGGCCCAAAGAAATATGCTTACCAACCACAATCACAGAACCTGTATTGGCAGAAAAGAACTTACTTTCAAGTAGCGCATCTTTATGTACATCAATAAAAGTGCCAAAAAAGAGCAATACCTCTTCTGCACAAACCCACTTTGAATTATCTGCAAGTCTAATATATGTTTCAGCTTTGGATCCTTGCAATTGATTAATCCCAAAATGAATTGTCCCCTCTAAAACGAGTTCCGAATTTTGGGCCATTTCAAGCACTGCCCCCTTAAACGGAATGATATACGCTCCTTTTTTTCGCTTAACCTGTGAAGTAAAAAAATTATATTTCACAAATTTTATCAAATCAATTTTTCTTAATTTCCCTATTTTATCCAACAGTACATCTTTATTCATGATTAGCTTCCTTTCTTACAACTACCAATTAAAAACATTTCATTTAAGATTTTATTGACGACCAAATCCAAAACAATTGACGCCATTATCGTCGCACCAACGATTGATAATATTGTCCAGCCGTTTTCAATATTTATTGCAAACTTTTTTGCATAATCTATCAAAACCAAATGGATCAAAAAGATAGATAACGAGTGCTTTCCCAAAATGGTCCAAGCTTTTCCTTTGACAGCAATAAAATTAGCAAAAATAAGATACAGCAACACACTCCAAATGGGAACTACTACATATAGAAGTTTTTTTTGAACTATTATTATAATTGTTGCAACAATCGTTATTACTCCGCTCATCAGCAAGGGGTGTCTTTTTGCTTTATCAATAAATTTCACTTCATTAATTGATATCATCACCCCCATAGGGAACAGCAATAGCGTATCATACCATGCATCGTTTATTATGCTTCTGCCAAGGGCAAGACCAATTCCAATCCACACTAAAATCAATCCCGTCATATAGCTTATCATTTTTGCATTTTTTCCAAGAATCATATATCCAGAAACAAACAATAAATAGCAAAAAAGCTGTCCTTTTATATACCACAAATTGCTAGGATACATTTGAAGAGTAAGAAAATTATAGAAGACATTATAGTCCATTTTTCCTATAACAACATCTATTATGATTTTCATCAAGAAAACAGTTATATATGTTACTAAAATCCGAAATACATACTTAAAAATCTTCTTACACTCATCCTTTGTATGGATGTTTTTTGCTACGCCATATCCAGAGAAAAACAAAAAGCATCCAACAGCAAACAAATTCGCTTCTCGATAAAGCCATACAATTGGTCCACTCGCATCAATTACCTGCCAAGAAAAATGATGCAAAATTATAAGAATAGCTGAAACACCTTTAATTGAGTCTGTCAGCTCACGTGTATATGTCCCCCCCCATTATTAAAGGTGGGTTTGGCAGAGAGTATTATTGCTACAATACATAGTACAAATATTATCTTCATTTCTTCTTACCATTTTTTCCGTTTTAGCACACGTTTTAAAAACCATTTTGTGTATCGCTTTGTTTTTTGCAAACTACTTTCTGTATAAGTTTCTTTTACAGCCTTGCTAAACGACTCTTTCTCTAGTAACTCAAAAAAGCGCTGACGATTTCCTTTTTGAACTGCCTGTCCAAACAAATAAGGATTTCCTTCTAAAACCTCATTCATTGTTCTTTTTTCTAAATGCATTTTATTCGCTGCATCCTGCAAAAGGAACGTGCCCTTTTTAGAGTTCTCAAAAACTACCGAAATTCCCTTTTCATAATCAGCTTCATTGCAGCCTTTGATTCCCCAAAAATCACCGAAAGTCAAATCCGCTTGCCGAGGCATTGTTTTATACAAGCATTCTTGACAGTTCCTTCTCATAAACAAGTTTCCGCAGGTGTATCCTTGAATCCACCAATCTGTATATCGATCTTTATGGTATTCTTTTCCATTCTCAAAAACGACATTTGTTGCCAAACTTTGCCATCCAGTTTTCTTACTTTTTTGGCGAACAGCTCTTGCTGTCGAATGATATTTTTGTTCAAGTTCATTGATGTAGGAAGTATACGCCTTTGGTGAATTGATTCCTTTACAGATAAAATCCAATAAAAAAAGATTTTCATAATCCTTTCCCACATAAGAACGAAGTGCTGCCACTTGGCAAGGCGTTCCGCAGAACAGGACTTTTTCCCCTTGCTTCAATAATTTCAAAACAGCTTTATAAATACCTGCTGTATCACTTTGGAAATATTTTGACCCCATAATTTCTTGCAAATCATGCTCTGTTTTTCCAAGGATATGTTTCGCCGTTTTATAATCTTCACTAAATGCACATCCTGCTATATATCCGCCTTGCTCTATAAATGACTTCGCCAGCTCATAGTAAATTCCTCCGGACGTACTATTATAACGAATTCTATCATCCTTTGTCCACGCAGCATAGACAACTGGGTCTTTTTCTTTCTGAGAAGGCATTATATGAAGAGCCGGACATTTTTTTTCGCACAATCCGCACTTTACGCATTTCTCGTCATCCACATTAGGATACCAGCATCCGTCAAAATCTGTTTGAAAACTAATTGCATTTGTCGGACAAATATCTCCACACATTTTGCAACCAGTACACACTTCTTTTGAAATTGATCCTACCATTTTTTCACCTCTACGTCTATTTATTAACACTTTGTAAAATCCACCGTATCAGGGTCATATCTCAATCGACAGTTGATATTCAGCTTTCCAATTTCATCCATTTCATCTTGATTCAAAAAGAAATTAAATATATCCATGTTGTCTTTCAAATGTGTTTCGCTCGTTGTATTAACAATTGGCACTACACCTCGTTGGTAATGCCATCGCAAAATAATTTGTGTAACATTTTTATTATATTTTTCGGCAAGATTTTTTAACAGTTTACTTTCTTTAAGACGAGAATCCATACGACCTGTTGGGGTATAAGCCATCATTTGAATATTATTCTTTTTGCAATATTCCAGCATATCATTCTGTGGAAACAATGGATGTGACTCGATTTGACAGACCATCGGCTTTATTTCTGCTACTTTCATCAATTCTTCAAAGTGATGTTCCTTAAAATTACATACTCCGATTGCTCTCGCATAACCCTCACGGTATAATTGTTCCATTTGCTTCCAACATTCCAAATATGTCCCGGTTTGCGGCCAATGCATAAGATAAAGATCCACTTTGCTTTCAATCTTTTTACAGCAATCGTTCTATCTTTAAATGAGTAAAAAATCATAGAAATCGGATACAGTACCGCCGCTAATGGAATGAGCTTATCTACCACTGTGTGCAATCTAGTTTCATTTTTTTCATAAATATACCCCAAAAAATAATATGGATAGTACAATACCGCTTGTCGAAGCAATTCTGTTCTAAATATTATAAAAGCAACTACTAATCCTCCCCCACCAAGAATAATTGTCCCCCATTTCACTTTGTCTTTATCACATCCAAAAACAATTAGCTCGTAAATAAACTGTACAATCAAAAACCAGTAAAGCGGAGTCTCGAATATGTCCAATAAAATCTTGATAACCGAATAGTGCCCCAAACTAATACCCCGAATTATCGTCCAGCTAATATAAGGGATCATCAATCTTCTAAATCGAATTACTAATTTAGTATAATTTCTTTCAATTTTTCCATATTTTGATGCAATATATCCTACAACCATCATAAAACAATACATATGCCATGAGTAACAATGTAGAAAAGCCACATCATAATTCGGGGGGGCTGAGTGTTGCAGAGATATGGCCTATTACAACCGCCAGTATCAAAATTCCTTTCAGTATATCAATTTCTTCGTTTCTTTTTAATACCGTTTCTCTATTCATTACTTTTTCCTTAATAGCATTCAATCACTATTTTTTCTGCCAACTCATCCCAATTCAATGTTTGTTTCACAAGATTATATCCGTTTTGTCCTACTTCGGATAGCTTCTCTCTATCAAGAATCGCCCGTTCCATTGCTTGTGCCAAGCTATCCGGATCACCTGCTTTTGAAACATATCCTGTTTTGCCTTCTTTTACAAACTGTGTAAAGGCTGGCAAATCCGAAGAAACCACCGCCTTTTTATATCCATATGCCAATTGAATTACACCGCTTTGATATACATCCGTGTATGGCAGCACTGAAACATCCGCTGCAGAATAAAAATATTTTACTTCTTCATCCGGAATGTACCGAATATCTGTTTTTAAGCAATTGTGCAAGTCATTATTATTTATTATTTCCTGGCACTCTGAGAAATCTGCTTTCCAAACACTTCCTGCAATTACAACATATAACTCCGGATATCGCTCTTTTAGTTTCAGCAAGGCTTTTAGTAAGATATCGACACCCTTTACTTTTTTTATCTGCCCAAAAAACAGAAACACAAGTTTATCATTAGGAATCCCTAGTCTTTTTCTGCTTTCTTCCTTGTCAGCTGGTTCTACATAGTCCAGCATGTGGCCGTGCGGAACCATATGCATTTTTTCTTTCAAATCCGGGAACAGTTCTGCAAAACGATCCATATTGCCTGGTGCTTGCAATATGATGGAATCCGCCAGAGCGTATAATTTTTTGTGGAAGTACATGTCATAAAATTTTTCATTAAAGGGCAAAATGTCATGTACGGTTGCCACATATTTAATTTTATGTTTTCTTTTGAACTTCTTCAAAAAGAAATAGTCCAGCGGAGAGAATGTATACCATTCTGTATGAAGGACATCATAATGCCCATCTTCAAGCATTTTTCCAATTTTCTTATAAGATGCAATATAGTTCTGCATCTTCTGAGTCTTGCCAATATCTTTTTCATCCGTATTGAAAAGATTTACTCTTTCACACTGACAGTTTTCTTTCTCCGCTTTCTGATCAATCACTAATACAACGTCAGCACCTGCTTTTTTCAAGCCGTTTGCCAGTGGAAATGTATATTTATAATTTACTTTTGCAATCTGATCTACAAGAAGAACCTTCATCTATAGTTTCCTTTCCAAATTTATCTACGCTGCACAGTAAAGCGTCTCTTTCAGCACCGAACTTTTATCAATTCTGCATCACCAACGACCAAGCATCTGCCCAGCCCCGCTGACAAAAACATTGTTTCACCTTTGCTGAAGCGCATCGGCTTCTGTTCAGCATCCATTGTCTGCACTTCACCATAACCATTCAGGCACATCAGTACCTGAAAAGAGGTATCCATCACAGAAAAGGCAAAACCCTTCGTTACCTGAATGCGCTCTGTTTCAAAGTACTTGCAGCGGCAAAGTAACTCACGAGAGCAACCAGAGTAGTATTTCACAATTCTAGGTCTCTGGCTTACATCCGGTGCAACCTTCATATTCATGACCTGCACAGCTTTGTCAAAGTGCAACTCACGTTTTTTTCCGTTCTTATCCACACGGTCATAGTCGTAGACGCGGTAAGTCACATTGGAGCTTTCCTGAATCTCTGCCACAAGGATTCCCTTGCCAATGCCGTGTACTGTGCCCGCCGGAACAAAGTAGGTATCCCCCTTATGGACTGGAACCTTTTGCAGATGCTTGCCCAGTGTTCCAGTCTCGACCGCTTTCCGGAGGATTTCTTCCGTTACCTCATGCTGGAAACCATAAATCAAGCTGGCTCCTTCGTCAGCATCAATGACATACCACATCTCGGTCTTACCGTTGTCGCCTTCGTGTTCTCGTGCATATGCATCATCCGGATGAACCTGAACTGACAAGTCTTTCTTGGCATCAATGAATTTCACCAATACAGGCAGTTCTCCGTTTTCCACCTTTGTGCCAAGGTATTCCGGGCGAGCCGCCAATACCTCTGCCAGAGTTTGCCCTTTATAGATTCCATTTGCCACATAGCTAGGACCATCCGGATGAACCGAACACTCCCACCTGAAGAGCTGGCACACAAGTCAGCAGAAATCAAAGCAAATCAGTTGTTAGGTCTGGAAATCCTGTCCAATGTTTATATGCTTGCTGTGCTCAATATGATTATGATGGGTGACGGCAGCTCGAACATTTTGAACAAGGACTCTTTGAAGTTTGATGGTCATTATGGCTTTGGCAAAACAGACGAAAAGTTCCCTGCGGATGCGTTTATTTTGAACCCGCCCTACTCTGCGGAGGGCAACGGAATGATTTTTGTTGAAAAAGCTCTGTCTATGATGAATAAGGGCTATGCAGCTATTATCATTCAAAACTCGGCAGGCTCTGGCAAAGCAGCAGAGTACAATAAACGAATTTTAGAGCACAGCACACTTCTTGCAAGCATCAAAATGCCGATAGACTTGTTTATCGGAAAATCAAGCGTGTTGACCAATGTATACGTTTTCCGTGTTGGTGAAGCCCATCAAAAGGATGATGTAGTTAAATTTATCGACTTCTCCAACGATGGTTACACCCGTTCTGACCGCAAAAAAGCAAGCAGAAATTTGTTTGATACCGATCGGGCGAAAGAGCGCTATCAGGAAGTTGTAGATTTGGTTCGTTTCGGAAAAACAAAGCTCAATATTTTTACGGAAAAAGAATACTACGAAGGGCATATCGACCCAGAAAAAGGCAATGACTGGAATCAAACGGCACCAATTGACACAAGACCTACACTGGATGATTTCAAAAAGACGATCAGCGATTATCTTGCATGGGAAGTATCAACGCTTCTGAAAAATCAGCCCACGGAGGACGACCGCCTGGGAAAATAGAAGCCTCACTTAACGAAAAGCTGCAAGCGGTTAAGTGGGGCGAATATAAGCTTGGAGATTTGTTTAAAATTGAGAGCACATTGAGCTTCAATACAGACAGGCTTGTTTCTGGTAATGAATATGATTATGTAACACGTACATCGTTGAACCAAGGTATTTTAAAATCAACGGGATTTGTTAATAGAGAAAATATCAATCCCGCTGGCACATGGAGTTTGGGACTTCTACAAATGGATTTCTTCTACCGCAGAAAACCTTGGTATGCGGGACAGTTCGTAAGAAAGATTATTCCTAAAATAGAAATAAAAGGTTCTGCTGTGCTGTTTTTCTCAACATTGCTAAACAAACAAAAGCCAAAGTTGTTGTCCGTACTTGTTCGTGATGTTGACAAGGTTTTTTGTTCAACAAAAATCCAACTTCCCATTAGGAACGGCAAAATCGACTTTGATTTTATGGAGTTGTTTGTCGCTGAGCTGGAAGCTCAGCGGGTCGCTGAGCTATCCGCTTACTTGACAGTAAGCGGATACGACAATTACGAATTGTCGGTTGAAGAGCTTGACGCTCTTCGAAACTTCAGTGATCGAAACGATAATGATTGGGGTACATATACGATAGGAAATCTGTTTGAAAAAGTTGAAACCAAGAAATTGCCTTACAAAGCCAAGGAATTGCCTAAGCAGCCCACGGATGATTATATTCTGCCCTGTCTGACTTCAAGCTTCCAAAATCAGGGCTTGAACTATTATGCACCCAAATCCGGAGCAACTGTATTGAGCAATGTGATTTCTATTCCTTCCAACAGCGATATCTACAGAGCATATTATCAAACAAGAGATTTTACCGTTTTGTCCGATGCTTATGCGATTCGGTGGAAGGACAATGAAATTGAACTTTCCCCAAATCAATACCTGTTCATGGTCATGTGCATTAACAAGGTAACCGACCTGCCTATTTATTCTTATAAGAACAAGCTTGGTGGTTGGAATGTTGTAAAGAACAAGAATATCAGATTGCCCGAAAAGGATGGCAAAATTGATTTTGCACTTATGGAAACTTTCATATCTGCTATCAAAAAGCTGACTATCAAGGAAGTTGTTCTTTACAGTGACCAAAAAATCGCATCAACCAAAGAAGTTATTTCAAGAACCGACCAAATAATTCATTAACTCAAAAGCGATCAACCGTAAAAAGTTGGTCGCTTTTGTTTTATCATCATACAGCAGACTTGACCACATATTCCAGCAAAAAACGGGTCGCAGCCTTATAATTGCGCACAGAGCCTTTAGCCAGATGGCGGCATTCACAGTCGTAGATAAATTCATCACGGAGATCTTTCAAACACATAAAAAAACACCCTTTCCTTCATGGCGGACCACAAAAGAAAGGGTGAAAAATTGCTAGATAAGCTTATCGTACCAAATCAAGCTTGTTCGTAGTTGAGCAAGACAAACTTTGGCCGACAAATCATCCAATTTTTAACGCAGCTGCGTGATTAGCAGTTCTCAGCGAAGTACTTAATGGTACGGACCATCTGAGAGGTGTAGGAGTTCTCGTTGTCGTACCAAGACACGACCTGAACCTGATAGGTGTCGTCGTCGATCTTAGCGACCATGGTCTGGGTAGCGTCGAACAGAGAGCCGTAACGCATACCGATGACGTCAGAAGAAACGATCTGATCCTCGTTGTAGCCGAAGGACTCAGAAGCAGCAGCCTTCATGGCAGCGTTGATAGCTTCCTTGGTGACATCCTTGCCCTTGACAACGGCAACCAGCAGGGTGGTAGAACCGGTGGGAACGGGCACGCGCTGAGCAGAGCCGATCAGCTTGCCGTTCAGCTCGGGGATGACCAGGCCGATAGCCTTAGCAGCACCGGTGGTGTTGGGAACGATGTTCTGTGCGCCAGCACGAGCACGGCGCAGATCGCCCTTGCGCTGAGGACCGTCCAGGATCATCTGGTCGCCGGTGTAAGCATGAACGGTGGTCATGATACCGGAAACGATGGGGAAGGTCTTGTTCAGGGCGTTAGCCATGGGAGCCAGGCAGTTGGTGGTGCAGGAAGCAGCGGAGATGACCTGATCCTCAGCGGACAGGGTCTTCTCGTTGACGGAGAAGACAATGGTCTTCAGGTCGTTGCCTGCGGGAGCAGAGATGACGACCTTCTTTGCGCCAGCCTGGATGTGAGCCATGCTCTTCTCCTTGCTGGTGTAGAAGCCGGTGCACTCCAGAACGACGTCAACGTTCAGCTCGCCCCAAGGAGCATCCTTTGCGTCCTTAACAGCGTAGATCTTGATCTCCTTGCCGTCAACAATGATGGAATCCTCGGTGGACTCGACAGTGTGCTTACCCTCGCCGATCTTGCCGCAGAAAGAGCCCTGAGCAGTATCGTACTTCAGCAGGTGAGCCAGCATCTTGGGGCTGGTCAGGTCGTTGATTGCGACGACCTCGTAACCCTCAGCATCAAACATCTGACGGAAAGCCAGACGGCCAATACGACCGAAACCATTGATAGCAACTCTAACAGCCATTGTAATAGTACCTCCTAATTATTTTACCCATAATCGGATAAATCACGGTATCTTTATTGTAGACCAAAACCGGCAAACTTTCAAGTGTCTGCTAAAAAATTAACAACACAATTTTATCTTTTTTTGCTTTTGTATGATTTTATGCACCCTGCCACAAAGCTTTTGTTCAATTACACCAAGGGCGCGCAGCCATTTTTTGTCAGTCGTTTCCAGTTTTTCCCTGCCCAATACAGGCAAGCCCCATGCCGCCGATGCAGCACAGCGCAAGACCGGAAAGCAGCTCCGGCAGCACCGCCGCAGCGCTGCCGCCAAAGCCTGCTGCCAACAGCAAAAATACCCGGGGCAGTTCCCAGCACAGGCACAGGCAGAAGGCTGCAAGCGCCACAGCGTGCAGGGTGCGGCCGTTTTCCGGCTGGGGCAGGTACAGCGTGCGCGCCAGCGCCGCCAGAAACAACAGCGCCGCCAGCTCCTGCCAGACCGCTGCTGTGGGCTGCACCCTGTGCCAGCTGGAGCTGTTCTCCATAAAGCGCATCAGCACGTTCCAGTAAAACAGCGCACTGCCCGCTATGGCCAGCGGCAGACCGCCGGCAGGCGTTTTCCAGCCATCCCCGCGCAGCCAGCTGCGCCCGAGGTTGCTCAGCCACACGGCACAGGCTGTCTCCAGCAGAATGCGCACAAAAGTGCTTACTGTACCGGCAGCGAACACGAACTGCGCCGCGCTGGCAGCCAGCATACACACTGCCCCGGCAAAGGCCAGCACGCCTGCCGCCGGGCGGCGGCTGCGCAGCGGCTCCGGGGGCAGCGGGCGGCTGCGGCCAGCCAGCACTGCGGTCAGTACCACAGCGCCCAAGGCAAGATACCGCCACCACACCGCGCCTGCGGTGCACAGACCGGTGGCGGCGTCCGTAGCAAAGGCAAGGTCTGCGCCGCGGCCAAGGCCAAGCAGCACGCAGAGCAGGATAACAACGAACTCTAACGGTTTCATTAACGCTCCTCGATGGGCTTATATTTCTGGCGCACGCCCAGATACTTGTAGGCCGGGCGGATGATACGGTTGGCGAAGATCACCTCTTCCACCCGGTGTGCGCACCAGCCCGGCACACGGGCGATGGCAAACAGCGGGGTGTACAGATCCTCCGAGATGCCCAGCATATTGTAGATCAGGCCGCTGAACAGGTCCACGTTGGCGCACACCGGCTTGGAGCTGCCCTTTTCCTCGGCAAAGATGCCGGGTGCCAGCCGCTCGATGCTGCACAGCATATTGTACTCTTCCTCAAAGCCCTTTTCGTAGGCCAGATGCTTTGCGCGCTGCTTCAGGATGACCTCACGGGGGTCGCTGATGGTGTACACCGCATGACCCATGCCATAGATCAGGCCGGAGCCGTCACCCACCTGCTTGCGCAGGATGCGGCGCAGATACTCGCGCACCTCGTCGTCATCCTCCGGGTTCTCAACGTGCTTGAGGATATCCTGCAGCTGGCGGTTGACCATCAGGTTCGCGCCGCCGTGCTTGGGGCCCTTCAGGGCACCGATGGCCGCAGAGATAGCCGAGTAGGTGTCCGTGCCGGAGGAGGACAGTACGCGGGTGGTAAAGGTGGAGCAGTTGCCGCCGCCGTGGTCTGCGTGCACCAGCAGGCACATATCCAGCAGCTTTGCCTCCTCGTGGGTAAACTTCTGATCCGGGCGGTAGGTGCTGAGGATGTGCTCTGCCGTGCTCTGGCCGGGCTTGGGCAGGTGGAAGAACATACTCTGTTTATCGTAGTAACGGCGCTTCATCTGGTAAGCGTTCACCATCATGGTGGGCATACTGGCGATCAGGTTGATGCTCTGATTCAGGATGTTCTCAAGGCTCAGATCCTCAGCGCGGTCGTCGTAGGAGTACAGGCCCAGCACACAGCGCTGCAACTTGTTCATGATATTGGGCGAGGGGGCGTTCATAGTGTCCATGAAGCCGTCCGGCAGGGCGCGGGATTCTGCCAAGATCTCGCAGAAATCGTCCAGCTGCTCCCGGGTGGGCAGGCTGCCGAACAACAGCAGCCAGATCACTTCCTCAAACACGAAGCGATCGTTGCGGTAAGCCTCGTCCACGATTTCGTTGATGTTGACGCCCCGGTAGATCAGCTTGCCGGGGGTGGGGATCACATGACCTTCCTGATCCTTTTTGTAGCCCACAACGTCACAGACGTTGGTCAGGCCGGCCAGCACGCCGGTGCCATCCGGGTTGCGCAGGCCGCGCTTGACCCCCAGCCGCTCGCTGGTCTCCGGGTCGATGTAGTTGTTTGCGATGTACTCCTCGCACAGGGTACGCATGGTCGTCGGGTCCAGCGTTGCCACTTCTGCGTGTGCAAAGTTCATAGGAGTGCTCCTTTCCGTCTCTTACTTTTTATACTTTCCGATCCCGTCCATCCTACGCTCTGATGGACATACTTTTATAATATCGCTTTTGTGCAGTAAATTCAAGCGCTAAGTGCGCACTTCTCACCGCAAAGCGCAAAAATGCAGGTTTTTCTCTGCGCATTTCCCGCCGGTTTGCACGCTGCCGGGCGTATGATGTTCCCAAAGCTTGCGTTCCGGGAGGAGGTCTAGTATGAAACGTTCCTTTTTGCTGCTGTGCGCCGTTCTGCTGGTGCTGGGCTGCGCCCTGCCGTGTGCTGCCTACCGCCTTGCCCGCATGACCCTTGCGCAGAGCACCGCTCCGTCCGCAGCAGAAGCATCCTCTGCCGCTTCGGAAGAAGGCAGCGGTCAGGCCACCTCCCCTGCTGACACAGCCGATACCGTCTGCTTTACGGATCAGAGCACCGGGCAGGCGGTGGAGCTGCCGCTGCGGGAGTATCTCATCGGAGCGGTTGCCGCCGAAATGCCGGTCAGCTGGCCGGATGAAGCACTGAAGGCACAGGCGGTGGCGGCGCATAGCTATGCCCTTTACCGCCGGGACCACAACACGGGGGAAAACGGCGCATGGTTCACCGCAGACCCCGCCCGGCGGCAGGGCTGCCTGACCGATGCGGTGCTGCACAGCTACTGGGGCACCGCCTACGCGGCCAACTACGCCCGGCTTTCCGCGCTGGTGGATGCGGTACAGACGCAGGTGCTGTATTACGGGGACGCCCCCGCCGGGACAAGCTACTTTGCCATGTCCAATGGCCGTACCGAAGCCAGCGAGAACGTCTGGGGCACTGCCCTGCCCTATCTTGTACCGGTGGACAGCAGCACCGACACCGCCGCCGACAACTATGAATACACCCTGAACCTTTCTGCCGCCCAATTACAGCAGCTGCTGGCCGAACGGCTGGGTATCGCCGCCGACCTTTCGCAGCAGGCGCAGTGGTTCGGCACGCCGATGCTCACCCCCTCCGGCTATGTAGACAGCCTGCCGGTCTGCGGGCAGACGGTGCAGGGTACCGCCCTGCGCAAGGCGCTGGGGCTGCGCAGCACCTGCTTTACGGTGGTCTGGCAAAGCGGCACCTTCTCCTTTACCACAAGGGGCTACGGCCACGGCGTAGGCATGAGCCAGTGGGGCGCAAAGGCGCTGGCAGAGCAGGGTGCAGACTACCGCGCCATTCTGGCGCACTACTACCCCGGCACGGAACTGCGGGGGGAATAGCGGCAGAATGGCGCGGAAAATTTATTTTAAATAAAGTCCTAAATTACGCAATTACGCAAATGGAGCCGCTGCACATTGCCTTGTGCAGCGGCTCCAAATTTATATCCTTTTATCAGCCGAACAGCTGTGCAAACCAGCTTACGGTGGTCTCGGCGGCGGTCTCTACCGTGGTCTCCACCTGCTGGACCGTCTGCTGCAGCTTGGTGCCCTCGGCGTCCTTGAGCGACCAGTAGGTCTGGGTGCTGCTTGCACTGCCGGACACCGTGAAGTCCGATGCAAAGCACAGGCTCTCGCCCACAGAGTCCGTCACCAGCACCATATAGGTGTAGCTGCCCTCCGGCAGCTCCCCAAAGCGGATCTGGCTGTCCAGCGTGTTCAGAGAGAAAGCGGCGGCGTTTACCTGTGCCGCCGCGCTCTGCACAGTCTGGTCAGCTGCGTCCAGAACCGCCACCTGCACACTGGTCAGGGTAGTACCGGTGGCGCTGTTGGCTGTACCGGTCAGCGTCATGCCGCTGCCGGTGCGAAGATTTACCGGGTAACGCACCCCTTCCAGCCGCAGGCCGTCGGCCTGTGCCGCCACGCTGTTATGGTCTGCGGTGACGTACCAGTAGCAGGAAGATCTTGCAATGGACACGCTGGAGCTTGTAATAGGGATGCGGCCGTAGCCGATGTTCCCCGCCGGGTCGGAGCAATAGAAAATACCGTTGGTGTAGTCGGTCAGCAGCACCGCATGGGGCTGGGTACGGTCGTAAAGGACGATGCCCTCCGGGTGCTGCTCCAGCAGAGAGATCAGCACCGCCGTTTTGCTTTGCAGGCTGGAGGGCAGGGTGGCGTAGCCCACCTGCATTTCCTTATATGTAAAGCTGTGCGCAAGGCCGTTGGCCCATGCTGTGGAGCGCACACTGTTCTCGGTCACATTCGTCCAATCGGTCAGCCCGTCAAAGTAGGCACGGCGGCGCAGCATCATGGCTGCGGAAGCCAGCGTGCAGGTGCCGCCCCGGCTCTGCTTGAAGTAGAAGCCTGCATCCACGTTCAGATCCACTGCCAGTGCAGCGGGCAGACAGGTAAGCAGAAAGGCAAAGCTCAGTATCAGGGTCAGCAATCGTTTTCTCAGGGTGTGCGGTGCGGTGGTATTCACGGTTCGGTATTTCCTTTCTTGTTTCTTTGCGGATCTCATAGGGATCTACCGCTAAAAAGTATACCAGCTTGTAATCCTTTTGTAAACAATCTTCCGTCTATTTTCTCAATATCAACACGTTTTGGGGATATCCGTTGGCTGCTTTTCACAATTTTTTCTGCAATATTCCACGCATCTGACAAAATTTCGTCCTACCCACCGCACAAATATGAAAAGATATTTCTTTTTTCGCCCGTTTTTCGGGTGCCAAACCGCAAAAAGCGCCCGCAGCATTCTCCCTGCATTTCATTGCAAAAAACGGGAAACTGCTGCGGGTGCTTTATTATTTATGCTTCTGACAGGCGTTCGGGTCACAAAATTTTATGCAGCTCCTGCACAAGGTCGCCGATCACGATGGGTTTGGACAAAAAGCCGTTCATGCCGCTTTCCAGCGCGTTGCGGCGATCCTCGTCAAAGGCGTTGGCGGTCATGGCAATGATCGGGAGCGTTGCCCGGGCAGGGTCGTCCAGCGCGCGGATCTTCCGGGTGGCGGTATAGCCGTCCATGATCGGCATCTGCACATCCATCAGCACCAGATCATAGCTGCCCGGCGCTGCGGTGCTCACCTTTTCCACCGCCACAGCGCCGTTTTCAGCCGTATCAACAAGGAAGCCGTACTCCCGCAGGATCTCCTGTGCGATCTCACGGTTCAGCTCATTGTCCTCTACCAGCAGGATCTGTTTGCCCTTGAAGTCGGCGTTCTTTTCCGGCAGAAGCCCCTGCGCCGCATCCGTCTGCTTCTGACCAAGGGCGCTCATCAGGGTCTCGCGCAGGTCGGACATAAACATGGGCTTGGAGCAGAAGGCGGTCACGCCGGCAGCCTTTGCTTCCACCTCGATATCAGACCAGTCGTAGGCGGTCAGGATGATAATGGGCGTATCATCGTTCAGGCTGCGGATGCGGCGGGTGACCTCGATGCCGTTCATATCCGGCAGGCGCCAGTCGATGATATAGGCGTGGTAGGCATCGCTCATCTCGATGGACTGCCGCGCACGCAGCACCGCTTCCTTGCCGGAAAGCGTCCACTCGGCGCGCATACCCACCTTGACCAGCATCTTTGTCACGCTGTCGCAGGTGTTGAAGTCGTCGTCCACCACCAGTGCTTTCAGGCCTTCCAGCTCGGTGATCTTTTCCACCGGGCGCTGCTCAGTCTGTGCGCGCATGGGCACGCAGACGGTAAACTCGGTACCCTTGCCCTGCGCTGTCTGCACCTCGATGGTTCCGCCCATCATATCCACGATGTTTTTGGTAATGGCCATGCCAAGGCCGGTGCCTTGAATTCGGCTTACCGTGGAGGTGCGCTCCCGCTCGAAGGGCTCAAAGATCTTTTTGGCAAACTCCTGGCTCATGCCGATGCCGTTATCCTTGATGCGGAACTCGTACTGCCCGCAGCCATGCACCTTACCGGCAAGCTGCCGTACCCGCACCGAGACCGTGCCGCCCGCCGGGGTAAACTTGATGGCGTTGGACAGCAGGTTCAGCAAGATCTGGTTCAGTCGGGTCTTGTCGCAGTAGACGTCCTCGTCGGTCACGTCCATGACATCCATGTAAAGCTCCAGCTGCTTTGCAAAAATTTGCCCGCTGACGATGGTTTTCAAATCGTGCAGCACATCCGAAAGGTTGACCTCCACCTCTTCCAGATGGATCTTTCCGCTTTCAATGCGGCTCATATCCAGCACATCATTGATGAGGGAAAGCAGATGGTTGCTGGATGCAAGGGTCTTGCCAAGATAATCCTTCACCCGCTCGGCATCGTCGATATTGCTGAGCGCCAGCGTAGTAAAGCCGATGATGGCGTTCATGGGGGTGCGGATATCGTGGGACATATTGGAAAGGAAGGTGCTCTTGGCGCGGTTGGCGGTCTCGGCGGCGGCAACGGCATCGGAAAGCGCCTGATTCACCTGCTTATCAGCGGTGCGGTCGGACAAGACAAGGATATACTTAGCTCTGCCCTCCACCTCGCTGCCTATGGCGATGACGTGGAACCAGCGCCGTTCCTTAGTCTCCCGATGCTCAAACTCGAAATCCCATTCGCGCTGCTGCCCGCTGAGCAGCCCTTTCAGATAGTTTTTGTCGCGCTCCGGGGAACCATTCGGGTGCAGCGCTGCCAGAACACGGGCATCCTGCCGGACTTCTCTCCACGGGATGCCCAGCAGCCGCTCGATGTTCGGACTGACATAATCCGCCTTGGTGGTCTTTACGTCCAGCATCAGGAAAACGTCATCCACGTTACGCGAAAGCTTCTGGAACAGCTCATCCCGGTACAAGATCTCGGTATTCTTCCGGCGCAGGGTTGTATGGCTTCTGCGCACGATGAGCAGAATGACCAGCAGCGCAAGACCTGCAACGATGCCCGCCACGATCTGCACCGTATGGAACCACAGTTCGTCCAGACTGGCGTTGACGATGCTGACCGGCACAAGCCCCACCATCGTCCAGTTCTGGACCGTCGTGCCCTCGTAGACCAGATAATAGCTGGTGTCGCCCATCTTTACCTTCAGGTTGCCGCTGCTGCCCTGCGCAAAGGCATTGGACAGTTCCGTGATCTGTTCCTCGGAAAGGTCGGAATGGTCGCGCAGCATCGCAATGAAATTGTAAATGGTCTCCTTGCGGTTTACGGAGTTGTCGATGACCACCCGCCCGTCCGGGTAGATGACATAGTTGCTGGCATTGCCCTCAAAGGCAGAGTTGTCCAGCAATCTAAGCACCGCATCATTATAATAAGAGATGGCAATGGCATCGTAGGCAAAGCCCCGGTAGCTGCCCTGCGTTTCGGGACAGATGAACGCAAGCATCTGGGGCTTGCCGGGCAGCGCCGTGTTCACAACGACATCCTCATCGTGGGCAAGCTTTTCGTCCAGATTGGTCTGCAAGCCAAGATAGCCGGTTTCCCCGGTCACGGTGATGTAGTTGCCGTCGTAGGTAAGAAAGTAAAAGTTGGCAAATCCGGTATTCTTCTGTGCTTGCTCGATATACGCCTGAATTTCGTCCTCGTCCGAGGTATTTTCCAAAAAGCCGTTGTACAAATGCAGATAGGTCACATTTTTGCGCACCATCTCTTTTAGCATATTGTTGGATTTATGCAACACTTCTTCCAGATGCGAGGTACTTTCCTGATAGATGGTCTGCGACACAAACGAGATGTACCGCACGCTGAGCCCGACTGCCAGCAAGACCAGCAGAAGGATAGCGGCAGCAGCAGGGAGCCACTTTTGCCGGGGATGGCAGCTCCGTTTTGGTTTACGCTTTTCGTCTGCCATTCCGCTCACCTCAGTGTCATGTAGTTTTCAGGCTCTGCAAGCGCTGCGCCACCGCCGGAAACATGATCGCGCCATGTGTTTTTCACCCACGCGTCTCCGTCCTCAGACGTGCCGCTCTTGCTCGCAAGCAGCGCTTCCATCTGCTTTGACGTTGCCAGACAGGTCACAGTAATGGTGTCGTCATCCCGCAGCGGCTGCCCGTTGCGGGTGATACCGGTCAGGGTATAGCTGCCGTTATTCTCCTTTACCTCCACGGCAATACCGCTGACTATCGGCAGAGAACCACGATTGAAGGGCACAAAGCCGCCCTCGCAGCCTTCCACATAAGCGCGGACAGTTTCCTTCAGCTCAGCGCCGGTCATGGTGCGCTGGCGGGACATCAGGCCGTTGGGCATGATCATGGAATCCGCCATTTTTTTTGTATAGTCTGCCTTCAGCACACTGCCGGTAAAGCTGTTTGCGGTGGCAAGCAGCACATCCGTGCCGTAAACGCCGCGCAGCGTGTTTGCCATAACCGAGAAAGCAGCGTTGCCGCCGTTTGCGTGGAACACGTTGGAATAGCTCTTTCCGCTGGTCAACACGATCTCGTCCGCAGCGGGCTCCTCTTCGGCAAGAAGCTGCGCATTGAACGCCCGGTAAGCCTGTTTTGCCGTGTACTCGCCCGCAATCATTCTGGAGACCACATCCTTAGAGATGGCAAAGAAATCGTTGGAGGCAATGCGGATATACATATGGTTTTCTTCCACCACATCGCGCACATCCTTCATGTAATCGGTCAGGCGCAGGGGGACGTTCTGGCTGTAGCTCAGCACGTCCTGTCCGTCGGCAACAATGCGGTTCTGCGCATCCTCCGAGAGCATGACGTTCAGCACCTTCATGGCTTTTTCGCGGCGCGCGGTGTCCTGCTCAAGGTCTCGGTTCAGGGCAACTTGGAAATACGGGGTGGTCATGATCCACTTTTCGCCGTTCTGGCAGAAGAAGGGCATAAAAATGGTGTCGATGCCCTCATCCTGAAACATCTTCACGCCGGCAGAGCTGCCAAAGTACATGGCAACTTCCCCGTTCCGGAACATCCCGGTCACGTCGTCGTAGGTCAGGGCAAGGTCGTCCGCCGTAAGGTGGGTATCCTGAATGAACTGCTCCATCCGCTCAAAGGCCCCCGGCCACACGGCATCGTCCAGACCCACCCGCACGGTGCTGGCGGGGTCGCTGTAAGCGGTGCGCCACTTGCGCCCTTCCGTAGTGGTAAGCTCGGCGGCGGAAAGCCCCTGCAGCGTTTCCATGCAGTTGTAATCGTAGGCATAGTCAGCGGTAAAGCCCCGGATGCCTACCGCTTCAAACGCCTGACAGGCCGCCACAAAGCTTGCGTAATCGGTAGGCAGCGGGATATCATACTGCTTAAAAAGGCTGCGGTTGACCACAAAGCCGTGGGCATCCGCACACACCGGCAGCCAGTTCACACTGCCGTCCTCGTTTTTAAAGCTGTTAAGGTAGGTGTTGTACACAGCGCCCGCCTCGTTGGTCAGGGCAAGGTTCATCAGACTGTCTTTCAGCGGGGCAGCATCGTGCAGCGAGAACCGGCAGCAGGTGATGATATCCGGCAGGCCGCCGTTCTGCTGCAAAAACTTGTAAAAATCCAGATCGTTGTTGCCTACGATGAACTCAATATTCACGTCCGGCAGCTGCGCTTGGACATAGGGAGCATAGATTTCGTACAGGCTATTGCTCCACAGATACACCTGAATGGTCTGAGCATCCTCCTGCTCCTGTACCTGTCCCGGGCTTTTTGTGCCGCAGCCGGTCAGCAGGGACAGCCCCAGCGCCAGTACCGCAAGCACGGAAATAAGGCGGCGCAATGTTCTTTTGTTCATTAAAAGACTCCTCACAACTCTTGGGCAGCTGCCGTTTTTGCGGCAAAGCTGCTATGGCTCACCAATCGTACATCACCGCCCGCAAGAGTGTGCGCTTTAAAACCCGCCCACGGAAATGATGCCGCAATTTTTTGTGTGCTTCCTGTTTTGCACTTTTCCTTTCCCGCGAAAAGGCACAGCACAAGAGAGATATAAAAATATTTTACCATTATCAGGAAGAATTTTCAATCAATTTTCACATATTTATCCATAAAAACCACGCGTATCCGATTTCTTTGCGGCAGCTCCGGCATCGTGCTGCAATGACCGGGAGGGTTTTAGGTTTTGCCGGTGCAAAGCGCCTGCCAGCGCTCCGCCGGGATGACAGGCTCTGTGACAAAGGCTTCGGGATTTGGGGCAAGAACATGGCGGGTGACCCGGAAAAGCCCCTCAGCATCGCACAAAATGCAGGCTGCATCGCCGAATTTCGTGTTCCGGGCTGCGCCGCAGTCCAGGTACGCCTGCTCCAGCTTGACGAAATCCTCCGAGATGTGCGGCTGCTGCGCGTTGTAGTGGCGGCGCATATAGACGGTGTGCTGCGCCCCGGCTTCGTCCGCCACGGTCAGCTGCAGGGGCTTGTCGGTCAGGCGGTTCGGGACGTTCAGCACCTCCTCCACGCTGTGGATAAAGGTGTTGCGGGCGTGGGTCACCCCCAGCAGCAGCACCTTGCCGTGAGCTGCCCGCAACCGGTCGTAGCAGCCGCCGGGGGTGCAGGGGGTGTTGGCGTCCAGCTCCCCTTCTATGTAAGCAGCCGCGTCCTTGCCGTAAGCCGCCATGCTGTGGGTGGGGTGCAGCGAGCGCACCACCCCGGGGCGCTGCCGGAACAGCTCCGGCAGAATGCCCACACAGCACGGGCTGCGGCACACATCGAACATCCGGTTCTCCTCATTGATAAACCGCCATGTGTGGGTGGGCAGCAGCAGCAAGCCCTCCGCAAAAAACTCCATCAGCGCGTCCAGAACTGTGTCCGCACCACCCTCCACCGTGCCGATGGACTTCATGGAAGAATGGATCAGGATGGTCTCGTTTCCTGTCAGCCCCATTGCTGCAAGGTCGTGCTTGAGGTCAGCCTTTGTATATGCCATGTCGTCTCTCCTTTTCGGGCGTTTTGCCTACCCTCAGTTTACCGCCTTTTGCGCAGCAAGGCAAGCCCGCAGCAGCACAGTACCCCCGCAATACACAAAAAAGCACATTTCCTGCTGTATTTTCCGGTAACGCTCCGGTGTATGCAGGGTATTTGGCCCCTTTCAGCCTTTTCAGCAAAACCTTGTATACAGCATTTTATCCCGCCGTGCTGCCGCCATAAAACCGCAGCGCTTTGCAATTATAGCATTTGACAGTTATTTTCTGTTTTCTTTGTACATTCCGTACAACATCCGCTTTATCACGGCATTCCATCAGCACTTTTCCCGCATTATGAAGTGGTATATCAATCTTCCCGTTTCATAAGCAGCTCCGTACGCAAGCGCAAAAGCTTGTATACAAGCTGTCAAATAAAGTTCCGTTCCAGCATTGACATTCGTTTGCCGGGACGGTACAATGATATTAAGCTTAATTTACCGGATAAATGGAGAACAACTATGGCTACATTACAGCACACGGATGAGCTTTATCATATTCTCGAGGACGAGATCTGTGCCCTGAAGATCCTGCCCGGGGAAGCGCTGAGCGAAAACCAGCTGTGCAAGCGGTTCGGTGTTTCGCGCACCCCCATCCGCAGCGTTTTGCAGCGGCTGGAGCAGAACCGCTTTGTGCAGATCATCCCCTGCAAGGGCACCATCGTTACCGCCATCGACATCGGCGTGGTGGATCAGCTCATCTTCCAGCGTGTTGCCGTGGAGGGCATGGTGTTCCGGGATTTTGTGCAGAGCTGCTCGCCCATGGAGATCCTTGCTGTGGAGCACCTTTATAATATGCTGCTGGAGGCCGCTGCGGGGCGCAGTGACCCGGAAAATTTTGATTTCAACCACTTCCTCAGCTGCGACCTTGCCATGCACGCGTACTGGTTCCGCAAAACCAGCAAGGAGTACCTTTGGGAGCAGATGACCCGCCCGCAGGCAGATTACTCCCGCTTTATCCGTCTGGACATCGTGGGCGCACGCAACGTGCTCAGCGTTGTCAGCGAGCACGCCGAGATGCTGCGTATTCTGCGAGAGAAAGACCTGGACGCCATTGAGCCGCTGATGCGCACCCACCTGTACGGCGGCGTAAGCCGCATGGGCAGCAAGATCTACTCGGACGAATACCGCGTCTACTTCAAGCTGCCGGAAAGCAATAAATAAAGGCAGCTGCACAAAACGGTTTTCAATGCCCTCCGCTTGCGCTCTGGGCATATTTAAAGGAATATTATTTTATCGCAATTTTCAGAAATAGTGTCTATCAAAACAGCATATTTGCGATATGCAGTTTGCGGATGTTGCTTGTGCATTAAAAACGCAAACTGCTATAAAATCTTTATCGAACCACTCGCCTAGCGAGTGGTTTTAGAAATACAAAAAGCCGCTTCTCAGCGGTCCTTCTGGCAAAAGAATACGCCCTGCTGTTGCCTCTATCAAGAAGTTTAGGCATTTTCGGAGATTTCGAAAAAGATTTCGCTTTCGGGAGCCCTCAAACCGTCACCCCAGTGCCACATCCAGCACCATCATCACGCTGAAACCTACCGCAAAAAACACCGTGCCAACGTTGGAGTGCTGTCCCTGCGACATTTCCGGGATCAGTTCCTCCACCACCACATACAGCATGGCTCCGGCGGCAAAGCTGAGCAGATAGGGCAAAGCGGGCACCACGATGCCTGCTGCCAGAATCGTCAGCACTGCCCCGATGGGCTCTACGATGCCGGACAGCACGCCGCCCCAGAACGCCCGACCTTTCTTCATTCCTTCCGCCCGCAGCGGCATGGAGATGATAGCACCCTCCGGGAAGTTCTGGATGGCAATGCCAAGGGAAAGCGCCAACGCCCCGGCGGCGGTGATCTGAGCAGTTCCGGCAAGATATCCGGCATAGACCACGCCCACCGCCATGCCCTCCGGGATGTTGTGCAGTGTTACCGCCAGAACCATCATGGTGGTGCGCTGGAGCTGGCTTTTTGGCCCTTCGGCCTGCAAACTGTTCTGGTGCAGATGCGGGATGAGATGATCCAGCAGCAGCAAAAACAGGATGCCCAGCCAAAAACCTGCTGCCGCCGGGAAAAACGCCAGCCTGCCCAGATCTGCGGCCTGCTCCATGGCCGGGATCAGCAAGCTCCATACCGATGCCGCCACCATGACCCCGGCGGCAAAGCCGGTGAGGGCGCGCTGGATGCCGTCACGCAAAGAGTTTTTTAAAAAGAATACACAGCCTGCTCCAAGGCTTGTGCCCAGAAACGGGATCAAGATCCCCCAGAATGCGTCTTGTATCATGTAGTACCTCCTTGCAGTTATTCATAACTAACCGCATGAAAAGTATACTGCGCTCCGGCAAAAAGGTCAAGGGCTTGCAGCATAAAGAGCGTAAACGGCACCTTTTGCCCACAAATTAACCTCTGTAAACATCCCCGTTTTTTCTTGACAACGCTTTGCAGGCGTGCTATTTTAGGTCTCGTCAATTAGCTTATCCTAACCATCTGAGGGGCTTTGCCCCGCGGGTTTTTCTTTGCGCGCAATGTTAGGTGATGCTAACTACATGATCCCTATCCCCTGCCAGTGTGATGAAAGGAGCATTTTTCATGAGAACAAAGAAATTTCTTTCCCTGCTGCTCTCAGCGGCTATGGCGTTCAGCCTGCTGACCGCCACTGCCTTTGCAGCAGCCCCCGCCGAGGAGGAAAACGGCTTTTTCGATTTTCTGCTGGGCAAAAAGTACACCTACCTTTACGCTGCCCTGACTTGGGACGAGTACTGGGCAAACGAGAAGGTCTATGCTGCCGGCAGCACTGCCGCTTCTGCGCAGCTGGACAGCCACGAGGAGCACGACCTTGGCGCATTTGACGCCGTTTCCCGCGCTACCGCCAACCATGGTCTGCACCGCGGCAGCTTCCAGAGCACTGCTGTCATCTACGCCAAGGACGGCAGCACCTACACCGTTTCCCACTGGTCGGACGATGGCAAGACCATCTATCTGGCCGATGGCACTACCGTAGGCTGGAACCGCGGCACCATCACTAAGGCCGATGGCTCTACCGTGCAGATGGACCATTACGAGGTGCTGGGCACCAAGTATGTGCCGGTGCGCGTGGCTACCAGCGACCTTGCAGATTTCTGCTCCAAGTACACCGTTGTGGAAAACGGCGGCCAGCTGGTGGGCGGCTACTCTGAAAAGAACCTGACCGCCTACACCCTGACGGCTGCGGTGGACAAGAACACCAACGGCCTGAAGTATGCAACCAAGAGCGGCGATGGCTACACCTTCTCCGCCGCACACACCGGCACCGGTTCCGGCGTGGCAGAAGCCACCCAGAAAGCTGCTGGTGGTCTTACCGTGAACCTGCGCAGCGGCAGCGATGTGGGCAGCTTTGGCGAGTTCATCCGTGTGGACCTGAACGGCAACTACGGCGAGCTGGGCTCCCGGATGCAGTCCGTGGTGTGGACCTACTACGGCAATGACAGCACCTACACCCACGCCAAGGCCTCCTACGGCACCAAGTTTGCAGCCGACAACTGGATGCACAAGTCCATGGGCATCCAGCTGGGTCTGAGCGATTCCGCCCGCTGCCAGCTGCCGGAAGGCACGGACGGCACCGGCTACTGGACCATCACCATCCGCGCACTGGGCTATGCCGACACGGTGGTCAAGTTCCAGACCACTGCCGAAAACCTTGCCAAGCATGAACTGGCAAGCGATGCCGACCGCGCCGCCCTGCAGGCTGTAGTTGCCGAAGCACAGGGCAAGGCAAAGGCCGCTTACACCGCCGACAGCTACGCCAATCTGGAGACTGAACTGGCCGAAAGCGTGGAGCTGCTGAGCCGCGAGACCTTGTATAAGGCCGCTGCACTGGAGCAGGTGACCCACCTGACCGATGCCGTGCAGAACCTGAAAGCTGCCTGATCCGGCAAAAAACAGAATACCCAAAAAGCAAGGTCGCTCTATGCAGGCGGCCTTGCTTTTCCGTGTCAGGAGGACTTGGAATGAACAAAAAACGAAGCAACACGCTGCTGCCGCTGGTGCAGCTGCTCCCGGCGGTGGCGGCAGCGGCGGCTGTGCTTTTTGCCCTGCCGCGCACTGTGCCGGTGCTGGCTGCCGTGCCGGAAAGGCTGACAGCCGTGGTGGAGCAGCCGGTGGAAGCCGCTTCCTCCGAAGCGGAGGAAGAAGCGCTGCCCAAGCTGCCCTATGCTGACGGCGTTTACGTCGGCTCTTCCCGGGGCTACGGCGGTACCGTCCGGGTGCAGGTCACCATGGAAAACGGCAGCATCACGGAGGTTGAAATTCTGGATGCTTCCCACGAGACCAAGCAGTTTCTGCGGCGCGCAAAGCGGCTTTTGACTACTGTAGTGGATGCCCAGAGCTGGGAGGTGGATGCCGTTTCCGAAGCCACCTACACCAGCCGGGGCATTCTGGGCGCGGTGCAGAACGCCCTGACCGGCGAGGTGGTCAACAATCCCCTGCCGCCGCAACCCAAGCCCGCCGCACCGCTGGTGGTGGAGGAATTCACAGCGCCCTCCACTTACCTTGACGGCATCTACACCGCCGAAGCCATAGGCTTTGAGGGCAAAATTACAGTGCAGGTCACAGTGGCAGAGGATAAGATCACCGATATCACGGTTCTGAGCGCCGAGGACGAGGAGGAATATCTTTCCCGGGCAAAGCGGGTCATTCCCGCCATTCTGGAAGGACAAAACCCCAATGTGGATGCTGTTTCCGGTGCCACCTACTCCTCCACCGGCATCCTGAACGCGGTCAAGCTGGCGCTGGCAAAAGCAGCGGTTGCCCCGGCAGAGGAAGCCGACCCGGAGCAGGCTGCATCGGAAGTGGTGGAAGAAGTCGCACCGTCCGAAGCAGCAGAACCCGAGGAAACGCCGGTCACCGTACCCACCGTGGAGGTGGTACAGCCGGAGGAAAAGAGCGCTGTTTCCACGTGGTTCAAGGAAGTATGGCAGCAGCTTTTCCCGGCAGAAACACCGGACAGTTCTGAACCGGCTTCCTCTGAGGAAGTGCTGCCGACATCCGAGACGGCACTGCCGCCGGAAGAGACCGGAACCGAACCTGAAACGGAAGGAGCAGCGGAATGAAATACAAGAATTTTCTCCTCCGGGCGGTGAACCTGCTGCTGATTCTGGGGATTCTGTGGCAATACCAGCAGGTAGCGCTGGTCCGGGCGGCAGCGGTAAGCCAGCGCAAGCAGGAGATTGCCGAGGTGGAAGCCTACAACGTTTCCGTTTTGCAGGCGCAGAGCGCAGCACAGGCAGAGCAGAGCCAGAGCGGCTACCGGGACGGCACCTATGAGGGCAGCGCCTTTGGTTTTGGCGATGTCATCCGGGTGTCGGTAACCATCCAGAACGGAAAAATGACCGATATTGCGGTGCTGGATGCTTCCGGTGAGGACAAGCCCTACTATAAGCAGGCGCTGCCTTTGCTGGACGAGATGCTGGCGGTGCAGTCTGCCGAGGTGGATACCGTTTCCGGTGCTACCCTCACGGCAGAAGGACTTATCGGTGCAGTAGAGGACGCACTGGGAAAGGCGGCAGGATGATGGAAAAAACACAGGCAAAGCCTTTAACTGCGGCGCAGCAGCGTCAGCGGGACAAAAAGCGCCGTACATGGCTGCGCACCGGGGTGCAGCTGTTCTTCTTTGTGTCCATGCCGGGCGCGTTCGTGGCCGGGTTTTCCGGGGTAAAACAGATTTTTCTGCACATCGGTGCGGGCGAGGTGCTCTCGGCGGACAGCTTCACGCTTTCCCTGCTGGGGCTGTGCGGCTTCACGTTGCTGTTCGACCGGTTTTTCTGCGGGTACGCCTGCGCCTTCGGCAGCTTGGGCGATGCCGTCTGGGCGCTGTCCGGGCTTGTCCAGAAAAAGCTGTTCCACCGCAAAAAGCAGCTCCGTCTGCCGGAGCGGACGGTACTTTTGGGGCAGAAGGTCAAATATCTGCTGCTGGCAGGGCTGGTAGCGCTGTATGTGACCCGGCAGGAAAAGCTGTTGACCGGCGCAAGCCCGTGGGAGGTATTTTCCCGCCTGACGGCACTGCGTCTGCCGCCGGAGGGCTTCGGTGTGGGCATCGCGCTGCTTGCGCTCATTTTGCTGGGCATGGCGGTGCAACCCCGGTTCTTCTGTCAGTTTCTCTGCCCCATGGGTACGGTGTTCGCCCTGCTGCCGGTACTGCCCTTTGCACGGCTGCACCGGCAGAGTGAGAGTTGCATCCCGGGCTGCAATGCCTGCAAACAGCAGTGCCCGGTGTACCTGAAGCTGGAGGAAACCAGCCTGCGCAGCGGGGAGTGCATTGCCTGTGAAGCCTGCGTGGGCACCTGCCCCAAACAGAACATCCACCGGTGGGATACCGCCTTGTGTAAGCACCAGTGGCTGCCGGTGCTGGGTAAGGCGCTGCTCTTTTTCCTGCTGGGCTGCTGGCTGGGCTTCTGCCGGTTTATCTGAAGGGTGGCGTCCTCGCCCTCTCAGGCGCTAACGCGCCAGCTCTCCCAAAGGGAGAGCCCTTGGCATGGCGGTAAGTTTTCGGTTAAACTGCAAAGTGTGCGGTTTCGCCAGAGTCTCTCCCTTTGGGAGAGGTGGCAGTGAGCGAAGCGAACTGACGGAGAGGGCGATCCCGCTAAAAACAAAAGCATCTGCAACATTCGCTTCTGAATTTCAGAACACAGCGAATTCGTTGCAGATGCTTTCTTGTTTTATGCGAGATTTTCGGTTTTTTATCCTTCGTTCTTCTGCTCCAGCAGGTCTGTCATGCTGCGCAGGCTGATGCCAAGGGTGGAAAGATTATGCAGCATCGCGCTGGTGGCAGGGGGCAGGATGCCCAGTGCGCCCAGAAGGATGAGCGCAGAGTTGAAGCTGAGGACAAAGCGGTAATTGCTGCCCACCCGCTTTTGCAGGGCGTTGGCAATGGCTTTTAAAGTCACCAGCTCTTCCAGACTGTCTGCGCGGATGGTCACATCGGCAATTTCCCGGGCGATGGCGGCACCGGAATGGATGGCGATGCCGATATCTGCCGCCGACAGGGCGGGAGAATCGTTGATGCCGTCACCGATCATCACAACGGTGTGCCCTTCGGCCTTGGCGTCACGGACAAAGGCGGCTTTATCCTCCGGCAGCACCTCCGCAAAGCAGCGGTCCACCCCCACCTGCACCGCAATGGCGCGGGCAGTGCGGTCGCTGTCGCCGGTCATCATGACGGTCTGGGCAATGCCCAGCTTCCGGAGCTTATGCAGCACCTGTGCCGCCTCCGGGCGCAGGGGGTCTGCGATGCAGATGACCCCCGCCAGCACCCCGGAAGCTGCCAGATACAGGTGGGAATACTGGGGGTCCAGTGCATCGAATTTTGCCTGTTCCCCTGCCGGGATGGTGCAGCCCTCGTCCTCAAAAATGAAGTGGGCACTGCCGATGACCACCCGCGTGCCGCCCACCCGGCTGGCAATGCCGTGCGCCACGATGTACTCCACCTCGGAGTGCATCTCCTCGTGGGAGATACCCCGCTCTCTGGCAGCACGGACCACGGCGTTTGCCATGGAATGGGGGAAATGCTCTTCCAGACAGGCGGCAAGCTGCAATACCTCCTGCTCCTCACAGCCGGAGAAAGGCACTACCTGCACCACCTGCGGGGTGGCGCGGGTGAGGGTGCCGGTCTTATCGAACACGATGGTGTCCGCCTTTGCCAGCGCTTCCAGATACTTGCCGCCCTTTACGGTGATGTGGTATTCCCCGCACTCCCGCATGGCAGAAAGCACCGCCAGCGGCATGGAAAGCTTCAGTGCACAGGAGAAGTCCACCATCAAAATGGAGATGGCGCGGGTGACATTGCGGGTAAAGGCGTAGGTAGCCACCGTACCGGCAAGACACCACGGCACCAGACGGTCGGCCAGCTGCAAAGCCCGGTTCTCGGTGCCGGACTTGAGCTTTTCCGATTCCTCGATCATCGCCACGATCTTATCGTAGCGGTTGGCGCCGCCCTCTGCCTTGGCTACAAGGACGCATTCGCCCTCTTCCACCACCGTGCCTGCGTAGACGGTGGCACCGGTGGTCTTGCGCACCGGCATGGACTCGCCGGTGAGGGCAGCCTGATTCACCATGGCTTCGCCCTCCAGTACCATGCCGTCCAGCGGGATCATGTTGCCGGAGCGCACCACTACTTCGTCCCCGGCGTGGACGCGGGTCAACGGCACCAGCACCTCGCCCTGCGGGGTGCGCACCCAGACCTTATCCACGTTCAGTGCCATGCTGCGGGCAAGGTCGTCCAAGCTCTTTTTCCTTGTCCACTCTTCCAGCAGGCTGCTCACCGTCAGCAGGAACATCACCGACCCTGCGGTGTTGTAATCTCCCCGCAGGAGGGAGGCGGTGATGCTGAGCGCATCCAGCACCTCTACTTCCAGCTTGCGGTGCAGCAGGCAGCGGATCCCCTTCCAGACAAAGGCGATGGAGCGCCACACCGTATATGCCGCCGCGATGGGCGCGGGCAGAAACACCTTGCGGAACACCCGTCCCGCCACAAGACCGACCATCTTTTCCTGATATTCCTGATTGATCTTCCGGCTGTCGTGGGAGGTGACCAGCACCTCCAATTCTTCGTTGTCAAAGCGGTAGGCCGCCAGCAGGGCGGCGGCGTCCTTCCGACTGCCCCGGTAGGTCAGCACCACATCTCCGGTGCGCTCGTAGACGGTGGCTTTCTGGATGTTGTCCTGCCCGTTCAGGTAGGCTTCCAGCACGTCTGCCCGGTGCAGCGTCATGCGCACAGCGCAGACGTGCACCCGCATCCGCCCCTTCCCTTCATGTAAGATCGTACATTTCATTGCTTTTCTTACCCCTCTGTGCAAAAAGAGCCGCCCAAAGCGGCGGCTCTGCTGCGCTATATCACTGTGCGGTCTGCTCTTCGGCCTGTTCTGCAGCCGTATCCTCGATGACCTCCTGTGCAGCCTCGGCGGCGCGGCTCTCGTTGATGGCCTTTGCATCGGCAAGGATGTCACCGGCCTCCTCCTGCACCTTATTCACGGTCTGCATGGTGCAGTCCTTCATCCGCAGCACCGCAGCGGTGGTCTGGGTGTAGACCTTTTTGGCATCCTTGCTGGACAGCACCTTGAAGCCGGCAGAGCCGAACACCACACCGCCCAAAAACAGTGCAAGCTTTTTTGCATCAAACATATTTACCCCTCGTTTCTGTATTTCCTATCTGTGTGCCCATCCCCTTGAGCGGGGCAGGCTCTTTATCTTTATATTGTAGCACGCTTTCAGGGTTTTTCAATATTTTTCGACGATGTTAGGACGCATTAACATTGTTAGCGGCTATGTTCAAGCCCCGGCAAGATGAAAAGCCAGCGACTGCTCAGCATCCGCTGAATCGTGTTATATGCCATCTCCCCGCCCATAGAATTTTTGATGTTGTACGCCTTTAACCAATCCCGAAGGTCGGTCATGGCAGGCACCTCCTATTGATACATCATTGAACGGTGGAGCAGCCGGTTCAGCAGCCCTTCCCGGGGGCGCCGTCGTCCGGGACGCTGTTGCCACCGGAATTCAGGATCGCCGCGAACTGCTGCAGCTGCTTGAGGGAGCTTACACCCAGTTTTTCGTAAGGTCAGCACCAGCAGCACCACCAGCAGCAGGCAGGGCCACAGCAGCCGGGCGCTCATAGCGCTCTGGCGGATATTCTCACGGTGTCTGGCAAAAAAGTGCATCAAAGTCCCCCTTTTCCGGCTGCGCTGCGGGTTCAGGCATTGTCGCACAGCAGCTGCCATGTCTCTGCGGTCAGGGTCTCCAGCGTTTCGCCGCCGGCAAGGCGCTGCGGGTAGTCCTTCTGGCGCTGGCGCAGGCTGTCATAGAAGGTTTTGGTCTTGGCATGGAACCCCACGATGCCCGGCTCGGACACCGGGGTGTTCTGGATGCGCATCGCGTTGTAAACGTCGTACAGCCGCTGATAGCTCTGCTGCTCGAACGGATAGTCCGCAATGGCGTCAAAGGCGGCGCTGGACACCGGCATATACCCGGTATCGGCGGCAAATTCCAGATTGCGCTGCTGCTCGGTGAGCCAGCGCAGGAACACAGCGGCGGCCTCGGCCTTCTGGTCGGTGGTCTTAAAGGCGCACAGACCCACACCGGCCTGCGGCATCAAAGGCGTGGCGGTACCGGCGGCGTGCGGCAGGGGTACCAGCAGCAGATCGGTGGGCTCGGTGGTGTTGTCCGGGTAGGTCACGACATCGTTGTAGTAAAGGATGGCTGCAGAGCTGCCAAGACCCGCCAGCGTTTCGCCGGTCATCACCTGCGTGTTGGAGTACAGATCCGAAACCAGAATATCGCCCTGCACCAGTGCCCGGGCAAATTCCATCCACGAAGCGCGGAAGACCTCGTTGGTCAGGTCGTACCAGCTGTCCTTGTACAGCGCGCCGCTGCCCTGTTCCAGCGCGTTCAGCTCCACCAGACGCAGCGGATAGTCCAGCGCGCAGAAGGGCTTGCCCTGCGACCATTGCCGGTAGGCAGCGGCCATGGCAAAAAAGCCGTCCCATGTGGCAAGGGTGGAAAGCTGTGCCCTGGTATCCGCCGCAAACCGGGCGTACTGGGAGCCGTTTAAAAAGACGAGCTGGGTGGATTTGGACACCGGGAACACCACCTGCCGCCCCTCGATGATGCCGTCCTGCACAAAGCCGGGCACATAGGCCGCCATTTCCTCGGCGGTAAACCAGTCGTTCCAGTCCACAAGGGTCTCGATGCCCAGCGCTTTGGCATCCGAGGAGTGCGCCGAGAACAGGTCCGGCAGGTCCAGCGTGCCGGGCTTGCCGGCCTTGGCATCCTGCAGCTGGCCGCCGATGGCGGCGCTGTTGGTCATGTTGGTCACGTTGAGCAGGATCCACCGAGCCCAGCGTGTTTACCGGAAACTTCGGCGACAGTCTGGCGGCTACCTTCCAGACCGTGACTAAGCGCTTTACCTACGGCGGCGACACCGGCAAGGATCAGCGTGTGTACTACATCAACACCAAGGAGCTGGGCGAGATCCTGTACGGTACTGCTACCCCCATCCCGTTCCGGGTGGTGGTCAGCGAGGAGCGGGGCTATAAACTCTCGGTGAATCCTGTTGCTGCTGGCAGCAGAAGGATTTACCGCAGACAGAAGATGCGTTTTGTACTGATTCACATACCGAGTTTTCCTACGGCAGGCGGAGCAAGCTCATCATGCAAACAACGAAAAACAGGAAGTTCCCGCTGGGGAACTCCCTGTTGTACATATCGTTATCGTCTGTGGCTTTAATCGCAAGTTTTACAAGCAGAGCAAATCTCAACAACCTGTTTGCGATATGCAATTCACAGTTGTTTCCAACGAATCAAATCGTGAATTGCGATGGCAGGGTGCGTCCGGGTGGACGCACCCTGTTTTTTTACTATGCTTCATCATTTTCTGCGCGCAGCATCCGGTATCCGACACCAACATGGGTCTGAATCAGATGCGGCGCATCCGGGTATCGTTCCAATTTTTTGCGCAGGGACGCCATATAAACACGCAAAGAGGCAATGTCATTTTCCTGCGTACTGCCCCATACTTTCTGCGTGAGGGAGGTATGCGTCAGCACTTTGCCCACATTATGCGCCAGCACACACAGCAGTTTGTACTCGATGGGGGTCAAATGCAATTCATTCTCGCTCAGCCAGACGCAGCCTGCCGAGAAGTCGATCTTCAAAGGACCATTGACAAAAACCGGACTGTTTATACCATCAGAAGCCAGCAGATTCAATCGGCGCTGCGTTACACGCAGTCTTGCCAGCAGCTCAT
>ERZ1106983.737-NODE-737-length-36879-cov-28.497149_pt1 | contig 36879 bp, 35 predicted proteins | sample MGYA00403693_ERZ1106983 | MGnify/ENA primary metagenome ERZ1106983 (study PRJEB35170, sample SAMEA104062420) | human gut metagenome | biome: human gut; feature: human-associated habitat; material: faeces | place: Denmark | collected 2012-07-13 ...
CCAGATGAGTCATATGCATGGAAGCAATCTCTTTTGGAGAAGGTGCTTCTTTTAAAAGAGCATAGACAGCATTCTGATGCAGACCGGATTTGAAAAAGTATTGAATCTCCGGGAATACCTGATCAACATAGGTTGTCAGTTGGATTTTCAATCGGGTGCGTTGCTTAATGGTTTTCTGCCGAAAGCGCCCCAAGGCCTTAAGATCCATCATATCGAGATCAAAGAAGGTAATAAATCTTAGGTCATCCTGCATCATAAGAGTTTTAGCAATAACAAATGTGTCGACCTTATCTGTCTTTGTTTTACGAACATTGTTCTTACGCATTTGACAGGTTTTGATGGGGTTCAACACACACACTTGGTAGAACTCAGCAACAAGGTATCGAACAAGGTTGTCACCGTAGTGTGCCGTCGACTCAAGACCGATGATGATGCTGTTCTTATCGAATGATTCGAGCTTAGAGACCAGCAGTTGGAAGCCATCAGCGTCGTTTGTGAATTTGAACGGCTCAATGAGTATTTCACCGTCCGAAGAAATCGCAGCGGCGAAATGGTTGAGTTTGGCAATATCAATGCCTACAAAAATTTTCATGAGGTTGTACCTCCCTTTCATAAAGTCTGATACCATGATGTCCACCATCGATTATCATCGTAGACTTGATAGAAATAAGTACTCTGAGTGAAAAACACTCCGGCAACATCCAGCTAATAAACAATTCAGATAAAGGTAGCGGCAATACACTCCAGTTGAGTAGTCAAGCTACAGGGAAAAATCAAAAGTCCATAGTATCTGAATTGTATTGAACCACGATATTAAAAGAAAGGGAACGTGTGATAATTAACTTCCTAATTATCATACAAGAAATTATGAAGAAAAAGTTAAATGATTTACAATGTGAAATAAGAAAAATTCAAGATGGTGTTGATGATTATACAAGAGAGTATCTTAATAAATTGGAAAAAATTATAGAAGAGTATAAAAATAAGTTGGATTCAAATAAAATGGATGCATCAGATGGTGGGACATTAGGATTTAGAAGAGCAATACTCGAGGATGACAATCTCGCTAATATAGACTCTTTGTATAATGCAGCGGTAGCAGTTGATAAATTTTATAGTCAAGAATGTAGAGAGTGGTAAAAATTCTTTTGGAAATTATAGTACTAAAATTGACTCAAAGGTAGCAGTGGTTGAAAAACAAGAATTGCCTAGTTGGTTAATTGATACATATAAGGCTGGTGTCTATCGGACAGTAGTAGCCAATGAAGATATCACAGTATACCGTTCCTTTGGATATAATGCAGAAGCAGGTGGTGCGTTTACAACAAGTAGTCCAGCTTTAAATAGAGTTCAGACAAAAGTTGATAGTGCAATATTACCAGAGTGGAAAAATACACTTAGGTATGAGGCGGAGATTGTTATTCCTAAGGGTACAACTTTGAATATAGGACGTGTAGGTGAGCAATTTACTATGAGTGGAACAAGACTCGCTGGAGATGCAGACCAATTTTTGTTACCACAAAATTGGGATTTGAATTGGATAAAAAGAATAAGAGAAGTAAAACCATAAGGAGACGAACTATGGATGAAAATGTAATTGAAATAAAAAAACAAGTTAGAAAAGTAATTGAATTGTTGGAACAACGTATAATACTTGAGCCTGGCAGACCTATTCTAAAAACATTATATGATAGATATATGAAAGCTGAAGAAATTATATCGAGTAATGAAGATATTAGTAAAATTATGATTAGTGGTGGGTGTAGAGCTTATTTAGATGCATTTAGCGATTATATGAATCCTTTGTTAGGCGAAATGGATAAAGCAGAGAAAATGCTTTCTAATTTAAAAAAATAGTGTTGACAAAGGATGTCTGGATACTTTCGGACATTCGATAACCTACAACTCCTGCATGTCTATTAATTAATCATCATGGCTGTTGCGAAGCAATTAACAACCCATGATGTTAATTAATAGACACTAGCGAAATTTTGTCGAGTAGGGTATGCGAAAGGACATTGTGAAATCAATATGCTGATGTAACGCACTCTTAGTAACAGAATGCTGCGAAAGGGTGCGTTTTTCTGTGAAAATATTATAATAAACTGCAAGCATTTATGCAGATGGCAGAAGGACCAGCCAGCGTGATCTGAAAGGCAGAGTGACACAGTGGACAGTTATCTGGGGTCATGGAGAATGGCAGGCAACAGGACAGAGCGTATCCGGGGAGCAGTTCATGAGCAGTATCTTTATGATGAATGTAACCGCCTGTTACAGATAACAGATGGTGCAGATACGGTTAAGAACTATACCTATGATAACAGCGGAAATATGCTCTCAGATGGAGAAATGTCTTATCTCTATGACGGTTTCGGAAGGCTGGAGCAGGTGACTAAGGCAGACGGAAGCTTCCAGAAGAACCATTATGACGCAGAGGGACTGCGCGCAGAAATGGAAGAAAACGGACAACTGGTAAAATTCCTCTATAATGAGAACAGGGAAGCAGCCGCTGAAGAGGAGTCCGATGGCAATGTAATCCGCTATATCCGCGGACTGGGGCTGATCAGCTCTGACAGTGAGAAGGCGAAGACCTATTACCATTATGTATCTGATGAGCAGGGAAGCATCACCCATGTGATAAATGGTGAAGAGAAGGAAAGCGGGGAGCTTCCACAGGAGGATGTACAGTCACGTGTACTCAACCACTATGAATACGATGCATTCGGCAATACCATCAGATGTGAAGAACAGGTGCACAACCGCTTCCGTTATACGGGAGAGCAGTACGACCCGTTGACAGGGCAGTATTACCTCAGGGCAAGATATTATAACCCTGTCATTGCCAGATTTACCCAGGAAGACACTTATTACGGGGATGGACTGAACTTGTATACCTACTGTCAGAACAACCCGATCCTCTACCATGACCCGACAGGACACGGTACGAAGGAGAACAGCCCATACAGCAGGAATGAACAGCGGTACATTGATGCAGGGGCAGACCCGGATACAGCCAGACTGGCAGCACAGTGCTACCCTGATGCGAAGTCAAAGCAGGATCTGTATAATAAGTACAAGAAACAGGGCTATAGTGCACAGGATGCCAAGAAACTGGCAAACCGTGAAATCATCCATGGAGAAGAAGCAACAAAGAAGTACATAAAAGATAACAATGTAAAGAAGAGCGGTCCTGACTATACAGCAACCTCTCCAAGAGATAATGTTAACACCGACTGGAGAACCCAGGAAAGAGTGAATGCGCAGAGGAATGCCGGAGCTGGTAAGGGGAATGAAAGTGGTAGTAAGACTAATACAAAACCATATACTAACAGTAGACCTTCATTTAGAAAAGGTGTTGTGGAGCAAGTATGGGAGAATGCTAAAGGTCCTGATGGATTGGTTAGAGATCCAAATACTGGTGAGGTTATTAATTGGACACCAGAAGAATCTAGAAAAGGGGTATGGGATATGGGACACATTCCAGAAGCAAAATATTCAGAAATGCATGAAGCATATATGAATGGGGAATTGACAACAAAAGAATTTGTGGATTGGTATAATGATCCTGCCAACTATAGACCAGAATTGCCAAGTAATAATCGTAGTCATAAGTATGAATAAAGGAGAAAGCAATGGATATAAGTTTAGTAGCAAAAATGAAAAAGTATGATGAGTTTATTTCCTGCTATAATGAAGGTGATGAGAAGAAAGTATATAAAGGTAAATCATTATTATTTTATTCATTATCCAATAATGATACAGAAAGCCGTTATTTAATAACAGATTTTTTACTCAATAAAGGTGCTGAAGCTAATGTGACAAATGAGTGTGGTGAAAATCTATTGCATATTCTGCTGTCAAGAACAAATCACAATATAAAACAGACAGCAGAGTTGTGCAAAAAATTAATTGATAAGGGAGTAAATATTAATCAATTAGATGAAAAGGAAAGAGTGCCCTTGCAGTATTTGATTAACCTAAAATACACAGATGAGGAACTTGAACCATTATATCAAATCTGGTTTGCACAGAACAGTATTTTGGTTAATCACAAGAATGCATGGGGAAAAACACCATTGGAAATTGCTGAGCAAATGCCGTATAGGGCAAGTTTGTTGAAAAGGATGAAAAAGTATGAATAAAGTAGTCACTTTTATACCCGATGCTGGTGGAAGTATTGTTTCAAAAAATATATTGAGCCATAAGGGAAAGTTGAGATGGTGTGTTAGAGAAGAATCTGTAAATGATGTTGATAATGGTTGGAGATTTTTTTCTGATATTGACACAGAGGAGTATTTGGGTAAAGCGGATAATATGTGTATATGTGATTTTAATACAGTTGCCAATATTGAACCAGCAATCATTGCAATATATAATTGCAAAGTTGGAACGGATATAGAATTAGTAGAAGAGAATGGAAAGAAATTCTTTTTAGATAGTAATACTGGGAAAATATTCAAATTATAGTATTTAACTAAAACTTCCCACACCGGTACGGTGTGTTGAACCTTGAAAATTCAATATTTCAACCAATAAAAAAGGCATAAACCCGTTCAAGAGATAATGTTAACACCGACTGGAGAACCCAGGAAAGAGTGAATGCGCAGAGGAATGCCGGAGCTGGTAAGGGGAATGAAAGCGGTAATAAGAGTGGTAGTGTAACTAAACCTAATCAGGTACATCACTATGCAACAAATAAAAGCAAGACATATACCCCTCAGCTGGAGGAAATAGCAAACAGGTATGAATTAGATTTAGATGATGCATGGAATAAAGATTTGCTACCACATCAGGGTCGTCATCCAAATGCTTATCATGAATATGTTCTTGATAGTATGAAACAATTTGACAACATTGCACAAGGAGACAAAGATATATTCCTTAAGTTATTTGATAATTTAAAGAATAACGTAAAATCAAAACCTGACATGTTGTATAAGGATTACTGGAAGTAAGGAGAATATGGATGAAATATTACAAATTATCTATGGATATGGAAAGAGAAAATGATATAATATGCCATTTTCAAAATGATTATGGAATTCAGCAAAATGCATTAAATACTGGGAAAGTTTTTGAAAACTGGGATGATAGATTTGAGTTTTTCTATACAAAAGAAGAAGGAGATGTTTGGACTGATTATCTTGCCAATGATAAAGGATGGTTCTTGGTATCAAACAGGTTGAAGACATTATTAGAGTCAGTCAATACGGATATACAATTTTTGAAAGTTGGCATAAAGGAAACAAATAATGGAGAGGATTTTAAACAATATTATATTGCCAATATTATTAAAGTTGTAGATGCGTTATGCTTGGATAAATCAGAGTATTTTGAAACAGAAATTGAGGGAATAGGAACAATATATACAGTAAGTAAATATGGTATATATGCTGATAAAACGGATAGCGCAGATGTCTTTAAGTTGTCAAATAGGCAAGAAATACCAATATTTGTATCTGAAAAGTTTAAAGATTTAATTCAAAAGGTAAATATTACGGGTATTTCGTTAACAGAGATTAGTGTAGTATAGTACTTATTATGGCTATACTTTCGGACATCCAACAACCTACAACTCCTATCCGGCTATTAATTAACTCTCCATCCGTAAAGGAAGAGTACATTTGAGTAAGCAGAAGGACTAGCCAGCGTGATCTGAAAGGCAGAGTGACACAGTGGACAGTTATCTGGGGTCATGGAGAATGGCAGGCAACAGGACAGAGCGTATCCGGGGAGCAGTTCATGAGCAGTATCTTTATGATGAATGTAACCGCCTGTTACAGATAACAGATGGTGCAGATACGGTTAAGAACTATACCTATGATAACAGCGGAAATATGCTCTCAGATGGAGAAATTTTTTTATCTTCTCTTGACAAGGGCAGTTTGGGATGCGTATACTGACTATTGTTGAGAGCAAACAAAGGGGTCGTATGGTAGTAGTCATACTACCCCTTTTTCGCTCATTGTTGTCTGATAAAAAACAGGAGGAAAGATTATGAAAAAGAAAGTCGTAAGTTTACTTGCAGCTATGACTCTGGCAGTCTCTGCACTGGCAGGATGTGGCGCAGCCGCTGATTCCACTGCTGACATGGCAGCAGCAGAGAATACGCAAACAGCTGCAGCAGGAGATACTGCTGCAACCCAGGAAGCAGCAGATACAACAACAGCAACCGCTGGTTTAAAGGCAGGTTTTATTTTCCTGCATGATGAGAACTCTACCTATGATCTGAACTTCATGAATGCTGCAAAAGAGGCATGTGAGAAGCTTGGTGTGGAGTGCGTGACTAAGACAAATATTCCTGAAGGCCAGGAATGTTATGAAGCAGCCTGCGAGCTCGCTGATGCAGGATGTGACTTTATCTTTGCAGACAGCTTTGGACATGAAGACTATGTAATCGAAGCAGCTAAGGAATATCCTGATATCCAGTTCAGCCATGCAACAGGTACCAAGGCTCATACAGAGAATCTGGACAACTATCACAATGCATTTGCATCTATCTATGACGGACGTTATCTTGCAGGTATCGCAGCAGGTATGAAGATCAACGAAATGATTGCAAATGGTGATATTACAGAAGACCAGGCTAAGATGGGTTACGTTGGTGCTTATACTTACGCAGAAGTTATTTCAGGTTATACCTCCTTCTTCTTAGGCGCACGTTCTGTATGCCCTTCCGTTACCATGGAAGTTACCTTCACAGGTTCCTGGTATGATGAGACAGCAGAGAAGGAAGGCGCTAATAAGCTGATTCAGGATGGTTGTGTACTGATCAGCCAGCATGCAGATTCCATGGGCGCTCCTACAGCCTGTGAAACAGCAGGTGTTCCGAATGTATCCTATAACGGAAGCACAGAAAGCGCATGCCCTAATACCTTTATCGTATCCTCCAGAATTAACTGGGAGCCATATTTTGAATATGCGATCAACTGTGTAGCAAATGGTACTCCTATTGATACAGACTGGTGCGGTTCTCTGGAAACAGAATCTGTAGTATTGACAGATCTGGGTTCTGCAGCAGCAGAAGGTACTCAGGAAGCAATCGATGCAGCCAAGGCTGATCTGATCGCAGGTAAGGTACATACATTTGATACTTCTACATTTACTGTAGGCGGAGAGACACTGACCAGCTATGAAGCAGATATCGACACAGATCCTGATTACACACCGGATCATGAAGTAGTACTGGATGGATATTTCCATGAATCAGGCGAAGGATTCCGTTCCGCTCCTTACTTCAATGTACAGATCGATGGAATCACTCTTCTGGATCAGGCATTCTAATATATAATTATAAGAAGCCTTGCAATTAAGCTTGTATACAATTGCAGAGGGCGGCACAGCGTTTATCGCCGCGCTGCCCTCTTTTATGAATGAATCAGGAAGGAAACGAATGATGGAAGCTAAAACAGCCGCAGTTTCTATAAGAAATGTTACCAAAACTTTTGGATCTGTTATTGCCAATGATAAAGTGAATCTGGATATTTATAAGGGTGAGATCCTTGCTTTGCTCGGTGAAAACGGCAGTGGTAAGACTACTCTGATGAATATGCTCTCCGGTATTTATTATCCGGATGAGGGACAGATCTATATTAATGGAAAGGAAGAAGTCATCAAATCTCCCAGAGATGCCTTTAATCTGGGTATTGGTATGGTTCATCAGCATTTTAAACTGATTGATGTATTATCTGCGACAGAGAATATCATCCTTGGACTGGAGGGAAAGCTCGATATTAAGGAGGCTTCCCGTAAAATCGAGGAAATCTGTACAAAATACGGTTTTGATGTAGACCCGAAGCAGAAGATCTATGATATGTCTGTTTCACAGAAGCAGACGGTAGAAATCGTAAAAGTATTATATCGAGGTGCAGATATTCTGATTCTGGATGAGCCGACAGCAGTATTGACTCCACAGGAGACAGAGAAGCTGTTTCGTGTATTAAGAAAAATGAGGGATGATGGCAAGGCTATCGTTATCATCACACATAAAATGCATGAAGTGGAATCTCTTTCCGATCGTGTGGCAGTGCTTCGTAACGGTCAGTATATCGACAGCATGATGACGAAGGATACGAATATCACTGAGATGACGAACATGATGGTAGGTCATGCGGTAACATTGAATATAGAAAGACCTGAGCCTGTAGATCCTAAGCCGCGTATCGAGGTTAAAGGCCTGACTGTGCGCAGTGAAGAAGGTATTGTGAAGCTGGATGATGTATCCTTTACTGCAAACAGCGGCGAGATCCTTGGTATTGCGGGAATCTCCGGCTGTGGACAAAAGGAGCTTCTGGAAGCGATAGCAGGACTGCAGGTAACAGAAGCAGGAGAAATCTATTATATAGAGGATGATGGCAGCAGAGAAATGCTGATTGGTAAAGATCCTCTTAAAATTGCAGAAATGGGTGTTTCCCTGTCTTTTGTCCCGGAGGACAGACTGGGAATGGGTCTGGTCGGTAACATGGACCTGACAGATAATATGATGCTTCGTTCCTTTAGACGCGGACGTACACCATTTACAAACCGCAAACCGCCTAAGAAGCTGGCAAAAGACGTTGTAGAGAATCTGGAAGTAGTGACACCGGGCATTACAACACCTATCCGCAGACTTTCCGGTGGAAACGTGCAGAAAGTACTGGTTGGTCGTGAGATTGCTTCAGCACCAACAGTATTGCTGACTGCATATGCGGTACGTGGATTGGATATCAATTCTTCCTATACAATATATGAACTGATCAATGAGCAGAAGAAGAAAGGTGTTGCCGTAATCTTTGTTGGCGAAGATCTGGATGTGTTGTTAGAGCTGTCTGATAAGATTCTGGTTCTGTGTGGCGGTAAAGTAAGCGGTATTGTGGATGCAAGAAAGACAGATAAAAACGAGGTCGGTATGATGATGACCAGAGTAGGAGGCAGCGAAAATCATGAATGAAAAAAAGAAAGAACCGTTTTTTCATATAGTGAAGAGGGATGCTCTTCCCTGGTATCAGTCCGTAGGAATCCGGGCAATTGCCATTGTACTGGCACTGATCGTATGCGCTATTGTAACGACCATTACAACAGGTATTAATCCAATACAGGTATATGAATCCATGATTATTGGTGCCTTTGGCTCTGCCAGAAAGACCTGGGTCACATTTCAGAATATATCCATTCTGTTACTGATCGCTTTGGCGCTGACACCTGCTTTCAAGATGAAGTTCTGGAATATTGGTGGTGAAGGACAGGTATTGATCGGTGGTCTGGCAGCAGCGGCATGTATGATCTGTCTTGGCGATAAGATACCCAATGCACTGATCGTTGTCTGTATGATCATTGCCAGTATCGCAGCAGGGGCAGTATGGGGATTTATTCCTGCTTTCTTTAAATCAAAGTGGAATACCAATGAGACACTGTCTACTCTGATGATGAACTATATTGCGACACAGCTGGTTGCCTTTTTCACGATTGTGTGGGAAGTGCCCAAGGGATCAGGTAAGATTGGTATTATCAATCAGAATACCAATTCAGGCTGGCTTCCGCAGATATTTGGTTCTAAATATCTGTTGAGTATTCTGGTCGCAGTGGTAATCACGATATTTATGTATATTTATCTGCAATACAGCAAGCATGGATATGAGATTACAGTAGTGGGCGAAAGTGAGAATACAGCCAAATATGTAGGCATCAAGGTAGAGAAGGTCATTATCAGGACTATGGTGTTATCCGGTGCCATCTGTGGACTGGTAGGATTGCTGTTAGTCGGCGGTATCAACCATACAGTAACAACTACCATAGCCGGTGGTCAGGGATTTACCGCAGTTCTGGTGTCCTGGATGTCCAAGTTCAATCCGCTGGTCATGGTATTTTCCAGTTTCCTGATTATTTTCATGGATCGTGGAGCCAGTGAAATATCAACGAATTTTGGACTGAATCATTCCTATGCGGATATTTTGACCGGTATCATTCTGTTCTTTATTATAGGTTGTGAGTTTTTCATTACATATCGGCTTCAGTTCCGTAAAAAGGCAGAAAAGGAGGAGCAGTAATCATGTGGAATTTTTTACTTGCATTTATTCCAAGGGCTATCGTACAGGGAATTCCTCTTCTGTATGGAAGTACGGGAGAGATCATTACGGAGAAATCCGGTAATCTGAATCTGGGTATTCCGGGTGTCATGTATGTAGGTGCGATCAGTGGTGTCATTGGTTCTTTCTTCTATGAGAGATCAGCAGGAAGCGCAGCAGCCATGAATCCGGTGCTGGCAGTTCTGATACCGGTGCTGTGCTGTCTGCTGGGTTCCCTGTTAATGGGACTGCTGTATTGCTTCCTGACAGTTACACTTCGAGCAAATCAGAATGTAACAGGTCTTGCCATGACTACCTTTGGTGTTGGCTTTGGTAACTTCTTTGGCGGCTCTCTGATCAAGCTGGTTGCCAGCGATGTTCCATCCATTGCATTGAGTGCAACGAGCAGCTATTTCAGCAAGTCACTTCCTTTTGCTGCAAAGCTTGGATGGTTTGGTAAGCTGTTCCTTTCCTATGGATTCCTGGCTTATCTGGCAGTTGTGATTGCTCTGGCAGCTTCTTATGTACTGAATCACACACGCGTCGGCTTACATTTGCGTGCAGTGGGTGAGGGTCCTAATACTGCTGATGCAGCGGGCATTAATGTAACGAAGTACAAGTATGCAGCGACCTGTGTAGGCTGTATGATTGCAGGTCTTGGAGGTCTTTACTACGTTATGGATTATGCCTGTGGTGTATGGTCTAATGATGCATTCGGTGACAGGGGATGGCTTGCAATAGCACTTGTTATTTTTACAATTTGGCGTCCGAATTTAAGCGTGTTGGCATCTTTCCTGTTCGGTGGACTCTATATTCTGTATCTGTATATTCCTACAGGTATGGACCACATGGAGTATCAGGAGCTGTATAAGATGATTCCCTATGTAGTTACGCTGGTCGTTCTGGTTGTGACAAGTATGCGAAGCAAGCGGGAGAACCAGCCGCCTGCAAGCCTGGGACTGGCATATTTCAGAGAAGAGAGATAACATATATGATATGGAGCAGATCTGTAGAGGGTCTGCTCTGTTTTATTGTGTCCGGTTTGTTGTGTCTGTGGGAAAAGTCCGTTATAATAGTGGATAAGGTTATGAAATTTATCTAAGAGGGGGTTATATCTTGACAACGAGACAGGAAGCGCTGGATTATGGACTGTCTATGCCCTATACTTATCAGGAAGCGCCGTTTCATGATCCAAACTGGCAGTTAGTGCGTGTACATGGCAGTAAGAAAGCCTTTCTATGGACATATGAAAAAGACGGGTATATTCATTTGAATGTAAAGGTTGATCCGCAGTGGCGGGATTACTGGAGAGGGGCTTTTGCATCCGTAATTCCTGGATATCATCAGAATAAGGAACATTGGAATACGATCATTCTGGATGGTACGATACCTGATGAGACCATTAAATGTATGATTGCAGAAAGCTATGATCTGGTATCAGACAGCCCGACCAAAAGAATCTATGAAGCAGTAAAAAAGATTCCCCAAGGTAAGGTGGCTACATATGGACAGGTGGCGGCATTGGCAGGCAATCCGGGAATGTGCAGGGCAGTGGGCAATGCACTTCATAAGAATCCGGACCCGGAGCATGTACCCTGTTACCGGGTAGTCAATTCCAAAGGAGAGCTGTCAGGGGAATTTGCCTTTGGCGGTGCAGGACAACAGGCGAAGCTGCTGCAGGCAGACGGAATCGAAGTAAACAATGGCAGAGTCGATCTGCAAAAATATGGAATTGTAGTAGAAGGAAATAAATAATAAAATACTACTTGCATAAATTATTTTTACATGATATATTACTAAAGCACATAAAATTGTCTAAATGGGACTATAAATTTTACTGTTTCTGAGAAAAACAGTAGAGTTATAGTCCTTTTTTACTGCGTATAGGAAAAGCAGGATAATTCAGAAGGGAGAAATTTATGAATCAGACATTTATGAAAGAAAAGAAAGTAATTCCATTGGTGTTTTCCATGTCCATGCCAATGGTGCTGTCTATGATGGTAAATTCGCTGTTTAATATAGTAGACAGTTACTTCGTCGCCAAGGTGAGCGAAGCTGCCATGACAGCCCTGTCACTGGTCTACCCGGCACAGCTTGTAGTAACGGCAGTCTCCGTAGGCTTCGGAGTCGGAATCAACGTATTGATCGCCTTTTATATGGGAGCAGCTGAGAAGGACAAGGCTAATATCGCAGCGTCACTTGGAACAGCGCTCAGCTTATTGCACGGTATTCTCACTACCGTAGTGTATCGCATCATCATGCCGCATTTCCTCGGTATGTTCACTACAGACAGTGAAGTATTGGGACTTGGAATCGTATATGCCAATATTGCCTTTGCTTTTGCACCTATTGTTACAGTGGGAATCACCTATGAGAAGATATTCCAGGCAGTCGGCAGAATGAAGGTATCCATGATCAGTATGATGGTAGGTTTTATTGCCAATATTATATTAGATCCGCTTATGATATTTGGTATCGGACCTTTCCCGAGAATGGAAACAGCAGGTGCAGCCTGGGCGACAGGCATTGGACAGGTGCTGACACTGCTATGCTATTTTGGCTTCTATTTCTGCCGTCCGATTCCTGTTAAGATCAATCTGCAAAATGTGAAATGGGACAGTGCAATTGCGGGCAGGCTGTATTCTGTCGGAGTACCTGCTGCCCTGAACATGGCATTATCCTCTGTGCTTTTATCAGTGATCAATGGCATCCTCTCCGTATTCGGACAGGGCTACGTGCTGGTATTTGGCGCATATTATAAGCTGCAGTCCTTTATCTACCTTCCTGTAAGCGGAATCATTCAGGGCATTCGTCCGCTGGTGGGCTATAATTACGGCGCAGGAGAGCATAAACGTGTGACACATATTTTCTATACAGCGCTTGTTATGGCGGTTGTGATCATGACAGCAGGAACGATTCTGTGCTGGGCGGTACCGGGCTGGCTGATCGGTCTTTTCACAACAAATCCCGATACGATAGTATTAGGAATAGATGCATTGCGCATGATAAGTCTTGGATTTATCATTTCAGCAGTCTCCGTAACCTGTCAGGGTGCTCTGGAAGGACTGGGTAAGGGTACTCCTTCCCTGGTTATCTCCCTGGCAAGATATCTGTTCCTTATTATACCGGCAGCGTTTATCCTGAGCAGAGTGATGCAGTCAGCCAATGGTGTATGGCTTGCATTCCCTGTTACGGAGGTCATTGCTGCTGTGATCTCGGTCTGGGTATACAAAAGACGGCATCATGATACAGAAGGCTAGACTCCAAAACAGTCGTTATGCTACAATAGCCTACAGAATGGATGTCAGCAGTTGACATTACAGGTATGAGAGAAAGGTACAGGTATCATTATGGCAGACATTATGGAAATCACCGATCTGACAAGTCCAGAGCTGGACATATATGCCAGACTTAACGAGACACAGCTGCGGCACTTATATGAGCCGAAGCCGGGTATATTTATCGCTGAGAGCCCGAGAGTGATAGAACGAGCACTGGATGCAGGCTGTGAGCCAATATCCTGTCTGTGTGAACGAAGACATATAGAAGGTGCGGCAGAAGACATCCTATCCCGATGCGGTGAAATCCCCGTATATACGGCAGAATATGAGGTACTGACGAAGCTGACGGGCTTCGCACTGACAAGAGGCATGCTGTGTGCCATGTACCGTCCAAAGCTTCCCACAGTACAGGAGGTGTGTCAGAATGCGCACAGAATTGCAGTATTAGAGGATATAGTGAATCCTACTAATATCGGAGCCATATTTCGTTCCGCAGCAGCCCTGCAGATGGATGCGGTACTTCTGACCCCTGCATGTAGTGATCCTTTATATAGAAGGGCAATACGTGTCAGCATGGGAACAGTATTTCAGATTCCGTGGACATATCTGGATCAGGATGGACTAGATTCTATCAGGAAAATGGGATTTAAGACAGCAGCTATGGCACTGAGGGATGATTCTGTATCCATAGATGATCCTGCATTGGAAAAGGAAGAGAAGCTTGCAATCGTACTTGGAACAGAGGGAGATGGGCTTGCTTCCTCTACAATAGAAGGCTGTGATTATACAGTGCGGATTCCTATGGCATGCGGAGTAGACTCCTTAAATGTGGCGGCGGCAAGTGCAGTGGCATTCTGGCAATTGCGCAGGAGATTCTGAATAGTTACAATAGTTTAGGTTTTTTTTATAAATATTATTGGAAAAGATTGTTGACAACAAAAACGATAAGTAGTAACTTATTATATGAAGATATTAGCACTCCACTTAAACGAGTGCTAACAAATCTCAACAGCTAATCAGATATGGCGCTGATAAGTTTCATGAAAGGAGCGTGGCAGGATTGGATTTGGATGAGAGAAAATTGAAGATTCTGCAGGCAATCATCAGAAACTACCTGGAGACAGGGGAGCCAGTCGGAAGCAGAACGATTTCCAAGTATACGGATCTGAATTTAAGTTCTGCGACCATAAGAAATGAAATGGCTGATCTGGAGGAGTTAGGCTATATCGTACAGCCACATACCTCCGCAGGAAGAATCCCTTCCGATAAGGGCTACAGATTGTATGTAGACCAGATGCTTGCAGAGAAAGAGGAGAAGCTCGATCATGCAGCACAGGAAGTCAAGGAGATGCATCAGATGCTCCTTGAGAAGGAAGACAAGATGGAATCCATCTTGAAGCAGATGGCGAAGATGCTCGCAGTCAATACGAATTATGCCACACTGGTAACGGCACCCCAGGTAAAGGGGAACAAGATCAAGTTCTTGCAATTATCCAGAGTTGATGTGGGACAGTTGCTGGCGACCATCGTAGTAGAAGGCAATGTGATCAAGAATAACATGATTCATGTAGAAAAATCACTGGATGATGAGACATTGTTGAAGCTGAACATTCTGCTGAATACCAATTTGAACGGACTTCCAATTGAAGACATCAATCTGGCGATGATTACGAAGCTCAAGCAGCAGGCAGGTATCTATGATGGCATTATCGCAGAAGTGATGGATGCAGTAGCAGCCGTGATCAGAGAAAATGATGACATTGAGATATATACCAGCGGAGCGAATAACATTTTCAAATATCCGGAGCTTTCTGATAATCAGAGAGCAAGCGAACTGATCAACACCCTCGAAGAGAAACAGATGCTGACAGAGCTGGTTCAGGATTCAATGGCAGATGAGAACAACACCGGCATTCAGGTGTATATCGGTAATGAGACACCGGTTCAGACCATGAAGGACTGCAGCGTAGTCACAGCAACTTACGAACTCGAAGAAGGCGTGAAAGGAACGATAGGAATCATCGGACCCAGACGAATGGATTATGATAAGGTAATCAGTACTCTGACGACTCTCAAGAGCCAGTTGGATACTATCTATAAAAAAGATGATGACAAAGAAACATAAAATAGAAGCATAAAACAGATAGAAAGGAAGACGAGTAAGAGTGGAGGACAATAAGGAAAAGAATTTAAACGAAGACCTCGAACAAGAGGACACCACCCAGAAAGAACCCCAGACAGAATCTCAGGAAGAACCTCAGGAGGAAATTCAGATAGAGATAGAGGAAGAGCAGCAGTCAGATGCAGAACAGAAGAGTGAAGAAGAGACTGACAGCAAAGATGACAAATCCGATAAAAAGAAATCTTTCTTTGGTAAGAAGGATAACAAGCTTCAGGATAAAGTCGATGAACTGGAAGACAGAGTAAAGCGTCAGATGGCAGAATTCGAGAACTTCAGAAAGCGTACCGATAAGGAAAAGACAGCAATGTTCGAGACTGGTGCCAAGAGTGTGATCGAAAAGATTCTTCCGGTCGTTGATAACTTTGAGCGAGGTCTGGCAGGACTGAGTGAGGAAGAGAAGAAACAGCCTTTTGCAGAAGGAATGGCTATGGTATACAAACAGCTTATGACAGAACTTGATAAGCTGGAAGTTAAGCCGATCGAAGCTGTTGGCTGTGAATTTGATCCCAACCTTCACAATGCAGTAATGCAGGTGGAGAGCGATGAATACGAATCAGGTATCATTGCACAGGAATTACAGAAAGGCTATACCTACCGTGATACAGTCGTAAGACACAGCATGGTAGCAGTAGTTCAATAAATATTGTAATAGAAAATCATAGTGATATAGAAATATAGGAGGAAATGCGTTATGAGCAAAATTATTGGTATTGACTTAGGTACAACAAACAGTTGTGTAGCCGTTATGGAAGGTGGTAAGCCAACCGTTATCGCTAATACAGAAGGTGCAAGAACAACTCCATCCGTAGTTGCTTTTACAAAAACAGGAGAAAGATTAGTAGGTGAGCCTGCAAAACGTCAGGCAGTTACAAACGCTGAGAAGACAATCGCTTCTATTAAGCGTGATATGGGTACAGACAATGGCAGAACAATTGATGGCAAGAAGTATTCTCCACAGCAGATTTCTGCTATGATCCTTCAGAAATTAAAGGCAGATGCAGAAAGCTACTTAGGTGAGAAGGTAACAGAAGCAGTTATTACAGTTCCTGCTTACTTCAACGATGCTCAGCGTCAGGCTACCAAGGATGCTGGTAAGATCGCAGGTCTTGATGTAAAGCGTATCATCAACGAGCCTACAGCAGCAGCTCTTGCATATGGTCTTGATAATGAGAAAGAACAGAAGATTCTTGTATACGACTTAGGTGGTGGTACATTCGATGTATCTATCATTGAGATCGGTGATGGTGTCATCGAAGTATTGGCTACAAACGGTGATACACATCTTGGTGGTGATGACTTCGATAACAAGATCATTCAGTGGATGATCGATGAGTTCAAGAAGCAGGAAGGCATTGACTTATCCGGTGATAAGATGGCAATGCAGAGATTAAAGGAAGCTGCTGAGAAGGCTAAGAAAGAGCTTTCAAGTGCAACTACAACAAATATCAACCTTCCTTTCATCACAGCTACAGCAGAAGGTCCTAAGCATTTCGATATGAACCTTACAAGAGCTAAATTTGATGAATTAACAAGCGACCTGGTAGAAAGAACAGCTATTCCTGTTCAGAACGCATTAAAGGATGCTGGTATGACAGCAAGCGAACTTGGTCAGGTATTATTAGTTGGTGGTTCTACACGTATTCCAGCAGTACAGGATAAGGTAAGACAGTTAACAGGCAAAGAGCCTAGTAAGTCTCTGAACCCTGATGAATGTGTAGCAATTGGTGCTTCTATCCAGGGTGGTAAGCTTGCAGGTGATGCAGGTGCCGGCGAAATCCTTCTGCTTGATGTTACTCCTCTGTCACTGTCTATCGAGACAATGGGTGGTGTAGCTACAAGATTGATCGAAAGAAATACAACAATTCCTACAAAGAAGAGCCAGATCTTCTCTACAGCAGCAGATAATCAGACAGCCGTTGATATCAACGTTGTACAGGGTGAAAGACAGTTCGCGAGAGATAACAAGTCTCTTGGACAGTTCAGACTGGATGGTATCCCTCCAGCAAGACGTGGTGTACCTCAGATCGAAGTTACATTCGATATCGATGCAAATGGTATTGTAAATGTATCTGCTAAGGATCTTGGTACAGGTAAGGAACAGCATATCACAATCACTGCTGGTTCTAACATGTCTGATGAAGATATCGATAAGGCAGTAAAGGAAGCTGCTGAATATGAAGCACAGGATAAGAAGAGAAAGGAAGCAATCGATGCAAGAAACGATGCTGAATCCTTCGTATTCCAGACAGAGAAGGCATTAGAAGAAGTTGGCGACAAGATCGATGCTAATGAGAAGGCTTCTCTTGAGACAGATTTAAATGATCTGAAGTCCTTACTTGAGAGCACAAAGGATGCTGAAATGACAGAAGATCAGGTTTCTGAATTAAAGAGCAAACAGGAAGCTCTGATGTCCAAGGCACAGAACCTCTTCACAAAGATGTATGAGAATATGCAGGGTGCTGCAGGTGCAGCTGGTCCTGACATGGGTGGTGCACAGCAGACAACACAGGATGCAGGAAATGCTGATGATGTAGTTGACGGAGACTACAAAGAAGTATAAGATATATAGGTGTTATGCACAGGAGAAATGCCCGCAAGGGCATTTCTCCAATTCATTCAATAGATGTAGAAAGGCATGAGTAATTAACATGGCAGAGCAGAAGAGAGACTATTATGAGGTATTAGGCGTTGATAAAGGCGCAGATGATGCCACAATCAAAAAGGCATATAGACAGCTTGCCAAGAAATATCATCCTGATATGAATCCGGGTGATAAGGAAGCAGAGAAGAAGTTCAAAGAGGCTTCCGAGGCGTATGCAGTATTAAGCGACCCAGATAAGAGACGCCAGTATGACCAATTTGGACATTCTGCTTTTGAAGGTGGAGGAGCCGGAGGTGGATTCGGCGGTTTCGACTTCAGTGGAGCTGACTTCTCAGATATTTTTGGCGATATTTTTGGTGATTTCTTTGGCGGCGGAAGCAGAGGCGGCGCAAGAAATAACGGCCCTATGAAGGGTGCTAATCTACGTACCAGCGTGCGCATTTCTTTTGAGCAGGCTGTATTTGGCGTAGAGAAGGAACTGGATCTGAATCTGAAAGATACCTGTAAGACCTGTAACGGCAGTGGCGCAAAGCCTGGCACTTCACCAGAGACCTGTCGTAAATGTGGAGGCCGTGGTCAGGTAGTGACACAGCATTCTACTCCATTTGGTACGATTCGTAACTCACAGGTATGTCCGGACTGTGGCGGTACAGGTAAGACAATTAAAGAGAAGTGTCCTGATTGTCACGGAAGTGGATATATTTCCAGCCGTAAGAAGATTCAGGTATCTATTCCAGCAGGTATTGATAACGGACAGAGCGTACGTATCAGAGATAAGGGTGAACCGGGTGTAAATGGCGGACCAAGAGGAGACTTATTGGTTGAGGTCGTAGTTGACAGACATCCTATCTTCCAGAGACAGGAGATGAATATCTTCTCAACTGTTCCTGTATCTTTTGCAGTAGCAGCGCTTGGTGGAGAGATTCTTATTGATACTGTAGATGGTAAGGTAGTATATGATGTGAAGGCTGGAACACAGACAGATACACGTATCAGATTACGTGGTAAGGGCGTTCCTTCACTTAGAAATAAGGATGTTCGCGGCGATCATTACGTAACACTTGTTGTTCAGGTTCCTGATAAGCTTTCTAATGAAGCAAAAGAATTATTGAAGCAGTTCGACAAGGAAACAGGTAATTCCCTGGAGGCTGTAAAGAACATGGAGAATAATAACAACTCCGGTTCTAATGATGAGAAGAAGAAACGTAAGTTTTTTAAATAAACAGTGATGTAATATAAATAAAAAGGTGTCACAAAGTGGCACCCTTTTTCATTTACGGAAACATATTTATGCATTATAATAATAGATAATTGCATTGAGAAAGGAATATAGTTCTATGAAATGGAAGAAATTTATGGTGAAGACAACAACAGAGGCAGAGGATATCATTATCAGCACTCTGTATGATATTGGATTAGAAGGTGCTCAGATTGAGGATAAAGTGCCTTTAACTCCACTTGAGAAAGAGCAGATGTTTGTAGACATTCTCCCGGATGGACCAGAGGATGATGGAATTGCTTATCTGAGCTTCTTTGTAGAAGAAAAAGAAGATGGAACGATGGAGCTTCTTGGAGAGTCCGTAGATACAGATACGGTAGTGGCACGTATGCAGGCTGAGCTGGAGGATCTGAAATCCTTCCTGAATATTGGAGAAGGCTCTATTATGGTATCTGAAACAGAAGATATTGACTGGATCAATAACTGGAAGAAGTATTTCCACCAGTTCTATATAGATGATCTGCTGGTTATCCCTTCCTGGGAAGAAGTGAAACCGGAAGATAAGGATAAGAAGATATTGCACATTGATCCTGGAACAGCTTTCGGAACAGGTATGCATGAGACAACACAGCTGTGTATTCGTCAGCTCAAGAAGTATATTACACCTGAAACGGAACTTCTGGATGTAGGAACCGGCAGTGGAATCCTCTCTATCGTATCTTTGATGTATGGTATTCATCATGCAGTAGGTACAGATCTTGATCCATGTGCTGTAGAAGCTGTCCGTGAGAATATGGAGACAAATCATATTCCTGCAGAGAAATTTGACATGATGATTGGCAATATTATTACAGATAAAGCTGTACAGGACAAAGTGGGATATAACAAGTACGATATTGTAGTTGCCAATATTCTGGCGGACGTATTGGTACCTCTGACACCTGTAATCGTGAACCAGTTAAAGACTGGAGGTATCTATATTACATCAGGTATTATTGACAACAAAGAGCAGACAGTTGTCGATGCAGTCAAAGCAGCAGGTCTGGAAGTACTGGAAGTTACTTACCAGGGAGAATGGGTCAGCGTTACAGCCAGAAAGAATCAGGAGTAAGGAAGCTATGTATCATTTTTTTGTGGAGCCGGAGCAGATACAGGACAAAGAGATTATCATAACCGGCAGTGATGTGAACCATATTAAGAATGTAATTCGTCTCAAAGTAGGTGATGAGATCAGTATCAGCAATGGAATAGATGGCAGAGATTATCGTTGTGGTATTGCCCAAATAACAGAGGATGAGGTACGCTGCGAGCTTCGCTTTATCAAGGAAGACGGGGTAGAACTTCCTGTTAAGGTATGTCTTTTTCAGGGGTTGCCTAAGGGTGACAAGATGGAACTGATCGTGCAGAAGATGGTGGAGTTAGGTGTCTATGAGATTGTCCCGGTAACAATGAAGCGCTGCGTCATGAAGCTGGATGACAAGAAGGCAAAGAATAAGATTGCACGCTGGCAGGGGATTGCAGAGGCAGCTTCCAAGCAGAGCAAGAGAGGTATTGTGCCGCAGATTCATGAGGTCATGACTTATAGAGAAGCGCTATCCTATGCTAAAACCATGCAGCATCAGCTTGTTCCATACGAAATGGAAGAAAGTTTGGAAGGTGCATCCGGTATGGCAGGAACAAGAGCGGCAATAGAGGCAGTACAACCAGGGGATATGGTCGCTGTCTTTATCGGACCGGAGGGTGGCTTTGCAGAGGATGAGATTGATGCTGCCATTGGGCAGGGAATGAAACCAATCACTCTGGGCAGGCGGATTCTTCGTACAGAAACGGCAGGACTTACTGTGATGGCATGGATCATGTATCACGCAGAGAACTGATACAATCTTATTGTACAGAAATGAGGTTTAACATGCAAAATGAGGTATTACGCAGAATTCAGGATAATGTAGCGAAAGTCATGATAGGCAAAGAAGAAGTTACGAAGCTTCTTCTGGCTTCTCTGGCAGCGGGGGGACATGTATTGCTGGAAGATGTACCAGGAACCGGTAAGACGGTACTGGCTAAGACATTGGCAAAATCCATGGGCTGTCAGTTTGACAGAGTGCAGTTTACGCCAGATCTTTTGCCTACAGATGTGACAGGACTGTCATTTTATAACCAGGAGAAGGGCTGCTTTACCTTTAAAGAAGGCCCGGTATTCACGAATGTATTGTTAGCAGATGAGATTAACAGGGCAACACCAAGAACGCAGTCCAGTCTGTTGGAGTGCATGGCAGAGAGACAGGTTACAGTAGATGGTGTGACCAGAGTGTTATCGACGCCATTTTTTGTCATTGCGACACAGAATCCAATAGAGACAATTGGCTGTTTTCCACTGCCGGAGGCACAATTGGACCGTTTCATCATGAAGCTGTACATGGGAAGTCTGGACGCACAGCAGGAGATACAGATGCTGGAGCGATTCATGGAGGCACAGCCATTGGCACACATTGAGCCTGTGACGAATGCAGAAGAAATTGCACAGCTGCAGGAAGCATGCTGTCATGTGTATGTGCATCCGGATCTGATAGAGTATATGGTGAATCTGGTGCAGGCAACAAGACGAAACAGCACAGGGGTCAGTCCAAGGGGGACACTTGCACTGCTTCGGGCTTCCCAGGGATATGCCATGGTAGAAGGAAGAGACTATGTTGTGCCGGAGGATATCAAGACAGTAGCAGTTCCGGTTCTGGCGCACAGATTAATCACAGAGACTGAGGATGAGACAGCCAAGGCTTCTAAAATACAGAACCTGCTTAACAGCGTGGCACTTCCCACAGAGGATTGGAGCAGGAGATAGCCTATGTTTATTCTTTTACTGGCAATTTTGCTTCTGTTATTATTGGCGTGGAATACATATTACAGAAGACACTGGTATCGACAGGTAGACGTTACATTAGACTTTGACAGAACATCTGTATATGCAGGAGAGCAGGTGGAACTGACCGAGGTCATTACCAATCGTAAGAAGCTGCCGCTGCCGGTTCTGGAAGTGGGTTTCCATACAAGAAAGGAACTGGTCTTTCAGGATACAGAGAATACCAATGTCAGCGATTATATCTATAAAAGGGATATTTTTGCAGTACTTGGCAGACAGCGAATCACAAGAAAGATTCCCATTCTGTGCCAAAAAAGAGGATATTATAAAGTAGAAGAGGCAGATATTACTGCCTTTTCCTTATTATACCGTAAAAGATATTCGCAGGCACTGACTACAAATGCAGCGATTTACGTCTATCCGGCGCAGGTAAACGTATCAGAGACAATGACTGTCTGCGAGCGCATGCTGGGAATCATGCAGTGCTCCAGACACTTGTACGAAGATCCTTTTACATTTCGGGGGATTCGTGAGTATACCACCAGCGATCCTATGAAGACAATCAACTGGAAAGCCAGTGCCAGGACCGGTGGACTTATGGTGAATACCTTTGATTCTGTAATGACGCAGAAGGTCATGCTGTATCTGGATGTAGAAGATGGCGGTATTCTTAAACAGGAAGAACTTGTAGAGGAAAGTATTGCCCTGGCAGCATCATTGATACGTAAATGCATGCGTCAGGGAATGGAAGCGGGATTGCTCACCAATGCACAATACCGGTCTGAAACAAAGGCAGATATTGGCATTATGGAAGAAAACCGGCAGGAAAATGTTTTTTGTGAGGCAGCATGCATAAACAGTAAAACGTATTTGACGCAAATAGAGAGGGCATTGGCACTGTATCGCAAGGAAGATGGATGGAAGCCTTATGAAGACTGTCTGATCCAGACAAAGGCAGAGGATGCTGTTATGATCTTTATATCCAAGAATGCCACATTAGAGAGACAGAAGATGATGGAGAATTTCCTGGGAAAAGAACGGTATGGAATCTGGCTGTGCCCTGTGTATCGTGGTGAACAGCAGCATATAGACACAGCAGCCAATCTGAAGTTCATGACAAGGGAGGTGGAGAAGGGATGAGACGAAAAATGCAGCAGATAATCTGCTGGCTTCATGCGACCTTGATCTTTGCGCTGATTGCTCCCTTTCTGTATGCCCTTGACTTTAGCGAGGAACTGCGCAATACCGGACTTGTATATGCAAAGGCATTGCTGATTGTGCTGCCAATAGAAATCACATATCTGGCTGTCAGATATTGCAGGAGTCTGTTTACGTATCTTCTGGCAAGCCTTCTTGTATTGACAGGCATGACAGCGATGGTCTGGGTTCTTGGTGGAATAGGAGCACAGACGCACCTTGCAAGAATCTGTGATACTGTACTGCTGGCAATAGAGACACTGTTAATCATAGCGTTACGCTTTCGGGACAGAATGCAGAAGATACAGGAGGAAAGAGAGAAAGATCCTTATTGGCAGCCCAAAGAGAGCTTCCTTAACAGACCGGGATTTCAAGGCTTATGGTATTTTGGCGTGATATATATACTGGGGCTTGGATTCTCTTCGGCATATGTCTGTAACGAAGCCTTTTACAGTGGTATTCTCTATGTGATTCTGGTGTTTATTTATCAGTTTGTAATCCAGACAGAGACGTATTTTTCGCTGAATAAGGATGTAAGCAGAGTACCGGCGAAGAGAATATATGGCATCAGTGCAGGAATGCTTGGTGTATTTTTGCTATGTTTTGTATTGGCAGCGGTTCCAGCAGCCATTGCCTCATCTTATAGACCATATACAGATATCAGAAACTGGTTTGCTGGTGAAGAGCTGGTAACGGGAGACTGGTTCATGGATTATGGGGAACTTCAATTCGGGCAAAGTGACGAGATTCCAGACTGGATGCTTGCGGCGCAGGAAGACAGCCCTAAGTTGCCAGACTGGATCAATGCAGTGTTTCAGGGAATCGTCATATTGATCTTTGCGGCATTGCTGTTGCTCGTATGCAGACAGATCAGGGAGATATTTCACAATTTCAGGCGAAGCTATGATGAGAATGGCGACAGAATAGAGGAATTGACTGGGGATGGGGATATAGAACATTTTCTGCCAAAAGAAGAAGCACGGGCGCAGACCAGGGAAGAGATACAGATACGCAGGCGTTATAAGAAAGAGATACGCAGGCGCAGAAAAGAACAGCCGGGCAGATTCGAATCACCTGCTGAGATGGAACATAAAGCAGGATTACAGGATAGAGAACTGCACGAATTATATGAAGCTGCAAGGTATTCTAATATGGGCGATAAACATAAAATTTGATTGCTCTTTGTCTGTTTTTCGATTATTATATAATCAGGAGACGTCTACATAAGACGGCATCCGGCGGGGGACGGATGTGTAAGAAGGAAGGTATACCATGAATCGTAAGAAGAAGGTAGGCGGTACGGAGATTGCTTTCAGACCGCAGACTATTATTGAAGCCAGATATGATCTGGATCGCAGACAGAATGATATCATTGATATTTTACTGGGAATTGTAGGCGAGGGCAATGATACAGAAGAGAATACACGTTATGAGATCAATATATCGGATGTAAAGCACCTGTATAATCTGCAGGATGAGTCCAATGCGTATGCGTATCTGCAAAAGGCAGTGAAGAAATTCGAGGGACTTGGTTTCAGACTGAAAGAAGATGAGGGTACAGACGTATTTTATCCCTGGTTTAGTAAGATCAAATATCAGAAGAAGCGTGGAGATGAGGGCAGAAGTAAGATTGTGCTGGATCTTCACCCGGAAGTAAAACAGATGATCATGTCTGCGAAACAGGGTGCATACTATAGAATCGAGTATCCGCTGAATCTGACGAAGAAATATTCCAAGAGACTGTATTATCTGTTAAAAGACAGAGAGAATTTCAATGGCGGAACCTTTGTGATTTCCTTTCATGAGCTGCGTAAGATGATGAAAGTGCCGGATTCTTATGCCAATGGTAATGTAAAGAGAGAGATTCTGGACAAGCCTTATGAAGAGATCAATGGAAATACGGATATTGCATTTGAATATCAGCTGATCTATGAGAAGCTGCCCAGTGGACAGCAGAGCATTGGTGCTGTTCAGTTCAAGGTGCAGAAGCTCAAACCGAACAAGACAGTCGTAGAATATGAGACAATAGAGAAGAACGGAGAGAGTGTTACAGCTACGGAAGAAGAGCAGGAGATTATAGATGTATTTGGCTGTTCTGTAAAAGAGGCAAAAGACATACTGAAGACTGCAAAAGCCAATAACCGCACCAGAGAGCAGTTATTTGAGATTCTTGGTTATACACTCCGTAAGCAGGTGGACAATAAGGTAGGCTATGTACTGACGATCCTTAAAAATGGTTATAACGAACCGACCAGATTATCAGGAAAAGAGAGCAACAGCTGGAACAATAAGGATCTGGACACAGCGTATTCACAGATGGATTTTGCTCAGTTCGAGCAGCAGATTCTTTCTAATTAGGGTGGTCATGGATAGATTACATATTACAGGATTAAAAAGTGCATATGGCAGACATCAGGTATTACAGGACGTGAATCTGACTGTACAGCAGGGACAGATTATAGGAATTGTCGGAGCCAATGGCTGTGGAAAATCTACTTTCCTGCAGATATTAGCAGGGCTTCGGACTCCCGATGACGGCAGTATATATCTGGATGGACAACAGGTAAAAGGCAGAGCGGGGCGAAGCCTTTTACTGCGTTATATGGGTTATGTGCCACAGGAGAGCAATCTGATACAGGAGTTGAGCGTCAGGGACAATCTGCTTTTGTGGTATCGGGATAAGTACAGGCTCAAGAAGGAATTGGAAGAGGGCTTTCTGCATACACTTGGTGTACAGCAGATGTGCTCCATGCGGGCGCAGAACCTTTCCGGGGGAATGAAGAAGCGTGTCAGTATAGGATGCGCACTGGCGGAAAGTCCAGTCATACTTCTGTTAGATGAACCGAATGCCGCACTGGATCTCCCGGCTAAGGAGCAGATACGGGAATATCTGTTGCAGTACAGGAGTCAGGGAGGAACTGTGTTGTTAGCGACACATGATGAGAGTGATCTGGAGATCTGCGACAGTGTGTATGCACTCTGTCAGGGACATATGAAGAAGATAGACAGAACACTTCGAGGAAAACAACTGGTAGAGGAGCTGGAGTGAAGAACGAATGGAACAGAATAAAAAAAGACGTAATATAGGAATTATAGCCGGAGTAGTTGTCGTTTTATTGATTACAGGTATCAGTGCGGCTTTGATTGTGCTCAATCAGCCTAAAGTACGTCTGGCAAGAGGCATTTCCAAAATGTCAAAAGAACTGACGGCATACAGCAGTCCTGCGGCAAAGCAGATCAACAAGTCTCTTCTGCAGAAGAATACAATGAATGGACCGTATACTCTGAAAATAGACATGACAGCGACTTTTCCAGAGAATGATACACTGAGTATGCTCAATATGGATCTGGAGGCTGGATGTGATAATGAAGTCCGACAGGCAAATATTGATTTTAATCTGGGAGCATATCAGATGAATCTGGTAAATGGCACCATAATGGTTGATGACAATACGATGTATGTCAGCGTACCGAAGTTATTGAATGATACCTATAGATTACAGCTGGATACGCTGGGAGCAGATTATAATGCTTCCGCCTGGAAAGATCAGTTGGGATTCAAGGTAGATTCGGATGTTTCCATTGACTTTTTCACAAGAGAAGATGCGGATTATACAGATATGGAAGAATTAATGGATGCACTCAGCGAGGATGCGCAGACACTGAAGGATACAATAGTCGTTCAGAAGGCATCGGATAAAGCTTCCATTAAGACTTCCAACAAAAGCATGCAGTGCAGTGGAGTAAATATTACGATCCCTAAGGATGCCATGAATGTATTTCTTAACAGTTTTCAGGAGAAATTCATGGCAAGCAGTATGTATCAGCAAGGTATCACGAAGCTGATAGAGCAGTCATCAATAGCATATCTGCTGGAAGATGATATCAGGGAGCTGGTTGACGGTCAGGTAGAGGATGTGCTGGATATCCGCTGTATGAATGATATCAGCCTGAATCTGTATATGGATTCCAAAGGGAGAATCGTCCGTATTATGACGCCACAGGCGATAGAATGTAAGGATTCCCAGATCAAAAGTATGGAACTGTCAGCGGATCTGGCGGGAACAGACAGAACGCTTGATGTGATAGAGGCTGCATGTAAGCTGAATACGGTAAATGGAACAGAGACTTATTCCATAAGCAGAGATGCGTCCGTGACAGATGAGGAATATAAGGAAGATCTCACTCTGGATGTGGTAGGAACAGATAATATGACTGCACTGACAATGCGTTATAAGAATACATGGAAGCTTGATACACTTGCATTTGATGGCAGAATTGAGCTGGAATCTGGAGACGAGAAGTATAAGCTCAGTGCAGATGGTTCTTATAAAGATATTGTAGAAGGACAGTCCTATACATTGGATCTGGATACGGCAAGTCTGGAAGTTGATGATAAAGCACTGATGCGTATTGCCGGAACATTTGGAATAGAACAGGGTATGGGAGAAGTAGAGATACCGCAGGATTCTATAGAACTCATGCAGATGGACAGCACATCTATTTATCAGATGTTCTATCAGATGCTTACAGCTCTGTAAATGGAAGGGTATGACTGGTCGTGAAGATAGTAGTCTGGTTGAGAACGGAATGTAAAAGAATGCGGGCATGTATACCAGGGCTTGCCCTGAAAGCGGTCATATTGGCTGTCATTGTCAGTATGACTGCTTTTTGTGCATATCAGATATGGTCAAGGAGCGGGACCGAGGTGGTGAAGGTTGGATATATCGCACCGGATGATAAGCTGACCAGTTTTGCATTGACTTATATAAAACATATGGATGCGCTCAAGGGCTGGTGCAGCCTGAGTGAAATGTCATCACTGGAGGAAGGACAGGAGGCGCTGCAACAGCAGGAGCTGGCAGCACTGATCGTATTACCTGAGCATGTGGTTGAGGGCATTATGGATGGCACCAATGAGCCTGCCAAATTATATTTGTCAGGGCATTCCAAGGCACTGGGGTATGTGTTTGAAGAGCTTGCCAATGCAGGAATCGGGATGCTTGCAGTTGCACAGGCGCAGATTTATGCAACAGATGATATACTGTCACAGGCAGGAATAGACAGACAGGAGATAGAACAGCAATATCAACAGATAGATATGCATAATCTGAATCTGGTGATGAACAGAAGCATGCTATGGAGAGAGGACAGTATCTCAGCAACAGGAACTGCCGGAGCAGCGGTATATTATAACAGTGCATTTCTGACCTGTATCATGCTGATAGCAGGGCTGTTCTTCGGGCAATATTGCAGAAGGACGAAGGAAGAAGAGAGAATGACCTGTTATCGACTGAATGTGCCTTATATCGTGCAGGCAATCGGGAGAAATGGCATTACTGCCATTCTGGCTGCCATGCTGCTTGTGATTCCTTACCTTGCCACATGGATTCCTCTGTGTAGAAGCTGGATTCCTTCCTGGGAGATAACAGGAAGAAATATAATTCTGCTTCTGCTACTGCTATTATGTAGTGGTGCATATACACAGCTTGTATACAGTCTGACCAGACGTGCCAACACAACGATATTAATAACCTGCATGTCAGGGCTGATACAGGGCTATCTTTCAGGATGTTTTCTTCCCTCTGCCATATTACCGCAGATCGTAGGAAAAATTGCGCAGTTTATTCCAGCTACTTATATCAAGGCAGCTTTTACCATGATTCTTACAGGCAGAAAACAGCAATTTGGTAAGACCTGTCTTGTGCTCATTGGCTGGATCATTCTGTTTACAATAGCCGAAGTTATTCTGATGCATAGAGAAGAGCGGGAAAAGGATATCAGACCTGTGCATTTTATGAATAAAACAGGAAGTTCTGTATCTGCAATTCTTTTTCGAAGACTAATGCACAGAAAAAGCTTCTGGTTCTGTCTCATCTGCACAACCATATTGACCTGTGCCATGATCAGGGCAGAGAGAGGTTCAGATACAATTCTGCGGGCGGTATATTATACCAATGAGGAAGCTGTGCAAGCACTGCTGGATTCCTATCAGGGACTGGTAGAATTCCAGGCTGTAGACAGTGAAGAAGAGCTGCGCAGACAGGTGATTACAGGAAAAGCCGAATGTGGCTATGTGATCGAAGATAATGTCCTGTTGCAACTACAGTCAGATGACTTGAACAGGGGAATACAGGTATTGGAGAAGGAAGATGCAGTTCTGACAGGAGTGGTCAATGAAGTACTGTTTGGGCAGTTATATACTTTGACATCTTATGAATGGTATTCTTCTTATATGGAGAAACTGGGGATAGAGGCAACACAGGCTAAGGAGGCATTGGATATCCGCATGCATGATGGAAGTACTTTTTCCTTTGAAAGACAGGTCATGCAACCGGCAAAACAGCAGGAAAGTGGACAGATATCCTACCCTGTGTGGATAATTATTGCAGTACAAATCATATTATGTGGATTACTTGGTGCGTTTTGGACATATCAGGACTGGCGCAGACATTATTACTATAAGCGTTCTTACGCAGGGATACTGGCTGTTTCGGTGATAGAACCAATGCTTCTTGCGATGGCAGTCGGCATCCTGATGTTTGTTTTCTATAATTCCTATTGAAAAGATAGGAATTTCCTATTGACGTTGCTTTCATATCGTGTTATAAAGGATATAGCGATTGAAACAGGAGGAAATAGATATGACAATATCGACCAAGGGCAGATATGCATTGCGTATTATGATGGATCTGGCGGGTCATATGGGAGAGACTGTGAAACTGAAAGATATTGCTGCCAGGCAGGATATCTCTGAGAAATATATGGAACAGATCGTAGCTGTACTGAATAAAGCGGGTTATGTCAGAAGTACCCGTGGTGCACAGGGTGGTTATCAGCTGGTGAGACAGCCGCAGCAGTACACGGTTGGTATGATACTGAGACTGACAGAAGGCTCTCTGGCACCGGTGGACTGTTTATCAGATAATGCACTTCCTTGTGAAAGAAACGGGAAATGTGCTACTGTAGAGGTATACCGTAAGATTTATGAAGCAGTGAACAACGTAATTGATAATATGACGGTACAGGATTTACTTGACATTGAACAGGAAAAGGCAGCTAACGATTATATTATTTAATATGCGTTCGCTTGCCGGGAAGGCGCATGAATGGTGCGCTTTTCTATCGGAATAAAAATACACTAAACACATAGGAATAGTAGGAAAAGGAGGAACCAGGATATGATATATCTTGATAATGCAGCAACAACGAAAGTAACAGACGAAGTATTTGAATCAATAATACCTTATTTTTACGAAGTATATGCGAATCCATCAGCGATTTACAGCTTTGCAGCCAAGAGCCGCAAGGCAGTGGATGATGCAAGAGAGGAGGTTGCCTCTCTGATTGGTGCGCAGCCTAATGAGATTTATTTTACAGCAGGCGGCAGTGAATCTGATAACTGGGCAATCAAGGCTTATGCAGAAGCCAACCAGAATAAGGGTAAGCATATCATTACATCTGTAATTGAACATCATGCAGTACTCCATGTCTGTCAATATCTGGAGAAACACGGCTTTGAAGTAACTTATTTAAAGGTAGATGAGAATGGTCTTATCAGCCTGGATGAACTGAAAGCAGCCATCAGACCGGATACCATTCTGATTTCTATTATGGCAGCCAATAATGAAATCGGAACCATAGAACCATTGGAAGAGATTGGTGCAATTGCAAAAGAGCACGGCATTGCTTTCCATACAGATGCAGTACAGGCTTATGGACACATTCCCCTTAATGTAGATGAAATGCATATTGATATGCTCAGTGCCAGCGGTCATAAGCTGCATGCACCTAAGGGAATCGGTTTCCTCTATATTAGAAAGGGCATCCGTATCGGTTCTTTTGTACACGGCGGTGCACAGGAGCGTTCCAGACGTGCAGGTACGCACAATACACCCGGCATTGTTGGGCTGGGTACAGCAGCATCAGCAGCAGCCAGGGATATGGAGAAGAATATTGAGAAAGAGACGAAGCTTCGTGACCATCTGATCGAGCGTGTACTGGCAGAGATTCCATACAGCCGTCTCAATGGTGACAGAACCAAGAGATTACCTGGAAATGCTAATTTCTGCTTCCGTTTTATCGAAGGAGAATCCCTTCTGATTCTGTTAGACCAGCAGGGCATCTGCGCATCGTCAGGTTCTGCCTGCACATCAGGCTCTCTGGACCCGTCCCATGTATTGCTTGCTATCGGACTGCCTCATGAGATCGCACACGGCTCCCTGAGACTGACTCTTTCGGAAGAGACAACACTGGAAGACATTGATTTCACAGTAGACCAGTTAAAGAAGATTGTGGCAAGACTTCGTGAGATGTCACCATTATATGAAGATTTCGTAAAACACAATAAATAACGGAAAGGCGTGGAAACAGATATGTATAGTGAAAAAGTAATGGATCATTTTAACAATCCCCGTAATGTTGGAGAAATAGAGAACCCAAGTGGTGTAGGTACTGTCGGTAATGCCAAGTGTGGAGATATCATGCGTATGTATCTTGATATTGACGATAACGGTATCATTCAGGAAGCCAAGTTTAAGACCTTTGGCTGTGGTGCAGCAGTAGCCACCAGCAGTATGGCAACAGAGCTGGTTAAGGGAAAGACAATCCAGCAGGCACTGGAAGTAACCAATAAGGCAGTTATGGAAGCTTTGGATGGACTTCCACCTGTAAAGGTTCACTGCTCTTTGCTGGCAGAAGAAGCAATTCACGCAGCATTATGGGATTATGCAGAGAAAAACAACATTAAGATCGAAGGACTGGAGAAACCGGTCAATGATATAGAAGAGAAAATTCAGGATGAAGAGTATTAGGTATTAGAAAATGTGCAGCGCAAGTCGCTGCATATTTTATGCAATAAATACATAAAAACCTATTGACAAAGTAGGGAATAGATAGTATGATTCAAACATAGCTTAAATCATACAAAACAGATAGGAAAAGGAGGGCAACATATGAGCGAAATGAAAGAATGGACAAAAGGACGAATGTGTTGCTGTTGTTGATTCGATTAGAAATACAGTAAGAGATACATAAAATCCTATAGAGAAAAGAAAGGTATGATGATTATTATGAGTAAGAAGAATTATGCAGATAGAGATTTAAAATTTGAAACATTACAGTTGCATGTAGGTCAGGAAGCTCCAGACCCGGTTACAGATGCAAGGGCAGTACCTATATATCAGACATCATCTTTTGTATTTAGAAATTCAGAGCATGCAGCAGCAAGATTTGCATTACAGGATGCAGGTAATATCTACGGCAGACTGACCAATCCTACAGAAGATGTATTTGAACGCAGAATCGCAGCACTGGAGGGCGGCGTTGCAGCACTGGCAGTTGGTTCAGGTGCAGCAGCAGTTACTTATGCAATCGAGAATCTTGCACAGAATGGCGGTCATATTGTAGCAGCCAAGAATATCTACGGTGGTACATACAATTTATTGGCACATACATTAGTAGACTTTGGAGTAACTACTACTTTCGTAGATCCTCTGGATATTACAAATTTTGAGAAAGCAATTCAGGATAACACCAAGGCACTCTATATTGAGACACTGGGCAATCCCAATTCAGAAGTAACAGATATTGAAGCAATTGCCAAGATTGCCCATGCACATGGGATTCCTCTTGTAGTAGACAGCACATTTGCAACTCCTTATCTGGTTCGCCCGATTGAGTATGGCGCAGATGTTGTCATTCATTCCGCTACTAAGTTCATTGGCGGACACGGAACAACAATCGGTGGTGTCATTGTAGATGCAGGTAAATTTGACTGGAAAGCCAGTGGTAAATTCCCTCAGTTCACAGAGCCGAACCCAAGTTATCATGGTATCAGCTTCGTAGATGCAGCAGGTCCGGCAGCATTTATTACAAGAATCCGTGCAATACTGCTTCGTGATACAGGTGCAACACTTTCTCCGTTCCATGCATTTATCTTCTTACAGGGACTGGAGACATTATCTCTTAGAGTAGAGAGACATGTAGAGAATGCACTGAAGGTAGTAGATTATCTTTCCAAGCATCCGCTGGTAGAGAAAGTCAATCATCCGGCAGTAACTACAGATCCTGAGCAGCAGAGATTATATAAGAAATACTTCCCTAACGGAGGTGGATCTATCTTCACCTTCGAGATTAAGGGCGATGATAAAACAGCTAAGAAATTCATTGACAACCTGGAGTTATTCTCCCTGCTTGCCAATGTAGCAGATGTAAAATCACTGGTCATTCATCCTGCATCCACAACACATGCAGAGCTAAATGATGAGGAGAAAGCAGATCAGGGTATCAAGCCTAATACCATTCGTTTATCTATTGGTACAGAGCATATTGATGATATTATCGAAGATCTGGACGAAGCATTTAAGGCTATTTCAGAATAACAGAGAAAGTAAAAAAAGAAAGGAATCAGAACAATGGCAAATATTTATCGCGGATTTTTGGATTTAATTGGAAACACACCTTTAGTAGAGGTTGCAAATTTGGAGAAGGCTTATAATCTGAAAGCAAAGGTTCTTGTCAAACTGGAGTACCGTAATCCGGCAGGAAGTGTAAAGGACAGAATCGCACAGGCAATGATTGAAGATGCAGAAAAGAAGGGCATTTTAAAGGAAGGTTCTGTAATCATTGAGCCTACCTCAGGTAATACAGGTATTGGTCTTGCAGCAATCGCAGCTGCAAAGGGATATCGTGCAATCCTTACCATGCCTGAGACTATGAGTGTTGAAAGACGTAATATTTTGAAAGCATATGGCGCAGAGATTGTCTTAACAGAAGGCAGCAAGGGTATGAAGGGGGCGATTGCCAAGGCAGAAGAGCTGGCTAAGGAGATTGAAGGTTCCTTTATTCCCGGACAGTTCGATAATCCTGCTAACCCTAAGGTACATTATGAGACAACAGGACCTGAAATCTGGAGAGATACAGATGGTAAGGTAGATGCATTCGTAGCAGGTGTTGGTACTGGCGGAACAGTAACCGGTACAGGCAAGTATCTCAAAGAGCAGAATCCTGATGTGAAGGTCGTTGCAGTAGAGCCTGCTTCTTCACCTGTATTATCCCAGGGCAAGGCTGGTGCACACAAGATTCAGGGTATCGGTGCAGGATTTGTACCTAAGGTATTGGATACTGCTGTATATGATGAAATTATTACTGTAGAGAATGATGATGCATTTGCAGCTTCCAAGGAACTGACCAAGAAAGAAGGTATCCTGACAGGTATTTCTTCCGGTGCAGCATTGTATGCAGCATTACAGCTGGCACAGCGTCCGGAATTTGAAGGTAAGACAATTGTAGCATTATTACCTGATAGCGGAGACAGATATTATTCTACACCTTTATTCACAGAGTAATAATTGACATAAAATAACTGTTTTTGAGAGCATAAATTTGTACAAATTGTGATAATTTATTGTAATGTTTCCAAAAATATGATAACATATTTGTAAGTCAACGGAGACAAAAGGGCGAGGCTGAAAAGATGACTTTGCCCTTTTTCTGTCTTTTTCACGTTTATGAGGGATATAAAACGAAATATGAGATTTCTTGTATGGAAAGGCGGGTTTATAATATGGAAGAAAACAAGAAAAAAGGCGGATTACGCCTGATGATGAGGCTGCTGCTTGTCATTGCAATACCTATGTTGATTTTATGCACGTTAGCGATTCTTGCCATACGTTCTGTCTGTATGGATGTATCGGATAAAATGGTAAAGCATGAGCTGAACCTTGCGCAGTATGCTTTCAGCGTATCAGTGGGTAATTTGGCGAATGGTACTTATATGTACAGCAATGGTAAGTTCTACAAGGGCAAGAAGAATATCAGTGACAATACAGAATTCTTTGATAATTTCAGTAAAGAAGTAGATTTACAGGTCAGTGTATTCTATGGTGATACCCGTGTGGCAACAAGCCTTGTAGATGATCAGGGCAACCGTATGGTAGGAGAACAGGCGTCCCCTGAAGTAGTAGAGGTAGTTCTGAATCAGGGACAGGAATATTATTCTGACAGTATAGATTTGGGCGGAACAGAGTATTATGGTTCTTACGCACCATTATATCAGCATAATTCAGATGAAATCATTGGTATGACATTCGTAGGTCTGAATGCAGATCTGGTAGACAGTGTATACCATTCCAATCTGACTAAGAATATTATTTTCCTGTGTATTGTTATGTTAGCAGGTGTAGGTGCGACCATTGCATTTGTTGTTGTATTACTTGGTGCAATCCGTAATGTGATCTCCAATCTGGATGCCGTTGCACAGGGCAGCCTGAATACAGAGGTTGGTAATAAGCTGGTTCAGCGTTCTGATGAAATCGGTGATATCGCAAGAAGTGTACATGCCCTGATACAGAACATGGCAGAAGTCATTACCAGTATCTTCCGTACTTCTGAAAGTCTGGATAAGATATCCACAGGATTTGAAGAGTCCTTTGGAAGCATGACAGAGTATATCACGAATGTAGACACTGCTGTAGAAGAAATGGCAAAAGGCTCTACCCAGCAGGCTCAGGAGACACAGAATGTAAGCAGTGAAGTACAGGGAATGGGCGATGCCATTGAAAGTACCACAGGTAATATAGAAAATCTGGTTGGAAGCACAAACAAGATGCGTGATTATAACCGCAGCGTAGATAATACGCTGGTAGAACTGATCAAGATCAGTGATGAAACCAAGGAAGCATTTGATATAGTATATGAACAGACCAATGTAACCAATCAGTCGGCACAGGAGATTCAGTCAGCAGCAGATGTGATTACGGATATTGCAGACCAGACCAATCTGTTGTCGTTAAATGCAAGTATTGAGGCGGCAAGAGCCGGTGAACATGGTAAGGGATTTGCAGTTGTAGCAGATGAGATCAGGAAGCTGGCAGAGCAGTCCAGAGAGTCAGCAAGCCAGATCACAGGCATTATTGAGCTATTGATTCGTAACTCCAATACGACAGTAGATACCATGAAAAAGGTTACAGATATGATTGACCAGCAGGGTGAAGAACTTAATCAGACCAAGAGTGTATTTGGTGATCTGGATAAAGAGATTGGCATGGTAGGTGACGCTGTAGACAATATCCGTAATGAAGTAGAACAGCTGAATAATCTGAAGAATTCTGTTATGGGAGCTGTGGATAATCTGGCAGCTATTGCACAGGAGAATGCAGCAAGTACAGAAGAGACATCCGCATCCATGCAGCAGCTTGGCAATCTGGTAGCAGAGTGTAAGAAGGATGTGGAACAGATCGTAATCATGTCTGAGACACTTGCCAAGAATACGAATAAGTTTACATTGAAGGCAGATTCTGATCAGTCCATTTTTGAAAATGTTGTAGAGAACCTGAAGAATGAAGAGACTCCGATGGAGGATACTTCCCTTGCAGATGTTGATTCAGAATCAGAAAAATAAGGCTATCATGGACAAGAGGCATTCAATCTGAACGCCTCTTGTTTTTAGTTTGCGCGCCATGGGCGCGCTCTAACGGGTGAAAGTCCCGAACACGCC
>ERZ1106983.765-NODE-765-length-35911-cov-45.904172_pt1 | contig 35911 bp, 31 predicted proteins | sample MGYA00403693_ERZ1106983 | MGnify/ENA primary metagenome ERZ1106983 (study PRJEB35170, sample SAMEA104062420) | human gut metagenome | biome: human gut; feature: human-associated habitat; material: faeces | place: Denmark | collected 2012-07-13 ...
CGGAAACAATATGAGGTCGATATATGCTGGAAGGGAGGACGATACGTGGTGGGTAACATGGTGAAGCGTGTGATTGAAGCTTTTCCCTTAGAGCAGGGCACAATGAAACGACCATAACAAGCGGGTCGTTCATTTCGGACGAAGCCGTTTTGGGTTAAAAAACAGAAATACCCAAAAAATAATGTTTTTATTGGCTTCAATCTCGGATTTTGTGGCTATCTTTGCGGTAAGATATGCTATACACAGCATAACCCAAGAATAAGAAAGCAAAACCATGACAGCTACAGAGCAGACAAAACAGTCGTTGGAGCGGTTTTTCAACAAGATTGCCCAAAAGTTACCCTCATGTGACGAACCGTCGCTGATGAGCGACATTCACGTCAGAGTGTCGCAGGAAAGCGGCGACGTGATGGCGTTTGACGACGACGAGAACGAAATAACCCGTTGTGTCGTTGAGCCTTGGATAGACAACAAGGAGGACGACTTCTACGACAAGGTGACCAGTCAGCTCCGCCAGCAGATGACGGCGATGAGCCAGGTGGTGGAAGGTCTTGGCGTGATGAAGCCCTACAGCTACGTGCTCGAAGATGACGACAAGGACAGCATCGCAGAGCTCTACGTCGTGGACGACGACACGATCATCGTGGGCGGCGACCTGATGGACGGACTGGACGAGGACCTGGACCATTTCTTCAACCAGTTGATGGATGAACATTGCTAAGCAACTGGCTCTCGGGCTTTCCGCGCTGACCCTCGGCAGCATAGCCGCCACGGCCCAGCGCCACGAAATCCTCGACCCCAACATTCGGTCGCTGCAGGTCATTGCCGACAACGACTGGAGACGGATGCCCATCATCGGCCTCCGTGGGGGGCAACTGTCCGTCAGTTTCGACGACCTCACACACGAATACCATCGCTACGCCTACCGGCTGACGCATTGCGAGGCCAACTGGAAGCCTTCGGAGGCACTCTTCGAGAGCGACTACTGCGACGGCTTCGCCTCGGGCAACACCATCGACGACGTGCAGGAGAGCATCCTCACCAACACGCTCTACACCCACTATCGACTGACGCTGCCCAACGGACAGTGTGCGATGAAGCGGTCGGGCAACTACCTGCTGACCATCTACGACGAGAACGACGACGACCGCGAGGTGGCACGCATTGCCTTCATGGTGACGGAGCCGGCCGAGGCACAGATGGGCGTGGGGCTAAAGGTGCTGACCAATACGGACGCAACCATCAACCAGCACCACCAGCAGGTGGAGATGGAGGTGGGCTATGGAAGCTACAGGGTGACGGACCCACAGCGGCAGATCACCACCGTGGTGCTCCAAAACCAGCGCTGGGACGACGCCCGCTGGAATGCTCGCCCGCAATATACGATGGCCGACGGACTGAGGTGGAGCCACTGCAGCGACTACCTCTTTTGGGCGGGCAACGAGTATCGGAAGTTTGAGATCCTCTCGACCGACGTGGCAGCCATGGGAGTAGATCGCATCGACTGGGACGGCACGCAGTATCATGCCTACCCCTGGACGGGAGAGCCACGCCCCAACTACATCTACGACCCCGACGCAGACGGCGCCTTCGTGATCCGCAACTCAGACAACTACCATGCCAATACGGAGAGCGACTACCTGCTGGTACACTTCCGCTACCGCTGCGAGAAGCCCTTTCAGGAGGCAGTCTATCTGAACGGCAACTTCACGCAGGACCGCTTCCTGCCACAGTACAGGATGGAATATCATGCCGAGACACAGAGCTATGAATGCAACGTGCCGCTAAAACTGGGTTATTACAACTATCAACTATTGATGATCGACGAGGCAGGACGCCCTACCCTGCTCCCGACAGAAGGTAGCTTCTACCAAACTGAAAACAGCTACCAAGCACTGGTCTATTACCGACCGATCGGCGGACGAACGGACCAGCTGGTAGGCTATGCGCAGATGAAGTGCAACGAACGGTAGGAACAGAAACCCAAAAAGACTGACAGTGATAATAGATATGAGAACAAGGAAAGCGATATTGCTGATAATGCTACTGGCGACTGTGCTGGGACTGGACGCAAAGACGTGGGAGGCAGAGGACATCCCGATGGTGCACCTCACCGACGCACGCCGCTACGTCTGCGACCCCGACGAGATCCTCTCGCAGGCGGAGCGCGACTCTATCGACAGCTATCTCCTGCGCCTCGACAAGCAGTGTGGCGTGGAGTCGGTGTTCGTCATCGTAAAGCGCGTGAGCAACGGCGACACGTTTCGCTTCGCACAGGACCTGGGCAACCGCCAGGGAGTGGGAAGCAAGAAGACCAACCGCGGACTGGTGGTGGTCGTAGCCGTGGAGGACCGCCGATACTTCATCGCTCCGGGAGAGGGCCTGGAGAAAGACCTGACCGACATAGAGTGTGACGACATCGGGCGGGCTTGCATCGTGGCCAACATGAAGCGCGGAGAGCCCGGACAGGCCGTACTGGCCACGGCCCAGGCGGTCTATAAGAAACTGAAGACCGGGACGACAGGGATTCAGGAGAACACCGACGAGGACGCTGGCGCAGGACTGGCAATCGTCCTCTTCACCGTGATCTGCATCGTCGTCGTCCTCGTCATCCTCAACCGCAGGGACAACCGCGGCAAGGGTGGCGGCGGTGGAGGAGGAAGCCGACGCGCTGGCGGCCCCTTCATCATCTGGGGCAACCCGGGCCACACCAACGACTCCGGAAGCGGATGGGGCGGAGGATTCTCCGGCGGCAGCTTCGGAGGCGGCGGTTTCGGTGGAGGTGGTGCTGGCGGAGGCTGGTAGCCCTTCCGCAGGGACCCACTCCGACAGGAAGCCAAAGTCCACCAAGACTACGGAGACAACAACAGAATTATAATCAGAAAACTATTAGTATATGGAATCAAAGAAGCTAATGAAAGTAGGGTCTATCGTCGTGGTAGTCCTGATGATTGTGGGGTGGCTGGTGAGCAGCTACAACTCCATGGTGTCCAACCAAGAGGAGGTGACGACGGCGTGGAGCAATGTGGAGGCGGTTTATCAGCGCCGTGCCGACATGATGCCGCAACTGGCAAAAATCGTGAAATCGTATGCCAAGCACGAGCGCGAGACGTTTGAGCAGGTGACGAAGGCACGAAATGCGGCCACACAGATACACCTCGACGCAACCGACCTCACACCCGAGAAGCTCAAGGCCTTTGAGCAGGCACAAAACCAGGTGACGCAGGCGCTCTCCCGCCTCATCGCCGTCTCGGAGCGCTACCCCGACCTGAAGGCCAGCGAAAACTACAAGTCGCTGATGGTGCAGGAAGAAGGTACGGAGAACCGCATCAACGAGGCACGCCGCCGCTACAACGAGAGCGTGCAGGGCTACAACCTCTCTATCCGCCGCTTCCCCAACAACCTCCTCGCGGGTATGTATGGCTTCGAGCGCATGACGAAGTTTGAGGCTGCGCAGGGTGCGGAGAAGGCTCCGGATCTCGACATCTAAGGAAAAAGACATCGGCACGATGCGTCCGCTGCTTGGTGGACGCATCGTACGGATGCCCTACCCTCCTACTTTCTGACGATACTCCTCCTTGATGCGCTGCTCCACCTCGTCAAGCGTCTTGCGGCTGACCCTGACAGCCTTGAAATAAAGGAAAACAAAGAAAAACACAATGGCGAGGACGAGGGAAATCACAAAATTGAGCACCTGCGACTTGACGCCCAGCCACGCCACAAACTCCATGCTACCGATGAGGGCGGCAGGCGCCACCAATGCGTCCGCCCAGTTGTGCTTGCGGTAACTGCGGAGGATGCGCTGATACTCCTCGTCTTCTTGCAACAGGCGCTGACGATTGTCAGCCCATTTTTTCTCGAAAGTTTTCTCTATCATAAGTTTCTGCTTGGTTCGGTGATTCAAAAGATCGATGATTCAAAAGATCGGTGAAACGATCGTTCAGTGAGACAAAGCGGTCATACAAATAGGCGCGCTGTGATACCATCGCTCAGATAGATGCCCCGGCGGGTGAGGCGCAGGTGGTCGTCTTCGCGGACGAGATAGCCCTGGCGCAAGTCCTGGTCGGCAGCAGCCAAGAGGAAGTCGAGGCGCTGGCTTCCGAAGTCGCGGCGTATCTTGCCCAAATCAATACCTTCTGCAGTGCGCAGCGACGTCAGCACTACGTCCTCATAATGGGTGTCGGGATCGAGGGCCTCCACCGTACAGGGCCGTTCACCACGACCGATGGCAGCGATATAAGCCTCGATGTCAGCCACATTCCATGACCGCTGCCGTCCGTCGAAGGAGTGGGCGGAGGCGCCAAGGCCCATATAGGGCACGTCTCGCCAGTAGCTACTGTTGTGGCGGCTCTCGCGCTGGGGCAAGGCAAAGTTGCTGATCTCGTAGTGGCGGTAGCCGGCAGCAGTAAGCTGGTCCACCAGGCAGTCGTACATGCGGAGCGAGAGGTCGTCGTCGATCTCTTGAATACGCCCCTCGCTGAGCCAGCGATGGAGCGTCGTTCCCTCCTCGTACATCAGACTGTAGGCCGAGATATGCTCCACGCCCAGACGGAGGGCCTCGTCGATGTCCTGTTCCCAGTCGGCGAGGGTCTCGCCCGGAAATCCGAACATCAGGTCGATGGAGAGGTTGCGGATGCCCGCCTGGCGCAGCAGCGTCGTGGCCCGTCGCACCTCAGCAGCCGTATGGCGACGGCGTAGCAGGCGCAGGCGGTCGTCGGAGAAGGTCTGCGCCCCCATCGAGATGCGGTCGATGGGCGATTGGGCAATCCAATCCGCAAACGCTGGGGTAATGTCGTCAGGATTACACTCCATCGTCACCTCGACAGGCTGCGGCCTATATACCTTATATATATAGGAGAAGAGACGGTCGAGCTGATCCGTTGTGAGCTGACTCGGTGTGCCACCCCCGAGATAGATCGTCGTGATGGCCTCGTCGGCGGGCAATTCCTCCGCCCGCAACGGCAATTCCTGGCAGAGGGCATCGACGTAGGCATCGCGCAGCGCGGGAAGCGTCGTCGAATAAAATCCGCAATAGACGCAACGACTGGCACAAAATGGTATATGTATGTATAATCCTGTCATTTCACTTGCAAAAGTACTAATTAATTTTAAAAAATAGAGTACTTTTGCCATCGTTGTTTGGCTTTTACAAAAAAAATGCCTAATTTAGTGGGCGAAATGACAGAAATGCCTGTCCTCTTTCAATTACCCTACAAGTAAATAACGATATTATTAATCGCTTAAATCTATCCGATATGAAAGTATATCAGACAAATGAGATTAAAAACATTGCCTTGATTGGCAGTGCGGGTAGCGGCAAGACCACACTTGCCGAGAGTATGCTTTTCGAAGCTGGTATCATCAAGCGTCGTGGCTCCGTAGAAGCCAAGAACACGGTAAGCGACTATTTCCCTGTGGAGCAGGAGTACGGCTATTCGGTCTTCCCCACCGTATTCCATGCAGAGTGGAATGGCAAAAAGCTCAATATTATCGATTGTCCGGGTAGCGACGACTTTGTGGGGGGTGCCATCACGGCCCTCAACGTCACCGACCAAGCCGTCATACTCATCAATGGCCAGTATGGCCCGGAGGTTGGCACACAGAACAACTTCCGATATACCGAAAAGCTGCACAAGCCGGTCATCTTCCTCGTCAACCAGCTTGACAGCGACAAATGCGACTTTGATCAACTCATCCAAAGCATGAAGGACATCTATGGTCCGAAGTGCGTGCAGATACAATATCCCGTCCAGACGGGTCCCGACTTCCACGAGATCATCGACGTGCTCATCATGAAGAAACTCTCATGGGGTCCGGACGGTGGCGCACCAAAGCGCGAGGAGATTCCCGCCGAGGAGATGGAGAAAGCCATGGAGCTCCACAAGGCGCTCGTGGAGGCAGCCGCCGAAAATGACGAGGCGCTGATGGAGAAGTTCTTCGAGGAGGAGACGCTCACGGAGGACGAGATGCGCGAGGGTATCCGCAAGGGTCTGGTGATGCGCAACATCTTCCCGGTGTTCTGCGTCGATGCCCACAAGGACATGGGTGTGCAGCGCCTGATGGAGTTCCTGGGCAATGTCGTGCCCTTCGTCAGCGAGATGCCGAAGGTCCACAACACGCGTGGTGAGGAGGTGTCTCCCGACTCCAACGGTCCGGAGAGCATCTACTTCTTCAAGACGGGTATGGAGCCGCATATCGGCGAGGTGAGCTACTTCAAGGTGATGAGCGGATCGATCAAGTCAGGCGACGACCTGACCAACGCTGACCGTGGCAGCAAGGAGCGCATCGGACAGATCTTCGCTTGCGCGGGTGCCAACCGCATCCCCGTGGATCAGCTCAACGCGGGCGACCTGGGCTGCACCGTGAAACTGAAGGATGTCAAGACGGGCAACACGCTCAACGGCAAGGGTACGGAGGAGCGTTTCGACTTCATCAAATATCCCAACTCCAAGTATTCACGCGCCATCAAGGCGGTCAACGAGAGCGATACGGAGAAGATGATGGCAGCCCTGCTCAAGATGCGCCAGGAGGACCCGACATGGGTCGTGGAGCAGAGCAAGGAACTGGGCCAGACGATCGTCCACGGACAGGGAGAATTCCACCTGCGCACGCTGAAATGGCGTATGGAGAACAACGAGAAACTCGCCGTGAAGTTTGAGGAGCCGCGCATCCCGTATCGTGAGACCATCACGAAACTCTCTCGCGCCGACTATCGCCACAAGAAGCAGTCGGGTGGTGCCGGACAGTTTGGCGAGGTCCACCTGATTGTGGAGCCATACGCCGAGGGCATGCCCGATCCGACGACGTTCAACATCAACGGCCAGGAGTTTAAGATGAACATCAAGGGCCGCGAAGAAGTGGACCTGGAGTGGGGCGGCAAGCTCGTCTTCATCAACTCCGTGGTCGGTGGTGCCATCGACGCACGCTTCATGCCCGCCATCCTCAAGGGTATCATGGACTGCATGGAGCACGGTCCGCTGACGGGTAGCTACGCCCGCGACGTGCGCGTGATCGTCTATGATGGCAAGATGCACCCGGTGGATAGCAACGAGCTCTCCTTCATGCTCGCCGCGCGCCACGCCTTCTCCGACGCCTTCAAGCAGGCTGGTCCGAAGATCCTGGAGCCGATCTACGACCTGGAGGTCTATGTGCCGGCCGACTACATGGGCGACGTGATGAGCGACCTGCAGGGCCGCCGCGCCATGATCATGGGCATGGACAGCGAGGCTGGCTACCAGAAGTTGCAGGCGAAGATTCCTTTGAAGGAGCTCTCCAACTACAGCATCGCGCTCAGCTCCCTCACGGGCGGACGCGCCAGCTTCTCGACGAAGTTTGCAAGCTACGAGCTGGTGCCCAACGACATCCAGCAGAAGCTCATCGCCGAGCATGAGGCTGAGCAGAAGGACGAAGACTAAAAAATGGGGCGCTTCCTCCTGATCAAGACTGCATAAAAAATGATGCCGCCCGAATCAGCTTTTGACTGGTTCGGGCGGCTTACTTATGTGTGGTTGGGGGCGACATACGGGAGGCGAAGCGCGAAAGCGAGTCGCAACGGGAAGTTATCGGGGGCAGAAGACCTTCATGACCTTGGAGCCAACCTTGACGATGTTGATGCCTCGCTGCAACTGCGGGATGCGGCGGCCCTGCACGTCGTAGTATTCCGCCTCGGTGTCGTTGAGCAGATCGACGAGGGTAGCGGCATCTACCTGGCTGGTGCCCTCATCCACGCCGATGGTGAGCTGGGCGGATCCACCCTTCTGCGTAGCATCGGGCTGGATATAGGCGCGGTAGGCAGCTATCTTCACGCCGGTGGCAGCAGGCTTGTAGTCGCTGACCAGGCGGAACAGGTCTTTGGCGATGAAATAGCAGTCGTCGTTGAGTTCGATGGGCGCAAACGTACCAATCAGACGAGGAGCGCCCTCCTCAGACTTGGGTTCTTTCACGGCCTTCGCCTTTTCGTCGGGAGAAGCCGTACCGCTCACGACGCGGAAGCTGGTCCGATCAGCATTTTTCTTGCGAACGACGACAGGCTGGCCTGCCTCTATCACGCCTTCCTCCACGCGCACGAGCTCCACACTCTCCGTTCCTACCGACTTTAGGGTATAGAAGTAGCAGGTGTTGTCCTCCGAACTGGGCTGGATGGTATAGGGCAGACAGAGCGTTGCCCATTCAGACTTTACCTGGCGCTCATAGGAAGCGTCGTTCACGTCGCAGTCTTCGTAGAGCGTGTATGCCTTGCTGTCATCTAAAGGCAGCGCGTCGATGGTGAGCGGGTAGCCTGTGGCTCCAATGATCTCATTGCCATTCGTGCCCACCTTCTTGGTGAGATAACCTGATTTGTAGTTCGCGTAAGTCTTATCTTCCTTTGAAGGTTCGAAGGTGATAGCGCCTTTCAGTGAAAGGCAGCCGCGGAACATATTTGAACTTGAAACGCTATTAAATTTGAAAAGATCGCTGACATAGATGGTCTGAAGCGCGGAGCATCCGTCAAACATATCGGTAACAGAAGATGCCCCACCGGTGCTGAAACTGGAAAGATCAAGCGTTTGAAGACTACTACATCCCTTGAACAACCCATCCAGCTGCATGCTGGGCTTATCAGTTGTAAAGTTGGATACGTCAAGAGAACTAAGACTGCTGCAACCATTGAACATGTAGTTAAAGCCACTCTTTCGCACATACCTCGTATTGAAGTGAGACAAATCGAGCGTATCCAAACCTGAGCAGCCTTCGAACATTCCGTTCATGTATGATACATTCTCCGTATTAAAATTGTCAATGTTGAGATTATGGAGCTTTGTGCATCCATAGAACATCTGGGCCATTGTTGTTACATTCTCTGTGTTGAAATGGGAAAGGTCGAGCGTTTCGAGGTTCGAACACTTGGCAAACATCCCTGACATATTCTTGACGTTGGACGTGTTGAGGTTTTCGATACCCTCTATGCTGGTAAGATTCGTACAACCATTAAACCAATTGGAGCACGTCGTGTGGGTTTCATCCCGGAAACCAGCTTTGAAGACAACCTTCTGAATTTCTGCAGCATGGGTATCCCATTCCGGATTTTTTCCATAACCCAAACCAAGGATGTTGTCGCCCGCAGGCTTCGTGGCGCCGCGATGGAAGGAGAGCGTGCCGGTTGGCGCATCCCATCGCACCCAACTGGCAGTAGCAGCCGTGAGATAACCTCCCGCTCCCGTGTGAGCCATCTCCACAGACGTCTTAGCAGGATTAAAGTTTGGCAGATTAACACATCCGTCAAAAACCAAAGAACCTAGGATTACTTTATCTGTAGTAAATGCAGAAGTGACATAGATCGTCTTGAGGTTTTTGCAATTACTAAACGCATCAACCATGGAAACCATTTTGGGCGTTGCAAACGAGGAGAGATCAAGCGTTTCAAGCTTCGTACATGAGAAGAACATCCCAGTCATAGATTTCATGTTCTCCGTATCAAAACTGCTTAAATCAATACTTTCAAGGTTAGTACATCCTTGAAACATGTTTTGCATGTTAGTCACCTTTCTGGTATTGAAACTGCTGAGATCGAGACTCTGAAGTGACGAGCATTTTTGGAACATTGCTCCCATTTTCGTCACATTTGCAGTATTAAAAACAGGGAGATCAAGACTCCGAAGTGACGAGCAATTATTGAACATTCCTACCATAGTGGTCACGTTTTCGGTATTAAAACTGGAGACATCGAGGGTTTCAAGCGTGCTACAATCGCAAAACATATTCTCCATAGTGGTTACTTGTCCAGTTTTAAAACTAGTAAGATCGAGCTTGGAAAGCGCCTTACAGCCATAGAACATCTCGCTCATGTTTGTCACGTTTTCAGAATTAGAACCGGATAGATCGAGTTCGGTAAGACTTTCGCAACCTATGAACGTTGCTTTGAGATTAGTCACGCTGCTGCCTATGAAGCCTTTGGGCAACTTGAGTGAGCGTAGATGCTTAGAGTTCTCAAACATAGTTACCATGTTTGTGACCTTTTCCGTATTAAAGGAAGACAAATCAAGTGTTTCCAAGCTGGTACAGGAGGAGAACATTAATCGCATATCATCGACCTCTGACGTGTTCAAATAGTCCAAGTGCTCAATCGTTGTCAAAGCTTCGAACAACCAAAACCAGCCTCCACAATCTTTGGGCCGTGCATCCTTGCAACTCTCGTCAAAGACCACGGTTTTTATTTTTTTTTCTTTCAGCTGTAGTTTGCCACAAGGGACGACCAGTTAAAAGAGAAATCCCATAGTCAGATTCCTTGTAATTCGTGCCGTAATAGAGCGTGAGGGTCTGTGTCTCTTTGTCCAATCTCGCATACATTTGTCGCGTTTGTGCCTGCGCCACCGCGGGCTGCAGGAGCATAAGCATCAGCAAGAGCGAGAGCGCGCATCTGCGCTGCAATAGATATTGGGTCATTTTCTTGATCATGTTGATAGTCTTTTTGTTTTAGTTTGGGTGCGCCAAGGCACCATTCGTTGGTTGTGATAGAAAGAAGGGGCAATAGGCAATTTATTCCCCCCAGAGGAAACCTTCCTCGTCTAAGGTAAATTCGGCTTTCTCCAGTTCCTGTCGATTCTGAAACCGCCCTTTGTAAATCCTTACCTGCGAGGGGTTGATCATCATGCACGGCCCAGTCTGCGCGACGTCAACCTGGGGCTTGAGATACTTTTTTTTCTTCATACTTTTATTTCTTGTTTTTGATGATTGTCTTCACGATTAGTCCGTCGGGCGCACACGAGAAGGACTCAGCCTCTGCCGCGTGGATCTCTTTCCGACGCGATCATTAGCGCAAAAGTAGGGAAAAGTAGTGAGACAGGGTGTCGCATTGTCCTGTTCAGGTGTCTCTTTGGTGGTAAATAGTTGTCTCTTTCCTACCAAAGAGACAACGGTTCATAGCCAGGAGCGGTCGCGATTACATATTTTAAGAAATCAAGGAAAGAGCCGTCAAATACCAGAAAAGGGATCTTCAGATACGGAGAAAAGGGGTCGTCCCCCTGCTACGAAAGAGACGCGTCCGAATCGTGGGCTTCGGCCAAATAGCGCTCCCGCCAGGCAGTCGGCGTACACGCCTCACGCGCCTTGAAGATGCGGTAGAGGTGGGTGCGGGAAGAGAATCCACATTCGGAGGAGATGATGTCATTACTATAGTCAGGCTTTTCGATCATCATCTTCTTGGCTGCCGCAAAGCGGATGTCGCTCAGCCATATTCGGAACGTAGTGTTCAAACACTGATCGAAAAAGAGCGTGAGATCGTCCTTCGAGATATGGATGGAATGGGAGAGGGAGAGCAGGTTCACCCCCCCCATCCTTATAGCCCATCGCCGCGCACCAGTCGTCCAGCCGCTGCTGGATCTGCATTTTTCGATCCTCCGGCAGCAACGTGGCAGTTTGCTGTTCCTTCTCCTTGTCGCTATCAAGGGCTGCGACGTCATGGCACGCGTCGCCATGGAGCGGGACGGCCTGTTTTGTCTTTGTTTCCTCCTGCTGAGCGACTACGATAGCAGGACTGGTATCCGCATCTGCGTCGAGTAGGGCCTCAGTCGGCACATAACTGTAGCCCAGGGCCACGAAACTCAAGACAAAGAAGAGGAAAGCCATGAGACCCAGGGGAGCCAAAAAATACAGCAACTTGGTGGAGATGATGGCAAAGGGCGACACCAAGGCAGGGAAGAAGAGGATGAGGAGGCTGGCGCGGGAGTAGCGTACATAGGGCATGATGTTGCCGCCCGCCATCGTCTCCAGCAGACGGCGGCGCCTGATGATCTCGCGGACGATGACGACGATGCAATAGACCACATTGGCGGCAAAGAGGGCCTGCATAGCATAGAGCCAGGCCCCGATGCGCATGCTGCCATAGTGGAGGAAGCCGATGAAGAAACAGGCGAAGATCGCCAGGTTGATCGTCGTGCAGACCGCATAGACCCTCCTCCGCCGGACATGGGTGGCCTCGATATGGAAGATGCCCATCGAGATGAGCGAAAAACAGGGTGCATAGACGAGGGCATTGACCGTGGCACCCACCGCGTCGTCAACGGCCCTGAAACCAAAGCGCATCTGCATCAGATAGTGCGCCGCCAAGCCCATGATGCCGACAAAGATCAACCATCGTGCGCGCTCATAGCGCGGATTGAGCCATCGCGTCTGGAGACGGGTGACGGCGAGGGTGAAGGCATTGAACAGCATGAACAGGAAGCATGCGAACTGCAGCAGAAACAGATGATCCATAGGGCAAAAGATCTCGTTGGAATAGGAAAATAGGTTTATGGACAAGGCACCTGCCCGGCGCTTGACGCCCGGCAGATGCCTCATAAAGATACAGGCTGTAGGGGGTAGTACCCTCTCCTACTTCGTCATTTCATAGACCACGTCCATGAGCTCCTTGCCCAGGGCGTCGGCCTCCTCCATCGTGGCCGCCTCGCTATAGACGCGCATGATGGGCTCAGTATTGCTCTTGCGGAGGTGGACCCACTTCGTCGGGAAGTCGAGTTTCACACCATCAATATCCGTTACCCGCACGTCGTCCATCGATCCGAAGCGCTCCTTGACCTTGCCCAGGATGGCATCCATATCGGTGTCGGGCGTGAGGTCGATGCGGTTCTTGGCAATATAATAGGTCGGGAACGTCTTGCGGAGCTCGCTGCACGTCAGTCCCTTCTGTGCCAGCGAACTGAGGAAGAGGGCGATGCCGACCAGGGCGTCGCGACCGTAGTGGCTCTCGGGATAGATGACTCCGCCATTGCCCTCGCCACCGATGACGGCACCCACCTCCTTCATCTTGGTAGTGACATTGACCTCGCCGACGGCAGAGGCAAAATACTGGCAGCCATGGCGCTCGGTGACGTCGCGCAGGGCGCGCGTAGAACTGAGGTTGGAGACGGTTGCGCCCTTGACGTGGTCGAGGATGTAGTCGGCCACGCTGACGAGCGTATATTCCTCGCCATACATCTTGCCGTCCTCCTGGATGAAGGCGAGACGATCGACGTCGGGATCGACGACGATGCCGAGGTCATAGCCTCCTGCTGCCACCTCGCCCATGATGCCTCCGAGATTCTTCTCCAGCGGCTCCGGATTGTGGGCGAAGTCGCCATTGGCCTCGCCATTGAGGATGGTGTAGCCGACGCCCAGTCGGTCGAGGAGCTTCGGCAGGATGACGCCGCCGACGGAATTAATCGCATCGACGACGACGCGGAATCCACGCTTGCGGATGGCCTCCGTATCGACCAGGTCGAGCGCGAGGACGGCCTCGATGTGGCGGTCGTCGAAACTGTCGTCCTGGCGGTAAGTGCCTATATGATCGACATCAGCATAGTCGAAGTCCTCCTTCTCCGCCATGGCGAGCACGGCGTTGCCGTCGTCCTTGGTGAGGAACTCGCCCTCGTGGTTGAGCAACTTGAGCGCGTTCCACTGGCGCGGGTTGTGGCTGGCGGTGACGATGATGCCACCTGCAGCATGGCTCATGCGGACGGCCAGTTCGGTGGTCGGGGTCGTGGCAAGCCCGATATCGAGCACGTCATAGCCCATTCCTATCAGTGTGCCGCAGACCACCAGTCGGACCATGTCGCCCGAGATGCGCGCGTCGCGGCCTACCACGATACAGTTGCTGCCCGTCGGGTCGCTCTGACGGATAAACTTGGCATACGCCGTGGTAAACTTGACGATGTCCAACGGGTTGAGCGTATCGCCGGTAGGGCCTCCGATGGTTCCACGGATGCCGGAAATGGATTTGATCAGTGTCATATTTTCTCTTTAGTTTTGTAATTGCATGTTATCTTCCGCGCTCGTAGGTGATATCGTAGAGACACGGATAGACCGACATCGTGGCCGCATAGGTGCCCTCGGTGGAGGGTACGATGATGCGCACGCGAGCGATGCGGTCGTCGGCCGAGAGCGGCCTACCCACCTTGATGTAAGGCAGCGGGGAAAGCCATCCGTTGGGCACCTGCGTGCTGCCGGAACTTCTTCCATAGACTTGATACATCACACTCGACGTGGGGTCGAAGGAGGCCGTGAAGGTGCCGGAGGTGTTCGTGACCGACATCTTGTCGACCAGCGCGCTGAAATAGAGGATGTTGTTGGTGGCGATGATGCTATCGGTGAGGAGGTTGCGCTCGGTGAATCGGCAGAGCACGGTGGCCGTCTCGCCATCCTTGATTTTCTCTCCGCAACCCTTCTCTACGATTTGGAGATAGATGCCCGAAGACTCGAGCAGCACAAACTCGTTCTTGCTCACGTCGGTCATCGTGTCTTGATCGAAAAACCGGCGTTCGGAGATGACCGTCACGCTGCTGTCGTTGAGATACTGGCGGATGGCTCCGTTCTCTCGCTTGCGCTGGTCAGCATAGGTCTCGTCATTGCTGCACGCCGACCAGAGCAGAGCTGCGAGCGGGAGGAGGAGAAAAAGCGTTTTCTTCATCGGAATCTTTTACGTTCAATAATATCTTACTGCAAAGTTATAGCAAATCGTCTGTTCCACCATAAGACGACGCCCATTTTTAGCTACTTTTGACATTAAAGACTGCCCTACGGACCATGATCCTGGCCCGCGAGGGGTCATCGCAGCTGCTCCTTGTAGGCCATGATGGCTCGGAGGACCACCTGCTCGGCTTCCTCGATGGAGCACTCCAGGCGTCCGCCTGCCGCGTCTTCGTGTCCTCCGCCGTTGAAGAACTCCTCCGCCATCTTGCGGCAGTGGAACCCATTGCCCGAACGGAGGCTGACGCGTATGACCTGGTCCTTCTCGGTGTCCTCGCGCAGCGAGATGGAGAGTTTGAGTTTTTTGATCTTCTGCGGGATGTTGACCACGCCCTCCAGGTCGCACCTGACAAACTGGAAACGTCGCATTTCGTCGCGCGTGACGGTGTAGTAGGCCGCATGGGAGGCAGGCAGGACGCGCAGTTTCTTGAAGATCACATAGGACCTGAACTTGATGGCCTGTGGCGAGTAGTTGTTATAGACGCGGTTATAGACGCGGTCTTTGTCCACGCCCTTCTCCAGCAGGTGGCTGATGATGAGATAGACGGCTGGCGCATTGGAGTTGTAGGTGAAGGCCCCCGTGTCCGTCATCATGCCGCAGTAGATACATTGCGCCATCTGCAGCGTCATCTCGTCGTAGGCGCCCAACTGCCACAGCAGGCGGAAGACGAGTTCCGACGTGCTCGACATCGCGGGATGGGAGACGGAGAGCGCCGCCTCGACGGTCGGGCCCACATGGTGGTCGATGAGCAGTCGGGGCGCCTTCGACTGGGCAATGACGTCCGCCATGTCCCCCGTGCGCGAGAGGTCGTTGTAGTCGAGACAGCAGACGAGGTCGGCCTTGTCGAAGGCCTCCTTCGCGCGGTCGGGATGCTTGTCGTAGCGGAGCAGCGTCTGCGATCCTGGGAGCCACATCAGGAAGTCGGGAGCGGCATCGGGGATCACGCAGGTGACCTCCTTGCCCAGGGCCTGCAGATACTGCGCCCAGGCCAACATCGATCCGATGGCATCTCCGTCGGGCGACTTATGGACTGTGACTACCACAGAGCTGGCATCGGCAGTCAGCTGCCGCAAGAGAGCGAGCTGACTGTCGTCCAGAAGGTTGATTTCCATGTAGAAATGGTTGGTGATACGATTAGAACAGTTTGGCGGGATAGACGCCCTCATCGACGAGACGCTGGATGCGATCCACGACGCCCTGACGATCGGCAGGATAGGTGACGCCAAACCAATGGCTGGTGGTATCGAGGACCTTGACAGCCGCCGTACCGTCGTTGATGAGTTTGTTGACCATCAGCGGGATGAAGAACTCGGCCTTCAGGTTGGCCATGTTCTCCGGATCGGAGAGGAAGCTCTTGAAGTAGTCCTCGCTATAGTCGAAATAGTCGGGCGTGAATCCCCATACGTTCATCGAGACCGGCGTGTTGTTGGGCGTCGTCACCCACTGGTCGTCGTCGTCCTTATACTGCACGGCGCCGTCCCTGCGCTCTATCTTCGTGCGCTCCACGACGGTGGCCAGGTTGCCCTCGGCGTCGGTCGTGCAGATGCCACGCGATACGGTTCCGTTCTCGCTGAGCGTATTGCCCACGCGGAAGCCCACCATCGCATAGCGGTTCTTGCTGCCCTCGGGGAGCTCGGAGAGATACTTACCGATGACCATGAAGGTGTCGCGATTGTAGAAGTCGTCACAGTTGATGACGCAGAACGGCTCCTTGATGACGTCCTTGGCCATCAGTACGGCGTGGTTGGTGCCCCACGGTTTCACGCGGCCCTCGGGCGTGGTGAATCCCTCGGGGAGGGCGTCGAGGCTCTGGAAGACGAGCTCTGCGGGGATGTGGCCCTCATACTTGGCGAGGACCTGCTTGCGAAACTGCTCCTCGAAGTCCTTTCTGATGACGAAGACGATCTTGCCAAAGCCCGCCTGGATGGCGTCGTATATGGAGTAGTCCATGATGGTTTCACCATTGGGTCCAAGTCCGTCGAGCTGCTTCAGCCCGCCGTAGCGGCTACCCATGCCGGCAGCCAAAAGAAGTAATGTCGGTTTCATGTCTTTTTATGATTTTGTCATGATTATACTTTGTTCTCTCTACCTCATTTATATAGCGCACGCGCGGCGCCCCATCTCTCCGGGGGCCGCCCAGACGCTCGCCCTCCCCCACTCGGGGCTAATCGAGCAGGGTGCTGCTGCGTACGCGGCTCAGCGTCTCCGGCGTCATCTGGAGAAAACTGGCCACATAGACCAGGGGGGCGCGGAGGACGATCTGTGGCGCCAGTTTGCAAAACTTGCGGTAGCGCTCCTGTGCCGTCTCGAAGCGCACGAGGTCGGCCATGACCTGCGAGATCACGAGGCTCTCCTCCAATATCTTGCGAAAGAGGATCTGTATGTTCACGTTGTGGAGGGCCACCTGCTCCAGGCGATGCTTGGGGAGCGCATAGATATAGGAGGCCTCCAGGGCCTCTACCTGCAGATGGGTGGGCTCTTCGTGAAACAGGCTCTCGATGCACATGAAGATGGTGTGGTCCACCCCCAGGTGCTCCGTGATCTGCTTGCCGTTCTTGAAGTAGAACTGGCGGATCAGTCCGCGCTCCACATAGTAGATGTTGCGGCAGACCTCGCCCTCCCTTAGGATTATCTCGCCCTTGCTGAACTTCATGGGCACCAGCACGCTCTCCAGCACGTCGAGTTCCTCGTGGGTCATCGTACTGTACTTGCGTGCCAATTCGCGGGCCACCTCCCTGGGGGTTGCTATCGGTTCTCTCATCGTGTCTCCTCTTTTCTCCTTTTATATATCTTGTTGGCCGAAGGATGTTCCTCCGGCGGTTAGTCCAATTTCAGCACGGCCAGGAACGCCTTCTGAGGCACCTGCACGTTGCCGACCTGCTTCATGCGCTTCTTGCCCTTCTTCTGCTTTTCGAGGAGCTTGCGCTTGCGGCTGATATCACCGCCATAACACTTCGCCGTCACGTCCTTGCGCACCTGCTTCACGGTCTCGCGTGCGATGATCTTCGCTCCGATGGCCGCCTGGATGGCAATGTCAAACTGCTGGCGCGGGATCAGTTCCTTGAGTTTCTCACACATCCTGCGTCCAAAGGCCACGGCGTTGTTCTCGTGGGTCAGCGTGGAGAGGGCATCGACGGGTTCGCCGTTGAGCAGGATGTCGAGCTTGACCAGTTTCGAGGGGCGGAACGAGTCGATATGGTAGTCGAACGAGGCATAGCCCTTGGAGATGCTCTTGAGCTTGTCGTAGAAGTCGATGACAATCTCGCCCAGCGGGATCATGAAGACGAGCTCCAGTCGGTTGCCGCTGACGTAGTTTTGGCTCACGAGCTCGCCGCGCTTGTCGAGGCAGAGCTTCATGATCGGGCCGATAAACTGGCTGGAGGTGATGATGCTGGCCTTGATAAACGGTTCCTCGATATGGTCTATCATCGTCGCGTCGGGCAGTCCCGAGGGGTTGTGTACCTCCTTCACCTCCCCCTGCTTGTCATAGACCATGTAGCTGACGTTGGGGACGGTCGTGATCACGTCCATGTTGAACTCGCGGTCCAGCCGCTCCTGGATGATCTCCATGTGGAGCAGTCCGAGGAATCCGCATCGGAATCCGAAGCCGAGGGCCTGGGAGCTCTCCGGCAGGAAGGTCAGCGAGGCGTCGTTGAGCTGCAGCTTCTCCAGCGAGGCGCGCAGATTCTCGTAGTCGTTGGGGTCGATGGGATAGACGCCGGCAAAGACCATCGGCTTCACCTCCTGGAATCCCTCGATGGCCTTGGCGCAGGGCCGTTCGACGTGGGTGACGGTGTCGCCCACCTTCACCTCCTTGGCGTCCTTGATGCCGCTGATGATGTAGCCCACCTCGCCGGCAGTGAGCTGCGCCTTGGGCACCATGTCCATCTTCAGCACGCCCACCTCATCGGCGTCATACTCCTGGCCGGTGTTGAAAAACTTCACCTTGTCGCCCTTGCGCACCACGCCGTTATCGATCTTCACCAGCGTGATGATGCCGCGAAAGGAGTTGAAGACCGAGTCGAAGATGAGGGCCTGCAGCGGCGCTTCCTTGTCGCCCGTCGGCGCGGGGATGCGGTCCACGACGGCGCGGAGGATGTCATCGACGCCCTCTCCCGTCTTGCCCGAGGCCCGGATGATCTCCCCGGGCTCGCAGCCGAGCAGATCGACGATCTCGTCCTCCACCTCCTCGGGCATGGCGTTGGGCATGTCTATCTTGTTGATGACCGGGATGATCTCCAGGTCGTGGTCGATGGCCATATAGAGATTGCTGATGGTCTGCGCCTGCACGCCCTGTGTGGCATCGACGATGAGCAGCGCGCCCTCACAGGCGGCAATGCTTCGCGACACCTCGTAGGAGAAATCGACGTGGCCCGGCGTGTCTATCAGGTTGAGCAAATATTTCTTTCCCTCCATCGCGTACTCCATCTGGATGGCGTGGCTCTTGATGGTGATGCCGCGCTCGCGCTCCAAATCCATGTTGTCCAACATCTGACCCTCCGTGACTTGGATGGTCTTGGTGCGCTCCAACAGACGGTCGGCCAGGGTGCTCTTGCCGTGATCGATATGGGCTATGATGCAAAAATTCCGTATATGGTCCATTCTTGTATTGTAATTTCAAAATGCAAAAGTAGCAATAAAAAACGAGATACACGACTTCCAGCCCGTTTTTTGCTCGCCAACCGTGCAAAACCGTGCCACGGGACGCGCTTTGGCAAAACCTTTGTGGCTCTTTTTGCCACTTAGAGGAAATAAAAAACACGATTTGGCGTTATTTCAATAGCGTGGCGATGGCGGACCCAGGACACGACCTGCCCCGGGGCGGCTTCGCCATAGCCGACATTTACAGAAACTAAAAGAGAAAAACTTACATGAAACAGACAATTTTAGTGACGGGCGGAACGGGCTTCATCGGTAGTCATACCACCGTGGAACTGATCGAGGCTGGCTACGACGTGGTCATCATCGACAACCTTTCCAACTCCAAGATAGAGGTGCTCGACGGCATCGAGAAGATCACGGGTGTGCGCCCGGCCTTCGAGCAGGTAGATCTGCGCGACAAGGCTGCCACGGAGGCCGTGTTCCAAAAGTATCCGGCCATCGCTGGCATCATCCACTTCGCCGCCTCCAAGGCCGTGGGCGAGAGCGTCCAGCTGCCCCTGCTCTACTACCGCAACAATGTTGTCTCGCTCATCAACCTCCTGGAGCTCATGCCTGCCTATGGCGTCAAGGGCATCATCTTCTCCAGCAGCTGCACGGTCTATGGACAACCCAACCCCGAGAACCTGCCCGTCACGGAGGACGCACCCCACCAGAAGGCCACCTCGCCCTATGGCAACACCAAGGAGATCAACGAGCAGATCATCTACGACTTCATCCATAGCGGCGCGGCCGTCAAGAGCATCGTCCTGAGATACTTCAATCCTATTGGCGCCCATCCCTCGGCGCTCATCGGCGAACTGCCCAACGGCGTGCCCAACAACCTCATCCCCTACGTCACGCAGACGGCGATGGGCATCCGCGAGCAACTGACCATCTTCGGCAACGACTACGACACGCCCGACGGCACCTGCATCCGCGACTACATCTATGTCGTGGACCTGGCCAAGGCGCATGTGGCCGCCATGGCGCGCGTGCTGGACCAGGAGACCGAACCGATCGAGTATTTCAACATCGGCACGGGCAAGGGCAACTCCACGCTGGAGATCGTCACGACCTTTGAGGAGGCCACGGGCGTGAAACTCAACTGGAAGTATGGTCCGCGCCGCGAGGGCGACATCGAGAAGATTTGGGGCGACTGCACCAAGGCCAACAAGGTGATGGGCTGGAAGGCGGACACGCCCCTGGCCGACGTGCTCCGCAGCGCCTGGAAGTGGCAGGAGAAACTGCGCGAGGACGGCGTGATGTAGAATAACCGAAGTTTCGCAAGTGGTTCAAGAACGGGCTGAAGGCCCAAAAGCTCCTAGCTACTGCCCGTTCAGGGCGTGTGGAGCTTACATGCGAAAGTTGAGTAGAATAACCTTTGGGCGGGAGGGGCCGACCTTCCCGCCCTTGACAGAAAAAAGATATGGAAAAGAGAAAGATTTGTATGGTCACCGGCGCGACGAGCGGCATCGGTGAGGCTTGCGCGCTGCGCTTTGCCAAAGAGGGCTACGACGTGATCATCACGGGCCGCAGAGACCACCTGCTCCAGGCGCTGGCCGAGCGCATCGAGGCGATGGGCGTGCGTGCGAAGACGCTCTGCTTCGACGTGAGAGACCAGCAGCAGGTGTTTGACGTCTGCGGCAACCTGGAGGCCGACTGGGCCGAGATCGACGTGCTGATCAACAACGCCGGACTGGCCTTGGGCCTCGACCCGCTGCAGGGTGGCGACCTCGACGACTGGAACACGATGATCGACACCAACATCAAGGGCCTGCTCTACGTGAGCCGCGCGCTCGTGCCGGGCATGGTGGAGCGCAACCGTGGCGAGATCATCAACATCGGTTCGGTGGCTGGCGACGCTGCCTACGCCAACGGCAACGTCTATTGCGGCACGAAGGCGGCGGTGAAGATGATCACCGACGGACTGCGCATCGACACGGCCCACACGCGCATCCGCGTGACCAACATCAAGCCGGGACTGGTGGAGACCCACTTTAGCAACGTCCGCTTCCACGGCGACGACGAGCGGGCCAACAATGTTTACAAGGGCATCAAGCCGCTCACGGGCGAGGACATCGCCGACGTGGCCTACTATGCGGCCAGCGCGCCGGCCCATGTCCAGATCGCCGAGGTGCTCGTCCTGGCCACCCACCAGGCCAGCGGTTCCGTCGTCAAGCGCAACGCCGAATGATGACGGTGGCGGAATATCGGCAGGCCGTCCTCCAGGCCATTCTCCAGGCCAAGGACAAGGACGGAGCGCCGCGCACCGACGAGGAGACGGCCAAGACCTACCTCGACTCCCTCAGCGACAACGAGCTGGAGGAGGGCATGCTTTTCAACACGCCCGAAGAAGTGGCCGAGATGGTGCTGGAGATCCTGTAGCCGCTTGCGGAGTTGAGAAAACAACAAATACAACTTTTACAACAAGTACAACGCTTCGCCAGGACAAATCAGCAGGAAATGTCCATGGCGAAGCGTTGTTTTTTGTTGTTTACCTTGCAGCAGGATTGCGACACGCGAAGCGTGTAGGTTGTTATAAGTTGTAAAAGTTGTTCGAGTTGTTTTCCTTGACTCAGCAGGATCGTTTTTTATACCCCTTGATTATAGCTTCACTTTCTTTGCCTTGCCTTCGCTCTCGTTGCTCATGCGGTCGAGGGCGGTGACGACATAGACCCACTTGGTCTTGCCGTGGTCGTAGGGCAGGACGTAGCGCGGCTCGCGCGTGATGGCGGCGATGCGGGCGGGATTGGACAGGTCGATCTTCTCGCCCTTGGCAAAGCGATAGACCACATACTGGTGGGCCTCGTCCTGCCATCCCTTGGCCTTCTTCGCCGGCAGCCATTGGAGCGTGTAGCCCTGGGCCGTCCAGCGCGCCTTGACCTTGTGCACCTTCTCGGGCGCCTCACTGTCTATGAACGGCATGAGGGGCTGCAGGGCCGGATAGCGCCAGTAGTCCGTGCGGAGCACCGTGCCGTAGTTGCCGGGGTTATCGACCGCCGCCTTCGCATACCAGAGCACCGTGCCCTTGACGTTGGCACACTGACGGTGGAGGCGGTGCTTGGCGCCCAACTGGTGGACGCTGGGGTTCTGCGGGTCAGGATATTTCACCGTGCGCAAGACGTCCTCGCCGATATACAACGGGCGGTTGGCGGCGTGGCGGTTCCACCAGCCGATGAGCTCCTGGTAGTCGGCGGCCTTGTGGCCGATCTCCCAGTAGAGCTGGGGCACGCAGTAGTCGATCCATCCGTTGTTCACCCATTTGAGCACGTCGGCATAGAGCTCATCGTAGTTCTGCAGTCCGCTGGTCGCGCTGCCGTTGGGGTCCGACCGTTTGTTGCGGTAGATGCCGAAGGGAGAGACGCCAAACTTCACCCACGGTTTGATGCGGTGGATCTCCTCGCCGAGGGCCTTGATGAAGACATCGACGTTGTCGCGGCGCCAGTCGGCGACGGAGGCAAACTGGCGTCCGTAGCGGTTGTAGGAGGCCTGGTCGGGGATGGCGACGCCTGCCACGGGATAGGGATAGAAATAGTCGTCGATATGGAGGCCATCGACGTCATAGCGGCTGACGATATCGCCGACGATGCGGAGGATGTAGTCGCAGTTCTCGCGCTGGCCGGGGTCGAGGATCTTGAGACCGTCATAGTCGAAGACGCGCTCGGGATGGGTCACGGCGATGTGGTTGACGGCCAGTTCGCGCGTGTCCTTCGTCTTCGCACGATAGGGATTGATCCAGGCGTGGAGCTCCATGCCCCGTCGGTGACACTCGTCGATCATCCACTGCAGCGGGTCCCAATAGGGCGAGGGCGGCGTGCCCTGACGACCGGTCAGGAAGCGGCTCCACGGTTCGTAGCGGCTCGCGTAGAGGGCGTCGCACTCAGCGCGCACCTGGAAGATAATGGCGTTGACACCGTCTTTCTGCAGCTCGTCGAGCTGATAGGACAGCGTGCGCTGCATCTCCTGCGTGCCGAGGCCAAGAAACTGGCCGTTGACGCACTGGATCCAAGCGCCGCGAAACTCGCGCTTCGGACGGCTTTCCTGGGCCACCAACTCGCTGACGGGCAACAGAAGGAGCACCGACAGCCATATCACTCTCAATATCTGGGAAGTTTTCATACGATGATTTTCATGCTATGATTTTCATACGAGGGAATTGTGCCAAACCTGCTTGCGGGCACGAGCGAGGGGCTAATGGCCGTTCCTGGCGGCCTTGCGAAACTTCATGCGGTGAAACTTGCGCTCGGCGTCGAGGGCGGCCTTGAGCTTCACCGCACTCATCACCTTCAGCATCCGCAGGTGGTAGTCGCGCTCCACCTGTCGCATGCTGATCTCGAGGTTGTCGCGGCGCTCGATGAGGGCGCGTGCCGCACGATCGTTGTCCGCCGACTGCTTGCGCAACTGGCGCAGTTGGCCGTGGATCTTGCGCTTCTTGGCCACCATCTCCTTGTAGAGGGGCACGAAACGGCGGGTCTCCTCGGGGGTGAGGTGCGCCTGCTGGACGATGTAGGTCTGCTTCTCGGCCTCGAAAGCCTGAGCGTCGAAGTGGTGCTGCGCCGAGGCGGCGGTCAGGCCACAGAGCAGGAGGAGCGTGAGGAGGAGTCGTTTTCTGAACGGGTTCATAGGCTCTAAGTGTTATTCTCCGGAGATATAGGCGTAGGCGTCGTCCTCGTCCATCATCGTGTAGTCGGCGAGTCGGTCGAGGTCGTCGGTATAGGGTTCCGCCTTCGAGACCTTGGGGGCGTGGGACACGGTCGCCGCCATGTCGCCCTGCGGATTCGTCGAGCTCACGCCGAGTCCGACAAGGACAATCACGCCCACCACGCAAGCGGCTGCCACAAGGGGCGACAACTGCTTCCACAAAGACTTGCGGACTATGCGCACCACGGGCTGCGCTGCGTCGGCAGCCACGCTTCGCATCACCTCCTCCTCTACGCGATCAAAATAGGCGTCGGGGACGGTGAAGGGACGCTCCGTACCGTACCGGGTCTTCAATGCCTCATCTATCTCCATCATGATTTCTTCTTTTCATATTAGGACGCATCGCGACCAAGAAAGTTTAGAGCCCATCGAAAAAAATCATCATGCCGCGAAGGAATTGGGCAAGGAGGCCGTTGGCGAGGAAACCGCGATAGCAGTTGGCGAGGAAAACTCTGAGGCAGTTGCCGAGGAAAACTCGGTATGTGATTCTCCCGCCAAGATTCACATCTTAGAGTGGCGAGCCCAAGTCTATGAAAGACAATCTCATCTATGGAAGAACTCTGTATCATTGCGTTGAAGGTTTTAAAGATGAATCAAAATGGAGACCTTGCCGATGGTAGCTTAGGACCGGCGCCGATAGTTGCTTACCCTTCACTCCTGTCGTAAGAAACGCCCATCGCGGGCCCTCTATGGGCTTGTTCCGCAAGTCTTGCATCTGGGTGCAAAGATACGAAGAGCATTTCATGCCGCCAAATAAAATCACCAATATTTTCCAACTTTTTTTCATCGCAGCACAATAGCACATAGCATAGCTATGTGGACCGACTATGTGCATTCAAAATAATCCTTACAGTTATATTCTTTGCAGAGTGAGCAAGCGTGAGAAGTAGGAGATCTTAATGTTACATTGTTACATGTTACATGTTACGTTAAGGAAAACCCAACTCGGGCATTTTCGGGGTCAAAGAATAGTATATATAAAATATATTTTATATATACTATTCTTTGACCAGTTTTTCTCCTCCTTTTCGCGAATTGCATATCTCTTAATGTAACATGTAACAATGTAACAAAGTAGCAATCCCACAAAATACCATGAACATCTATTAACAATCCCCAACTGCCACGCAAACTACTACTATTCAATATATTGCAACAACAAAATCACCCATTACAAGCCTCATTTCACCTCCAACCCGCTTGCATGTTTACCTTCGTTAACAAAACAACTTGGTCCCTTCCCTGCTCTCCTCCGCTCAAAAAACAGGGAGAAGCGCGTTGGATTCAAAAAAAATGCGTACCTTTGTAGGGTCAGAGACTGCATCTGCGGGGGCAAAAACTGGGTCTCGGCAGTCGCTATCATCCCCCAAAATCGGAAAAATAGCAGCTATTAACACCACAAATAGAAGTCAAAAATATGACAGAACAAGAAAAAGATAAAGTAGAATTATATGAGCGACGAACAGAAATATACGATACAAGGACTGGAGGAATATATCCGCCAAGGAGAACCGCAGCAGCGTGAGCGTGGCGAGACTTGGAAGGTGGCTATCGGCTTGCAACAAGTGGATGGCCTGACTCCCTCTGAGTATCTACTTGACACAGCCAAGAGACACATTGAAGGCGACATCAGTATTGGTGAAGCCAAGATGCTCATTGACTCCTACTACAAGTCTGCTGCTGGACGTAAAGAAGTGGAGAACGACCGGACGGAGGAGGCTGACAAAGTATCTGCCCGTATCACGGAGATACTGGCAGAGAAAACTTTCTCTTTCACTCCAGCCCAGCTTACCTCCATTCACCGTAGGCTGTTTGAGGGCATTTACAAGCAAGCTGGCAGAATTCGTGACTATAATATCACCAAAAACGAGTGGGTGCTGGGTGGTAAAACCGTATATTACGCAAGTGCCGATACGATCAGCGAAACTCTCGATTACGACATGGGGCAAGAACGTGCTTTTGATTATGCAAACCTAAATGTGGATGATGCTATATCCCATTTAGCACGCTTCTGCGCCAATATCTGGCAGATACATCCTTTCTGTGAGGGAAACACCCGAACAACGGCCGTGTTTATGATTAAGTATCTTCGCACATTAGGGTTTAACGTAGTGAACAATGTGTTAGCCGATAACTCATGGTACTTTCGTAATGCTTTGGTTCGTGCAAACTACAGCGACTTGACTCAAGGTATTACAGAGACAACCATCTATTTGGTAAACTTTTTCCGTAGTATGTTGCTTGGTGAGGAACATGACCTGAGAAACCGAATGATGCACATAGAATGGAAAAAGACGCAAGATATTACTGAAATTCAAAGTGCAAATGAGAGCGATACCGTTGGCGCCTTTGCGGCAGACGACAAGCATCGAGATTAGAACCCAATGGACGGGAGGTTCGAAAGCGGGGGGCAAAGGTTCGAAAGCGGGGTTTATAAGAAATCTCACCATGGGGAGATGCAACCACCATTGTTACATTGTTACATGTTACATGTTACATTAAGGATTTCACATCCACCTCACGCAGTTCGGCCACCTCGTGAAGCGGTAGGCCATCCGCCCAGACAACTTCCCTACTCCAACTGCCCATGTTCACATCCTTGCCTGATAATGAATGGCTAGCCCAAAAAAGCCATAGTTAGAACGATTCTTCGTATTATAATTTTGAATGAATAGATTTTAAATCACTACAAAATCACGATTTTACACCGAAAGTACGGCATCATTTGAAGAAAAGCATCCTTCACTATGGCTTTTTAACCGATTTGGGGTCTGGCGACTGCCAGATGGCGGTTTCTAGAAGAGATTCACGATGCGGTCGATGTCAACCGAAAGTCCCACAGAGAAGGTGCGACCGGTGGTCATCGCCGAACTCCAATAATACTTCTCAGGTGTATAATCGAAAAGATTATCTACCGTGAAATTCAGATTGACGGCATCCAGGAATCGCTGCTGAAGCGTGAACTTCCACAACTGATATGCCTGGTCATGCTTCTCGATGTCCGTATCTGGAGAGGACAGGTATCTACCTGACAGAGCGGCATTGATACGATAGAACGAACAGAGCTGGCGATCGTAGTCGAGACGCCAGGTGGCGGTATGAGGACGAGGCTGGGAGAACTGGGAATCTACGCTTCTGCCACCCACATGGAGATAGCTGTAGTCGAGTTTCACACCTAGCCCCATATCCGAACGGTACTGGGCACTGAAGTCGATGCCGCTCACCTCTACTCCATCCTCGTTGCAATAACGGGAAGCCACATCCGGCTGACCGGTTCCCGGGGTATAATCGGCATAATCCTCGGTAGTGATGCGCTTATCATACTTATTATAATAGCCCATGAGGGTAAGACTATACTGACCGGTCAAGAAGCCTGCATTCTTCACTCTGCCAGTATGCTCCAGCGCCAGGTTGAAGTTGTTGCTCTTCTCCGGCTTCAGATCCGGATTGCCATAAATCATCTGCATACCCGCCATATCAAAGTTCATATACATCTCCTTGAGGGTTGGGGCACGGAATCCACCGGCATAGTTGGCACGGATGGAAAAGCCCTTCCACTTGGTCATCAGAGCCAGACGACCGGTGGTGGCATGCTGGCTGGATGCTGAGAAGTAATCATGGCGAAGACTTGCCACGATGTTCAACCACTGCAAAGGATTGTAATCGAACTGGGCGAAGGCATCGTATGAATTCTGAGTCTTGGAGCCATTGTTGGCAAACTGATAGGTGGTGAGAAAATCGTTCAGAAAATCAGCACCTGCCGTCAATGTATTCTTGCCGAAGATATGGGAATAGAGGGCACGGATGATGTTCTGACGATTGGTATAATCGTGATCGTGAGTGCGCTCATTATTCACAAACCGGGTCTTGTCATACTGGTCGAAGCCGTAAGAAATCTCCAGATTATCATTCTCCGAGAGATTCATCACGGTCTTCAGTCCGGCAGAATAATCCTTATAGTGGTCATCGTAGTTGCCGCGATTGCTGACACGGGCGAAATAGCCGCCACGACCTATCAGCTTCACCTTGTCAGAGAGCTTGTAGGTAAGTCGCTCCTTCACATTGAAGGTCTCGCCACCATAAATATGGAGGATGTTGGATTCTGTATCGAAAGGACTGGTGAGCTGCACCTCATCTGATGTGGTGCGCTGGATGCTGGTCTGCGAATTCCACTTTCCGGCATTGAAACTGAAGCTTCCACCGTGGCGCCACTCCTTGTTGAAGTTGTTGTAGCGGGTATTGACATTGGCAGTCCAAGGCTCGCTGTTTTCACGGGAGATGATGTTGATGACACCGGCTACGGCATTGGCACCATAGAGCGCCGAAGCTGCACCCTTTACTATCTCGATACGTCCTACATTATCCAAGTTCAGACGATTATAATCTACATTATCCATGGTTTCACCAGCCAATCGCTCGCCATCTACGAGGAAGAGCACGGCGTTTCCACCGAAACCATTCATATTGAGCGAAGTCTCCTGATTCATGGCATAGCCGAATTCCAGACCCGGCATCTGCTCTGTGAGGAGGTCCTGGATATTGGTAGCATCGGCAATCTTGATATCATTGGCGGTAATCAGACGGGTTACCACAGGAGCATCCTTCAGCGCCTTCGGAGTTCGGGTTGCGGTAACTACCACCTGATCGAGGGCTGTAGCATCCGGTTGAAGGCGAAGCACATGCTGCTCACCTTTTCTCTCATCCGCTTTCAGTACGAAAGTCTGAGTCTTATAGCCCACAAAGCTCACCTTCACTCTCACCGCTCCATCCTTGCTGTAAGGAATGCGGAAATATCCGTCTTCATCAGTTATTACCCCACCCTTTGCATGCAAAATTTGGACGGTAGCACCCGCCAGCGGTGCGCCCGAATCATCGAGCACTCTACCCACGACATCGCCCTGGGTTTCGGCTTTCAGATTCAGGCACAATCCGCAAAGGATCAGGAATAGTGCGAATATCTTTTGTTTCATCGAGTTATATCAAAACTTACTCAACTTTCGCATGTAAGCTCCACACGCCCTGAAAGGGCAGTAGCTCCTAGCCCAGGGCATCGCCCTGGGTTATTACGGACGCAAACCTGTCGCCCTGTAAGGGCAAAAGCTTTAAAAATCCAGGCAATATATAAGGCTTTTGCCCTTACAGGGCGCCTTGCTGATTGCTATTATACCCAGGGCGATGCCCTGGGCTAGGAGCTTTTGGGCCTTCAGCCCGTTCTTGAACCACTTGCGAAACTTCAGAATCTTATCCTGAAACAATCCTTTTATTTTGTACAAACAAACTTAGCAATCATCGGCATAGGCATCTTGCCATACTGAATAGAATAGTTGACGGTCAGAGTCTTGTCCTTCAAAGTACCCTGCAAGGTTACAGTGTAGTTCTTCTCTGCACCTTTCACGGTAACAGTACCAGCATAATTTTCCTGAGCGAATGCATAAGCGCCATTGGAACCAGAAACCTTCACAGCAGGAACCACCAGGGCAGGAAGAGCCATCATGCCTTCGCCACAAGCAGGTAAGGTAACCTTGACGGTAGCATCATCAACAGCCTCAATCTTCATAGTAACATGATCGTATGTAGAAGTCTCGCCCATTACGGTCATATCCAGAGAGCTGGTGTATGAACCGGCAATCTCCTTGGCAGCTGCCACTGTTTCATCATCATCGCTGCTGCAAGAGCTGAATACTACACACATAGAAACCAAAGCCAACATCATGGCCATCATTGTCTTAAACTTTTTCATTTTTCTTTTCTTTTTTTTATTTAGTTACAATAATATTTTCTGTTTGAGGGGATTTGCAATCCCCGTTTATTTATCTTCCGGAACATAGATGATTTCACCATTCTCCAGCTGGTAAGCGATGCCCACCTTCTTTCCTTTGTTGCCAGATTTATTGCTCTGGTCTTCAGAAGGAGTATAGCGATTGATCTTCTGTCCATCCTTGGTAATGATTTCCATATTCTCCTTGCCAGGGTTCTTCACCATCGTGAAGTTATCCTTGCTGAACATTTCCGTCATATTATAGCGCGAAACGAGGGCTACCATCAGGGCGAGGGCAAATACCATCGCCACATCGAAGAGGTTGCTCACTACGCTCATCGGATCATCATCCTCGCCATCATGCGAGAGACGACTTCTACGTCTTTGTCTCATAAATTATTACTATTGAATCCTTCACTCTTCGTTCTTCACTCTTCACTTACAAGGTCTGCCATAAACTCGAGGTTACTCATATCCTCGGTATACCAGCGGTTCTTGGTCTGCTTGGTTACAAAACCGATGGCTGCAGAGAACAATCCCACTACGGTGGTAGCGAAAGCCACCTGCATATTGTAAGCCATCGAAGCAATATCACCGGTAGAAAGACCGACCAGGGCTGGACCCATCGGAATCAAGGTACCCATCAGTCCAAGCATCGGACCCATCTTCAGGAGTGTAGAAGGAAGAGAAAGATCCTTCTCAACAAACTGGGCATACTGGTCGAGGATACGGTTTACCTGCGCCTTGCTCTGGCGGTTGTCCACGAGTTTCTTCATATAGGAAACGATGACAGCCTGCTTGTTCTTCGGCAAGCGATCGCCCAGGGTATCGATGTTGTCGAGTGTCAGGGTGTTCATCTGTTCACGAATCTCCGCACCCGTCTTGCGCTTTACAAGATACTGTCCGAAGAAACCTCCAAGGAGCAGCAAGGCTCTGAGGAAGAAGAAAATCAACAAAATAATCACAGGAACCAGCATGCCTGTGGAAATCCAAAACAATACGTCTGATATGTAATTCATCTTTATTTTATAATGTTAAGTGTTGAATATTAATGTTAAATGTTAAGTTGGGGCTTGCGCCTTTATAACTTTTGGAATAAGCGCTGCATCTTGATGCGATAGCAGCCCCATCCGATAGCCATTCCCACGATGACGATGGCGATGACGCCGAAAAGCGAGAGGGCATCGAAACTGTTGAATCCTGCCACGGCTGTCCTGCCATTCACCGTACCGATGATGCCCATCAATCCGAGCAGCACCTCTACCAGGAAGAGCAGTTCCAAGCGGATTGGTCGCTCCGGCAAGAGCCATCTCAAACCGTAGGTGAATACCGGTATCAAGAGCAGCAGCACTACCGCAAGCATCCATGCCACCACCTGGAACGATACGCCGGGAAGCAGGAAGATGGTCATCACCAGAACACTGAACAGCACTGGGAAAACCAGCAAACCCGGGAAGTACTTCAGGAAGATGAAGAACACCCATTTGCGGCGGCTCACATGTTCCGAAGTCTTCAGATCTACGTGATGCACACAGAAAAGCATCGTGAGTGCCACGTCGATACTCAGCAGCACCGCCATATCGAGCATCAGCTTCTGGTCGGCTATCCAGGCCGCAATCTGCGTCTTCGACTGTTCGATGGCGAATGGCCAGGTCATTCCCACGAAGAAGGCTACGAGCACCGAGATGATCATAATCTCCTTCACTCCGTGGAAGGTCTGCTTCAGCACAAAACTGAAGCAAACCAATATCATCATTACTAAAACTAATGTCTCCATTTCTATTCAACCATATTCTTTCTTCTTCTGCGAATCAGGACAGCCAACAGCACGAAAGCTACGATGACGATGACACCTACAACGATTCCGCTCACCACAGTGGTGGTCTTCTGAGCGTCCTCGTTCAGCGTCTCCTTCTTCATCACCATACCCTTGTCGCTGCTGTTCTTCGCAGCCTCAGCATCGCGGATCTGCTCTACATTCTGCTGATATTCCTTGGCAGAAGCAGCATCGGTCTTGCTGGCTATATAGTTGCGGAGCTTGGCATTGTTGCAGACGAAACCGGAGCATGAAGGCTTATACTTGTTCACCGTCTCGGTATGAAGCTTGGCGATGTCCTTGAGCTGCTGAGGAGTAGCCTTCCACATTCCCTTACGGGCACTCTCCATCATCACGGCGGTCATCTCCATCAGCGCAGCCGGATTCTGCTTGTCGAAGAACTCCTTGGTGCCGAGATGGTACTTGTCCTTGACATATACATTATAAATCTCGTCCCACATCTCCTTGTCGATAGCCTTTGGCTTCATCACATTCCAGCCGTAGGTATTGGTTACGATTTCGGCGAATGTGCTGGCACTGCTGGCTCCACCCTTCATCTTCTCCTTGATATAGGCAGGGTTGAAGATGGTGGTTCTGCCCTCGATGCCAATTGCCTCCTTCACCTCCTGCATTTTCATATTGCTATGGTTGCGATAGTCGGCGAGATAAGCATCCGGATCCTTTCCGGTCACGTTGCGCACAGCAAGGTTCATACCTCCCATAAACTCATATACATGGTCGAGACTCAAGGCACCCCAGGTGTTGCTCTGTCGTGGCTGAACCACCACATCTGTACGGGTCAGCGCTGCCTCGAAAGCAGCCTTGCGAACGGTCTCCCAGTTTTTCTCATCACCATAGAAGGCACCCATATTGTTCATATAGACCTCGGCAATCTGACTCTCCTTATCCCAGCGGTCGCCTGCGGTTACCATCTCCTGAATACCGGTGCCATAGTTGCCGTTTACGCCACCAAACACTCGATACATACTCACCTCGCGTGCCTCCTTTGGCGACATGCCCTTCTCTACGAGCAGTCTTTCGGATTCGGTAACACCGGCTTTCACCAGGTTGTCGTACTTATCACCCTTGGCATTTGCCGCCATCTCTATCGCCTTGTTGATGAGGAAGAGACGGGATGCTGCCAGGTCGCGGAGCTGACCGGAAGTCTGGACCACGACATCGATGCGAGGACGGCCCAACTGCTTGGATGGGATGAGACGCAGATCGGTAACACGACCGAAGGCATCTCTTACCGGTTCTACACCGAGCATATAGAGAATCTGGGCGATGGTAGCACCCTCAGTTTCGATAAACTCGCTACTCCAGAGCGTGTAGCTCACCTTACGAGGATATTCACCCTTATGTCGCTCGCAATACATCTTGATGGTATTGTCGCAAAGTTCCTTCGCCTTCTCCCAGGCATCCTCCGAAGGTGTATTCTCCACATTGATGGAGAAGAGGTTTCTACCGGTAGGCAGAGTGTTCGGATTCACAATCAGATCACCACCAGGAGATGGAGCGGTAAAGCCGCCATTCAAGGCATTCATCAGAGAAGACATCTCGTTGAGCGGACTCTGACGGAGCGCCTCCGAATACTTGCCTACATTCTGCAAGGCATGCTCTACGGTAGTAATCGCCTGAGCCAGACGAATATGCTGACGGGTATATTTTGGTGCCTTCGACATCATCATACCCTTATCTTTAGAAGATCTTCCGGTCTGAGATGACTTGCCCTTGCCGGCTTTCGCCATCTTCGCCCTTTTCAAATCTTCCTGATACCATTTCTGTCCCTTCTTGATGGCTTCCATCATCTTGTCAGGGAAGTGACCGGTCTGCTCCATCTTCTCAAAAGCCTCACGGCTCATCTGCGGAACCTTCTTCTTGCGAGAAACCTTGGCAGCACGGAGTTCGCTTACCGTACGGTGGTCCACCTTCTTTGGCTTCGCCTCCTTCGCTCCACCCTTCTGGTCTGCCATCTGCATCATCATCTGGATAGGATCCGGAGCTGCCTGCATCGCCTCAACCTTGCGAGCCATCTGGAGTTCGGCAGGAGTGATTCCTACATAACGGCAGATGTATTCATCTGAAACCGAGGCGGAACCCAGAAGCTGGGTCACGGTATTGCGAGCCTTGCTCAGATAAAGACGGGCGAAAAGCTGCTTGTGCTTCTCCACACCCTCCTGGGCACGACCTTTCAGCTTATCTACTGCCAACATTCCGTAGGCAATAGGATCTGTAGCCATCGCATAGACACTGGTGCGGACATCATCGTTATCGTATGGCACACCCAGAGTATAGAGTTTACCGGTAATTTTCTCATTAGCCAACTCTTCTGCATAGTTCTCTACTCGTGCGATTTCATCTGCAGAATAAGGCTTGTTCATCTGCTTGGCATCGAGTCCCAGTTCACGGGCGATTCCCATCTTCACGGTCAGCGCCTTCACCTTGAGCGACTGTTCGGCAGTTGCCTTCTTCTCGTAAGACTGGATGGCATCGCTCAACTGCTTGTAAGTCTGGCGCAACTCGCTCTCCTTGAAAGGAGGGGTGAGATAGCTCTGGGTCTGGGCATAGGTGCGGCGCTTGGCAATCATCGCCTCGCCTACATTGCCGATGGTATATATATAAAAATGTGGAACCACACCAATCAATCGGTCACTCCAGTCGTTGCTGTCGAGTGCCACCTGCTTTCTCGGGGTATATTCCAGCGAGCCGTGGGTTCCGAAATGGATGAGCGCATCGGCACTGAAACCATAACGAGCCCAGAGGTAAGAGGCAACATAGGTGTAAGGTGGTGCCTGGTCGGTGCCATGCACAATCTTGAAGGAGTCGCCTCCCACGCCTGCCATCACCTGTGGAAGCAGGACCACATTGCCAAACTGCAGTCTTGCCACCGCCAACTTACCATCATCGGTAGCCATATATTTGCCAGGGAAGGAACCATAGAGCTGGTTCATCTCCTTGATCATCTTCTTAGACAAAGCCTTCTGGGTCCATCCGGCAAACTGCTGGGCGGTAACCAGGGCAGGATGTCCAGACTGGAGGAACTTGGTATAGGCTCCCTCGGCATAGGTTCCGAAGACGGCACCCTGAGCCTGGATCATCTTTGCCAGTTCCTGAGGATTGGCAGGCAACTTGCCTACATTATATCCCTCATTCTTCAAGCGAACCAGGAGATTGTAGAGCGATGGAACCACTTCCATTCCCGAAGCGGTAAGTGCATTTTGACCAGGACCCTTGAAGTAGAAGATAGCGATACGCTTGCTGCTGTTCTTCTTGTTCTTCAGATTCACATAGCCCTGCACGCTCTCCACGAAACTCTCCATTCTGTCAGGGATGCCGTAAACCTCCTGTAAGCCCTCCTTGTTGATGCGCTGTCCGAAAACCACGTATGGACGGATGGCACCATCAATCTCCGGAGTCACGATGCTCTGCGACATGAAGCCGCCGTTCATTCCCTGCTTGTCGCTCTCCCACTCGGTGGTCAAACGGTTGATATTAAGAGGTGAGAATAGTGGAATATTCTTCTGCTTCAGAAACTCTACGAAGTAATCGCCCAGCCTGCCATGCGCCATATTTACTACGGCATTCGCCTGGATGCTGTCGGCATGATGACCGGCGATAAAGCTCTGAAGCTTATTGATGCGATACACCATGAATCCCTTCTTTTCGAAAGCCTTCTCCATATCAGGAGCAGCACCCATAAAACCGGTGAGCAAGATGGTAGGAGCACCTTCTTTATATAAACCGTTCTTTGCCAGGAAGGCATTGTACTCGCGGATGCTGTTGAAGCCCAGTTCATCGCCCTTTTCATCCTTCGGGTCGAAATGAGTCAGGAGATAGTCTGGTCGCTCATTTACACGTTCCGGCTCTGGAGCCATGAACTTCTTACCGTCGATAAACTTACGGATGTAAGCGAGCATACTGTGATAATTCTTCTTGCCGCCGTTCTCGATGTACTGCATCAGATAATCGGCATCGAAGTTATCCACAGAAACAATATTGTTGGCTGGGTTGGTAGCAGCATGAGTCAGTGTCGGCACCTTGTAGGAAGCCTCTTCCAACTGCTTGCGCTGGTTCTCGTCGATTCGGAGACCCATACCATTCACGATAATCATATCGTAATCATCCAGATGATCGAAATCATCGGTTGTGATTTCACTCAGTTTAATCATCGCATTGTCGTTGGCATGCGAAATCTGTCCCAGCGCAATAGCCTGATAGTTGAGGAAAGCGATGCTGGTAGTACCCACCCAGGCAGAGTAAGCCTTCGCCAAACCTCCCAGAACAATCACGGCCAATAAGGCCAGAAAGATGTGTTTCTTTTTAATCTTTCTAATTATTCCTAATTTTTTTTTCATATCTATTCCTTTTATCGGGGTGCAAAGGTAGGGGGTATTTAGAAATTGCACAATACCGAGAAATTGTGATTTTTCACATTTTTTATACTTAAAAGTTGGTATCGTAACTATTCAGCGATAGCCTTGCACCTTAATCCGCGATTGAAATATACAGCAAA
>ERZ1106983.811-NODE-811-length-34351-cov-4.760001_pt1 | contig 34351 bp, 34 predicted proteins | sample MGYA00403693_ERZ1106983 | MGnify/ENA primary metagenome ERZ1106983 (study PRJEB35170, sample SAMEA104062420) | human gut metagenome | biome: human gut; feature: human-associated habitat; material: faeces | place: Denmark | collected 2012-07-13 ...
GTTAAGTAACTTCCGGTCAAACATCAACAATATACAAGGTGGCGGACCACAATCTTGTGCTTACATAACCGTTTTCCAGTTCGTCCAGCATAAGATCCATTTTCAGGCGCACTTTGAAAACCACCTGTCCGTTTTCAATCTCCGCACTGCGCTTTACCTTGGAAGATAAAATATTAACGCCGATATTTCCCGTTTTTTCGTCGTAAAGATTAAGAAGAGCGTTTTCAACCTTGCCGTTCATCATAAGAATTCCGAATGTCTCTTCAGCGTTTGCAACTCCCGCCATCTTATTGCCGCTGAAAAGCGCAAGCCCGTCGAACTCAACCACATCATCATTTGCCTTAAGCATAGGCAAATAGATATCAGAAGTGGGACTTGCATAGCGGTTGAGCGTTTCGTTTACCGTTACAGTCGCTCCCATCCCGCTGCGCTCGCCGTTAGTAAGAAGTCTTACAATATCTTCGCTGGGAACAAGAGCGTCGTTTTCCTTGCATTTCAGAATGTCAGACGCTTTTCCCTCAGCTATACAAAGCAAAACATCCGGGCGCGAATATGCGCTTCTAATAAAATAATCAAGGTTGTCTTCTACTCCGTTTTCCGCCAAATCTCTGCCGAAAACGGTCATCTTGTTTTGCCCCAAAAACAGTTTGCTTGACAAATCTTTTGATAATTTGGATATTGCTTCGGATATCGTGGTTCCCTTTTCAGATGAATTAAGGGTAATATTTCCGCCGAGAGCCTCAGACCCTGTTCCGGATTTTGCAAGGTTCAGCGTCTGGACGCTGACGGTAATTTCATTTTCACTTTCGTCAATAGCCATTCCCTCTACAATAGACAGATCCCTAAGAGTCTGGCGTTCCATACAGCCCGAAAAGCTGAGCACAATTATCAGGGCTGCTGCAATAATCTTAAAAAGCTTCAATAACTTTATCCCCTTTACTTTTCTTTTTGAAAATCAAGGTAACCAGCGGAATTACCGTTGAAAACAGCAAAAACGGCACAATGGTAACAAGAACCGAATGGGTGCCTACCGACATATAATCGGCGGTTAATACGGAGACGGCAAACGCCGCCAAACCGCAGATAATACATTTTCTTTTACGTTTTTTACCGGGGAGACATTCACCGGCGCAGTAAATGAGAACAGACGCCTTTATAAAAATCGCGAAAATCCACAGCCCCGTATACAGCACATCAAGTCTTACAAAATTGCCGGTGGACGCTAACTGGGACAGCGAATAAAGCGGAAACGCCTGAAGTCCTGCCGCGGCTCCCATAACGCCCACCGCGAACAGGAAAAGCAAATCAGCCGAAAAATACGCAGCAGACATTGCGGACACAAACGCTGTTACCGCCTTTTCCCTGACATTATCAGCAAGGGCCAAAAAAATTACGATCTCCGCAGTATTAGCGGAAAGGGTCAGCGCATTTTTAAAAATGGCTCCCCAGCCTGTGGAAATGACGGGAAAGAGACTGACTATCTCAAAATTCCGAACGTTGAAGCCAATTACAAGAACAACTGCCAGCGCAATCAGAAAAAACGAAAAGCCGGAAAAGCGAGAAATTCCCTCGAGCCCCATTATGGCGGCGTAAACTGCAAATATGAAAATCAGCAGAGAAAATCCCCAGCTTTTTTCTTCCGTGTTCAGCCGCGCGGAAGCGAAATAGGAAAATCGGCTTACGTTAATCGCCGCAAGATAAATAAAGTTAACGGCATAAAGATAGTTAAGCCCTTTGATTTTAAGCGGATTTTTTCGCTGTTTAACACACATTACCGCAGGCAGAGAAAACAACAGGGTAAGCAAAAAAGCAATAGCAATACTGGTTATCATATCAGTTGACAGCTTGCCCGCCATAATTGACTGCATATGGGTAAGGCTTACCACTATTCTGCCGATATAGAAAATAGAAAACAAACTGAAAGCCGAGATAATTATTGATTTATTTTTTGTCAATATGAGCACCTCGCATATTCTGAACTCTCACTTTCCTGCGGGACAATTTTTTCCAGCTTTCCCGATAAAAGACATCCCCCAGCGAACGGATATCCAGCGGAGCAATGGGAGAAGAATAAGGAACGCCGTAAGGATTAAGGGAGCAGATATTGACAAACAGCGCGCCAACGCCAAGCATAATGCCGTAAATTCCCATAATACCGCCTATTATGATAAATATCAGGCGCAAAACCGAAACGCTGTCATAAAGCGGAAAAGCGACATAAGACGCGATAGCCGTTATGGCAATGACAACCAGCATCGGCGCACCGATTAAACCTGCGGTTACTGTTGCCTCGCCGATAACTATACCGCCTATAATAGAAACCGCGTGGCCTATCGTTTTAGGAAGTCTGAGCCCCGCTTCCCTCATTATTTCATAAAAAACAAGCGTCATAATTGCCTCGCTCATAAGAGGAAGAGGAGTTTTGTATTCCGCTGAAGCTATTGTAAACAAAAGATTAGTAGGGACAAGCTCCTGGTGGAACGTGCCCAGAGCAACATAAAAGCCTGGCAGGAAAACCGAAATAACAAAGCAGAAATATTTAAGTGCTCTGATAAAGCCACCATAAAACGGCGGATAATCATAATCATCCAAAGACTGGAAATTATCGCTGAACAGATACGGCACATACATAACGGCAGGCGTTCCCTCAACCATTACCGCTACTCGTCCTTCATAAAGTTTTGAAGCCAGGACGTCGGGGCGCTCGGTCGTTCCCACCGCAGTAAAGAAAGTACGTATATCCGTATCAATAAACGGCTGGAGAGAGCCGAAATCGGACACGGTGTTCAAGTTTGCCCCCTTAAGCCTGCTTTCCACCTGCTCAACAAGTTCTTTTGAAGCTCTGTTGTCAATATAAGCAATAGCGACAGGGGTGGGCGCGGCGTTGCCGAGTTTCAGTTGTTTTATTTTAAGGTGGTGGGTCTTCATGCGTTTTCTAAGCAGAGCCTTGTTGTCGTTGAGAGATTCTATAAAACTTTCCTTAGCGCCTCTTACGTTATTTTCGTTCTGAGGGTCTGAAGTAATGCGCTTCTGCCAGCCCTGAATACCCATAGCCATTGCCTTCGGGCATCCGTCAAGCATGAACACGCAGAAACCGCACATGAGAAAATAATAAGCGTCGTCGTAAGTATACGCTTCGTTGAGCTCAACAGAATTGATACACGTTGTTTTCAACTTTTCATAGTGATCCATAGGCGACTGAAAATCTATTTTTGCCTGCAAAACGGGATTTACAATCATTTCAGACAGCTGAAGAGAATTTATCAGACCGTCCATTACTGCAAAAAAGCATTTTTTGCCGTCAGTATACGCTTCTTTTATCAAAAAATCAGAGCAGTCGGCAAAATCGGTCTTGAATTTTTGAATATTAACTTTTATATCCGCGTCTAAATTTTCCAAAATATATCACCCGTAAATAATTTTGGCATATTCAGCCTTTTTATTCACAAAATAGGTTTGGTGATAAAATGACGGTTACATTAATTCGAGCAGTAATTATTTATATTTTTGTAGTGCTGGCAGTGAGAGTAATGGGAAAGCGCCAGATAGGCGAACTTAAACCCCATGAACTGGTAATAACAATTCTTGTCAGCCAGATTGCGTCAATTCCTCTCCAGGACAACGCAATGCCTCTGGCAAACTCTCTTATACCGCTTCTGATTTTAATCAGTTTTGAGATTATTGCTTCTATAATTTCCATGAAAAGCATCAAATTCAGAAACGCGCTTCAGGGCAAGCCGATATTCGTAATACGCCACGGAAAGCTGGACGAAAAACAGATGCGCCGACTTAGGTTTACAATGGACGACCTGGTGGACGCTCTGCGCCAGAAAGACGTGTTTGACATTTCTCAGGTTGAGGACGCCGTTGTTGAGACAAACGGTTCTCTTTCAGTTTTGCTGAAACCCGAATACGGCCCGGTTACTCCCCAGCAGCTTAATCTTGAAGTGGAGGACGACGGAATGCCTGTAGTAATTGTTATGGACGGAAAGCCGGTAAGCGAATACTTCGGCGCTGAAAAAATCAAAAATTCAGAAATTGAACTTCTGCTGAAAAAGCACAATCTTCAGGCAAAAAAAATAATGCTGCTGACGGTTGACGACAGCGGCAATCTTTACGTTATTGATAAGGAGCGAAAACAATGAACAGATTATGGTTTGCGTTTATTTTCATAACTGCTGCCGTTTTGCTTTGCACTTATGAACAGCACACGGTTAAAACAACATTTGAAAATATTGACACTATACTTGGAACGGTGGAAATCGCCGCCCAGGAGGAGGACTACGACACCGTTGACAAAAAATGTCGCCAGCTTGAAAATCTTTGGACGGAAAAATACCCCCATCTTGCGGCAATGATTCATCATTCTCAGCTCACTGAATTAAACACAACAATTCTTTCCCTGCGCATTCTTTCCAAAGAAAAAAACGATGATCTTGCGTCCGCAATCCAGGAAGCCGAAAACCAAGCCAAAGCCATATACGACGAAAGCAGAGTGACACTTGACAATATATTCTGATTATTGATATAAAAAATCAAGCTGAAAGACAAAAAATCCCGGACCTCTCGGCCCGGGATAAATTATTATTACATACCTGAAATAGCAGAAAATGACGCCATATTCATTACCAATGCTAAAACGAATGAAAGGCATCCTACAACTATTCCGGCAATGCAAAGTCCGTTTGCAGTAGAATACTTATCACTGCGGTATTCCGGCGGAATTTTACCGAGTTTTGATTTACCGATGCCGCCGCAGATCCAGCCAACAAGGGGAATAAACAATCCCACGATAATAGCAACAATGCCCAGCGTTTTTGCGCTGTTTTCGTCCTTAGCATAGTCAACGCCCGGGTAGCCCGGCTGGCCGTAAGGCGCCTGACCGTATGGTGGCTGCTGAGCGTATGGGTTTTGCTGGTTATACTGATTTTGCTGAGCGTAGGACTGCTGATCAGCATATGGCTGAGAATACTGCTGCTGGGGCTGTTCATAAACGTTGCCGTTTTGAGCATTATTATCAGACGCTGCCTGGGTATATTCAGCCGCATTTGCTGTCTGCTCCGTGTTAAGCTGTGCTCCGCACTGCGGACAGAAAGTCGCGCCCTCTCCTACCTGGTAGCCACAATGTGTACAATTCATTTTTTTCTCTCCTTATGTATAAATAATTATAACAGTCAGGCTTGCGCCTGCGCTATCCGTTTTAAATGGGTTATTTTATTTGATATAACCCGTTATTCCGTCGATCTGAATAAGCTCCGCTTCACTGAGAGGCTCAAAATCAAGCGCCGCAATATTCTCCATAAGCTGTGCTTTAGAATGAACGCCAACCAAAACGGAAGTAATATCGCTGTCCTTCAAAAGCCATTGAACAGCCATCTGTGACAGCGTTTGACCTCTTTTGTGAGCCATGTCGTAAAGCTGTTTTATCTGGAAAGCACGCTTTTCGTCGTAGCCTACGCGCTTTTGCAGGTCTTCCTTCCCGTAAAGGCGAGACTTTTCGGGTATTCCCTTTGCGTACTTATCCGAAAGCTGGCCCTGGGCAAGAGGTGAAAAAGCAATAATACCCTTTCCCTTGTCAACCGCTTCTTTTTTCAACTCGTTTTGCTCAATAGTACGGTCAAAAATAGAATATCTGTTTTGATTGATAATAAACGGAGCGTTTACATCGTCAAGACGGTGGTGCATCCTGTGCATCGTTTTACCGTCATAATTACTGATTCCGACGTAAAGCGCCTTTCCCTGCCGCACAATATCGCCAAGACAAAGCGCTGTTTCTTCAAGAGGAGTTTCAGGGGTCATACAGTGATGATAAAAAATATCCACATAATCAAGACCCATTCTCTTAAGGCTCTGGTCCAGCGAAGCGGTAAGATATTTCCTGCTTCCGCCTTTACCGCCGTAAGGACCCGGCCACATTTCATAGCCCGCCTTTGTGCTGATAACCAGTTCGTCACGGTAAGGCTTAAGATTTTCCCGGAATATCCTGCCGAAATTGATTTCAGCTCTGCCCGGCTCAGGACCGTAGTTGTTGGCAAGGTCAAAATGAGTAATGCCGTGGTCAAAAGCCGTCAGAATTATTTCTTTCATATTGTCGTAATTATCAAGATTGCCGAAATTCTGCCACAATCCCACAGACAGTTCAGGCAGCTGCAAACCGCTCTTTCCGCAAAAGCGATAGTGCATATGCTCATATCTGTCATGGCTTGCTTTGTACATATAAATCACCTATTTCATCATATCATATTTATGATAGTATTACAATTATTATTTAAAAAATCAACCACATAGGCATTCAGACAAATTCAACGCCCAACAGCGAAACAATATCCGCCGCCTGGAACGGAGAAATTTTCGCCCCGTAAAGTTCCGAGAGACTGTCAGACACGGCTATTCCGCCCAGTCTGCTGGAGGAAAAATCCACCCCTTTAAGCGGTGTTTTAAAAAATACCGCATTGGTAAAATCTGCATCTTTTAAAGAAATCTGCTTTAGCTCCATTGATGAAAATACACCCTCGGCACAGCAACAATCATCAATAGTTACCTTTTGCCATTTTGCTCCTGAAAAGGAGGAATACCGCAAAGAGGTATGGGAAAATAAACAGCTCTTCAAAACAGCGTTTTCAAAAACTGTTCCGTCTGCTTTAGACTCTGTAAACTCGGTGTCCTTAAAGTAAGCGTCGCCGAAAACACAACCGTCAAAACGGCATCTGATAAATTTAACGTTGTAAAAAGAGCAGTTGGAAAAATCGCAGTTAAAAAATCTGCAGTCTGTGAAAACAAGGTTGTCCGCCTTAATTCCGGCGGCGTCGCAATTATCAAGAGTTTCCCCCTCATACTGCTCAAATTCTATTGCTTCGTCCTGCTCCAAAGCTAATTTCAAATCATCGGTAAACATAAATACTCCTATTTATTGGCAGAGGCAATAACGGGTAAAAAAGTGTACAGTGCCTCTAATTTAATTCTAACATAACTAATATAAAAAGTCTATTAAAATATTTTATCGATTATTTATTTTTTCAAAAACAAAAGCACCCGTCAGGGTGCTTTTGCGCTGTTATTTATCAGATCTTTTCTTTCTGCCGTAAACAGTTTCTGCTGTCAAAATGCCGCCTGTAATAAGAAGTACGGCAAAAAGCAGAATGACATTTTCAAAATTGCCGGTAAGAGGACTTGTTGCGTTGTTATCCTTTTGAGCATTGTCGCTCTTTGACGTATCATTTTTACCGGTAGTTGTTGTACTGTTATTATTTACCGAATTACCGTCATCGGCGGTACTGCCGTTTCCGTCTGTTGTTGTCTCTTCATTGTCTTGCGTTGGCTTGAAATTCGGGTCTTTGGCACCGCACATTGTGCAAACGCCGTTTTCGTAATTATGAAATATTGCCGGAATAACTTTTCCTGCTTCAACCAACGCTCCGCACTCTGTGCAGTATTTATCGCCTGTATATCCGTCTTCGGTGCATGTTGCGGCCTTGGCGTTTTTCAATACGGTTGACGGATGATTAAGAGCGTTCAATACGGTATCTTCTTTTGTTATTGGCTTTGTGCCTGCTTCATCGCTGAAGTATTTATCGCAGTTTTCGCAGTGCCAGTATTCACTATTTCCCGCTTCCGTACAACTGGGTGCTTTGTAATCGGTCTTTGTCAGTTTGTGAGCAACCTCGGTGAACTGGATTGTAAAAGTAAAGCTCTTTCCGTCATCCGAAACGCCCTGACCTGATTTAACCACTGCTTTTGCATCGCTGAGTTTATATTCGTCTTTAAAGAAGTTGTCAGCGCTCTGGCTTGTATCCTGCCAGTCATAGAATGTGAAATCTTCAGGTGCGAAATCATCGCCGAAATAAAAGCAATCATCGCCTTTCGCGCCCATTGCCGCTGTAAGGACAATGGTTAACTCCGGCTCGTCACCTGCCTGCCACATCTTACCTTCTGTATCTGAATATCCGCTCCATACAGCAGATGAAACACTGGCGCAGAATTTATCTGAAACGACTGCATTGCCGTTTTCACCGACAGCAGCGCCTTCCTTTGGAACGAAACCAACATAAAGCGGTCCGCTTGCAGCTGCTTTTTCCGAAACGATAAGATAAGCAGTACCGTCAATGCTTCTGCACTTCAAAGCATATTTTCCGTTTTCTGTATCTTTAAGGGTAAAATATGAAGCCCACTTGATATCACTGTCAGGAACTTCAGCTGCAATTTCTCCGCTGTCAAGAGAAGGCGGAGAAAGCACGACAGTCTTTTCAACAGATACGCTTTTGTTTATCTCAATGCTGTTGTTCAGTTCCAATGTTACGTCGCCCACAGCCACGAAATTATCACAGCTAAGATCGCCGTTTAAAGTTGAGTTATTCAAAGTCAACATATTTGACGGGTAAAATCTTCCTGAGATTGTACTGTTTACAGCCGTAACAGAATTTTTACCGTCTACAGACAGATTTCCGGCAGAAGAATTATTAAACACAAGATTTCCTGTACCGGAGGAACTGCTGTTCAGCTTTGTGATTCAGAAAAACTTTGTGCCGAAATCAATATTGTCGAACGTAACGGTTACACCGTCTTTAATATTCATCTGCTTGTTGGCAATGATTGCGCTCTTTTCTGCACCGCCGCCTTTTATTGTAACATTATTGTAAAAATAATATTTGGACATACTATCGTTTTTAGAATCATAATCTCCTAAAAGGATAATTGTTCCGTTATCAGCAATGTTGTCCAAAGCGTAAGTCAAAGTTTCAAGCGGAGATTTCTCGGTGCCTGTGTTAGTATTGCTTCCGTTTTTAGAATCTACGTAAAGAGTACTGTTGTCGGAAGCATTTACAACGTAAACTTCAGAATCAATTGTTCCTCTTGTTCCGCTGGATGTAACAAGAGCATATCCCGGCTTGCATGTTACGCTTACCTGCAGTTTTTTACCTGACATATTCAGCGGGATTTTATAGTAGGGCTCATGTGATAATGAAGTGGTGTTCGGGGGATTATCCCAAGTAATATCAAATACTTCCGTAACGTTTACTCCGTCAATAAGATTTGATACAGTCGGAGTTACCATATCCCGGCACCAATTCTTCCTGATTGAGAGCAACGATTACGCTCCACGTCTGGGTTACGTCTTTCATAAGATTAACTTTTGCATTAGTGGGGATCTTGTCCTTTGCAAAAGTACCGTAGTCAACATATGTTCTTGCGGTTCCGATAAAAGTTCCGTCGCCTGTTGTCGGCGCATGCCAGTAGCAATTGCCTGTTTCACTCTGGACTTCAATATTTCCGTTATTGTCAACAGTGCCGTAAACATGAAGCCTGTTAACAAAACTCTCTTCGATTTTTATAATAAACGAACCGTTTACAGCAAGTTTTTCCGTTCTGAATTCGCCCTTGTCATAATTCCAGGTAAAAACAGAACCGTCGTCTATTACTACTGTTTTATCAGTGGAAAGCCCGCTCTTGTAGGTGAAACTTCCTCCGATATGAATTTCCTTTACCTGTTCGTTTTTCAGCGCTGAATTAAGTTCAGAAACGCTGGAAACAACGGCAGTATCCTCAGCAAATACAACCGTAGGCAAAAGGCTGACAATAAGAATGCACGACAGCACTACAGCCGATATTTTAGAAAATAATGTTCGTTTCATTTTGCATTCTCTCCTTTCTCACAAAACAAACCCATCACAGCAAAGAAAAAGGCATTTCATTATGCTCAAAAGCATTAGCAACCTGCCGCCAAAATCCCTGTTTTTCAAATAAAATTACTTAGCGAATAAACTGAGAGCGACACACGTCTTTGCTGTAACTATACTTAATTACATTATATCAAACAGCCATTCCTTTTCAATCATTTAGCCAATCATTGCATAAATAAATCAATGAAAATAGTCATATGGCATAATTGTTTTGTTTATCTGTAAAAACAGCTTTCTCAAGCAACTTTTGAATAATATTCAATATGATTTACAAAGAAAAAAAGCACCCCGTCGGGTGCTTTTTAATGTTGCTAAATAGATTTTATAAAACGTATCTGTAATTTTTCATTATCAAATCCAAGACGGCGGTAAAATTCGTGGGCATCTTTTCTCTCCATACCTGAATTTAGTCTTAACCATTTTGCTCCGTTCTTACCAGCCCATGTCTGCGCTTCTTTCACAAGCGACTTGCCAATGCCTTTTCTTCTGTTGTTTAATGAGACAGCAAGTCCCAAAAAATTTGCCCCAGTATCACAATAAATAACATTGTAAATCTCTACATGGACAAATCCAACTACTTCTTTGCCGATTTCAGCAACGAACACACTTTCCCGTGCATTGTCAATAAGTTCCAACTTTTGCTTAACCAAAAAGTCAGTACAATCATAGCCAAGATCATTTCTGCATATTTCAGCCAACATTTTTGCATCAGAAAGTTTCGCTGATCTAATTTTGAAATTTCTGTCATTCAAAACCTTTTTCTTTTCAGTTACAGGTATCCATATTTCATAATAGCGTTCTTTTCTGCGCTTTGCCCTGTCTGTGGCAAGATGGTATACCTCAAGTTCAAAATCTCTAGAAATTTCGTAGCCGCTGTCGGGCAGCCAGCAATCAAAAATCTGGCTGTGCAGTTTCGGAAGTTCGTCTCCCGCATAACCTCCGCACTCTGTCGTAAACACAGCATATTGGCCGCTGGGTATAACCGTTTTAATTAAATTTTCCTTTGTACAGTTACTTTTATCCCTTGCAATAGTATAACTGTTATTGCTCCAAATTCCATACCAAACTCCGTCGTATCCGTCGTATATTTTTTGAGGTATATGCTGATATTTTTCATCCCAAACATCTCTGGCAAGTTCGTATCTTTCGCTGTCTGCGCTAAAGCACGGAGTAGAAATCCCATAAACGACCAGTTCTTCAAGATTGACGATCTTAAAATTCATTTTGTTAGCCCCTTTTACTTTAATTTCAAAAGATAGAGGAGGATAAATGTTAAGCGCAACAGATTTTGTTTTTACAGCAGAAGGAAGTATATTATGCTGAGAAACAAATGCGCGTCTAAAACTGTCAGCGCTGTCGTAGCCGTACTTTATTGCAACATCAATAATTCGCTGTTCGCTTGATTGCAAATCAAATGCGGCAAGAGTCAATCTCCTTTTACGAATATATTCCTTAATCGTCATACCGGTTAAAGAATGAAACAGGTTATTCAATTCGTATTCATTAAGCGCTGACGCTCTGGCAATTTGACTTATATCAATTTCATCGCATAAATTTCTCTCAATATAATCTACCGCATTACTCAAGCTTGACAAAATATCCATTTCCTCACCCCTCGTTAAAATTGTAGCAAAACGAACAAATATCCACACGACATTTTTCATTCAAAATATGTATGCAATCAATTTGATTATATAAAAGGCGAAGTTAAAATACAACCCTAGCAACGCATTTGCGGTTTCGATAAAAGCATAAAAACGATACACTTGTTTCCTTCTGGCTATCATTTTTAATGAATATCCGCCATCATCCTAATTTTTTATAGAAACATTATATTATATTGCATTGAGCAGCTAGTGCTTTACAACAAGATATTTAATAATAATCTTTATTAAATATTGAAAGCCATACAAAAACTGGTATAATATAAAAAATAACTTTTATTACTTATTTCAAAATTTTCTGTGGGTCAAAATAAAGGCAATTATCAACACAATGTTTATTCGCAATAATTTTTCATATATAAACAGAGTATTTGAATTTTTATATTTATTCTATAAGTAGTAATTAAGGATTAAAATAGAAAAAGGTATCCGCATGTTGTACAGCGCTTTCAAAATATTTTTTATTACCTATACAATAGTTTGCTTACTTGTATCATTTATTGCATACTATTTTATGGATCAGTATTCGCCGCAAAAAATCAAAACTACGATAATTGTTCTGGTAGTAATCTGGTTTATAATGCTTTTTGCCCTAATGGAAATAAAATAATTGAACTATAAAATTAAGCACATTATTAGATTATGAATTAAAAAAAGACATATTTTGATGCAATTAAAAAGCACCCTTTTGGGGTGCTTTTTGTGGTGGAGATGGCGGTAGCCGCACTCCGCAAGGCGCTTCGCGCTTTCTCGGCGGCTTGTTTCGTATTTTATGCCGAAAAGCTTTGCTTTGCAAACTTTTCGATTATATGCGGTTTCGATTACCGCATTAAAAAAAGCACCCTTTTGGGTGCTTTTTGGTGGAGATGGCGGTAATCGAAACCGCGTCCGAAAACATGTCCGCAAAGCTTTCTACGAGTGTATTCTGTCGCTTTGGATTCCCCTCACGCTTCGCCGGCAAACAGACTGTGCGCTACGGTAGTTCCTGATACCTGACAGGGGTCGGAACGCTCCCCTGTTCATGTTCGCCACTAGTCGACGCCCTGTCCTCCGCCGTGGCACTCAGAGGCAGAACGCTGGTGCAATTAAGCAGCCAGAGCTACTGATCTATTGTTGTCAGTTATTTTTTAAGTGTTACTTTTTAAGTGGTGCAACTCCACTACTCGCTTACCTTGTTTCTCTGTCCCCGTCGAAATCCTTTCATCCCCGTATTTATTATCTCATGCGCTCTTTAAGCGCTCTGTCAATATCGCGCTCTGAAGCTCGTTTTGCGGCTACGGCGCGTTTGTCGTAAAGCTTTTTACCTTTACAAAGTCCTATTTCAAGTTTCGCTCTGCCCTTAAAAATATAGAGCTGAAGCGGAACCACCGCAAGTCCCTGCTGCTGACTTTCTGCAAAGAGTTTTTCTATCTCTTTTTTATGAAGCAGAAGTCTTTTTCTGCGCATTGGGTCACGGTTAAAAATATTGCCCTGTTCATAAGGCGACACGTGCATTCCCACTGCAAACATTTCGCCGTTATCAAAACTGCACCAGCTGTCTTTTAAATTTACACGGCCCTGACGGATAGACTTTATCTCTGTTCCGTATAATTCAAGACCGGCTTCGTAAGTCTCCAGAACAAAATAGTCGTGATAGGCTTTTTTGTTTCTGGCGATAACCTGTTTTTCATTTTTCAAGCCTATCACTCCTTTATATATTATATGAGGCTTCTGCCCTCCAAAGCTCTGGAAAGAGTTACCTCGTCGGCATACTCAAGGTCAGCGCCTACAGGCACTCCGTATGCCAAGCGGCTCACCGTAATACCCATAGGTTTAAGCAAGCGGCTTATGTACATTGCGGTAGCCTCGCCTTCTACGGTTGGGTTAGTCGCCATAATAACCTCTTCAACCGTACCGTCGCCAAGGCGTGCAACAAGTTCTTTTATCCTTATTTGATCCGGACCGATATTATCCATGGGAGAAATAACGCCATGGAGCACATGATAAGTACCGTTGTACTCATGGGTGCGCTCAATAGCCGCCACATCCCTGGGATCCTCAACAACGCATATAACGCTTTTATCCCTTACAGCGCTTTTGCATATCGGGCAAAGTTCATCCTCCGCCAAATTACAGCATACTTTACACTGTTTTATCTTAGTGTGAGCGTTGATAATTGCGTCGGCAAATTCTTTTGCCTGGTTATCTGAAAGTCCAAGCACATAAAAAGCCATTCGCTGAGCGGTTTTATGGCCAATTCCCTGCATACGCTCAAACTGGTCTATTAAATTTTGGAGCGGTGCAAGATTATAGCTCATAATTACGCCTCTGTGAAATAAAAATTAAAGTCCGGGAATATTAAGTCCGCCTGTAACGGCAGCAAGTTCCTTTTCTGAATCCTCGTCAATCTTGCGCATTGTCTCATTAAGAGCCGCAAGAAGCATATCCTCAAGCATTTCAACATCTTCGGGATCAACAACTTCGGGATTGATACCGATAGCCTTGATCTCGTGCTTTCCGTTGGCGGTAACTTCTACCATTCCGCCGCCTGAAGAAACAACATATTCCTTTTCCTCAAGTTCTGCTTTTTTTGCCTCGATGCTCTCCTGCATTTTCTGGGCCTGTCTGAGCATTGACTGCATATTCTGGGGGCCGCCGCCCATTCCCTGGGGTAGTCTTGCCTTCATATTTATTCTCCTTCCGGCTGATAAGAGTATTGACACTTATTTTTACTTTCAGCCTTATTGTTCGTTTATTTCTATATTTCCTCTTGCTTTAGACAGCAAATCTTCAAGCGGATCGCGCTTTACGTGGTTTTCCTCCGCTTTTTTCTTAAATAAACCGAGCTTGTAATGATTGCCCGTAAGTTCAAAAAGCGCCTGTTTTATCGCTTTTGAATGAGTTGAGATTTTTATAAATTCTTTTATTGTAGTATTGGGACTGTCTATAAGGAAAAATTCTCCTCTTGTATATCCCTTTGAACCCGCAAGCACGCTGAACAGCGGAATATCCGTTCTGTGGATAATTTCCATAAGATCCGCCCACTGGGTAAATGGCTGCTGCTCTGTGTTCATCTGGGCAGAAGTCGGTTCAGCCTGCGGCGGCTGAATTTCGGGCGCTGTCTGCTGAACAGGCGGTTCATTGGAAACTAAATCTTCCTCTGCCGATTTTGTCTGAACTGCGCTGTCTTCTACAGGCGGATTAAAATCATTCTTGGCAGGTTCTGCTTTTTCAGAAATAGAGACATTGTCCTTTATTTGAGCAGGTTTTGCCGTCTGGACAGGCATTGCGCTTGCCTGAACTCCGTTTTTAACTGCTCTTTCCACTGCCGAAAGTCTGGAATTAAGTGCGTCCGTGCTTGTATCAAGCTTCGGCTCGCAAAGTCTGACAAACGCCATTTCCATTTCAACACGGCTGTCAGCTCCGCCTTTTATTTTTACTAATGTATTCTGGAATAAATCGAGAGCAAAAAGTATTTGAGGCAGAGTGAATTTTTCTGCGCTTTCTGCCATTGATTTATACTCGTCATCTGTACAAATAATAAGTTCACGGCTCTTTTTAACGGTTTTAACAACCATAAAATTGCGGAAATGACTTATCATCTCAACGCAAAGCCGCTCCATGTCATAACTGTTTTCATGCAGTTGAGAGATTATCGCCATTGCGTCGTTGCTCTGTCCGTTGAGTACAGCATCCGACAGGCGATATAGAGATTCTCTACCTGCAAGGCCGGCTACTTCAGAAACAAGTTCTGCAGTAATTGTTCTGCTTCTTCCGGCGCACTGGTCAAGTATTGAAAGACCGTCACGAAGCGCGCCGTCCGCAATTCTCGCAATAAGAACAGCGGCGTCATCAGCAAGGGTCATACCCTCCGCGTCTGCAACCTGTTTTAGCCTTACAGCCATAGTCTCAGGCTGAATTCGCTTAAAATCAAAGCGCTGGCAACGCGACAGTATAGTTGCAGGAAGCTTGTGGACCTCAGTTGTAGCAAGTATGAAAATAACGTGGGCCGGCGGTTCCTCAAGCGTTTTCAAAAGTGCGTTAAACGCTCCCGTTGACAGCATGTGAACCTCGTCGATTATATAAACCCTGTACTTGCCGCAGCTGGGGGTATAATTTACCTCTTCGCGCAGGTCTCGTATGTTATCAACACCGTTGTTTGATGCGGCGTCAATCTCCACAACGTCGTAAATTGTGCCGGCGTCAAGACCTTTGCAAACCTCACACTCATTGCAGGGCTCGCCGTCATGGCAGTTTTCGCAGTTGACAGCCTTTGCCAAAATTTTGGCGCAGGTCGTTTTACCTGTTCCCCTTGAACCTGTAAACAAATAAGCGTGGGAAATTCTGCCCTCGCATATTTCGTTTTTCAAAGTGGATGTAACATGATCCTGACCGTAAACATCGGCAAAAACTTTCGGTCTGTATTTTCTGTACAGCACCTGATACATATATACATCCGCTCCTTTCATAACTAAGAAAAGGCAGGGACCCATAATCCATAATGTAACGTACAGACTTGTCTGCGGCGCACAGAATAATCCACTTATTGCTGCTCGGTTCCCCGCCTGACAAGGTTCGTAGCATCCCGTCGCACAGGGCCCATACGCTACATTATGAAATATGGGCAGTCCTCTGCCTTTTCGTGGTGATAGTATACCACAAAATTATTCTGAAATCAATACCTTTTCCACTGCACCATAATAAATATAATGGAAATCACCGGCAACATACTGCTTCATTATTGTTGAATCTATAAACTGGTCGGGGGTAAACTGTGATTTCGCCATTTTTCGGCAAACCAGAACAAGTTTTGCCTCCTCAAAATACGGCGCTTTTTCGTAAAAAACGGGAGTAAGACCTGTTTTTTCAACCTTGTCAACATCTCTACCGCTGTTTGCGCCGCAGAATTTAAGCACATTTTTTTTATCATCAGGATAAAAACTCAAAGTAAAATAATTATTGTCTTCAAGGAATTCGTAAGTATATCTCTGAGGGCGGATATAAAGAGTTACCATATCTTTACCCCAAAGTTCGCCGATTCCTCCCCAGCTAACCGTCATCGTATTAAAATTATCTGCTTTACCGGCAGTAACGAGTGCCCAATCGTCGGAAATCAGGCGGACCATATTTTCCTTTACCTGACGAATATCAATCTCTTTAAGCACAAAAATCACCTCTTAGATTATTATAGCAACAAGAACCGATTTATGCAACAGCGCTAAGTCAAATATAAAAAAGGAGACGAACAACCGTCCGTCTCCTTTAACAAGCGTAAAAAGAACTTATTTAAGTTCAACAGTTGCGCCAGCTTCAGTGAGCTTAGCCTTAAGAGCTTCAGCGTCGTCAGCAGACATAGCCTCTTTGATTGTTGAGGGAGCGCCGTCAACGAGTTCCTTAGCTTCCTTCAGGCCAAGACCTGTTGCTTCACGAACAGCCTTGATAACCTGGATCTTGTTAGCGCCAACCTCGGTCAGTACTACGTCAAAATCAGTCTTAGCTGCTTCAGCTGCTGCACCGCCGTCTGCGGGAGCTGCTACTGCTACTGCTGCTGCAGCGCTTACGCCGAATTCTTCTTCTACTGCGGATACGAGCTCAGACAGCTCAAGAACGGTAAGAGTCTTAAGTTCTTCAACAATTGCTGTAACTTTTTCAGATGCCATTTTATTTTCCTCCGTAAATAATTTAAGTTATTGTTATTTTTGATTATTCAGCAGGAGTTTCTGCTGTTTCTTCAGCGGGAGCTTCCTCAGCGGGAGCTTCAGCTGCTGCTTCCTCTGCGGGAGCATCTTCGCTGTCACCCTTGTCTACGATAGCCTGAACGGCACGGGCAAAAGCAGCGATAGGAGCGTTGAATACGCTACAAACTGTAGCAAGCAATACTTCTCTTGAGGGAAGTTTTGCAAGAGCGATAATCTTTTCAAGCGGGATAACCTCGCTATCCAGATAACCGGATTTAATTGAAAAACTATCGTGAGTATCAGCAAACTTCTGCAGGATACGAGCAGAAGCAACGTAATCGTCAGCTGATGTAGCGATAGCCGTTGTTCCTTCAAGAACAGATTCAAGACCTTCAAGGCCGGCAGCGTCAGCCGCTCTGCCCAGGATTGTATTCTTAACAACGGTGTATTCAACATTGGCTTCACGGAGTTCACGGCGAAGCTTTGTATCGTCTTCAACAGTGATACCCTTGTAGTCAACAACTACACCGGCGCAAGAATTCTTGATTCTTTCAGAAAGATCAGCGACCTGCTGTTTTTTCATTTCAAGAACTGCTGTACTTGGCATTAAACATAACCTCCATAATTATTTGCCGTATTAACGGACTTTATGGCTGTTTAGCAAAACAAAAAGTGCATTCCGAAAAACCTCGGAATGCACTGCATGACATGACAAATATTTGCGCCTGGCGCAAATCATGCACATTCATTCCTCGGCAGGCGATAAACTTACGCCAAACGGCACCTGCTGTCTTTGGCTGAACAGCGATAGTATTTTAACACAAAGCAAACGCCTTGTCAATACACAAAATCAAGTTGAGATTACTGTGCAGAAACTGTGCCAACTTTGCTGGGATTGATGCGAACACCGGGGCCCATAGTTGAAGCAACAGCTACAGATTTAATATACTGACCCTTCATTGCTGCAGGCTTAGCCTTAATAACGGCGTCAAGCAGAGCGTTGAAGTTTTCCATCAGCTTTTCAGCGCCGAATGAAGCCTTGCCGATGGGGCAGTGAATGATGTTTGTCTTATCAAGACGATATTCGATCTTACCGGCCTTAGCTTCTGTAACAGCCTTAGCTACATCCATAGTAACTGTGCCGGCTTTGGGTGAAGGCATCAGGCCGCGGGGACCGAGAACCTTACCGAGACGTCCTACGAAGCCCATCATGTCGGGGCTTGCGATAGCAACGTCAAAGTCCATCCAGCCGCCCTGAATCTTTTCTACGAGGTCAGCGTCGCCGACAATGTCAGCGCCTGCATCCTGAGCAGCTTTAGCAAGATCGCCTTTTGCGAATACGGCAACTCTTACGTCCTTACCAGTACCGTTGGGAAGAACAACAGCGCCTCTTACCTGCTGGTCTGCGTGACGGGAGTCAACGCCCAGACGGATATGAACTTCAATTGTTTCGTCAAATTTAGCGGTTGCGGTCTTAACAGCAAGGTCAAGAGCTTCCGCAGTGTCATAAAGATTAGCGCGGTCAATAAGCTTTGCGCCTTCTACATATTTTTTTCCGTGTTTCATTATAAATTACCTCCAGTGGTTAATCGGATCTTTCCTCCCACAAGGGAATCAGTCTTCTACTGTTACGCCCATGCTGCGAGCTGTGCCGGCGATCATTGACATTGCGGCCTCAAGTGATGCAGCGTTAAGGTCGGGCATCTTTGTTTCAGCGATTTTCTGAATCTGCTCTTTTGTGATTGTAGCAACCTTGTTCTTGTTCGGAACGCCGGAAGCCTTGTCAATTCCGCAAGCCTTCTTGATAAGAACTGCTGCGGGCGGAGTCTTTGTAATGAAAGTAAATGAGCGGTCTTCGTAAACAGTAATTACAACCGGGATTGTAAGACCAACGTCATTCTTTGTTCTTTCATTGAAATCCTTTGTGAAAGCCACGATGTTAACACCGTGCTGACCGAGTGCCGGACCAACCGGGGGTGCAGGGGTTGCCTTACCGGCAGGAATCTGAAGTTTAATTAAACCTACTACCTTCTGTGCCATTATTATTTCCTCCTGAAATTGTGGTAATTGGCGGAACTTTCGCTCCTCCCACTCACCGTAAAAACGGTGATAATAAGCAGATATACTGCGTATTACCTAAATATAATTATTCTTTGACCTTTTCAAGCTGGTCAAGCTCAAATTCAACAGACGTTTCACGTCCGAACATGGACACTGTAACCTGAACGCTGTTGTTGTTGACGTCAATTTCATCAACAGTACCAGAGAAGCCTTCAAGCGGTCCGTCGATAACGTTTACAAGGTCACCGACAGCGTACTGAACTTCAACGCTGACTTTCTCAACGCCGAGGTTGCGTACCTCCTCGTCAGTCAACGGAACCGGTTTGCTCTCAGGGCCTACGAAACCGGTGCAGCCTCTTGTGTTGCGGACAACATACCAGCTGTCATCGTTCATAACCATTTTTATGAGAACGTATCCGGGAAAAATCTTTCTCTCGACTTCTTTCTTCGTTCCGTCGTCTTTTATCTCCACTACCTTTTCCGTAGGAACAACAACTTCCTGAATTAAATCATGAAGATTGCGGTTTTCAACAACAGTTTCAATATTGCTGGCAACCTTGTTCTCATAACCGGAAAACGTGTGGGCAACATACCATTTTGCTTCTTCCATAGCAGAACCTCCGTAAATACTTACTTAAACCCGAAACATGGACCGTGAACACGATACTTGCGTGAAATTCGGATTTATTCGGCGGCCTGTGTTGTGGCTGAATCCAGCGCCTCGGCTGTTGTCTCCTGAGTTGTTGTATCGCTGACTGATGTTGTCTCTGATTTGTCAGCCAGATTTTTGACACCTTTCATACCAAGAGAAAGAAGAGTATCAACGCCGTAAATACATACGCCGGCAATAGCTACTACTACAATAACTGTAAGAGTATTTTTAAGAACGTCTTTAGCGGGAGACCAAACGACTTTTTTGCCTTCGGCTCTTACGCTTTTGAAGAAGGTTGCAATGGATTTGAACGGATTTTTCTTTGACTTTTTAGATTTATCAGCCTTGCCGTCTGTCTTCTTAGCAGGTTTTGCTGCTTTTTTGTCAGACTTTTTTTCAGGCTTAGCAGAAGTCTTCTTTTCTTCGTCAGCCATTGTTTTCCTCCTGTTACTTTGTCTCTCTGTGGAGAGTATGCTTCTTGCAGAACGGGCAGTACTTGTTCATTTCAAGTCTGTCAGGTGTGTTCTTCTTGTTTTTCATTGTGTTGTAATTGCGCTGTTTGCATTCAGTGCAAGCTAAGGTAATCTTAACTCTCATAAATAGCACCTCCGTTATTTTTTCGATTAAAAATCTGAATCTCCCTCGTCGCGCCACGCAAAGCGTTAAAAATGGGCAAAAAAATAAAACCCACTACGAGGTAGCACTAATATACCACAAACGCCAATGATAGTCAAGTGGAAAATAAAAAATTTGCATTCCGGAAAGATTTATACTATCATATAGAGGAATGCTGAAAAAACGGAGGGTGTTGCATGAAAACAGTTATTATCGGAGCCGGCGCGTCAGGCCTTGCCTGCGCAGTTGAACTTAAAAGACTTATGCCCTCCGCAAAAGTAACGGTACTGGAACGGCTGGAAAACCCGGGCAAGAAAATTCTCGCCACGGGCAACGGCAGATGCAACCTTTCAAACACAAAAGCAGAACACAGCGATGAAGTGCTGAGTTTTTTCAATGATATCGGACTAAAGACAAGAACTGACAGCGAGGGAAGAATTTACCCCTACAGTCTTAAAGCAAAAACGGTGCTCAACGTTTTGCTTGCAAAATGCGAAGAGCTTAACGTTACAATAATTACCGCCTGCACGGTAAGCAATATAAAAGAAGGATTTGAAATTGAAACAAACAAGGGCGTTTTCCGCGCGGACAACGTTGTAGTTGCCAGCGGAGGAAAAGCGCAGAGCGTTCTGGGCAGTAACGGCAGTGGTTACGCAATGCTTCAAAAATTCGGCCACAGCTGCACTGAACTGTATCCTGCTCTTGTTCAGCTTCTCTCATCAAGCAAATATCCGAAACGCCTCAGCGGTCAGCGAGTTCGCTGCCGAGCGGCTATAACTCTGGACGGTGAAGAAGCTGCAAGCACCTTCGGCGAAATTCTGTTTACAGACTACGGACTGTCTGGCATTGCGGCAATGGAACTAAGCGCGGCAGTCTCAAAAAATTTCGCTTCCAAAGAGCCGAAAAAATGCTGCGCTGTGCTGGACCTTGTTCCCGATATGAGCCAGCAGGAACTTATTGACCATATTGAAAATTTCGGCTCGCTGGGCGGAATACTCGGTTTTGACGTAGCGGAAATCATAGATAAACAGGCCGGTTCAGACCCTGAGCGCGCCGCCAAAATATGTAAAAACTGGACGCTTATCGTAACCGGCACAAAGGGCTTCAATTTTGCCCAGATTACCGGAGGCGGCATTCCCTGCAGTGAATTTGAAAACTACCAGTCAAAATTTGCCCCCGGACTTTATGCGGTGGGCGAAGTACTTGACGTTCAGCTGCCCTGCGGCGGCTATAATCTTAATTTTGCTTTTTACAGCGGCATTGAAGCCGCCAAGGCTATCACGGAGAACAATAAATGATAAGAGTTAGTGAAATCAGGCTGTCCCTTGACGAAGAAGAAGAACTCATCAAAGCAAAGGCCGCTAAGATACTGAAAATCAATTCCAAATATATCAGCTCGCTGACGATATTCAAAAAAAGCGTTGACGCAAGAAAAAAAGACGACGTTCATTTTTCGTATACTGTTGACGTCTCAATTACGCTGGACGAAAACCAGATAGTATCAAAATGCAAATCAAACAAAGTCAGCATAGTTAAAGTATACACATACACTCCGCCGGAGAACAAAAGGGTTTCCCCCTTCCGACCGGTAGTTGTTGGTTTCGGCCCTGCCGGAATGTTTGCAGCGCTTGTATTGGCAAAAGCCGGCCTGCGCCCAATCGTTCTTGAACGAGGCAAGGCTGTAGAAGAGCGTCGAAAAGACGTTGACCTGTTTTGGAAAGAAAGAGTGCTTAACGAAGAAAGCAACGTTCAGTTCGGCGAAGGCGGAGCGGGCACTTTCTCTGACGGAAAACTTACTACAGGAATAAAAAGCCCGTTCATACGCCAGGTGCTCATTGATTTATACGAAGCAGGCGCTCCTGAGGAAATTCTTTACTCATCAAAACCCCATATAGGCACAGACAGGCTTGAGGTAGTTGTAAAGAACATCCGCAAAAAGGTAGAAAGTCTCGGCGGCGAAGTACGCCTTGAATGTAAACTTGAAAAGCTTATAGTAGCAAACAAATTCGTTCACGGGATAACTTATTCTCACCATGGCGAAAGTTTCGACCTTGAAACCGACAGCGTTATTTTGGCAATAGGCCACAGCGCCCGCGACACCGTAGAAATGCTTTTCAACATGGGCTGTGAAATCATCCAGAAGCCTTTCAGCGTCGGAGCAAGAATAGAGCATCCCCAAAAACTGATTGATAAGGCGCAGTACGGCAAATTTGCAGGTCATCCAAAACTGGGCGCCGCCGATTACAAACTAAGCTGTCACAAACTCCACGAAAGAGGCGCTTATACATTTTGTATGTGCCCCGGCGGAACGGTGGTTGCCGCCGCAAGCGAAAAAGAAGGCGTTATCGTAAACGGAATGAGCACTCTTGCCCGTGACGGAGAAAACGCAAACTCAGCGCTTCTTGTCGGAATTGAACCAAAAGACTTTCCATCCGAACATCCCCTTGCAGGTATTGAATATCAGCGCGAAATTGAGCACAAGGCGTTTATGCTGGCCGGCGGCGATTACCGCGCTCCCGCACAGCTTGTAGGCGACTTTCTTAAAGGCATTGCAAGCACAGGCGCAGGCGAAGTAAAACCTACATGCCCCACAGGCGTAACATTTACCGACATTTCAATCTGCCTGCCGGAAAAAGTTAACCAAACCATGAGAAGCGCCATTACGGAAATGGATGCAAAACTAAAGGGATTTGCGCTTTATGACGCTGTTCTTACAGCACCTGAAACAAGAAGTTCCAGCAGTGTTAGAATTCTGCGCGATGAATTCTGCCAGTGCAATATCAGAGGTGCGTACCCCTGCGGAGAAGGAGCAGGTTACGCCGGCGGAATAATATCAGCGGCAGTTGACGGAATGAAATGTGCCCATGCCGTTCTTGAGGACGAGCACTGATTATTATTCTATTACATTATATATAACAGTAACAGCCTGAGGATAAACCCCGGGCTGTTTATTTTTTGTACTATCATTTTTTCTATCGGCTTTCCTCAAAGTAAAGCATATATCTTGGCTGGTGTCGCATTGAAAGCGTCTCGCTTTGGCCGACAATAACATGGTCAATCAACTTAATGTTTATATTTCTTAACAGTCCCAGCAGACTTACCGTAAAATCCAGATCAGCCGCAGAAGGCGTCGGCGACGAGCATGGATGATTATGGGCAACGAACACACCGGAAGCGTTGTCTCTCAATATCAATTCGATAATTTCTCTTTTGTTGATTTTTGAAAAATTCACACTGCCGTTTTCCACGAAATGGGTCCTTATAACACGGTTTGAATTATCCACCGTTGTAACCGCTACGCACTCTTTATCCATATCGGAAAGCATTCTTTCAAAATATTGGCAAGCCTCGGAAGTACTGCATAAACTTGTTACGGATTTATTCTTATTCAGATTGATTTTTCGGTTTATATCTCTGACCAGTGAAATAAGCACCGCCGTCTGCTCTCCTACTCCGCTGACCTGCATAAGCTCATTCGGATGAGCGGAAAATACTTTTTCAAGAGAACCGAAGCGGTTTATCAAATCATACGCAATGGGTTTTACATCTTTTCTGGGAATACTGATAGACAGAAGCAATTCAAGCACGTTATGGTCGGGCATATTGTCTATTCCGTTGGCGATATACTGGGCACGAATACGTTCCCTGTGGCCGTTATGGCTGATATTATTCATTCTTTTCATCGCCTTTCACTGCTGAATTTTTCGCTTGGGCAGCAATACCCGCCGCTATCGCTCCTATCCCGCCTGTACACAAAACACTGGCGGCGCACAAAAGCGCAATTGAAGAATTTGACAGTCCCGAACTGCTTTTCACAGCAGTATTATCGGAACTTTCAGTCACGGCAGTTGCAGACGTTGTTTCAATCACGCCTGACTGTGCGTTAAATTTTGTTTCCTCTTCTGCCTGTTTGTTTGCAGATTGGGTTGTATCAAGAACAGCCTTTCCTGTATACTTAGTTTCTTCTGTCTCTTCGTCTTCATCTTGCTCAGAAGTTTTTGACCTTTCATCAGCCTCAGCATTTTCGGATGAACTTTCATGATGAACAGTCTCAGTTTGGACCACAGTTTCCGTTTCATCAACATCAGCATCATATGTCATATCAAGCAAAACATCTTTAAAAATAGTTTTCGAAGAGTCGCCGCAGGTGTAATTCGCAGTAACGCTGATTGAAGTCCGTTCATTTTCTTTTTCAAAGTAAAACCCGGTATACAAATAACCGCTGATAACGTTCATACCCACGTTATCCATTTGAGTAAATTCAGCACTGCTTTTCGTTATTACATTATAAGAGGTTTCGTCTTCAGGCTGTTCGCCGTTGAAGAACTCAAAATGCTTTTTAGTAAACGCTGACGATTCAATATCAACTGTTATGCGCACGTCAGATTCATCGGCGCCTTGGGTCGCAGAGGGTTCATTAACAAAAAACGCAAAATAAAGACAGCCGTTTTCCTTATCAAGAAGGATTTTATAAGTTCCGGAAACGCCGGAATCTTCAAAGGTATTTGCAGGAACATAATTCCACGCGTACGGCTTCAGACAATTTACATAGTTAACATCAAGAAATCCAGAAGCATATACATTTGTAGCAGAAAACACCACCACCGCAAAAATCGCCATTAAAGCGTGTTTAAGGCATTTTGGCAACGCTTTCACTCCCCAAAAACATTTACGAATAACCTTTGTTATTTTACACAATTCGACATTAAATGTAAAGAACAACTTATTTTTTGTCACGAAAACCCTTGAAACTTATGAAAGTGTTCAAATCAACTGACAAATTAAGATATATTGAGATTGGATATTTACAAGATGGAAAGAATATATTAAGCCGTATTGAAACTGCGTTTAAAATTTGCTATACTGCAAACAGAGAAAAGCTGTTGGTTTATATAACATCATATTGAAAAATAAGGAGTAAACAACTATGCAAAACTCTATGTACAAAGCCTTTCGTAAAATCGCTTCAGTTTTGGGCAAAAGCGATTTGGCTCAGGAACAGGCAGGCAGAATAACAGGAGAAGCCGCAAATGAGAAAATGGCAAAAAGAGTGCGCCTCGCTGGTGCTGAAAGCTGCGTACTGCTAAAAAACGAAAAGAACGCGCTTCCCATTGACCCGAAAGAGGAAACTGCTGTATTCGGCCGCGTTCAGATAGATTATTTTTATGTCGGCAACGGAAGCGGCGGCGACGTCTGCACCCCTTACGCAATAAACCTTGCAACAGGGCTTGAAAACGCAGGAGTTAAATTAAACCAGGAATTATTAAACACATACAAAACATGGTGCGCTCAGCCAAAGAACGTGCCTGATCCCGGCTTTTGGGCGCATTGGCCGCGTTACCACGAGGAAATGCCCCTTGACAGCAAACTGGTAGAAAAAGTTGCGAAAACATCCTCAACTGCCGTTGTTGTCATAGGCCGTTCCGCAGGCGAGGATCGCGAAAACGTGTTAAAAAAAGGCAGTTTCTTTCTTACAACGAAAGAAAAGAATATGCTCGACACGGTTACCAAATATTTTGATAAGGTTGTGCTTCTACTTAATGTCGGCAGCCTTATGGATTTTTCAGAAATTGACGCTTACGGCAGCAAAATTTCTGCAATTATGCTTGTTTGGCAGCTTGGAATGGAAAGCGGAAACGCTGTTGCAGACGTGCTTATAGCCAAAGTAACGCCAAGCGGAAAACTGGCAGATACTATCGCCCTCAATTACAAAGACTATCCAAGTTCAAATAATTTCGGAAACAAAAAAGAAAACAAGTATGTTGAAGATATATATGTAGGATACCGTTATTTTGAAACGTTTGCTCCAAAGAAAGTGCTTTATCCTTTCGGATACGGTCTCTCCTACACCAACTTTGATATTTCCTTTGACGCTTTTTGTAATGACGGCAAACAGATTACAGCAGAGGTTACAGTAACAAACACAGGCAGTTACAGCGGCAAAGAGGTTGTTCAGCTTTACGCCGAATGTCCTTGCGGAAAACTCGGCAAACCGTCAAGAGTTCTTGTTTCTTTCAAAAAGACAAAACTCCTTGCACCGGGTGAAACACAGACGCTTAAACTCACCGCTGATTACCTCTCATTCGCGTCATATGACGACGGCGGAATAACAGGAAATAAAAGCGCCTGGGTTCTTGAAAAAGGCGTTTATACATTTTGGGCAGGCAACAGCGTTCGCAGCACTAAAAAGATTGACGCTTCCTCATTTGAAATTGAAAAAGACACTGTGCTTCAGCAGTGCGCAGAGGTTATGGCGGTTAAACCTGAAAACGCATTTAACCGTCTGACCGCAAAGCACAACGGACTGGCTTACACCGCTTTTTACGAGCCTGTTCCCACCGTTACAACAGATTTAAAACAGATAATTCTCAGCCGTCTGCCGAAGGGTGTTGAACAGACCGGCGACAAGGGATACAAACTTAAAGACGTTAAAGAAGGTAAAGTAAGCCTTGACGATTTCGTTGCCCAGCTGTCAAACGAAGAACTTGAACTTATCAGCCGCGGCGAAGGAATGATGGACAGTTCTCTCGGCGCAAAGGGCAACGCAGGCGCATTCGGCGGCATTTCCGAATCATTGCGTGCAAAAGGAATTCCGCCGATGATTACCACGGACGGTCCTTCAGGAATACGCCTTCTTGCCACCTGTTCCCTTCTTCCCAGCGGAACCGCATTGGCGTCGTCTTGGGACACCGAACTTGTTCAGGACCTGTATACCGAAATGGGCAAAGAAATGATGGACAAGGGCACAGATATTTTGCTGGCTCCCGGCATGAACATCCACCGCAATCCTCTTTGCGGACGAAACTTTGAGTACTTCTCTGAGGACCCGGTACTTACCGGTCTGATGGCGTCAGCAGTAGTTCTCGGCATTCAGTCAAGCCCCGTTTCTGCTTGTCCTAAGCATTTTGCCTGCAACAACCAGGAATTCAACAGAAACTATAACAACTCCATTGTTTCCGAACGCGCGCTTCGTGAAATTTATCTCAGGGGTTTTGAGATCTGCGTTAAGAAAGCTTCGCCGAAGAACATCATGACAAGTTACAACAAGATAAACGGCGTATGGAGTCACTACAATTATGAGCTTTGCACAACCGTTCTTCGTGACGAATGGGGCTACAAAGGCAACGTTATGACCGACTGGTGGATGCGCTACGCTCCGTCTCCCGAATTTCCCAAGGTTCAGAGCAACGCTTATCGCGTAAGAGCTCAGGTTGACGTGCTGATGCCCGGCGCAAAAACAGCAATGAGCACAACTGCGGAAAACGACGGAACTCTCCTTGAAACTCTCGGAACACCAGAGGGCATTACTCTCGGCGAGCTTCAGAGGACGGCGAAAAACGTGCTTTCATATATCATTGCTTCAGGCAAAAATTTCTAACGCAACACAAGGGAGGTAAAAAAAACAATGGAAATGACATTCAGCCAGCTGATGGACAACTACGAAAAAACAATCAATAAAAAGAATTCTCCGTCACCCTTTTATAACGGCATATTTACACGTTATGAAAATCCGGTGCTTACAGCCGAGCATATTCCACCTTTCTGGAAATATGACGCTGATCCAAAAACTAATCCTCATATGATGGAACGACTGGGAGTAAACGCCGTTTTCAACGCAGGATCGCTGAAACTTAACGGCAAATATTACCTTGTTGCCAGAGTTGAAGGAAACGACAGAAAATCATTCTTCGCAGTGGCAGAAAGCGACAGTCCTACAGAAGGTTTCAGATTTTGGGATTATCCCGTTGTCCTTCCGGACACTGAACCGAACGAAACAAACGTATATGATATGCGTCTGACCCAGCATGAGGACGGCTGGATCTACGGAGTTTTCTGTTCTGAAAGCCACGACGACAGTTCTTCAGATATGTCGGCGGCAACTGCGGCGGCAGGCATTGTAAGAACAAAAGATCTTAAGACATGGGAACGGCTTCCGAACCTTGTAACTAAGCGTTCTCCCCAGCAGAGAAACGTTTTGCTTCACCCCGAATTTGTAAACGGCAAATACGCATTTTACACTCGTCCCATGGATGATTTCATAGACACAGGCTCAGGCGGCGGAATAGGTTTCGGCCTTTGCGACGATATTACAAACGCTGTTATTGACGAAGAAAAAATAACGTCTTGCCGCCGTTACCACACTATCACGGAAGCAAAGAACGGAGCAGGAGCCGTGCCGATTAAGACGGACAAAGGATTTATCCACATTGCTCACGGTGTTCGCAACACTGCGGCAGGACTGCGCTATGTAATTTATGCTTTTGCAACAGACCTGAATGACCCGTCAAAAGTTATTGCTCAGCCCGGCGGATATCTTATCGCTCCAATGGGAATTGAGCGCGTCGGCGACGTTTCAAACGTTGTATTCACAAACGGAGCCATCGTTGACGATGATGGAAGCGTATACATATATTACGCTTCGTCAGACACAAGGATGCACGTTGCAAAAACTGATATTGAAAGGCTTTGCGACTATGTATTCAACACTCCGGAGGACGCACTTCGCTCCGCCGACTGCGTAAAACAGCGCTGCGAACTGATAAAAAGCAATCTTGAATTTATGAAAAAATAATCAAAAAAGGCAGGAGCCGGCTTTTCAAAATAAGCCGGCTCCTTTTTTATACATTCTACATCAATGGGCAAAAGCAAGACGTATTTATACGCCTTGCTTTTTTATAATTATGCCGCGTTTCTGCCGCCTCTGCAGGCTCCTGTGCCTGCGTATGCGCAGTTTGAATTTCCGTTTCCTTTACCGTTTGCGCCGTTTCCCTGACCGTCCTGGCCGCCTTTATAGCCTCTGCCGTCTCTCGCCGGCACACCGTCATTGGGGCAGGCAGGATTTGTGCAGTTGCCGTCAGCGTAATTCGGACAAGTGGTTTTCTGACTTACAGCAGAAGTCTGTACGCACGAAGTCAGAACTTTTTCTTCACTTTGTCCTCTTCTTGCGTTTGTGCCTGCGTATGCCGTAATTGAAAACGCCGCAACAAGCACCACTGACAAAATGATTGCGAATAATTTTTTCATAGTTATTACCTCCGTTTCGTAAGGATTTTTCATCCTTCTATACCCAATACGAATGAAAGAGGCAAATCCGTTCATTTTTTCAAAATTATTTTCAAAAAATTAAGCGGCCGAAGATTTCTTCAGCCGCTGTTCTTAATTATTTATCTTTTTTCTTAATTTTATTCAGCGCTGCATTCACCTCGAGAATTTGTTCTTTGGTGAATTTGCCGCCAAGCATCATAAACGCTCTCTTGATAGTAAATCCTTTTGCGATTTCCATCATAGACTTGTCAAACTTAAAGCCTGCCATGCTCATTCCGCCGGAGCCTGAGCCGCCCAGCGTCTTCTTTATCATCTTGAGCATCTTCAGCGCAAAAAGTTTACCCTTGAAAGTAGAGATAACATCGCCGATTGTATCGTTTACGGAATAATATCCCGGCGGAGTGCTGATTTCAAACCAGTTGATAACAGCGCCCTCTTCTTTCATTACATAATCCTGATTAAATTCATCTACCTTGCGAATAACGCTTTCGTCTGTGCAATCCCCTGCCTTGGCAACAAGCTTTGTTTCCCCTGAATTTTTAACCTCAAAATAGAAAAACGGATACTTCCCTTTTTCCTGAACTCCTACGCTTTCACCGTTTGCAAACAGTTCAACGGAAGGCTGATTAGTGTAAACGGTAACCTTTGTAACGTCTTCAACTCTGTCAACATAACGCTTTGAGCAAATATGGACAAACGGCTCTTCAGACAGCCAAGCCTTATACGCATAAAACGAATCTTTCTTATATTTTCTGTCAAAGGTAACAAGACCTTTGTGATTCATTCCGTTTTCTCCGCCTTCGCTTCGTGCGTCAGCAGCGAAATCAAACATATTCCACACATGGGTAGCCCAGATATACGGGCGGTCCATTATCTGTTTTATCAGTTCTTCATGATAATAAGCCTGGTATTCTTCAGTATAGTCACCCTGTTCGGGATTTGAGGTGTGCCAATTAAGCGCCTCGCATCCGTATTCGCTGAGACCTACACAGCGGTTCGGGAACTTTTTGTGGAAATCATCAAACCACGGACCGTTCATTGCGGTATTACCGCCGTACCAGCCGAAATAATGGTTATAAGAAAGAACATCGGGTATCTTTGTGTACTCCTCGTCCGGAGAGCACATTGAAAGCACGGCGATAGTTGTTTTTCTTGTTTTATCCAGCTGATGAACGAGGTCGTTCAGTTTGCGGTGATTTTCAAGCAGGCTTGCATCCGCAGCGCCGTTCATTGTTATCTCGTTTGACAGACCCCAGACAACAATACTGGGATGATTGTAGTTCTGACAGATAAGTTCCGTCATCTGAGAAACGGTATTGTCATAGCCGTTTGGCATGTGGCGTGAAATATACGGAATTTCTGCCCAGACAACCATTCCGCGGCTGTCGCAAAGATCGTAAAACTCCTGGGCGTGCTGATAATGGGCAAGACGGATGGTGTTTGCCCCCATTTCGCAGATAAGATCCATATCTTCCCTATGATGTTCGAGAGTAAGAGCGTTACCTATTTTAGGTCTGTCCTGGTGGCGGGAAACGCCTCTCAGCGGATACGGCTTTCCGTTAAGGAAAAATCCCTTATCGGGGTCAATGCTGAAACTGCGGCAGCCGAATGTTGAAGATATCTCGTCAACAGCCTTGCCGTCGGTGTAAAGCGTTGCCTTAATTTTATAGAGATACGGGTCTTTGATTCCGTTCCAGAGATGAACGTTTTCAATTTTCATCTGCGCCTTTGCATATTTAGAATCTGTTGCAGACTGAGCAATTATTTCGTCGTCAGCGGTGATAACAAACGTAATATCGCAGTTTGTATCTGCGGTGACGAAAGCCTGAACGTCAATATCAGCGTCAGCGCCTTTAACGGTAGGGGTAACCATGATACCCGGAGCACCGTAATAGTCCAGGTCAAAGTGGTTTTTCTCAACAGAAATAATATTTACATTGCGGTAAATTCCGCCGTAAAACGTAAAGTCGGCAACCTGGGGATATACTGTCTCGTTGGGACTGTTGTCCGCAGTAACAACAAGAAGATTTTCTTCCTTCACAGCGGGAAGTTTTACGCGGAAAGTGGAATAACCTCCGTTGTGCTCACAGAGTTTTTCACCGTTCCAAAATACTTCTGCCGTTGAATTTACACCGCAGAATTCAAGATAGTGAACTTCTCCTTCGCTGAAAAGCGATGAACTGAGCGATTTTGCGTAAAAGCACTTTCCTCTGTAATAGTCGTTGCCGCCGTCCTGGCCGTCCTCTCCGTTCCATGTATGGGGCAAATCTACATTCTGCCAGTCGCCGGGAAGGGATGACGGCAGGTGCTTAGCTTCCTTAGAAAAAAGCCAATTTTCATTGATATTCGTTATTTTTCTCAATTTGATTCCTCCTGAGGTTTATCTTCAAGCGTATACAGGAAGTGCATACTTACAAGGCAGATTATTGAGCCGATAAACGGAAGCAGTCCTGTTACAAAATATATCTTTTCAGGCACGCCGGCGGACTGGCTGAGAGCGTCAGCGTACTGATTATAACCTGTCATCTTAATTGCAAGAGATACCAGCGACGCACCTACTCCCTGAGCAATCTTGCGGAAAAGAGAATATGTTGCGTAAATCGAGCCTTCCTCTCGTCTGCCTGTCTGGCGTTCCTGGAAGTCGATACAATCTGCAACAAGCGCCCACATAAGAACCATGTAAAAGCTGGCGCCGAACATTGCAATAGAAATAAGCGCAATCCAAATATACGGATTTTCAAAGCGCACAAACGTTGCGATACCCGAAGCAACAGCGGAAATTGCAAATGGATATGTGCAAAGCTGTTTCTTTGAGAACTTTTTAGACGCCGGTTTAACAAGAACGATACCCAATACAACCGGAAGACCTGCAAGTATCGTTGCCAGTGAAATAAGCTTTGTGTTTTTGAAATAGCACATAAACACATACTGGAGCGAACTGGTAACGGTCATCATGAGAGCAAGGTAAGATACCGTTGAAATAGTTACACCCAGCATATGGCGGTTTTTGAAAAATGAAACAAGCGTTGAAATGTAATTGAACTTCTGTGAATTTCCCGCTGCAGGCTCAACGCGCTCAACAGTCAATTTGCGCACCAGTATAAAGGAAATAAATCCGATAACGCCCATTACAGCAACAAACAGAATGAAAAGTTCGCCTCTCGGGTTATCATTCTTATCGTAAACCAGCATGGGAAGAACGATCATAATAGGCATCTGGGCCAACAGAGCGCCGATACTTCTCCAAGTAGAAAGAGCCGCACGCTCCGACGGATTAGTTGTAATAACCGACTGCATTGAACCGTAAGGAACGTTAACACTGGTATAAGAAATACTCCAGATACAATAAAGGCCGAGACACATTGCAACCTTAACGCCGTAAGGAGCGTTGGGAGCATAAATAAACATCACGATGCTTGAAATAAGCAGGGGCAAACTAGCCCACTTTATCCACGGTTTGAACTTTCCGTCTTTACCGGGTTTTGTAGCGTCGCAGAGACCACCGATAATCGGGTCGTTTATAGCGTCAAAAATTTTTGCCAAGAGAATAATAATTGCAAAATGGCCGGCGTCTATCTTCATACAAGTTACATAGAACACCATAAGATAGCTGTTGATGAACGCAAAACTCATGTTGCACCCAAAGTCACCGAAAGCGTAACCTATCTTGTCACGCATTCCAAACGGGCGCACTGCTTTTGAATTGTCCAAAAGATCCCCTCCTGAATACAATTTGATTTTCGCAAATACAATATTATTATGTGAACTTATCAAACTTATACAACAATCAGGCGTCTGTTTTAACTGTCGAAAGCCGCGTCATCAAACAATATTATTTTCGCGCCGTATTTCATTAAGGACATTATACATTATACACAAACGTTTTGCAATTAAGCAGAATGTTTTTGTATCAATCTTTCAAAGAAGTTAGGTATTTGCAGGATATTTATTTATTTATTTATTTATGAACACTTGTCAATCAAAGAAAATATCAATACTCCAAATATATTTTTATTAAAAACAACTGCTTAATTAAATGAAAAAGAAAAAACTCTGAAACCAAACGATTTCAGAGTTTTTTGCATTTTCATAGGATTATTTCATTAATTTCTTAAATACGCCTTTGGGGTCTTTAATCAAAAGTATTATCAGCCACACCGTAAGGCCAAGGGCTACAACAGAAAGCCCCAGCATTGCCTCGTGGAGCAGTTCCTCACTGCTTTGAAGAAAAAACACTGCACCTTCTTCGGCATAACCGAAAACAGCGTCAACCAGCCACATCAGCGAAGCGCCCCAGAACATACAGCAAAGAACGCCTGTTTTATACGTTTCTCCCGAAGCGTGGGAATACCAAAACACTGTTGAAATTATTGCGGCAAACACCGTAATTAACAAGCACATATTATTAACCTCTGCTGTCTTTCACTGTTTCTGCGTTAATTCTGTTGAATTTCGCCTGGATAACGGAAACGATAACGCCCCATACAGCAGTTACAACTCCTGCCATCGCTACGCCCACCGTGGCCATTTCCCGAAGCATCGCCGACGTGTCCTCAGGACTGCTCATCGCGCTTAAAAACGGCGGCCATGGCACTATTTCGCCGTGCCAGAGATGCTCAAAAGCAAGAAGCAGAATACCGCCCCAAAGCAGATCTGCAAGCCAGAAGAGTTTGCGAGAAAGTTTCAGTTTCTTCTCCTCCGGAGCCTTGACCTCGCAGTCAATTTCAGTGCGGGGCATTTTTAATTCAGATTTTTCTTCGCGTTTTTTAATCGTATAAGCCGCGGCGGTTACGATTATCGCTTCTGCGGCGGGTACCAAAAAGCAAGCCATAAATATCCTCCCGAACATTTTAAATATTTTCTACATTCATTTTTATCACGCCTAAAAATCAAAAACAAGCCTCCCAGGGGGATGTTTTGCTTATGAAAAAACTTTTCTGATGTATGCAAAATAAGAATGCTCAAATTCACTTTATAATC
>ERZ1106983.816-NODE-816-length-34189-cov-27.068465_pt1 | contig 34189 bp, 30 predicted proteins | sample MGYA00403693_ERZ1106983 | MGnify/ENA primary metagenome ERZ1106983 (study PRJEB35170, sample SAMEA104062420) | human gut metagenome | biome: human gut; feature: human-associated habitat; material: faeces | place: Denmark | collected 2012-07-13 ...
CGGCGAAATGGCGGAAAAAGTCCGTGCAGATGGCAAACTCGCGCCGATTTATGCAAAAACTTTGCAAATAACGCTAAAACGTGATATAATCGTGGTACGAACATGCTGTGATTGGTACGACAACAGGAACTTGAGTTCTACACCCTTCCTTTTACGGGTTTCCGTGAGAGGAAGGGTGTTTTTGTTATGTGAGCTCCATCATAAACCAAGCGCCCCTTCCGATGTGGTCTGCCACAGGGAAGGGGCGCGTTTGAATGCGGGATATTTTATTTTTTGCTATTTCCTACCCGCATCTTGAAATCCTCATACCCGAACTTTACGAGCTCGCGGCAGGTGCCGGCGGCGTCCATCGTCCAGATGGGCGGAAGGGGCATGCCGTTGAAGGTATTGTTCTTGCAGGTGGTGTAGATGGCCATATCCCCGAAGAGGAGACGGTCGCCCTCGGTGAGGGGGGCGTCGAAGCTGTAGTCGCCGATGACATCCCCGGCCAGGCAGGTCGGTCCGCCGAGCCGGAAGGTAACGGCCTTTTCGCCGGGGTCGCCTGCGTTCAGCAGGGGCGGGCGGTAGGGCATCTCGATGACGTCCGGCGTGTGGCAGGCAGCGGACAGATCCAGGATGGCAAGGCTGGTATCGCCGTTGCGCAGGGTGTCCAGCACCGTGGTGACGAGATAGCCTGCGTTCAGCGCCCAGGCCTCGCCGGGCTCCAGATAGACCTGTACGCCGTACTTCGTCTGCGTCTCGGTGATGCAGCGCTCCAGCGTGGGCAGGTCGTAGCCGGGGCGGGTGATGTGGTGTCCGCCGCCAAAGTTCAGCCACTGCATCCGGGGCAGCAGGTCGCCGAAGCGGTCTTCCACGGCGGCCAGCGTCAGGGCCAGCGCGTCGGAATCCTGCTCGCACAGGGTGTGGAAGTGCAGGCCGTCCAGCAGGCCCGGAAGGGCCGGGTCTGCCTGCACAGCGGCGTCCCACTGGGCACGGGTGGTGCCCAGGCGGCTGCCGGGGGCGCAGGGGTCGTAGATCGCGTGGCCTTCCTGGGTCGAGCATTCCGGGTTGATGCGCAGCCCGACGCTCTTGCCCGCCGCTTTGGCTGCCGGGCCGAATTTGGCCAGCTGGCGGGGCGAGTTGAAAACGATGTGGTCGGCGTAGTGCAGCAGTTCGTCGAATGCGTCGGCTCGGTAGGCGGCGCAGAACACGTGGTTCTCCTTGTCGGGCAGCGTTTCCCGGCCGAGGCGGCTCTCATAGAGGCCGCTGGCCTCGGTGCCCGCCAGATAAGGCGCCAGCAGGGGATAGAGATCGAAGTTCGAGAACGCCTTCTGTGCCAGCAGGATCTTGCAGCCGGTGCGCTGCTGCACCCCCAGCAGAAGTTCGCCGTTGCGGCGCAGCTGGGCTTCGTCCAGCAGATAGCAGGGGGTGGGCAGGGCAGACAGGGCGGTCTCGGAGAGGTTCGCCAGCCCGGCAAAGGGCGGGCGCGTGTCCCGCAGCCGCATCAGTCCACCAGAGCCGGGGCGTGGCTCTCAGAACGGGGCAGGCCGTACTTGTCCAGAGCGTCCAAATACGGGTCCGGATCGAACTCTTCCACCGTGTGGACGCCCTTGGTGGTCCACTTGCCGGTCAGCAGCATGAGGGCACCGCACATGGCGGGCACACCGGTGGTGTAGCTGATGGCCTGCGAGCCGACCTCGCGGTAGCACTCCTGATGGTCGCAGACATTGTAGATATAGTAGGTCTTTTCCTTGCCGTCCTTCTTGCCGGTGAAGATGCAGCCGATGTTGGTCTTGCCCTTGGTGCGGGGGCCGAGGCTGGCGGGGTCGGGCAGGAGGGCCTTGAGGAACTGGATGGGCACGATCTCCTGGCCGTTGAACTCGATGGGCGTGGTGGACAGCATCCCCACGTCCTCCAGGCAGCGCATGTGGTCGAGGTAGCTCTGGCCGAAGGTCATGAAGAAGCGGATGCGCTTGGCCTCCGGGATGTTCTTGGCCAGAGACTCGATCTCCTCGTGATGGAGCAGGTACATGTCCTTTTCGCCAACCTGATCGAAGTTGTACTCCCGCTTGATGCTCATGGCCGGAATCTCGACCCAGTGGCCGTTCTCCCAGTAGCTGCCGGGGGCCGAGACCTCGCGCAGGTTGATCTCCGGGTTGAAGTTGGTGGCGAAGGCGTAGCCGTGGTCGCCGCCGTTGCAGTCGAGGATGTCGATGGTGTCGATGGTGTCAAACTCGTGCTTCTTGGCATAGGCGCAGTAAGCCTGGGTCACACCCGGATCGAAGCCGCTGCCCAGCAGCGCGGTCAGGCCGGCTTCCTCAAACTTTTTGGCATAGGCCCACTGCCAGCTGTAATCAAAGTAGGCAGAGAAACCGGCCTCCTTGCAGCGCTTCTCGTAAATGGCGCGCCACTCCGGGTCGTCCGTGTTCTCCGGCTCGTAGTTGGCGGTGTCCATGTAGTTGACGCCGCAGGCCAGGCAGGCGTCCATGATGGTCAGATCCTGATAGGGCAGGGCGATGTTCATCACGAGGTCGGGCTGGTAGCTCTTGATGAGGGCAATCACTTCGTCCACCTTGTCGGCGTCCACCTGGGCGGTGGTGATCTGGGTGGCAGTCTTGGGGGCCAGTTCAGCCGCGAGCTTGTCGCACTTGGACTTGGTACGGCTGGCGATGCAGATCTCGGTGAACACTTCGGGGACCTGGCAGCACTTGTGGATGGCGACGGAAGCCACGCCGCCGCAGCCGATGATCAGAACTTTGCTCATGGTAGGTTTCTCCTTTGTTATCATATATCGCAGCGCAGAGCGAACGCCTGCGCGTGGTTTCATCAGACCTGGAAGCCGGGCCAGCCCTTGTCGAGCGCGATCAGCAGCTCCCGCAGGACTTTGCAGGCCGTGGCCGTGGAAACACCGGTGGTGTCCAGCGTGGGGGCCAGCTCATTGAGGTCGGCACCGACGATGTTCGCGCTGGTCACGGTGCGGATGGCGTCCAGCAGCTGCAAAAAGCTCACGCCGCCCGCTTCGGGGGTGCCGGTGCCGGGGAAGCAGGAGGGGTCCAGACAGTCGAGGTCGATGGTCAGGTAGACCGGGGCCTTGCTGGCACAGAGCTGCTCGGTCAATTCGGCAAGGCCGGTGAAGTCGAACTTGTGCATCTCGGTGTGCTGGGCTGCAAACTCGAACTCGGCGCGGTCGCCGCTGCGGATGCAGAACTGGTGGATGTGCCCATCGCCGACCAGCTCGTGGCAGCGGCGGAGGACACAGGCATGGCTGAGCCGGGCACCGAGGTAGTCGTCCCGCAGGTCGGCGTGTGCGTCGAAGTGGACGATGTGCAGGTCCGGGTACTTCTTCACGGCGGCCCGCACGGCCCCCAGCGTGACCAGATGTTCGCCGCCCAGCAGGAGCGGGAACTTGCCGTCCTTCAGGACCTCTTCGGCGCGGGCTTCGATGTCGGCCAGCGCCGATTCGCTGGAGCCGAAGCAAAGCTCCAGGTCGCCGCTGTCGAAGACGTCGAAGTCGGTCAGGTCGGCGTTCTGATAGGGGCTGTAAGTCTCCAGACCATAGCTCTCGTGCCGGATGGCGGCCGGGCCGAACCGGGCACCGGGGCGGTAGCTGGTGGTGGAATCATAAGGCGCACCGTACAGCACGATGCTGGCGGCGCGGTAGCTGCTGTCGCAGCCGATAAAGGTCTCAACGTTGGGTTGCATCAGTGTTCCTCCACTTCCCGCAGCATCTCTTCGAGGAAGGCGGGCAGATAAAATGCGCCGACATGGAGCCGGGCAGTGTAATAGCGGGTGCGCATGTTCAGCGCCTTCCAGGCGTCGGCATCGAGGTCGTCGATGGGGTGATATTTCTTGCTGGCAAAGCCGAACAGCCAGTATCCGGCGGCAAAGGTGGGGATGTGTGCCTGATACACCCGGCTGATGGGGAAGGTGGACGCAATGCGCTTGTGGCTGCGCTGCATGGCGCTGGCGTCCTCGGCGTAGAAGGGGCTGCCCTGCTGGTTGACCATGATGCCGTCGGCCCGCAGTGCATTGAAGCAGCTGCCGTAGAACTCGCGGGTGAACAGGCCCTCGGACGGGCCAAACGGGTCGGAGGAGTCCACGATGATGAGGTCGTATTCCTCTTCGCACCGGCGGATGAACTTGAGCGCGTTCTCAAAGTAGATGTGCACCCGGCGGTCGTCCATCCGGCAGGCGTTGCCGGGCAGATAGGCGCGGCAGGCCTCCACGACCTGCGGGTCCATCTCCACCAGGTCGATCCGCTCCACCCGGTCGTAGCGGGTCAGCTCCCGCACCACGCCGCCGTCACCTGCGCCGATGACGAGGATGTCCCTGGCCTCCTTGTGCACGGCCATGGGCACATGGACGATCATCTCATCGTAGATGAACTCGTCCCGCTCGGTCAGCATGACGTTGCCGTCCAGCGTAAGCACCCTGCCGAACTCCGGGGTCTCGAAGATGTCGATGCGCTGATAGTCGCTCTGCTTGGAGTAGAGCTGCTTATTCACCCGGATGCTGTGTTTCACATCCGGGGTGTGAAATTCCGAAAACCAAAATTCCATGTTTTCCTCCTCAGGCCAGAACGTTCAGGTGTAAAATGTCGGGGTCTTCCGGGCCGGTCATACTGCAGCCCTTGGCCTTGGCGTACTCGATGTAGTTCAGGATCTCCTTCGTGATGCGCTCGCCGGGGGCCAGAATGGGGATGCCCGGCGGGTAGCACATGACGAACTCGCTGCAGACCATGCCCACGGTCTCGCGCAGAGGCAGGCTCTTTTTGGGTGCATAGAAAGCCTCCTGCGGGCTGGTGGCCACCACGGGGTCGATGTATTCCTGGCTGAGCAGGCCGGTGCCGTCGGTGCGGTAGCGGCGCTTGATCTCGGCCAGTGCGCTGACCAGCCGCTCCACTTCCTGCGGGCGGTCGCCGATGGAGAGGTAGGCCAGAATGTTGCCGATGTCGCCGAACTCGATCTGGATGTCGTACTCATCGCGGAGGATGTCATAGACCTCGATGCCCGCCAGGCCGATGTCCAGCGTGTGGACGCTGAGCTTGGTGGTGTCGAAGTCGAAGACCGAGTTGCCGTTGCACAGCTCCTTGCCGAAGGCGTAGTAGCCGCCCACCGCGTTGATCTCCTCGCGGGCATACTCGGCGATGTCGGCCACCTGGTGGAAGACCTGACGCCCCCGCTGGGCCAGATTGCGGCGGGAGATGTCCAGGCTGGACATCAGCAGATAGCTGCCGGAGGTGGTCTGGGTCAGGTTGATGATCTGCCGCACATAGCCGGGGTGGACGTTCGGCCCGATGAGCAGCAGGCTCGACTGGGTCAGGCTGCCGCCGCTTTTGTGCATCGAAACGGAGGCCATGTCGGCCCCTGCGGCCATGGCCGAGACCGGCAGCCCGCCGCCAAAGTAGAAGTGGGTGCCGTGGGCTTCGTCCGCCAGGCAGAGCATCCCGGCGTCATGGGCCATCTTGACGATGGCGCGCAGGTCGCTGCAGATGCCGTAGTAGGTGGGGTTGTTCACCAGAACGGCCACGGCGTTGGGGTGCTCCCGGATGGCCTTTTCCACCTGCTCCCGCTTCATGCCCAGCGAGATGCCCAGGCGCTTGTCCACCTCCGGGTTCACGTAAACGGGCACAGCGCCGCAGAGCACCAGCGCGTTCAGCACACTGCGGTGCACGTTGCGGGGCAGGATGATCTCATCGCCCCGCTTGCAGGCGGTCAGCACCATGCTCTGCACCGAGCTGGTGGTGCCGCCCACCATCAAAAAGGCGTGGGCCGCGCCAAAGGCGTCGGCGGCCAGTTCTTCGGCCTCCCGGATGACCGATACCGGGTGGCAGAGGTTGTCCAGCGGTTTCATGCTGTTCACATCCACTCCCACGCACTGCTGGCCCAGAAAGGCGGTCAGCTCCGGGTTGCCCCGGCCGCGCTTGTGGCCCGGCACGTCAAAGGGCACCACCCGCATCTGCCGGAACTGTTCCAGCGCTTCGTAGATGGGTGCCCGGCGCTGGTCCAGCCGGAACCGTGTACGGTTCTCACTCATGTTTTTTCTCCTCCGTCCCTGATCCCCTGACAAACAAAAAAGCGCAGGACCAACACCCAAAGGTGCAGACCTGCGCTTTGCAAAAAGCGTTTGAATGTGCGCACAAAGCCCCCGGCGGCGAGCCGGAGCCGGACGGTGTGCAGGATCCAAAAGACGGGATGAGGAGAGTCTATATAGCAATTACACTTTTACTACTCTTATTGACCGTTTCACAAGTCTGCGCAGCGGGTGCGCAATTTCATGGCTGTAAAGGAACCAACTTATAAAATTCGAGCTCTTAACTCGATCAATAATGGCGGCGATGCCGCCGGTCGGCAGTGGACCCGGCTGTCCGTATGGCCTTAGCCCCGATGGGCGGTCCCAGGTAAATTGCTTTGAAAAGACTCCGACATGCTTTGTCTCTCAAAATCGAATGTTATCTTATCATGCCGGTTTCGCGCTGTCAATCCTTTTTTGAAAAAATGTGAAAAAAGGAACAAAAAAATACAGATTATGGAGAAGGCGGCGGGAACCGGGCAGACCGGACGGATTCGGTGCTTTTCGACACGCTTTGGCGGTGCAGATGGGGCAATTCTGCGTGAAAGGGGGTGTTTCGCGCGTGAAAGGCAGGTGCAGGGGGCGGAAAAATGTGGTACAATCAAGTTGCAAGGGGGGGAGCGTAGCGATGGAGCTGCGGATCGCGATCGTTGAAGACCAGAAGTTTGAAGCCCAGCAGCTGGAGCGGCTGCTGCGGCAGGCGTGGGGAGATCCTGTCGTATGCGACCTGTACGAGAGCGGCGACGCATTTTTGCACAGAGCTGCCGCCGGGCCGTATGCCGTGGTGTTCCTGGATATCTGCATGGAGGGCACGAACGGCATTGCGACGGCCCGGCTGCTGCGGGAAAAGGACCCGCATCTCCTCATCGTCTTTGTGACCTCGTCGCCGGAATACGTGTGGGAAGCCTTTCCGGTGCATCCGTTCGATTATCTGCTCAAGCCGTATAAAGAGGAAAAGATCCGGCAGCTGACCGCCGAACTGCGGCGGGTGCTCTGCCGCCAGGAGCCGGAGCTGGAGGTGCGTATCGCCCGCCAGACCGTGCAGCTGCCGCTGAATAAGATCCTGTATGCGGAATCCCAGAACCACTTCGTCCGGATCGTGACCGACGACGGCGAGTGCCGGGCCACTGCCACCTTTGCGCAGGTGGAGCAGCAGCTGAAGACGCAGGAGAACTTTCTTGTCTGCAACCGGGGCCTGCTGCTGAACATGGATAAGGTGCTGCGGTTCGAGGGCGACTGCATCGAGATGCTGGACGGTGCCCGGCTGCCCGTCCGCCTGAAGGATAAAAACAGCCTGTTTGCGCAATTCACACAATATCAATTCCGCCACATGCAGCGGGAGTTCTGAGAGGAGAAAAACGCCGTGGATGCTGTGTTGTTCGGACGCTACTTTCTCGAATTTGCATTGTTGTATCCGGGGGCCTATCTCTGTCTGGCCCCGCTGCGGGACCACCTGAAGGCCCCCAAAACGACCTGCTGGATCGCGGGCGGTGCCCTCACGGCGCTATGCCTTGGGTGTGCAGCGCTGTGCACGATCTTTGAACTGCCCAGCAACGTTTTCCTGCTCCCCATCCTCATCGTCTCGTTCCGGCTGCTGCGATGGCGGACGGAGGGAGTGACCGTCGGCCAGACGGCCTTCCTGTTCTCGATCTCCGCTGTCATGATGGCGGTCTGTTCGCTGATGGCCGTGGTGTTGAACGCCCGCGCCGAGACCGGCAACCAGCAGGAGGCCAATCTGGTCTCTACGGCGCTGCTGGCGCTGGGGCTCTCGGCGGTGCTGAGCGTCCTCTTCCATTTCACAGCCGTCCGGTGGAGCGCATGGCTCTTGCAGGAATATCACGGCGAAGCATTCTGGCAGTCGGCGTGGCCGCTGCCGGCCATCTATGCGGCCTTCCTCATCTTCTGCATCCCGCTGGACCCGTCGGTCGTCCTGCTCAACCGGATCATGATCATTGCGGTGCTGGCGGTGTCCATCTCACTGCTGGGCATCTTCCTGCTGCTGTACGAGATGTACCGGGTGGCGCAGGAGTACACCCGGAACACCCAGCTGGACCGGGAAAACCAGCTGCTGGGCGTGGAATCCCGCCGTTATATGGAGCTGCGGGAATACATGGAGCAGACCCGCCGCCTGCGGCATGATTTCCGCCAGCACCTGCACGTCATCTCCGGCCTGACCGAGGCCGGGCAGCTGGACGAGCTGAAACACTACCTCAGCCAGTACGAGAGCGAGCTCAGCGAGGCCCGCCCCACCCTGTGCGCCAACCCCGCAGTGGATGCGCTGGCGGGCCACTACGACCACGAGGCCCGGCAGAAGGGGGTGCCCATCGAATGGAAGCTGGAGCTGCCCGTTCTGCTGCCCATGCCGGAAGCCGACCTGTGCATGATCCTGGGCAACCTGCTGGAAAATGCGCTCGATGCCAGCCGGAAGCTGACGCCGGACCAGCGGCAGATCCGGGTGATGGTCCGGATGCTCAGCCCGGCCATGCTGGGCATCGTGGTGGAGAACCGCTACGACGGTGTGCTGAAAAAGCAGAGCGGCATCCTGCACTCCACCAAGCACGAGGGGATCGGCATCGGGCTGGTCTCCATCGAGACCGCCGTCCGCAAGTACAACGGCGATTTGACCGTAGAAACGAAGAACAACGTCTTCCGAGCCAATGTGCTCCTGAATTTATAACGAATCGACAACGCATCAATGGAAAATTGGAGGATCAACACGATGAAAATGACACGACGCAACTTTCTCAGCGCATCTGCATTCACCCTGCTGGCCTGCGGCCTTGCACCTGCCGCCCATGCGGAGGAGACCAACAGCCTGTTGACCGGACTGCTGGGCAGCAAGGCGGAGACCGCCCTTCCGCCCAAGCCTCTGACCGCCAAGGTCGTGGATGCCAACCCCTTTATGGGCTTCAGCGAGTCCAACATCCACCACGACTGCTACAACACCGACTCCACAGATGCCGTTCTGCCCATCGGCATCTGCCCGGAAGTCAATGTGGCGATGGAAAAGGTCAACCCCAATGCCTCTCCGGCCATCTTCTTTGACAATTTCGACAACCCCATCAGCCCGTTCCTGGGCGGTCTCGCCATCCGGGACCTGGATGCGGAAGAGGTGACCACGCGGGGCTTCTTCTCGCCCACCAAGCACGACGGCGGCGGGTATGTCATCCAAAGCTCCTATTCGTTCGTGGACGGGCGGAACCTCATCGTCTGCCCCACCAGCCACAACCACGTCCTGATGCTCCGCGCCGCCGACGAGAACGGCACCCCGCTGCCGGTGTTCGAAAAGGTGCTGGACATCGACATCAAGGCCGCAGCTGAAAAGGTGCTGGGCAGAACGCTGGACCAGAAGCTCCTTTCCGTCGTCTTTGACTACGAGGGCAACCTCTGGTTCGTGACGGGCGGCTTCCGCATCTACCCCAGCCGGGGCCAGCAGGGCGCGATGGGCTATGTCTCCCATGCCGCCATCGAGGCCATCCTGGCGGGAGGCACGGCCGACCTCGACCACGAAGTCCACGTCTATGCGCCCATCGCCGGGGAAGGTGCCGAAAACGGCATCGCCGCCTGCAAGGAAGGCGCGGTCATCCTGACGAACCTGGCCTGCTACCTGCTGCGGGCCAACAATGGTGTGGAGGTCGTCTGGCACACCGGCTACAACAGCGTGGGTGCCAAGGACAGCCATGAGGGCGACGCCACCACCGGCGGCGGTCTGGCCTGGGGCAGCGGCTGCTCGCCCTCCCTCAGCCGGGATCTGGTCTTCTTCACCGACAATCTGGACACCGTGAGCCTGCTGGCGCTGGATATCCACACCGGTGCCATCGTGGCCAGCCTGCCCGTCATCGACGAGCTGCCCGCCAATATGCCGGTCTCGGTGGAAAACTCCGCCATCGTCTACGACCACGGCACCGGCACCATCAGCACCATCGTCTGCAACTGGTTCGGCGCCGGCAGCCCGAACCTCGCCAAACCCGACAACGATTCCTCCATCCAGAGCTACGAGAACATCTACGATCGCAACTGGCTGATGAAGGGCAACAGCATGATCATGCCCGGCATCGAGCGGGTGGATACCATCCGGACCGACGACGGCTGGACCATGAAGAGCGTCTGGTGCCGCGACGACCTCAGCGACACCTCCATGATGAAGCTCTCCACGGCCACCGGTTATATTTACGGCTTCGTGCAGGATGTGGACAGCGGCATGTGGCAGTACATCGTGCTGGATTTTGAGACGGGCAGGACCGCGCTCACCGTGGACGTCGCGTCGCTGTACGGCTACAACAACATGGCCATCGGCATGTATGCCGGGCGGGACGGCAACAAGCTGTACTGCCCCACCGGCTACAAGGAGCTGCTCCGTCTGCAGGACCGCTTCGTCTACCTGCCGGAGATGCCCTACCGCAAGGTGGACCTGGATAAGACCCGCCGCACCGTCGTTTCGGCGGCAGAATTTGCCGCAGCAGGCGGGCAGGGCACCCCGGCGACCTGGCTGCACACCGTCACCTTTGATAACCTCCACCCCCAGACCATTGCCGCCATCCGGGTCAACGGCCTGACCGGCAAGGCTTCCGACTACAAGCTCTACGCCAAGGGCACCGACGGGCAGTATCACGCCTTTACGGGCAGCTGGTCGCTGGAAAATGCCTCCGGCCGTCTCCGCGCGCAGAAGGTGTACGAGATCCGCTTCGCCCTGCAGGACGGCGGCGACTTTGACCTGAGCACGGACGCAAAAGAAGTGACCGCAGCCATCCTGCTGGCCCGCTGACCCCCTGAAAAACAGTCCTTCCCTCTTCTCGTTTGAAACCCGCCGTCTGCTTTTGGATTCGTTTGGGCAGACGGCGGTTCTTTTTGGTTGCACTTTGGCGGCAGAGACTTTGAACGCTGCGTCCGGGAACCCTCGCGGACCGGCCCAAAACGAAAATCAAACAGAAATTTCACGATTTAGGGGTTGTGTTCCGGGGTGCAAAATGGTATGCTTGAGACACTTTGCAGCTTCCTGCGGGAAATTTCAGGGGAAGGGAGCGTCTGATAGAAGATGCAGAAACACACAAAACAGTTGATCGCAGCCGTTGCGCTGCTTCTTATTGCAGCGGTGCCGCTCGCACTGCACATCGCAAACGCAGACTCCACCGACGAGACTGTGGCCAGCGCTGCGGCCAGCAGTTCGGAAGCGCAGGCAGAAGCGCCGGTGTCCTCCAGTGCGGCCAGTGCCGCAGCCTCCACCAGTGAGCCGGAGCCGCAGCCGGAAGAGGAGCCGGACGCCTCCTCGGAGGAAGCGGACAGCAGCGCAGAGAGCGGGGACGCAAGTGCGTCCTCGTCCGAAGCAGCCGCTTCCTCGGCAGCTTCGAACCACGTCGCTTCTTCGAGCCACGCCACACATTCGGCGGCGTCGTCCCACGCGGCATCGTCCTCGCATTCGGCCGCTTCGTCTCATGCGTCGTCCTCGCATGCGGCGTCGTCTTCGACATCGGCCTCGTCTGGCAGCTCACATACAACGGAGACCACGGATGCAAAGATCAATGCGTATGTGCGGCGGCTCCGGAACCTGCAAAAACGCAGCAGCAAAAAACTGTATCAGACCGCAAGCAGTGCGTACAGTGAATATATGGAGCACCCCGTAGAAGAACGGAATCTGGCGTTGAAGGTCTCCATCGTGCTGGGGAAGACGATGGAATTGACCAAGCTGCAGAGCGAATGCGACAAGGAGTTCAAGGAGATCGTCACGGAGCTGCGCCAATACCTGCGGGAAAATGGTTACGACCAGAGCATTGCAGATGCTGCGGAAAAAGAGTACAAAGAAGAAAAAGATGCGATGATCAAGGAACTGACGAACGTGACCTACAGCCAGGTGACCGGCAAGGGCGAAGGCGGCAAGTGGCTTCAGGAACACGCGGACATGGGCCAGTAAGACCGAACATCAAACAAACGCGCAGAGCGTGCTTTCCGAAGCGGGGAAAGCGGCTCTGCGCGTTTTTCTGTACCTGGCACTCACAGCAGCTCCGGCAGCTGCCGGAGCACGAAGTGGTTCTTGCGGAAGGTGAGCAGCCCTTCGTCCCGCATCCGGCACAGCTCCTTGGAGAGGGCGCTGCGGTCAAGGTTGAGGTAGTCGGCCAGCTGCTGGCGGTTGAAGGGGAGGTCGAACTCCATGCCGCCCGCCTGAACGGCCTGACCGGACAGGTAGGTCAGCAGCCGCCCCCGCACGGTCTTGGGGGCGGTGCAGAGGATGCGGCGGGAGAGGGCAAGGTTCTTTTTCATGGAGACACGGAGCAGATTCCGCAGCAGGCGGTCCTGCCAGCTGTGCTCGGCGTGGGGGCGGGAAAGGGCAGCCGTGTCCAGAAACAGCACCTCGCAGTCTGCCGCCGCGAGGACATCCACCATCAGCGGCTCCCCGCAGAACGCATAGGTTTCGGCAAAAGCCTGCCCCTCGCCCACCTCGCTGAGGATGCTTTTGCTGCCCCAAAGGTCGATGCTCTCGATGTGGACGGCACCCTGCAGCACGATGCCGATCTCATGCACGGTGTCGCCGGTGCAGAAGATGGTCTGGCGGCGGGCAAAGGTTTTCCGCCGCAGGCAGCGGCTGCGTTCCATCTGGTCGATGTCGGCCTCGGTCAGGCCCTGGAACAGAAAAATCGAGCGATAATCCATAAAAATCCCTCTTTGTGGTTATAACAACCGAATCTTTGCTGTCATTATAGTATACTGTGCACAGAAAAAGCAAGGAGGATTCTCTTATGATTCGGAAAATCATTCACATAGACGAGGAAAAGTGCAATGGCTGCGGTGCGTGTGTCACGGCTTGCCACGAAGGGGCCATCGGCCTGGTCAACGGCAAGGCCAAACTCATGCGGGACGATTACTGCGACGGCTTTGGCGATTGCCTGCCCGGCTGCCCCACCGGTGCCATCACCTTTGAAGAGCGCGAGGCTGCGGCGTATGACGAGCAGGCCGTGCTGGAGAACAAGCAGAAAAAGGCCGCTGCCGCTGCTGCCCCGGCACACTCCGGCTGCCCCGGCCACCAGATGCACCAGTTCGACCGCAAACCGGCCCCGGCCCCTGCTGCAGGCACCGCGATGCCCTCCCAGCTGGGCCAGTGGCCCTGCCAGATCAAGCTCGTGCCCGTGAACGCGCCCTACTTCAACGGGGCAAAGCTGCTCATCGCGGCAGACTGCACGGCCTACGCCTATGCAAACATCCATCAGGAGTTCATGCAGGGCAGGATCACCCTCATCGGATGCCCCAAGCTGGACGCCGTGGAGTACAGCGAGAAGCTGACAGCCATCCTCTCCCAGAACGAGATCCGGAGCGTGACGGTGCTGCGCATGGAGGTGCCCTGCTGCGGCGGCCTCGAACACGCTGCCGTGACGGCCCTGAAGAACAGCGGCAAGTTCATTCCCTGGCAGGTGGTGACCTTCTCCATCGACGGCCGCATCCTGGACCGATAAAAAGAGAAAACAAGAGCTGCTGCACGGCGGGTGCAGCAGCTCTTGCTGTTTAAGAGGCGGCTTTCTGAAGCACTTCTGCAAATTTCTCCAGTGCCTGACGGAGCTGGACGAAGTTGTCCACATCGGCGTCGCTCATCCGGGAGGTGGGGGCCACCACGGCAGTCTCAGCGGCGGTGACGGTGCCGCTGAGCGAGATGCGCACTTCGTGTTCTGGGATGGTCAGCAGGATGTGGAGCGGCGTCGTGCCGGAGAACAATTCCTTCAGCGGCAGGCCGACGATGCAGGTGAGGTCGGTCTCCCCGGCGGGCAGCTGGTAGTAGGTGTAGCCATCCAGCGCCCCGGCGGGTGTGACTTTTTGCAGGGCTCCAAGCCCCAGTGTCAGGTTCGTCATGTCCTGCATCTCCACGGCGGAAAGCTCCACGCCCAGCAGGGAAGCCAGCTGGGTCTGGGAGATGTAGCTGCCCATGGACCAGTTGGGCAGCACCAGCCCGGCCAGCGGGGCCGCAGCCACGATCTCCCCGCGCAGGTAGGTGTAGAGCTGCCCGGCGTCGTACAGCGTCTCGTTCGCGTCGATGTACACCCGCGTGAAGGCGGAACTGTTCTTCTGGGAGGTCAGCGTGAACTGAAATCTGCCGGGCGCATACTGGCCGGAGACAGTGCCCTGCGTAGCCCCGACCTGTTCCAGCACCCCGTACAGCGCAGGCGTCCGGGAGGCCGTGGAGGTAACGGTGTAGCGGAAATCAAAGTCCGCTCCGGCCTGGATGGCCTTGACCTTGCGGGACAGCAGACCGTACACCGTGCCGCCTGCCGCCAGGCAGAGCGCCAGCAGGCAGAGAACCACCACGAGGGCGGCACGGCCCCGCTTGTTGTTTTTGGGAGCAGTCATGGAAAAACCTCCTTTATTTCGAGCAGGCGTTCACGAACGCATCGAACAGGCCCTGCATGGCGGGGTCTGCATCGCTGAGCCACTCCGGGTGCCACTGGACGCCGAGGCAGAACCTTGCGTCCGGCTTTTCGATGGCTTCCACGATGCCGTCCTCGCTCAGCGCGGCGAGGGTGAAGCCGGGGGCGACCCGGTCCACGGCCTGATGGTGCTGGCTGTTGACGAGCACGGTGTCCTGCCCCAAAATGCGGGAAAGCAGGGTGCCCCGGCGGACGGTGACGGTGTGGACTTTGGCCCAGTGGTCGTTGTGCGGCAGATGTTCGAAGGGCTTGATGTCCTGATACAGGTCGCCGCCCAGCACGGCATTCATGACCTGGATGCCCCGGCAGATGCCCAGCACTGGTTTGTCTGCGGCCAGAAAGGCGCGCAGCAGCAGCGGCTCGGCTGCATCGCGGAGAAGATTCGGCTCGCCGCAGGCGGGAATGCGCGCCTGCCCGTAGAACTTCGGGTCCATGTCGCCGCCGCCGGGCAGCAGCAGGCCGTCGCAGGTCAGGGCGTCCTGCACTGCCTGTTCGGGGTCATTCAGCTCGACCCAGCGCATCCCGGCTCCGGCGCGGGCCAGACTTTCAATGTATTTGGATTGTGCCACGGTCGGTTCCGGGTCGGTGCTCATCCGCGGCATGGCGATCACAATACGCATATTCAACTGCCTCATCTTTTTTTGTTAAAACAAAAACCCGGAACCATCGGTTCCGGGCATTTTGGCGGAAAGATGGGGATTCGAACCCCAGAACGCTTTTGACACGTTACACGATTTCCAGTCGTGCGCCTTAGACCAACTCAGCCATCTTTCCACATCTTCGGTTTTCAGCGTTTCGGGCCGTGGCCCTCAGCGCTCCACTATAATACCTGAAAGAAGCACTTTTGTCAAGGATTTTTTTGAAAAAATTTCAGAAAATCAAAAAATGACACAGGCTCGAAGAAGAAATTCTGAAGGAAATGCCGCTGCCCGATAAATCCTCTTGACGCAAGCCCCAAACGGGACTATGATGAGGGCAGAGAGTGCGCGGAATGGGAAATTCCGCAGGGATTGGAATGTAAATAGGAGGACGATCACAATGAATTATTCAGACGTTTTGAGCAATGCTCGGCAGAACATCGGAAAGTATTGCAAGGCCTGCCCGGTGTGCAACGGCGTGGCCTGCAAAAACCAGATCCCCGGCCCCGGTGCCAAGGGCGTGGGTGACACGGCCATCCGCAATTATAATAAGTGGGCCGACATCCGGGTCAACATGGACACCCTGTGCGAGAACGGCACCCCCGACACCCATGTGGAGCTGTTCGGCAAGAGCTTCCGCCTGCCCTTCTTCGCAGGCCCGGTTGGCGCGGTGAACCTCCACTACTCGGACGCCTACACCGACATGACCTATAACGATGTGCTGGTCCGCGCCTGCGCGGAGAACGGCATCGCTGCCTTTACCGGCGACGGCACCAACCCCGACGTCATGACCATGGCCACCCAGGCCATCGGCGCGGCAGGCGGCTGCGGTGTGCCCACCATCAAGCCCTGGAACATCGACACGGTCAAGGCCAAGATGGACCAGGCCAAGGCCAGCGGCTGCTTTGCCGTTGCCATGGATGTGGATGCTGCCGGTCTGCCCTTCCTGAAGAACATGACCCCTCCGGCGGGCAGCAAGAGCGTGGCCGAGCTGAAGGAAATCGTTGCACTGGCGGGCCGTCCCTTCATCGTCAAGGGCGTCATGACCGTCAAGGGTGCGCTCAAGGCGAAGGAAGCCGGAGCGGCCGCCATCGTCGTTTCCAACCACGGCGGCCGTGTGCTGGATCAGTGCCCGGCGACGGCAGAAGTCTTGCCGGAGATCGCAGATGCCCTCAAGGGCAGCGGCGTGAAAGTTCTGGTCGATGGCGGCATCCGCTCCGGTGTGGACGTCTTCAAGGCACTGGCTCTGGGCGCGGACGGTGTGCTCATCTGCCGTCCCTTCGTCACGGCGGTCTACGGCGGAGGCGAAGAGGGCGTCAAGTGCTACATCGACAAGATCGCCGGGGAACTGGCTGATACCATGCAGATGTGCGGGGCACACTCCATCAGCGAGATCACCCGCGAGATGGTGCGCATCTAAAGGGAGAACTGTACTCTTTTGCGCGCCAAAAGAGTACCAGAAAAGCGCCGCTTTTTCGAGGCGCGGGCACGAATTAGGGGCTGCTCGCCCCTAATGACCCCAAATAGGAACAAAAATCCCCCCAATCGGGCGGTGTGCCATGCGGCACAAACGCTTTTCCGATTTGGGGGATTTTTGAATTTGCGGCGCTGCCGCAGAAAATAGCACGGAAGGTTTTGCAATTCATTGATAAAGCGGATGAAGTATGATAAGATGGAATCGGTGGTGGTTCGAAGGCGGGGAAAACACAAATAATAGAGGAATCTACTTATGATTACACTAAAACAGTATAAAAACGAAGAAAACCGAATCCTCCCGTTGATTCAAGGCTTCTGGAAGGCCCACAGCCATTACAATCAAAGCGAAGCAGAAGCCCGTGAGGACCTTTGCAACTGGACGAAACCGGGACATGTGATGTTTTTTATCCAAAGTGATGAAACCGATGTTGGTTTTGCACATCTGGGAAGTCGTGGTGGAAAAATCGACTGGTTGGAAGATTTATTCATCGTTCCGGAACAGCAGGGCAAGGGCTTTGGCAGCGAAGCGATTCGGTTGCTGGAAGAAATCGTGAAAAAATACTCCGTTTCACTCTACATCGAAGCCGCAGCCCGCAACGAAGCAGCCATCCGGTTGTATCGGAAATTAGGCTATGACTGCCTGAATACAATCACGATTCGCAAGGATTTTCCGGGTTACGAGTACGATGTAGTGCGAAAAGAAAAAATCCACGGGTTAGAGTTTGAGATTCGGAAAGATAAGGCCCTTTAAGATTTTATAAAAGGGATAAAGATGTAAGACGATGAAAAAAGAAGAATACATGCCCGGAGTAAATCGAATAAATACATATACGGATTCTCGATTTTCGAAAAAAGTTCTGAATCAACACGGAGCATTTCTTATTGGAGATGAACCGTATGAAGTGGAAGTTATATCAAAAACAGATGCAATTATAAGAGGAAAGAACCCAAATTTCTATGAGAGTGTAATAGAAAATTTTCGATTCTACGCTGAGCATATTACGAACTTTTGGGATGAATCGAATAATCTTGTGAAAACATATCCTGCGGTAGAATTGGTGCGAATTTCCATAGCGAAAATTCAGCCTTCACAATTTTATGTGGATGAGATCAAGAAGCGAGCCGTAAGTGATTTTGTTTACACAGAAGACGATTTGGTGATTCCGCTTGTGAAGTGGGAAGGTCGCAATGTTTCTGTGGATGGTCATACCCGGTTATTTGTGGCGGCTGAAAAAGGAATCCAAAATGTGTATGGATTTTATACAAAGGCGGACGATTATATCAGAGATTTTGCGGCAGAAGCTATCAGGAGAAATATTGTATCCCCTTATCAACTGATTGAAGTAAAACATAGAGATTATGAAAAGCTCTGGTTTGCGTTCTGCGATGAATACTTTTCGGGAAAATAAGTAAGAAAAAGCGGCATCTTCTATCCAAACAGGAAGATACCGCTTTGCTGTTCAAGTTTATTTCAGCGTCCCATCCAGCACCTGCTGGTAGTACCACGGTTTCGGGGCACGGAAGACTTTGCCGGAAAGGTCGGCGAAGTCGGGCTGGGTGAAGCGGGGGAGGGCAAGCTCCCAGGCGCAGAGGGCCTGATACTTCAGCTTCAGTTCGCGGTTGGCGGAATTGTTGCCGTACTTGCTGTCGCCGAGGATGGGGCAGCCGATGCTGGCCATGTGGGCGCGGATCTGGTGGGTGCGGCCGGTGATGAGCCGGACTTTGAGCAGGGCCAGACGGCCGGAGACGGCGATGGTCTCATACTGGGTCTCCACGTCCTTGGCACCGGGCTGCTTGTCCTCCACGATCTTGACGATGCCGCGGTCGGCGTCCTTGAGCAGGTAGCCGCCGAGGGTGCCGTCCGGCGGCACGGGGCGGCCGAAGGTGACGCAGAGATAGGTCTTTTTGACCTCGCGGTTCTTGATGACCTCCAGAAACAGCTGTTCCGCCTCCGGCGTCTTTGCGAGGATGACCAGACCGCTGGTGCCGGTATCCAGCCGGTGGCAGAGGGCGGGGGTGTAGAGGTCGTTTTCTTTATACTCGCCCTGCTGGTTGAGGTAGAGCAGCGCGCGGTTGAGCAGGGTGTCGTCCTCCGGGCCGTCCACGGCCAGACCGGCGGGCTTGTTCACCACCAGGATCTGCGGGCAGTCGTAGATGACCTGCGCCGGACCGCGGGCGTTCTTCCAGGCTGGGCCTTCCACCCGCTTGTCAGCGTCCAACACCTCGTCCAGAATGAACAGCTTGATCTCGTCGCCTGCCATCACGCGGGTGGAAAGCGGCTGCTTTTTGCCGTTCAGCTTGATCTTGTTCTCGCGCAGGGCTTTGTTCAGGCGGCCCGGATTCAGCGCCGGGAACTGCTGCATCAGATAATTGTCGAGCCGGGTGGGGGCAAGACATTTTACTTTTACGATCTTCACGGAAATTTTCCTCTCTATCTTGAAATAGAATGCGTCTTTGAATCGTTTTTATTGTAGCGGAACCGGGCCGTTCCGTCAAGCGAGCGGAACGGAAAAATTCCGGGTTGCTTTTTTGTGAAAAGCGTGTATCATCGGATGCACAGAAAGAAGGGGTTCGTATGAGATGCTATTATAAAGTATGGATGCTTGCTGCGGCTCTGGCTGTCGGCGTAGGGCTGGCAGGCTGCGGGGCGTCCGCTTCTACGGCCAGCAGCCCGGCGGCTTCGAACAGTGCTGTGCCCGCTTCGTCCCGTGTGCAGGAAGAAGGCGTTGTGGAACCTGTCGGCAGTTTTACCATAGAAGACGTGACGAAAACACCGGACACGATCACATTCGTTTCGGCGGATATTGCTTCTGAGGTCAAGGACGGAACCGTCACAGCCCGAATCTACAGCTATGATGCCTACGAGAAAGCTGACATCGATGCGCTGAAAGTAGGCGATAAAATTCGGCTCCACGTAGAATATATGACGGGAAATCAGTATGCCGAAGTGGAAGTGACCAGCATCGAGAAGAACGATTCGTATCATACTGTAACGATCAACGGTGGAATCGAACAGGAGGGTGGTCTGGACCTGATTTTAATGGATGGTTCGGAGTATTACCGTACCATAACATTTGATGACTATCCGGTTTACTATGAAGTCGGTGAAACAGAACTGAGTCTGGCAGACGATGTGGTGCTGAAAGACAGCTCCGCTGACCCGCAGGCCGACGCGGTGGAGACGACCGGTGCGCAGGCTGTGGCGGCTGCAATCAATGCAGACCCGGACAACTGGACGGTGTACAATACGACCCTTGTAGTACAGGAGGGCAAAATCGTGGAAGTGCACCGCATCTGGGTGCCGTAAGGGAACGCGAAGCCCGGCATGCTCCGGGTTGCGTACAGCCTGCCCGACCTGCCAAGGACTCTCCCTTTGGGAGAGCTGGCGCGAAAGCGCCTGAGAGGGGCTTGACAAATGCCGCAACCATGCTATAATCTGAATTGAGCGCAAAGGGGAGATTTGCCCGTTTGTGTGGAAAAACAGATTATGACAGATGGCAACGATGGGGTCAGAAAAACAGACGATGCCGCCCAGAGAGAACGCCCGCTTCGGGCTGCAAGGCGTTCCGGCAGAGGGTTTTTCAAGCCGCCCCGGAGCTTCCGGCGAAAGAAGCCGGACGCAGCGCAGCGTTACCGCGCACAAAGCGGCAGGGGACAGGGTTTCCTGCAATTTGGGTGGTACCACGGAGCTTTCACACAGCCTTCGTCCCTTTGTTGGGGCGGAGGCTGTTTTTGTTTTCGCCTGTCATAAAAATACTGCGTCCGGAGGAGGACGCCGGAAAAACCACGAGGAGAGATACAGTTATGCAATGGACCGGTTTGAACGAACTGCGCGAAAAGTACCTGAGCTTCTTTGAAGGCAAGGGCCACCTGCGCCTCGACAGCTTCCCGCTTGTCCCGAAAGATGACCCCAGCCTGCTGCTCATCAACAGCGGCATGGCCCCGATGAAGAAGTGGTTCCTCGCACAGGAGGAGCCGCCCCGCCACCGCGTGACCACCTGCCAGAAGTGCATCCGCACCCCGGATATCGAGCGTGTCGGCATCACCGCCCGCCACGGTACCTTCTTCGAGATGCTGGGCAACTTCTCCTTCCAGGATTACTTCAAGGAAGAGGTCATCCCCTGGGCATGGGAGTTCCTGACCAGCGACGAGTGGATGGCCATCCCCAAGGATAAGCTCCACATCTCCGTCTACGAAGAGGACGATGAGGCTTACGACATCTGGACCAAGAAGGTGGGCATCGCCCCCGACCACATGGTCCGTCTGGGCAAGGAAGACAACTTCTGGGAGCATGGCTCCGGCCCGTGCGGCCCCTGCTCGGAGATCTACTTCGACCGCGGCCCGGAGTACGGCTGCGGCAAGCCGACCTGCGGCGTGGGCTGCGACTGCGACCGCTATATGGAGATCTGGAACCTGGTGTTCAGCCAGTTCGATGCCGACGGCAAGGGCCACTACGAGCGCCTGGCACGGCCCAACATTGATACCGGCATGGGCCTGGAGCGTCTGGCCTGCGTGATGCAGGGCGTCGGCAACCTGTTCGAGGTCGATACCGTCCAGAGTGTGCTGCACCATGTGGAGCACATCGCGGGCAAGACCTACGGTGCCAATGCAAAGGACGACATCTCCATCCGCGTCATCACCGACCACATCCGCAGCTGCACCTTCATGGTGTCCGACGGCATCCTGCCCTCCAACGAGGGCCGCGGCTACGTGCTGCGCCGTCTGCTGCGCCGTGCCGCCCGCCATGGCCGGATGCTGGGCATCTGCCGCCCCTTCCTGGTGGAGCTGGTCGAGACCGTCATCCAGTCCAGCGAGTCTGCTTACCCCGAACTGCGTGAGCACGACGCCTATATCAAGAAGGTCATCGGCACCGAGGAGGCAAACTTTGCCCGCACCATCGACGCCGGTATGACCATCCTGAACAACATGATCGACGGCCTGGAAAAGGCCCACGAGCATCTGCTGAAGGGTCTGGACGTCTTCAAGCTGAACGATACCTTCGGCTTCCCCCTCGACCTGACCAAGGAGATCGCAGCGGAGCAGGGCATCGACATCGACGAAGAAGGCTTCCACACGGAGATGAAGAAGCAGAAGGAGCGCGCCCGCGCCGAGCGTCTGAAGAAAAACATCTCCGGCTGGAGCGAGGACCTGTTCGGCAGCCTGAACACGGAGCCGACCGTCTTCACTGGCTACGAGACCCTGAACGACACCGGCGTCGTGGTCGCCCTGAGCGACGAGGAGACCCTGACCGATGCCATCGCCACCGATGAGCAGGCCAAGGAAGACGTTCTGGTCGTGCTGGACAAGACCCCGTTCTACGCCGAGATGGGCGGCCAGGTGGCCGACCACGGTGTGCTGACCAGTGCAGACTGCTCCCTGCGTGTGCTGGACGTCAAGAAGACCCCCAAGGGCTACTACGTCCACACCTGTGTGCTGGAGAGCGGCATCGTCAAGGTCGGCGACCATCTGACCGCCAAGGTCGATAAGGAATACCGCATGGCTGTCTGCCGCAACCACACGGCTACCCACCTGCTGCAGGCTGCTCTGCGCGAAGTGCTGGGCGACCACGTGCACCAGGCTGGTTCTTATCAGGACGGCGAGATCACCCACTTCGACTTCACCCACTTCAGCGCAGTCACCGCAGACGAGCTGGCCCGCGTGGAGAAGATCGTCAACGACCGCATCTTTGACGCCATGGATGTCACCGTGAAGGAGATGCCCATCGACGAGGCAAAGAAGCTGGGCGCAATGGCTCTGTTCGGCGAGAAGTACGGCAAGGTCGTGCGCGTCGTCGATATCGAGGGCTGGTCCACCGAGTTCTGCGGCGGCACCCATGTCCGGAACACTGCTCAGATCGGCTGCTTCAAGATTGTCAGCGAGTCCTCTGTGGCTGCCGGTATCCGCCGCATCGAGGCCGTGACCGGCAAGAACCTGCTGCTGCGCGCCAACAAGCAGGAAACGATGCTGCACACCGTGGCGGCTGCCCTCAAGGCCAACAATGTGGCCGGTCTGCCTGCCCGCGCCGAGGCTGTCATGGCCGAGAACAAGGCCATGAGCAAGGAGCTGGACGATATGAAGGCGAAGATCGCTGCCTCCAAGGTCACCAGCCTGTTCGACGACGCAGAGGAAGTGGGCGGCGTGAAGATCGCTTCCGCTTACTTCACCGGCACCTCCGGCGACACCCTGCGCGGCATGTGCGATTCCGTCCGCGACAAGGCCGTCAACCCTGTGGTGGCCGTTCTGGTCGGCAAGGCCGAGGATAAGATCACCATGGCCGTCACCGTCAACAAGATGGCACAGGAAAAGGGCCTGAAGGCGGGCGTTCTGGTCAAGGAGATCAGCGCCATCGCCGGAGGCAAGGGCGGCGGCAAGCCCGACTTTGCAATGGCCGGTCTGAAGGACGAGAACAAGATCGACGAAGCTCTGGCAGCCGTCAAGGGCATCGTCGAGAAGCAGCTGGGCTGAACATGAAAAAATAACCTCTGCGCAGCGCCCCTGAAAAGGGGTGCTGCGCAGAGGAATAAAAAAGATCCGAAAGGAGCAATTCCCATGGAAGATTGTCTGTTTTGCATGATCGCTGAGGGCAAGATCCCCTCGAAAAAGCTGTACGAGGACGATCAGGTCGTTGCTTTTTACGACATCAACCCGCAGGCGAAGGTGCATTTCCTGGTCGTGCCCAAAAAGCACATCGTTTCCGCCGCTGCGCTGACCGAAGAAGATGGTGCCCTGCTGGGCCACATCTTTGCCGTCATCGCAAAGCTCGCCAAGGAGCAGGGCCTCGACAACGGCTACCGCGTCATCTCCAATGTCGGCGAGGATGCCGGTCAGACCGTGAAGCACCTGCACTTCCATGTGCTGGGCGGCGAAAAACTGCCCATCTGAGCCAAAACCAAACGGAACTACAAAGAGAAGGGGAATTGTTATGGCTGAAACCTATACGCTGAACGTCGCGGGCCTGACCCGTGAACTGACCATCTGCAAAGTCAATGACCACATGGACATCGCTGCTTTCATCATGCTGGGCGACACCGAGCTGACCGTGGCCGCTGCCGCCGAGCTGCTGAAGAAGTGCCCGGAGTTTGACATCCTGCTCACTGCCGAGGCCAAGGGCATCCCGCTGGCCCACGAGATGAGCCGCCAGAGCGGCAAGCCCTACGTCTGCGCACGCAAGGGCATCAAGCTCTATATGAAGGAGCCGGTCGTCGTCGAGGACCAGTCCATCACCACTGCGGGCAAGCAGAAGCTCGTCATCGACCGCAAGGAGCTGGACAAGATGAACGGCAAGCGGGTGCTGGTCGTGGACGATGTCATCTCCACCGGCGGCTCGCTGAAGGCGCTGGATGCGCTGGCCGAGCAGACCAAATGCACCATCGTGGGTCAGGCTGCTGTTCTGGCCGAGGGTGATGCAGCGGAGCGCAAGGATATCATCTTCCTGGAGCCGCTGCCCCTCTTCCTGCACTAAATCATGAGACGCCCGCTCTGCCTCTTTTGCGCCGGTGCGCTGGGGGTGGAGTTGGTGTGCGCCTTTTTGCCGCAAGCATGGCTTTTGCCGCTGCTTGCGGCAATTTTTGTTTGCGGGCTCCTTGCCGCTGTGCGGGGCCGGAACCCCCTGAAACTGGGCGGCATTCTGCTGCTGGCAGGGGCCGTGCTGGGCCTGGGGGCGGTGCTGCGCACCCACGCCCGGCTGAACGCTCTGCAGGCCGCCTATGACGGCACCTCTGTCACGCTGACCGCCGAGGTGGAGCAGGTCCGCACCTCCTTTTATCCGGGCGTCGTGGATGCCGTTCTCCGTGTGGAAACGGTGGACGGCGAAGCGGCGGACTTCCGCGTGGAATGCGCCGCCCTGCCGAGATGCAGCGCTGGGGAGCGGGTGCGCGGGACCTTTGCGCTGGAAGCACTGCCGGAAGGGGAACAGCGTTCCGCCTATGCCGACGGCATTGCATTGAATGCAGAACTTGCCGGGGGCGCGAAGCTGGAACGTCTGGGAGAAAGCCGCTCGTTCCGCGCCCGGACGGCCCGACTGCAAAGCCGGTTGAGCGCTGCGCTGCGGCGCGGCATGGCGGAGGGCCCGGCGGGTGTTCTGGCTGCAATGGTCACGGGCGACCGCACCCATCTCTCCACCCGCCTCCGGAATGCGTACCGTGGGGCCGGGCTTTCCCATGTGCTGGTCGTCAGCGGAATGCACGTCTCCATCCTCTGCGGAAGTGTGCTGGCCCGGTTCCGACCAAAACGCAGAAAACTGCGCAGCTATGCCAGCTGCCGCCGGAATGCTCTGCTTCGGGCCGGGATGGCGGTGCTGCTGGTGGGAGTGACCGGCTTCACGCCGTCCGTCCTCCGGGCCGGGGCGGCCGTGTGGATCAGCGCGCTGGGCGTCTGGGTCTATGGCCCGGCGGATGCGCTGACCTCCCTCGGCGTGGCGGGTGTGCTGATGACCGCAGGCAACAGCTACGCGGTCTGCGACATCGGGTTTGAGCTTTCCTATGCGGCGGTGCTGGGGACGCTGGCGGGTGCCGCACTGGCCCGCCGCAGTGCAGAGCGGCGGGAAGAAAAACGCCGCTGCAACAAAAAAACCGCCGGCAAACGCGGCGGAGTCCTTGCAAACTGTCTGCGGCAGCAGGGGGCAGCGGTGTGGGAGACGCTCTGCGTCTCCGGCTGTGCCTGTATGGCGACCTTTCCGGTGCTGGTGCTGCGGGGCCTGAGCACCAGCCTGTATGCGCTGGTCTCCAGCGTGGCCGTGCTCTGGCTGGTCGAACCGATCCTCTTGCTGGGGCTGGCGGCAGCACTCACCGGGCTGGCCCCGGCGCTGGAGCCGCTGCACCGGGCCATGGCGTTCGGGGCAGAAGTTCTGGTGGACCTGCTCGACCGCTGGGCCCTGTGGGTGTCCGGCTGGCCGGGTGCGCAGATCTATTTTGATACAGCCTACGCGGCGCTCGTCTGCCTGCTGCTGGCCGCACTGCTGGGGCTGGCCTGGCACTGGAACATCCGGCTGCGGGCGGCGGTGCCCGCTGTGCTGCTCACAGCGGCGCTGGCCATCGGGGTCGGAAACGCCTTCAGCCGGGACGTGGTCCGCGTGGAACTGGTGGGCAGTAAAATGGCTCCGGCGGTCATCCTCTCGCAGAACGACCGGGCCGTCGTGCTCTACCGGGGCGGGCAGACCACCCGGAAGGCCGTGGAGACGGCGCTGGAACGCCGCAGCATCCGGACGGTGGAAGCGCTCATCGACCTGCGGATGGACCCGCAGGAGCCTTGCACTCTCCGTGCAGAGCAGATCGTCCGGGCAGCCCGGCTGGCCGCGAATACGACCCAAACGCTCCGGACCGACACGGCGTCGCTGGAAGTCCTGCGCACACAGACCGGCTGTACAGTGCGGTTCGCCATCGAGGGGCAGTCGTTTGTGACCCTAAGCGGCACGGTGCGGTTTGCCCAGCCGCTGGAGGTGGACTGGCTGCTGGCGTCGATGGCCAGACCGGACGGTGTGCGCTATCAGGGCCTTCTCACCCGCAGCACAGACTATCGCTGGATGGACGAGGATGGCGGCGGGCAGGAGAAAACGCTGCTGTCCTTCCGGCCTGCATCGGCCTGGAAGAGCAGCCGCTCGCCCAGCGCAGGCAAGGCGAAACAGGCGGCGGGGTCCAGCTGACGCAGGGCCGCAGCGAACCGCAGCGGGTCCACGGTGTTGCCCTGCACCATGTCGTAATGGGTGGGGATGGTGCAGGCCGCGCCCAGCCGGACGGCCAGCTGAGCGGCCTCTTCGGCTTCCAGATTGCCGATGCAGTTGCGCTGGGTGCGGAAGAAGTCCTGCCCGTTGATGGGGGCCAGCAGCAGGTCGGGGCGGGGGAGCGCCTGCAGCGTTTCGTACAGATGGGGCGTCAGGTAGGTGTCGCCCAGATGCACGACCGTAAAGCCGCCGAAAGTGAGCTGATACCCCAGCGCCATGCCGGGGTCGCCCGCATCCAGAATGTGCTCCGGGTGGGCGGCGGAAAAGGCCCGGACGGTGACTCCGCCCAGCGGCAGGATGGAACCTTCCTGCACCGTTGTGATGCGGTCTGCCGGGATGCCGTATTCGGCGGCGAGGGCAGAGCACCCGGCGGGCAGAACGAACCGGGCGGCGGGATGCCGGGCCAGCCCGCGCAGGGTATCTTTTGCCATGTGGTCGGCGTGGCCGTGGGTGCAGAGCACGAGGTCTGCCCGCAGTGCCTCCGGCGCAAAGGGGGCCGGGTAGCAGCGGCGGGAGCCGCTGGGGCCGGTCAGGTCGCTGAGTACCGGGTCGATGCAGACGACGGTGTCCTCGTACTTGAAAATGAACCCGCACTGGCCGATAGACCAGACGGCCAGCTGGCTGGCGGGGAGCCGGGTGGATGAAATTTCGTTGAGCAGGGCCTGCCCGCTGCGGTGCCAATGTTCCATAGTACTTCTCCTTTTTTGAAATCGACAGCTTGAGATTTTATTATAGAGGAGCGGACGGCACTTTGCAAGGAAAACAGAGCAGGCCCGCCCCAAAAAGAACATCCGGCGGGGTCAGCATCTTGCAAAGAGGCGCGGCTTCGTGCTAGAATGAAAACGCAATACAAAACGAGGGGGAACGAAGAATGAAGATGCAAACTGTGGCGGTGCTGGGAGCCGGTGCCGTGGGTTCGTATGTGATCTGGGGTCTGGCGGGTAAGCCGGGCATCCGGCTGGGGGTGCTGGCCGAGGGCGAACGCGCCGCGCGGCTGAAGGCAAACGGCATCGGCATCAACGGCAGGACCTACCGCCCGGAGGTCTGGGCACCGGAGGAGGCCCACGGGGTGGACTTTCTCGTGGTCTGCCTGAAATACGGTGCGCTGCCCGGTGCAATGGACAGCATCCGGAAGGCCGTGGGAGCGCACACGGTGGTCATGAGCCTGATGAACGGCGTGGACAGCGAGGAGCGCATCGCTGCTGAGGTGGGGGATGCGCATGTCATCCGCTCGTTCATCAAGGTGGCGTCTCATAAGGAGGCCGACGGTTTCCACTTTGACCCGGACGCCACGCTGGGCATCATCTTCGGCGAGCAGGAGGCACCGTTCCAGAGCGAGCGGGTGCAGGCCATCGTGGAACTGTTCGAGGGGAGCGGCGTCCACTACCGGGTCACGGAGCACATCCGGGAAGAGATGTGGGCCAAGTTCCGCCTGAACGTCTGCAACAACCTGCCACAGGCCATCCTGGGCGCGGGCGTGGGCTGCTACCGGGACAGCGTACACATGCAGGCCATCAGCGACGGTCTGCGCCGGGAGCTGGAAGCCATTGCAGCGGCCAAAGGCATCGACCTGCGCATCGCCGATGCCGCCGCCGGGCGGGGCAGTGCCGTGCCGCCTACGGCCCGTTACTCCACATTGCAGGATCTGGACGCCGGACGCCACACCGAGATCGACATGTTCTCCGGTGCCCTGATGCGGATGGGAGCAGAGCTGGGCATCCCGACGCCTTACAACGAATACACCTACCACATGATCAAGGCACTGGAAGAAAAGAACGACGGCCGGTTCGACTATACCGGCAGCGAGGCGGTCACCTGGGCAAAATAACGCAGACTGAAGCCCCCATCCCTGCACCGCAGGGATGGGGGCTTCGTGCTGCTTAATCGAGGAAGAGCTTGTGCATGTGGTTCATGGGGCCGGAACCACGGCCGAGGTCCAGCATGGCGGACAGACAGCCGGAAATGTATTCCTTGGCCCGCTCGACCGAGGTGTCCAGGTCATAGCCTTTGGCCAGATTGGAGGCGATGGCGCTGGACAGGGTGCAGCCGGTGCCGTGGGTGTTGGGGTTGTGAATGCGCTCTCCACGGAACCACTTCCCGCTGTCGTTCCGCCAGAGCAGGTCGTCGGCATCGTTGACCTTGTGCCCGCCCTTGCAGAGGACGGAACAGCCGTACTGCTCGCTGATCTTCCGGGCGGCGGCCTCCATCCCGGCGGCGTCGGTGATGGGCAGGCCGGAAAGGATCTCAGCCTCCGGGATGTTGGGCGTGACGACCTCTGCCAGCGGGAGCAGCTGCTCCGTGAGGGCCTGCATGGCGTCGTCCCGCAGCAGCCGGGAACCGGAGGTGGCCACCATCACCGGGTCCACCACGATGTGTTTTGCCTCATAGAAGCGCAGCCGCTCGGCGATGGTGCGGATGAGCGGTGCCGAGGACACCATGCCGATCTTCACGGCGTCGGGGTAGATGTCGGTGAACACGGCGTCCAGCTGAGCGGCCAGAAACTCCGGCGTCGTCTCAAAGATGCCGGTCACACCGGTGGTGTTCTGTGCGGTCAGGGCCGTGATGGCACTCATGGCAAAGACGCCGTTGGCCGCCATGGTCTTGATGTCGGCCTGGATGCCGGCACCGCCACTGGAATCACTGCCCGCAATGGTCAATGCGGTTTTCATAAAATAAGACCTCTTTTCTGTAACATCAGGTGTCTGCGTTCAGTATACCATGCCGCGCGGAGAAAGAGAAGAGCTGCGCCGCTTTCTGCACGGAGATCCATTCTCTGCGGACGGGACGATTCTTGACAGGAGGGCGGCAGGGCGATATAGTAAGGAGGCATGGAATAAACAAACGATTTGTTTTTGGGAGGGAACCGGAATGAAAAAAATTTCGACCCTGTTCTGGACATTCCTGAAGATCGGCGCGTTTACCTTTGGCGGCGGCTATGCCATGGTCGCCCTGCTGGAGCACGAATTCGTCGAGGAAAAACAGTGGGTGTCCAGAGAGGAATTTCTGGATATGGTCGCTATCGCCGAGTCAACGCCCGGCCCCGTGGCGGTGAACAGCGCCACCTACATCGGCTATAAGATCGACGGCACCGCCGGAGCGGCAGCTTCCACGGTGGCCGTCTGCATCCCGTCCTTTGTGGTCATCTACTGCATCTCGCTGTTTTTTGACCGCTTTCTGAGCCTGACGGTGGTGGCCCATGCGTTCCGGGGCATCCAGGTCTGCGTCATCTACCTCATCCTCTCAGCGGGGCTGAAGATGCTGCGCCAGCTGGAACGGAATGCGTTCAACGTCTGCATCCTGGCGGCGGTCATCGCGGCCATGGTGGGCTGTTCGGTGGCGGCGGTGTCGTTTTCGTCCATCTACTACATCCTGCTCAGCGGGGCAGCGGGGGTGCTGCTCTATCTTGTGAAGAAAGCGGGTGCGGGAAGATGATCTATGTGCAGCTGTTCCTGAATTTTCTCATGATCGGGGCGCTCTCCTTTGGCGGCGGCTACGGGATGATCTCGCTGGTGCGGGAGACTGTGCTTTCGCATGGCTGGCTGACCGAGAGCGAGTTTTTGAGCTTCATCGCAGTGTCGGAGTCCACCCCCGGCCCGCTGGCCGTCAACATGGCGACCTTCATCGGCTCCTCGCAAGGAGGGTTGCTGGGTGCATTTTTCGCCACACTGGGCGTGGTGCTGCCTTCGTTCGTCATCATTCTGCTCATCGCGGCAGTGCTGCAAAACCTGATGAAGTATGCGGGAGTGGAAGCGTTCCTCTCCGGGGTGCGGCCCTGCGTTGTGGCGATGATCCTGGCCACGGCTCTGACCATGGCGCTCTCCACGCTGGCGGGCTTCACGACCGTGGGCAGCGGGGTCTCCGTTTCGGCTCGGTCGGCGGCGGTGTTTGCCCTTTTGTGGGCGGTGCACTTCGCCTACAAAAAGGTAATAAAAAAAGCCCCCTCGCCGATCGGAATGATCGTTCTGGCGGCAGGGCTGGGCATCCTGTTCTGGGGCGTCTGACCCATTCGGGAGAAGTGTCAATAAAAAAAACAGAATGCCGCCCCACAGGTGAGAGCCTGCAGGGCGGCATTCCGCTATTTGCAACGGGACAAGATCAGAACTTAGGCGGCAGTGGAAGAAGCAGCCACAGAGGAAGCAGCCTCGCTGGAAGCTGCCTCAGAAGAAGCTGCCTCAGAAGATGCAGCTTCAGAGGATGCGGCTTCGCTGGAAGCTGCCTCAGAGGAAGCAGAGACCGAAGCAACGGAAGAAGCCGCAGACTCTGCGGTAGAAGAAGCGGCAGTGGAAGAAGAGCCGCCGCAGGCAGTCATACCAACAGCCAGAACCAGAGCAGCAACGACAACAGCAACATTCTTGAGTTTCATATTCCAAAATCTCCTTACGATCTAAAAAATTCACAGCCGACCCCTCACAGGCGGGATCGTTCTGCAAAATGATATTTTAGTCCGTTTGTCAAAAAAATCAAGGGCTTTTCGGCAAAGATTGCATTCACAAAGGAAAATCCACACATTTGTTAGAAATATTGCCCAAAAGTCAAGGCTTTTTTAGCAGACTGTCATTTTCACAAAATCTGCAAAACCAGGCAAAAGAAGGACGCACAAAAGCCGCTGCACCAACGGTGCAGAATCCTAGTTTGAATATCCGGTTTATGGGACGGCAAAAGTGTATAATGGGAAACAGAACAGGAAAGACCTGTTCGGAACAGAAACGACAGCAGGAGGACACCGCGATGAAAGACTTTGATTTTGGTTCCTTTGGCACAGGGGATGAGGGCTATGCACAGTATATGACCGCGTTCGACCGCAATTTCGGCGGCGAAGATACGGACAGCGCGTTCGCCTCGGACGATGACGGAGCGTGCGGCGATGCCGACGCAGAAGACGACGATCCCCTCTGAAACAGGGACGATCCCGTTCACCACATTCCTCTTTCCTGCATAGAACGGCGGGAAGGGGGAATGTGTTTTGAACGGGATCTTTTTTCTGTTGGCGGCGGTCCTGCTGCTGCCAGCCTGCTGCACGACGGTGGGGGCGGCCGGTGTCTTTCTGATGCGGCCGACGCAGGAGCCGAAGACGCGGCGGATGCTCTGCGGCATGGCGGCGGGTATCATGCTGGCGGCCAGTGTGTGGAGCCTGTTGCTGCCGGCCATCCAGCGGGCAGAGGAAGGGCTGCTGCCTGCGTGGCTCCCGCCCACGGCGGGGCTGGTCATCGGAGCAGTGGGCCTGCTGCGGCTGGAACAGGCGGCGGGGACGCTGCTGACAGGTGCCGGGGCCGGGCACTGCGGCCGGATGGTGCTGGCCGTGACCCTGCACAACCTGCCGGAAGGCATGGTGGTGGGTCTGGCGGCTGCGCTGGCGCTGTCCGGGGAGGCGGACGCCATGAGCGGTGCGCTGGCTTTGGCGCTGGGCATCGGGCTGCAGAACATTCCGGAGGGCGCAGCGGTCAGCCTGCCGCTGCTGCAAAACGGGGAGAGCCGGAAGCGGGCGTTCGGGGCCGGGCTGGCCTCTGGGCTGGTGGAGCCGCTGGGGGCGCTGCTGGCGCTGGCTCTGGCGGGCTGGGTGCAGGCCGCTCTGCCCTGGCTGATGAGCGCCGCCGCCGGGTGCATGGTCTGCGTGACGGCGCAGGAGATGATCCCCGAAGCCGTGGAGGCCGACGAGCCTGCCGGGGTCATCAGCGTGGTGCTGGGCTTTGCGCTGATGATGGCGCTGGATGTGGCCTTGTGAGTGCAATGCACGAAAACTCCATCTGCCTGCAAACAAAAAAAACTCCCTCGTGAGAGGGAGCGGAGGAGTGCAGCTCAGGAGCCGGATTTTTCGATGTAGACGCTGGTGGAGGGGAAGGCAAAGTCCACACCGTCGGCCTGCATGATGTCCATGATGTTCAGGTTCAGGTCGTTCTGCTCTTCGAGGAAGACGGCATAGGTGTTCGTCTGAAGATAGGCGGAAACCAGAATGTTGATGCTGGAATCGCCAAAGCTGGTCAGCCGGACGATGTTGCTGCCCTTCTGGGTGTAGGGGCTTTCGTCCAGCATGGTCTTGAGGTCGGCCATCAGCTTTTCCAGCTGGGGGCGGGTGGTGTTGTAGGTGACGCCCAGCGTGAACCGATAGGGCCGCATGGTGCGCAGCGCAGCGTTCTGCACTGTAGAAGAACAGATCTTGCTGTTGGTGACGATGCTGACCGTTTTGTCCATGGCGCGGATGCGGGTGGAGCGGAAGTTGATGTCGATGACTTCGCCCTCGATCTCGCCCACAGTGATCCAGTCGCCCACCGAGAAGGGCTTGTCGAGCAGGATGACCAGACCGCCGAACAGGTTGCTGGCGCTTTCCTGTGCGGCCAGCGAAATGGTCAGACCGACAAGACCGGCACCGGCGACGATGCTGCCGATGGGGAAGCCGATGACCTGCGCGATGGTGGCAACGCCGAGCACGACCACCAGCACCTTGTAGGTCGTGTTCAGCAGGGCGAGCAGGGTCTTGTTGGAGCGGATCTCCAGGCTGCAGGAGGCCAGCAGCAGGTCAGCCACATCCGAGGCCTGATACAGACCCTCGCAGAACAGAAAGCTCATCACGACCTTGTAGGCCACGAGCAGGAATTTGGGCAGGCCGGTGATGGCCCACGGCAGGCTGGTCAGCGCGAGGTAGAGGCCGGTGAAGACGGCCATCCGTTCCAGCGGGCGATCCAGACTGCGCAGCAGGATGGGGGTGGCGGCAAAATGCCAGCTGCGGGCCTGCAGGATGGGGAAGAGCTTCCTGCGCAGCAGCAGGGAGACCAGCGCCCCGGCGGCAAAGAGCAGCAGCGCACAGACGCAGCGCGCCGCCAGGGCAAGCCAGCCTTCCAGATAGAGGGAACCGATCTCGAACGCGAGATCGCGGATGGAAAAGATCATGGCAAAAACTCCTCGGAAATAAAATATTACGCCTCAGTATACCATAAAGCGCGCGGAAAGGGCAACCGAAATTGGGGGTTGACAAGTGCAGCCCGGCGCGTTATACTCTGCCCAGAAAGTTCGTTTCAGGGCGGGGTGCGATTCCCCACTGGCGGTACAGCCCGCGACCACTCCCAAAGAGTGCTGACCCGGTGAGACTCCGGGGCCAACGGTATAGTCCGGATGCAAGAAACGGCAGACAAATCGAATTGTTTGCGCGCCCTGTTGCAGTGTTTGCTGCGGCGGGGCGCGTTTTTGGTTGTCTTCCCGGTTCCGGTACGGCGCGAAAAGGGCTTTCCAGTTCAATTGAGCGGGGCCATGCGCCCCCACGGGAGGAAATTACCATGAAAAAAAATACGACCCACAACTTGACCGTAGCCGCCATGCTCAGCGCGGTGGCCTTCATCCTGATGTTCATCGAGTTCCCCATCCCGATGCTCATCCCGTCCTTCGTCAAGATGGACTTCTCCGATCTGCCCGCCCTGCTGGGTGCATTTGCGCTGGGCCCGGTGTACGGCGCTGTCATCAGCTTCATGAAGAACCTGCTCCACATCGTCATCAAGGGCACCAGTACCGCGTGTGTCGGCGAGCTGTGCAACTTCATGCTGGGCGCGGTCTTCTCGGTCACGGCGGGCTGCATTTACAAGCACCGCAAGAGCCGCAAAACGGCCATCCTCGGTGCGCTGATCGGTGCAGCGGCCATGGCGGTGTTCAGTGTGCCGTCCAACTACTTCATCACCTATCCGGCCTATGTGCAGTTCTACCACATGCCGCTGGAAGCCATCCTCGGCATGTATCAGGCCATCCTGCCCTCGGCAGACAGCCTCATCAAGTGCCTCGTCATCTTCAACATGCCCTTCACGCTGGTCAAGGGCCTGCTGGATGCAGTGCTCTGCATGGTGATCTATAAGCCGCTGTCGCCCATCCTGCACGGCAGAAAGTAAAAAAGGAAAAGACGCTCTCCGGCATTGCGAAGC
>ERZ1106983.823-NODE-823-length-34047-cov-28.663333_pt1 | contig 34047 bp, 34 predicted proteins | sample MGYA00403693_ERZ1106983 | MGnify/ENA primary metagenome ERZ1106983 (study PRJEB35170, sample SAMEA104062420) | human gut metagenome | biome: human gut; feature: human-associated habitat; material: faeces | place: Denmark | collected 2012-07-13 ...
CGATGCTGTGGCAGGTTTTCTCCGTGCAGATGGCAAACTCGCGCCGATTTATGCAGTTTTCGCCAATTTCACATCCGGTCTGCATTTTTCTCATATTTGAAAGTCTATTTTCATGGAACACATAGTTCGGAGCGTCCGGGGCCCGGAGCTGCCGCCGGGGGCGTTTGCTCTGCCCAGATACGCTCCTCTGCTGCCTCTTTTGCTGAAATTTCACCGGAAGTGATTTTGAGGCTTGGAGTGAGAAACGGATGCGTTTTGTTCGATATGAATCAATCGTTCCATTAGAAAACCGTATGGATGGGATTTTGTAACTCCGTCCACACGGTTTTGGATTTTGAAAAGATTATTTCAATTTTTCGAGAATCTCGTCTGCACTCACGCCACTTGCTAACAGCTTTTTCAGCACATCCTCTGCTTCGCTCTTCTTCGCTGCTTCGGCGGCCTTTTGATCAGCTGCCGCTTTCTTGGCTTCCAGCTTGGCCAGCTCCTTCTGGGTGACCTTTAGCGCAGTCTTCTTCTCTTTCAGGTCAGCCTTCAAAGTGTCGATGTTGGCCGTGATGGAAGCAGTCTCCGCCATCAGGGAAGCAATGGAAGACTGCTTCTCTGCGATCTGGGATGCGATGTCGGTAGAGATTTTCGGTTTATTTTTGCTTCCTTTAGTTCTGGGCATTGTTGTGTACCTCCAGTTTTTATTTGATAATAAGTGTATAAATTAGATTGGTTCGATGATAACTGGAATTGGGATGTACGGCCCACACGGATGCTATATGAGCTTCTGCTCTCTCCCACTTACCGATGGCCTTGGAAAGTGAAAATTGTATGCTCGTATAGGTGGGGCGCGGAATTTTCAAAGTGCCCATGGTGCGGAACCACTATGGAGCGTGAGTACCAGCTCTTTTGCGACCGTTGCGGACAAAGGTTAAATTGGAGTGGATTTGATGAATGTGAAGTGAAGTACATATGGTGGGACGGAGTTGATGAGGAGGAAGATGATTAGCTTTTGGTTCTAATCACACTTACCTTTTAAATTATACTACTGTCTCTTCCGATTTGCTAGTCATTCCGAAATCTCATCCATCTCTTTAGCTTCCAAACTTTCCATGTACTTTTTAGCATCTTTCATAAAGCTGATTGCAATCATCACGATTACAGCACCAATCGGAAATGCAGCAACAATACTAACCGACTGAAGATTGTTCATGGAGCTTTCTGCAAACAGCAAAGCAATCGGAAGCAAAATAAGCAGAATACACCACATCAACTGAATGCCCTTGTTCGGCTGCTCACCATCCTCCAGTGTGTGATAGCTGTAGCAGGATGCTGTCAATGCAATCGAATCAAAAGAGGTCGCATAGAAGGCAATCATCGTCAGCAACACAACTACCATGATAACAGGTGCACCCGGCATTGTTTTGATGATAGACACAATCATGCCATACAGATCTCCGCTTTCCAGATACTGTGCAATAAAGTCAGCCTTTCCAGTGACCTGCATTCCCATAGAGTAGTTACCAAGTACGATAAAACTTGTCAACGTAGAGCCAACACCAAATACATAGCCACCAAGGATTGTCTGACGTACTGTTCTGCCACGAGAAATGCTGCCGATAAAGAACGGAGCTGCCACACACCAAACCATCCAGTAAGCCCAATAGTAGATCGTCCAATTCTGCGGGAAATTTGATGTACGGAGCGGATCAGTGAATGTAGACAGATCAACAAAGTTCTGAATCATCCGTCCAAGAGAAGAAAAACCAGTTTCAATAATGTACCGTGTTTCTCCACCAAACAGCAGCACAAAAGCAATCAGACCAAAGAACATATAAATACAAATATTTGCCAGCTTGCTGATTCCCTTAAATCCATGCAACAAGGAATATGTATATACAGCGCAGGTAATCAAAAGAATAATAATGTTGATCACAGTACGACTAACGGCAACATGGAACAATTCACTGATAATAGTTGCCATAAGCGGTGTTGCCACACTAAAAGTGGTAGCAGTACCAGCAAGGAGTGCAAACACAGCTAACAGGTCAATAATTCGCCCTGCCCAGCCATCGGTATGTTTTCCAAGGATCGGACGGCAAGCCTCTGAATACTTCTGACGATTTCTTTTTCTTACATGAAGCATAAACCCAAAGGCAACAGCCAATACCAGATAGAATCCCCACGGAATAAAGCTCCAATGGAACAGTGGATATACGCCTGCCCAATCCTGAATACTACCCATCTCAGCCAGATGTGGATCAGTTGCATACAGAACCCATTCCGAGAACGAATAGAACAAAATATCTGCTGCGAGACCACAGGTGAACATCATCGAACCCCATGCAAAGAAGGAATACTTCGGCTTCTCATTCTGCTCGCCAAGGACGATGTTACCGTACTTAGAACCGGCAATATACAGAGAAAGAATGAAAATTCCTAATCCAATTACTAAGTAATATGTACCAAAGGTATCACCAAAGAAAAAACGGATCTGGCTCAGTACAGCATTCGATTGTTCCGGTACCAAAAAGAATAGAACACATAATGCAATCACGATTGCCAAAGGCACCAGTGTTATCATCCAGTCTATTTTTCCATGTTCTTTTTTCGTATTCATTTACTTTCCCTCCGCATATTTTTTGTAGCTGGCATCTAGAGCAATTAACTCGCTCAGATTATCCACTTCTATAATATCGTCCTTATTCATAGGACGGATACCCAATTGATACTCCTCCGGGTAACAGAACATCGCCACATCATCCCAGTAGATTTGTCGATTCTTCTTTTGTTCAAACTCAATTTCAAGATGGTGTTTCAGTTTTTTCCCATCCTCTGCAGTCCAGCGGGAAATACTGTACAGCTGCCATCCGCCTTTTCCGCCTGTCCGACTACATATCGTAACAATGCCATTTTCAACAGTCTGAAGCCACTCATCCGTTTCATCATCTGTCCAAACACTGTTATAACCAGAGCGTTCAAATTCTGGTGCTAAAATTTCCGGATTATAAATGATCTGATCTCCATCAAGAATGATAGCATTCTCAATATACTCTCGTGCCACATAAAGTGAAGAGATGTTGTTGCAAGTATCATAGTATGGATTTTCAATCAGCTTAACATCAGGATACTCCTTTTCAAGTGTCACAAACTGCTCTTTCAGATATCCAACAACAACATAAATCTCATTGATTCCGTTTTTATGTAGTCCACCAATCACGGTATCAATCATCCGCGTCCCATTCACTTTGACCAGCGGTTTCGGTGTTGTCAGCGTTACTGGGTGCATTCGATTTCCCAATCCCGCCGCCATAATAATAGCTCTTTCTACTTTTGGCATTTACTTTTTCTCCCCTTGCTTTTTCAGTTCCTCTTGAACAATTCGGTAGTAGTCCTTTGCATAGCGATACTGTCGAAGCGAATATTCGCCAAACTCTACACCAAGATTGCGTTTATATTCACACCAGTTGCTCCACAACAGACCACAGGCTGCAATATAGCAGTAAATTTTGATTCTAGTCGCATCATCACAACCTTCTTTAAAGTAAGCAGCAATCAGGCGATCCACCTGACGCTTATTGTAAAGAGAATAAATGCAGAACATTGCCACATCCACATGAGGATCTTGCATTCCTGCATACTCCCAGTCAATCAGTCGGATTTCTTCCCTGCCCTCTTTCTCCACAAAAAGGAAATTGTCCGGCACTGCATCAATATGGGTCAAAACCTTTTCTCCAGCATGTGCATCAATATAAGGCTTCAGTGACAGAACATTTGCTTTGGTTATTTCATAATCCTTATAAGCAGAAGGTGTTCCCTCCCACAGCGTTTCATAGAACTCCATCTGTCCGAAAATATCAAACTCGTGGTTTACTTTCAATTTCAAGTCATGGAACGCATGCAGCCGCTTCATACACTTCTTAACATCTTCGTAGTTCAATGGATCGCATACTCTTGCGCCTTCCAGAAATTCCGTGATCTTGTAGCCATTTTCCGGGTTGATATACGCAATATCATCACAAATATGTTTTCCGTCAATGGCCTGATAAACTGCCGCCTCCTGACGACGGTTAATAAGCTGGTCAGTTCCCTCTCCCGGAATACGCATGATATATTTTTTTCCTTTGCAGGTAAACAGGAAAGAACGATTCGTCATGCCTTTTTTAAGAACCGTAATATCTGTAACTGCTTCTGGCCTTGCATCCAGAGCCTCACAAATCACCCGAATTGCATCTGTTTTTAACTGGTTAGAATCGCTGTCGATTTCCCGGAGTTGCTCATAAGTATTGATTTCCACAACATCTGCAGAATGAACTACACGGGCAGTAACGATCATCCGATCCTTATTATAAAGAGCTTCTTCCCAGAACGATCCGTCATACAGCTGATTTTTGCAAAGATCATCAATACGCTTTGCAACTGTATCGGCATCCTCTTTTACCAGATAGCAGATGCCGATCATTGCATTGCCACCAGAACTTTCCGGCACAGTTACCAGTTCCATCTTGCGATTAACACGGACATTGCTTTCGTTATCCACCAGGTCACTAACCATATACCAGGAATACAGTTCATGGCGGTGGAACGGATTTCTGTCACACCAAATATCGCAAGGAATAATGTAAGCATTCTCCAAATGTTCTTTTACAAGTCTGACCGAATGCAGATTGTTCTTTGATGCATAATCGGCATTAACCACGAGTTCTACACCATACTCATCAATCAAATACTCGTATTTTTCTTTCATGAAGCCTACAACTACATAGATTTCTTCAATCCCCACTTCATGAAGCTGCTTGATGATACGTTCAATCAGAGGCTCACCATTAACTTCCAAAAGACCCTTTGGCATTTCTGTGTTGATTGGAACCATACGCATACCAAACCCCGCTGCCAAGATAATAGCTCGCTGTGGGGTTTTCTGTTTGAATTCTGTAATTGCCTTCACTGTTGGACGTATGGATTCATCTAAGTAATCAGCTTTGATAAGTTCCTTTAGTGAACGGTTTACCACCCCCAAGGAATGACCTGATACTTCCGCCAAAATTCTTTGATTAATAAAAGGCTCTAGCAGAAGCGTATTCAAGATATCACTTTCTTGCTTGTTCATTATTTTTTATTTCCTTTCTTTCACGATTTTTCTTTTTTTATTTTTCATGAACACCCATATTATAAAAAAGCACAAGTTTTCTTACCTCTGCAGCCTACTTGTGCCCTTTCACATCCTGTATAGACCAAATAATATGGTTTATGCTATCTTACATTAAACAAACATTTTGGTTTATGTGATGTTCTTGTTATTTCTTTAAGCAGCCTGTTTTTTTAATCAAATAGATTGTTGATGCAACAAAAATTGCTGGATAGTACAATGCATAAAACAGCACATATAAATCCAAGCAGTCGAATATTACACACAGCAGAATCGCAACAAGGTTCCAGCCACCCATACTCAGTTCAGAATCCACTCTTGTAAACAACTTCATGAATGTACTTTTGGGTGCATTCGCTTCTTCTAAAACTTCTTGTACTGTTAATTTGCCATCTGCAATCTCTTTCATTTGAATTTCAGATGTATTGTTTTTCATCTTTTGAAAAAACAATCTTACCATAGTATCACAAGAGGATGTATATGCGCCAATGAGAATAATCCAAGCCGCACCAGCAGGTACCAAAAGTCCTCCTTCTCGGTAAATCGCCCAGCCAAGTACCGGAAAAATAAAGCCAACCATTGCATAGCTGCTGGTTGCATCGATAAAATCACCATACGGTTTTCCACCAACAGATCTTGCCATATTTCCGTCTGCCGAATCAGTAATCGACCAAATATTCATTAAAATAGCACCAATTAGGTACCATACTTTATTTCCAGTCAGGAAACATCCACATACCGCAAAGGCAATAATCAAGGAAATAAAGGACACTTGATTAGGTGTAAGACCTATTTCACAAAAAAAGCTAGAAAACAAAAAAGATATTGGTCTGTGAAACACTCGCGCAACAAGTGGATCTTTTTTTCTTTTCCATTCTGGCATCGTATCATGGAAAAATTTCGGTGAATACTTCATTTATTTTTTCCTCCTAAAATATGTTTAATATTTGTCACAATTTGAAATTGGGACTTTTTTCCAACCATCCATGGAGCAATGCGCACAACAACCTCATAGGCCACACTGCAAATAAGCATTGTAACCGTAACGACAATCATTGCAAGCAGGATGCTTCCTCTCACAGCATCTGTTCCCATGTGCAACGGTATTGATACAATCTTCACCACAATCCTATATACGGGACCGTGGATGCAGAGAACGATCAAAGAGATTCGACCAAGATATTGCAAAATTTTATTTTCGTTGATGAGCTGAGAAATCAAAATCAGCGCAAACACACCAATAAGGGCCGTCACAAACCACATAATTCCCGTGGTTAAGTTGTGGAGAGATAAGAAGAAATTTACGGTAAGCAAAACTACCGCAGCCACTCCAGTTCCTACATTTCTATCCGCAATCTTTGTTTCTCTTCCTGTCAAGAACACACCCACAGCATAAAATCCTATGTACTTGAACACGCGGTTAATGCCCCACGGGAGTTCAGGCATCGGAAGAACAATATAGATCAGACTCATCAATGCAGAAACAACATAAGCAATTTTTCTGCCACCCAAATTCATAACCAGTATATTAAACAGAACAACTGTCACAAAGAAGCACGGCAGGAACCACAAATGAACATTGAAGTCCAAATTATTATAGCAACCAGACAATAGACCGAACAGGGAGTCCGTGAAACTCATATTTGAATCCCGGAATCTTCTCTCTATCACCTGCCAGTATAATAGTACCAGTAATCCGAACGAGAAATACGGAACAACTATGGTCTGGATTCTTCGCTTTATATCCGTTAAAATTGTTTTTTCTTTATACACCCAGCCTGCCGCCAAAAAGAACAGCGGCATATGGAAAGAATACAGCCAATTAAAAACAATTCGATTGGAATAGATATGTCCTACCGCAACCAAAATAATACCTATTCCCTTTAATACATCAAGCCATGATAATCGCTCTGCTCTGCTCTGCTCTGCTCTGCTCTGCTCTGCTCTGCTCTGCTCTGCTCTGCTCTGCTCTGCTCTGCTCTGCTCTGCTCTGCTCTGCTCTCAAAATTATACCCCGCTCTCACCTTTATTCAACCTCATTTCAACACTTATAACTATCCCTTAATCTTCTTTTTTATGCAATTTCTTCTTAACCTGCGAAATAACATTTCTTAGCACTTTATCCTTAAAAGCAAGTAGCACAAGTGTGTATACTCCCGAACATACAACTATTACAGCTGCAATTCTAATTATCAAGTCGCACTCTGACAATAAATTCATCAGATGGCAAGAAACAAGAAGCATTAGCACGCTACCCAAAATGGCATTTCTGAATTCGGAACCATCTACCATTCGAATGATAACATCGCGGCTATAGTAAAGCGACATGCCAAAAACCGTCATTTCAGCTAGAAGCGTTGTAAATGCCGCACCGTTTTGGGAGAAAATAGGGATAAAAATAAAATTCAAAGTTGCATTTTCGATTGCACTGACTATCGTTGCTTTTACTACATATTTTTCACGCCCCATGCAAATAAGAACTCCATTTGCTAATATATTGGCCAAAACGCCAAAGAAAATAGCAACAGCTAGAATTGATAATGTTGGTGCAGCTTCTAAATAACTACTACCCGAAATCAAAGTTATGATCTCTTTACGCAGTATAATAATCCCAACTGCCGCAGGAATCGTAAATACCGTTGCCATTGATATCATAGTCTTCGTGAGTCTTTCGAATCCACGAACATCATTGTTTCTTAAATACGCAAGTCTTGGAATTGTTGTAGCAATTACAGCGTTAAAAACCTGCTTGACTATCGTATAAATTTTAACTGCCACGCTATACAATCCAACTGAATAGTCATCTTTTAAAATACCCAAGATTGTAGTATCTGAATTTATGTAAATAGTTGTAGCTATGCTATTTACAAAGAACAAAAGGATTGAGCTCTTATATTCATTCCAATGAGTATCTGAAACCAATTTAAGCTTCACATATTTTTTAGAATGCAGGAAATTGAAAATATTGCCCAAGCTTGTCGACATAGAGGTCAAAGCCACATACAGATAGACATCATTTTCACTTTTAACAAATGTAAACATAAGAACCACGGATAATAATTGAATCACAATACTTCGTAAGGTTATGTATCCAAAGTCCTCTTCTATTGTGTAAAGCCAATCTACTGCTAAAGGAGATATTGCCACTGTAAGCCCCTGAAGCAAAATGATAGTTCTATACGTAGCCACTTTAGTTGGCAAAATCGTAACAATCACTAGAAGTCCACATGATATAATTGTCGTAATTATATTTATTGTAAATACACGGTTTGCGAATAAATTTAACTGCTCATTATTTTCTCGAATTTGCGATCCATTTCGAATTGCAAAAGTGCTTATCCCAAAGCCGGCCAACAGCACAAAGTAACTTACAATTGATTGTCCAAAATTAACTCTTCCAATATTCTCAACAGATAAAACTCTTGTAATGTAAGGATATGTTATTAATGGAAATATAATAGTAGTCAGTGTTCGCAAAGAACTTAAGGCCGCATTAATTGTTAGTGATTTTTTCATTTTCTCTACACTCTGTTATGTGATAAGTTGAAGCCTTGCTCGATACAACGCAATATATATACAAAATATATATTGGAAGCCAGCCATAAAAATCATAGAAGTAGAACGGAACTGCACATGCCACAATCGCCATAATAGAGGCACTATTTAGTTTAGTTGTGCTTTTGTTTTTACAAAAGCATTCAATAATCTTTTTTACAATTAGAATTACAACTGTTATTAATCCAACAAATCCAAATTCATACATAATTGTTAAGTATGAATTATCTATGGCATCATAAGCATTCACAAATGCGCCAGATTTATATATCCATGATTTAGATGAATTCATTCCGTATCCAAATATTTTTTGAAGCACACTAGCATCATGAATCATATAATTAAGCGTGTACATCGACATTGATTGTCTTGCAAGCTCTGATGTTGATCCACTCGCCGCCAATATGCGCTCATAAATGCTATTAATAATAGTGTCAAACATACCCATTTTATATAAGAAATAGATACATACCATAGTAAAAGGAATATAAAGTAATTTTCTTTTTTGAATTCTATGTTTCACAAAAAGTTTCACAAAAAATTTAATCATTTTTACTAGCACTAAAATTGCAATTGAAAATACAAGTCCTCCCCAAATACTTCGAGACTTTGTATAGTAAATTCCAAGAGCAATAATAATTAAGCAACTTACTCTCTTCCACCTATCATAAAAAAAAGCCACCAACCAGAACCCTATTAAAAGAATTTGTCCACATACAATTGGATGCATAAATATCGATGCTATTCTATATAATGCTGTTCCATAATATCCACGAATATAATCCGCAACAAAATATTGTTCAAATACATTGTAACTAACTAATGCCTCAATGATTCCGTATAATGCAGAAATAACAATGATACCCAAAATCATTTTCATTCCTTTTTCATACACTTCAGGTCTTTGGTTATAAATAAATAATGCATCTATTAAAATAAGCACATAGCAAAACGCTTTCGCTTCTTCTATCCAAGAAACTCTTCTAAGTACGAATGATAAAGTTGTCACTCCAAAAGCTATAACCACAAAAATTGAAAGCCACTTATTTTTGATATATGCTTTTACCATTAGCCATGAAACTACATTTTTCACGGTCAATATAATGACAGCCGCATAATACAAATACATTGAATACGTATCTTGTGCGTATACAGATATCATAAATAACATCAACATTTTCCATGCTGACACATCCTTTTTTCGTAGTTTTATATTATAGTTCATCATTTCTTCCCATTTTCTTTATCAGTCCATGCACGAGTGCCTTTGGAGCAACAGTGTAATTAATATAATATTTCCCACACTTGGCTTTTAATACACGATATAATGTCTCAGCTATTATATATATATATGTTTTGATTCCCAACTTATTGACGATTGCGCAGTATATCTTATTTCTTACGACATAATACACAATAAACTTCGACATTTCACCGCCGCTGGAGGAGCTTACTTTATGCCAAAGCTTTGCGCTTGGCACGTATAGAATTCTTATATTTGCTTTATTTAAACGAATCGAATAATCTGTATCTTCACAATACATAAAATACTCTTCACGTAACAATCCGACTTTTTCAAGAACTGCTTTATGTATCATCATGCAACAACCAGTTGCAAATGTAACTTCTCTTTCAATTGAATACTTCTTTGAATCTTCTTGCCTGCCACCAATATGGATTCCATCAGAGCTCTTGTATTTTAGCATTCCACCGGCGTACCACAGTATATCTTTTCGTCCGTTCACATCGAAATAATACATCTTTGGAACTACAATCGTGTTTGCATCGGCTCTTGAAACCAGCGTTTCAATCATATTAGGATCTATCACCGTATCATTATTCAACGGCATCACATACTCGCATCCATCAGATAAAGCCACTTCTATTCCTCTGTTGTTGCCGGCTGCAAAACCAAGGTTTTCTTCCATCTGTAAAAAACGAATGCCATCTAGCTTAGACAGTTTTTTTCCTGAATGGTCAGGTGAATTATTATCAACCACAATAATCTCATAGTTCTGATATGTTGATTGTCTAATACTCTCAATACAGTCAATCGTCAAATTATAATTGCAGTAGTTCAGTAAAATTATTCCAACCTTTTCCATCAAACCAACTCCTTGCAGAGTGCTATAAACTGTTCGGTGCTTCTTTGCTCATTGTAATTTGTGGCAATCATTCTTTTTGCATTTTTCGATAACTGTTCAGATAATCCTTTATCTGAATTAACTTTCTTAATTGCCTCAGCAAATTCTACAGCTGTTTCTGCGTGTAAATACTGATTTCCAGTTTGTGCCGCAATGCCTTCTATTCCGATTTCATTTGAAATGACAGGAATACCACTTGATAATCCCTCTAAGACCTTGATTTTGATTCCTGCTCCAATAACCAACGGCACAACCATGCACATTGAATCTTCGAAGTATTGGTTCGGACTATCGACAAATCCTGTAACAATCACTCTATCCGATGCTTCCTTCATTAGGTCTTCTGGCGGATTTGCACCAACAATGGCAAATCTACACTTCAAGTTATCTAGTAAGGGCATAACATTTCGAATGAACCAAAGTGCGCTATCAGAGTTTTCTTTTCTCGACATTGCTCCCCAGAAAAGAATATCGTTATTTTTTCTGTTCCAGATAAGATTGCTCTTATCTGCAAATACTGGTGAAAACACAAAGACATTATTACCGTCTATGTCGATGCTCTCCAATCTTTCTTTGTCTTTATTACTGTACACTGCAATTAAGTTCATCGCATTCAACCATGCTTTTTCCTTTTTTACGCATGTTTTAAATCTTATGTAATGAAAAAGCCTTGCAATGGCATTAGTACTAAGTTCCCAGCGCCGTTTTCTTTTCACAAAGGCTACATCTTCCTCGATTGCTACATATTTTGCATTTGGATACAATTTTCGCAGTAAGTTATTCAGTGCCAACATTTCAGTCCAGTTGAAAATAATCAAATCCGGACTATATCCTTCTTTTTTTAACTCTATTATCTTTTCTTTTAGCTTATGCCAGCGGCTATTTGAAAGATAACCACCAAATTTATGCCACGGATTCCATCTGCTTTCATAGTCCAAAACTGAAAGTTTACCAGCTTCATCAGGAATCAACTCAATAGAAAAATTACATCCCATCGGTCGAACATATTCATACTCTTCCTTTTTACATAAAGAAACCATTTTGATTTCAACTCCTTTATGTTCTAAGAAAGATAAAACATGTTTATAAAGTGCTTGTCCCCCTGCATGTTTTACTTCTTTATAGGGTGGACACAGCGAAAGCCATAATATCTTCATCTGGTTATTTCTCCCAAAAAAATCCATCTTCAAGCATCAAGCACAGGCAGTGGTAAACCGGCATATGCAATTCTTGAATCATATAAGTTTCAGTCTGCGGAACTTTAATGCACACATCGCTCATCTGCTCCAGTTTGCTGTTCTTTGCACCAGTCAGACCGATTACCTTCATACCTTTTGCATGTGCGGTGATCGCAGCATATAGCACATTCTTGCTATTACCGCTTGTAGAAATGCCTAAAAATACATCTCCCGCTTTGCCGTAGCCATTTACTTGCTGAGCAAAGCACAGAAGCGGTTCGCAATCATTCATGTACGCAGTAGACAATGCCGGATGTCCATCCAGCGCAATAGCAGGCAGCGCACCTTGCAGGTTTTCTGCCAGAACAGTTCCAAGCTCCTTATTTTCCTTAACAAGTTTATCTGCGAAATCTGCGTCTGGTTTTCGAGGGAGTTTGAATCCTTTCATTAATTCGCCAACAATGTGTTCCGCATCCGCAGCAGAACCACCATTTCCAGCAACCAGCAATTTACCGCCATTCTTATAAGATTCTTCCAGTAAAAAATATGCTTCTACAATTTCTTTCTTAATTGACTCTAGTGCCGGATATCTCTCACAGAGAATCTCAATATGCTTCGCGATGTTTTCTTTTAGCTCGTTCACTTTTTCTTCCTCCACAAACTCCAATCTTCACATCATACGGCTAATAAATTCGCCCAACGACTTCACTGTCTCGGTCTGTCCATAATTTTCATCATTATCGCTCAAAAGCGCAGTCTTGCATCCAGCATTGATACCCGCTTTAACATCGTTTTCTCCATCGCCAATCATCCATGACTGTGACAAGTCAACATTAAAATCTTCTGCCGCTTTGAGTAACATTCCTGGTTTCGGCTTACGACAATTACAGTCTATCTTCAGTTCCGGACGTTCTCCCTCATACCCCTTATGAGGATGATGTGGGCAGTAATAAATCGCATCAAGATATGCACCTTCTTTTCCAAGAAGTGTTTCCATCTTGTTATGAATTTCTTCCAATTCTTCAAAGGATACTTCGCCGCGAGCAATAACCGGCTGATTTGTCACGACAACAGCAAGACAGCCTGATTCATTGATCTTACGGATTGCTGCTGCCACACCATCAATCAGCTTAAACTCATCTATATTTCTAAGGAATCCAACATACTTATTGATTGTTCCGTCCCTATCAAGGAAGATTGCTTTCTGCTTATGTTTTAGATTTTTTGCCGAAATTTTTCCTTCTTTGCAGTCTTTACATACGGAATAGTACCGATCTGGAGTACCCATGTCTTTAACATACTCAGGGCTGTCATAGCAGAACATCTTTCCTGTTCCTGCAAGCGGTTTTAACAACTGACGATCCAAATCGACTTTTACAGGCTTACCATCCTCGCCAATCTTCCCAACCGAATCGGCATCAATACCGGCCAGCTCTAATACTTCAGGATTAATAACATGTAATCCTGCATTCACACGATTTCTGTAGTACTGTGGCCGTACATCTTCCTTGGCCAACCACCTTTCGACTGCGCCATTTTTATCCGCAACAATCAGTCCGCTATCATAGGGATGGCTGTTCGGATGTGTAAAGAGCGTAACCAATCCGCTATGTTTCCGATGAAAAGCAACAAAGCGATTGAAATCCACATCAAACATCGCATCCGCATTTAGAAGAAGAAAATCTGATGTCAACTTATCCTTAATTCTGAATAAAGCACCTGCATTGCCAAGTGGTTCTTTTTCAAAATAGTACTCAATATGTACGCCAAACGGCTTACCTGTTACCGGAGAGTTTCCAGAACCATCACCAAAGTAATCCATGATAATATTTCCCAAGTGGCTTACTGTCATGATGATGTCATTAAATCCTTGGTTTTTCAGACATTCAATTTCTCGCTCCAGTACTGGGATTCCTTCAATTTTTATCATCGGCTTAGGAATATCACTCGCTACAGAAGAAATACGAGTTCCCTTCCCACCTGCCATAATCACAACTTTCATGTTTTTAATCCTTCGGTGTATAGTCTTCCGGTGTATAATGGATTACACGCGTTCCACCATCTTCAAATTTGAACGGAATATAGAGTAGGTCGCGCATCGCCCAACGAACAGCATCCTGTCGTTCCGGCTGTACATAGAATACAAGAAATCCACCACCGCCAGCACCAAGGAGTTTTCCACCCAAGGCACCTGCGGCAATACCCTTTGCGTATAGTTCATCAATACTATTTGTGGACACCGCAGATCCTGTCTGACGCTTCAGCTTCCATGTGTGATCCAGCATTCTACCAAAATCATCCAAATCTTTTTCTCTGTCTGTCAAGACTTTTTCAGCATCATCCACAAGCGACAGCATTTCTTTTAGCTGTGCCGTTTTATCGACTTTACCTGCTGCATTTGCTTTCTGTACATCGGAAGAAAAGCGAGTAAAGCCGGTAAAGAACATCATCAAATTCTGGTTAAGTTGTTTCTTTCTCTCTGGAGAAATAATCACAGGAAGAACTTTATAACCGTCCGCATTGAAGTTGATGCGGTTAAAGCCTCCAAACGATGCTGCAATCTGATCCTGCCAGCCGCCCGCCTCCTGGCACAGATTCCGCTCCAGGTAAATAGCTTCATCTGCCAATTTTTTCTTGTCGGCATACTTGCCTTTCAGCGCATAAAAGGCATTCAGCATTCCAACCGCAAAGGAACTTGAAGTACCCAGACCCGAACGCGCCGGGAGATCTGCTTCATATGTAAGACGAATTTCATGCATATCCAGCATCTTCATCGCATTACGAATTGCAGGATGCTGAATATCCTCAATGCAGGTCACGCGTTCGGTCTTGGAATAAGACAGTTCTGTTGAATAGTCAAAGAAACGCGGCAGATGGCGCACATTCACATAACAGTACTTATCAAATGTGGTAGACAAAACGGCACCACCGTGTTCTTTAAAAAAGCTCTCCATATCTGTTCCGCCGCCAAAAAAAGACATGCGGAACGGGGTCTGTGTAATAATCATTTACTTTCTCCTCATAAAATTATCGAGCCATCCATTCGCATCATATTGATAAAGAGCTTTTTTCTCTATCGGCTGAAATGGAGTGTGCAAGAAAGCATCCAATCTATCGTTATTATCTTCACCAATAATGAAAATATCATTATAATTATAAAAATTGAAATTGCGAATCGCTCTATTATTTGTTATTAACTTCGTTTCAAAAAACATTGCTTCCAGTGCTCGTGCTGTTAAACCATTCTGACCATCCTGCACTATTTCAACAACCGCTTTTGATTTTCGAATATGCGACATCACATCGCTATATTCCATATATGTTTTTTCAATGTATTTACGTGTATCATTGCCATTCATACTAATAACATGAAAATCTATAGCAATGCCCATGCCTTTCAAATCATCTGAAATGGCCACAATTTTTTCATATCTTCCCTTATCAGTACCGACAAAAAAAGCTGATTCTCCCTTAGAAACGTCTTCTTGATTCTGATAAAAAAAGAACTGATTATTCAAATTCATTTCATATCTCTCGGCATCACTTGGGTTGAATGTCCAATGCTCGCACATTTTCTTAGTTTCTGCCCAAATAGATATATCTTTATCCCTTTTTATTGGATTCCAGTGCCAGAAAATAAGTCGCTTTCTATATTTTTTTCGTATATATTTCAGCAAATTCGCGGAATGCAATGAGTCAAAAACAATGATACAATCGTATGTATCAAGGTTGTTTTTCCAACCCCCATACCATAACGACTCGAACGGCAATGCGTAGTGCGTAAAAGCCTTCCTCAACATAGAGGATGAAGTATAGTAAAACTCAGCATCAATGCCGCATTCATTTAGCTTATCCAAATAATACTGCTCGAAAGAATTATAATTATCTTTTAGAATTAATACCTTGCTATTTTTCATGTTCTCATTCCATTGACTCACGGCCATTCACCTTAACCAACCATTAAGACATAGAGTCTTTTTGTCCAAACTTTCTTCCTATTATATAAGAGATATTCATACCTAATAATGACACAAATGCTGCATAGCGATTCTTTTTTCTCATTATTTTAGAAGTATCAAACATCACATCTTTTTGTACGGTTTTCAATTTATTCCATATAATTCTTTGCGTTTTTTTATCATTCTTAGGGACCTGCAGAAAAACCGAATATGTCATTGCATATACTCTTGACTCTGCTGCTTTTTGCAAACCAGCATCCTTTAATTGTTTGTCATTGACTAATTGATCAAAAATATCAAGACAAATCATTTTTTTCGGAGAAAAAGACTGTCGAATAATACTGTCTCTTCTCTTTCTATACGCATAAATATCCGCTTCTACAATTGCACATTCTTTTGCATTAAAGAAAGGCTTATAAGTTGTTGCTACATCTTCGTAAAGATATCCAACAGGAAAACGAATATTGTCAAAGACTTCTTTCTTGTAAAGTTTGAATGGGGCACCCGTTGCAATTTCCTGATATAACATTCTCTCCAAAACATCATGGGAATTTAAATAACGAACGGCGAATTCATCTTTATCTTTTGCCAAAGCTGGAATTTCTTCTCCATCCCAGAAACTTGGTCCTCCCTTTAAAGCAACAAGATCACAGTTTCCAGAGTTCATCACTCCCATTAAAATTTCATAAAAACATGGTGAGAGATAATCATCACTATCCACAAAAGAAATATAGTCACCTCTACATATATCAAGCGCAACATTACGCGCATCGGATAAGCCACCATTTTTTTTATGAATAACTTTTACTCTTTGATCTATTTTTGCATAGTCGTCACAAATCATTCCACTGTTATCTGTTGATCCATCGTCAACTAATAAGATTTCCAATTTTTTATATGTCTGTGATAGAATACTATCCACACACTGCTTTAGATATAGATTCACATTATATACTGGCACAATGACTGAAACCAAATATTCTTTCATAGTAAAACATTACATCCTTTTCTATATTATTTATAGCCGTAGCCTTCTTCAGTTTAACTGTTTTTTCTTCTCGGTTACTTTATCACAAATTAATCGCTTAGACTTTTCTAAAGCTGCCTCTTAATTTTCGCCACTCACAGCTTCTAATTACTAGCGTTGCAACCATTACTGATGTTTTTATTATTTACCCCTTTTATGCACTAGTCTTGATAAAATTCTTACCGTTCAAACCAAACACCCAAGCACTGCGGATAATGAAATACTTTTCCAGCGTCTGGCTGACCGCCAGTTCACCTTCCAGTTTCGTCTGTCCGTACACATTCAAAGGCTTATAGTCCTTGTAAACCGGTTTCCAAGGTTCCGTCCCCTGACTATCAAACACATAATCTGTGCTGATGTATGTCATTTTGCAGTTGAGTTTCTTGCAAATATCTGCAATATTCTGTGTACCACCTACATTGATGGCACGGACTTTCGCCACTTTATCGTCATCTTCTACCATATCCACCGCAGTCCATGCTGCACAGTGGATCACTGCATCTGGATTCACTTCTGTTATAACCTTCCCGACTGCCTCTTTATTTGTAATATCCAGTGCAACATACGGTGCCTTCGTTACTGCAGAACCATCTGCCACGCCGCTATAATTTTCCTGAACATCAGAGTTTACACCCTCATGGCTACGCTTCAGCAGCTCGTTCATTACATCATGTCCCTGCTGACCGCCAACGCCTGTTACAAAAAATTTCATACCGATTTCTTCCCCTGCTTCATTTCTTACATATTTTCAAACAGTTTCCCGTGCTCCTCTGACACTCTCCGAGCATTGAATCTGTTATGTACGTCTTCCATCCCCTGTGCTAATAATTTATCTTTCAATTCTTTTTCCTGATAAATCCGTAGCACAGCATTACTTGCTCCAATATCATCATCCACTTCAACAAGCAGACCATTTTCTCCATTCCGGATTATATTGGGAATGGCATCCACTCTACTTGCTACAATTGGTTTGCCTGCCATCATGTATTCAGGCAGTGCCAATCCAAAGCCTTCCCAACGGCTCAATAGGCAGGCCACATCAAATAGTTCAACATAGCTCATCGGGTTATCAACCCAGCCTGTAATATGCAGGCTGTTCGAAAAACCATTGTCCTCCGCATACTTTCTGATTTCGTCTTCCTGATTTCCATTGCCGACGATAATGAAGTGTGCATTGGGAACTTCATCTTTCACTTGCTTTGCCATCTTAACAAAGACATCTGGTGCTTTCTGTGGGCTCATTCGTCCTACCATGCCAACAACAAATGCGTCTTCTGGAATGTTCAGATCTTTCCTCTTAATAGCACCATGCTCCCCACTTTCATAGGCCTCGATATCCACACCGTTAAAAATGACTTGCAGCTTATCCTCTTTGCATATTTTCTTATCCAGTGCTGACTGTTTTTCTGCATCTGAAATGCAGATGATTTTATCGCAGAACGGTGCTGCAATTTTTTCTATCATTGTGTATATTGCTTTTTTCTTTGCCGAGCAGCGCATGTTGAACGCCCAGCCATGTGGGTTGTATACACAGTGGTTCTTTAAACCAATATCTGCAATACGAGCAATAGCCCCCGCCTTACTGGAGTGAGCATAAACGATATCGGGGTTATATTTCTTTATCAGAGTTCTTACCTCTTTAATTGCCTTTAAATCATTGCCTCCAATAGCTCTGATCATTTCGACCTGTTCAAAAGAGTCTACCAAACCTCTGTAGTCTTCCTCATGGAAATCTTGTGAGCAAACCAATATATTCTCGAACTTTTCTTTGTCCAAATACTTGAGAAGCATTCGGATGTAGCGATCTACTCCGCCAGCGGCTTGCGCCACATGCAGTATTCTGATTTTTTTATTCCTCATCCCTCAAGTACTCCTCATCTTTTCCGCAATCGCTGTATTTATAAAGTGTGATTATAAGCCCCACCTGCCTAAGTATTTTTCTTTGCTGTCGTACCATTTCGGTGCATCAATCATATTTCTACTTTGCTCCGGTATATCAGCCAACATTTCTTTACCAGTATCTTTCCTACCTTTGCAGGCCACCTTACTCCCCATGCCCCAGCAGGCACACTTTGAATGTCTTAAAAATAATCTTCCAATCCACCCAGAAGCTACGCTCCTTGACGTATTTCACATCCAGATCCATCCACTCTTCAAAAGACAAATCATTCCGGTGCGGGGCAATCTGCCAATAACAACTCAGTCCGGGAGTCACATATAGACGCTGCTTTTCGTAGTCGCCGTACTGCTCCACCTCGCGGGGAAGTGCAGGGCGGGGGCCAACAATGCTCATATCGCCTTTCAGGATGTTCCACAGCTGCGGTAGTTCATCAATGCTGGTCTTGCGGATAAATTTACCCACACGAGTAATGCGCGGATCATCCTTGATTTTGAAAACCGGGCCATCCATCTCGTTCTGGTCCAGCAGGTCGTCCAGTTTTGCCTCTGCATTGGGGCACATGGAGCGGAACTTATAGAACTTGAAGGGCTTTCCGTCGCGGCCAATACGCTCCTGCGAGAAGATTGGACCCGCGGATGGGTCATCCACCACAATAGCAATTGCTGTAATCAACATAACAGGTGACAGCACTACCAGCGCCACCGACGACAGAACAATATCCTGCGCACGGCGGACAAACCAGTACAGCCGATGGGCGTGCAGATTCTCTTTTCGGTCAATTTCAACTTTCTTCTCAATTCCAGTCGTATTCGTAGCCATTTTTTCCTCACATAAATCCTTGTCTATACGTTTCTTATCGTTATTCGTTTTAAAGTAATCCCTTTAGCTCACACCGTTCCCGCAAGCACCTTCCTTTTAGATAGCCGTTCCTCTTTTCCCAAGACGTACAGACCGTTTACCTCCTGATTTCCAGGTAGACAAAAGCCCTCGGACGACGGTTTCGCCCAAGGTCATTTCAAAAGCAATGTGACCGCAACAAGAACCAGAACATCACACTGCAGCTCAAGCTCCACGTGCACAGTACTATCGGAGTGCAAATTTTTACATTTTTGTAAAACCCTAACAAGCCCACTTCATTTTCACCTTTGCGCATCATGCCAGCAAGGTAAACAGCAGTGGGCTTTTTATTGTGGTCTATCATTTGGTTTTCCGCATGATTTATCACATTATTGTTCGCAAACAGACACAAGCCCACATGATTCACCTCCTTACCCGCAATCAAGGCGTATCTCCCATCCAAAAACGGAGGATACCAGTTCTTCTACGTGGCCGTCTGAATTCTCTTATTATTCTATCATGGTTACATTTGGGAATCAATAGAAATCCGAGGAATTGTATCCATCTGTATTTTAGAAAAAATTTCGACTCAACCTAATCTTTTCCACACATTGCCCAGTTTCGCCTGAAAGCTCCAGATGAAATCATCAGCAGAAAAATGTGTGGTCATATAGTTGTCCATAGCGCGCTGGATGGCACTGTCGGGTGAAATAGCAGTTTCAATGTAATGACAACCGCTAAATAGAGCATCACTTCGCACTAAAAAACTGGCTCATACCGTTGCATTGGTCACGGGTTCAGACTAGACGTATCGCATTACACTATATAATTTTTACTCTCTCCCCCGATTTTCCTATTTTATATAGGTATAATTAACCATCAATGCAGCGCACCACCTGGTTTGTGCTCTTTTGCATAGGTCAGGTTATTTTTTGTGCTAAAAAGGCCCCTGCCGATCACATTTCTGTGAAAAACAGAGGCCTTCTGCTGCTAGATTCAATTCAGTCTGGGGAGATGGAACAACTATCTCATTCTACCGGGTCAGTGTCCCCTTCCAGATTTTTAACCACCCCCGGTGTGTCTAACATGGCGTTTTCCTGCTGCATTCTGGCGCATAGCGCTTCGTAAATATAGGCGTTTACGCTTTGCCCCGCCTGTTTCGCTGCCTGCTGGATAGTCTCTTTTTCTCCTTTGGGCACTGATAGCTCCAAACGGTCATAATTATTTTTCACATATTTATGAACTGCACGCTGTTGTGCTGCACTCGTCTTTGCCATTGATTTTTCCTCCAGTACATTATAGTGTTTATTATAGCATCCGCTGCCTATTCCCGTGAATAGTTTATACTCATGCCATCGGGAACACCGGTTCTCACATCCGTCCATTCACCAACGATTTGAAGCGAGGCACACACATGAGCATCAACGTTTTACTGGCCCTTGTCGAACAGTACAAGGAGGCCGCCCAACTGATCGAGGCTGCACAGGCTGAACAGGAACAGCTGAAGATCCAGATCCGCGAGGCACTGGCTGAGCGCTCCACCAACTATCTGGAAGTAGGCTGCCACAAAGTCCGCCTGTCCGATTTCTCCAGCACCCGACTGGACAGCAAAGCCATCAAGGCCGTAGCTCCTGACCTGTATGACCAGTACAGCAAAACGGTCACCGGCACCCGCCTGAGCATCACCTGAAAAGAAAAGCCCCATACAGCGCCCACCTACCAAAGTTTGCGCTGTACAGAGCCCAACACACCCGCCGGGGCGGGCTACACCAATATTATACCTGTCCCGGCCTTTTTTATCAAGAAAGGTTCAAGAAATCATGAAACAGACTGTCAAAACCTCCCGCGCTGCTGGTCAGCTGGAAAAGATGTTCCGCGAGCTCAACAAACACTACTTTGCAGGCAAGCTGCCCGAACCCATCATCAGCCTGAAAAAGACCCCGTCCGCCTATGGTCACATCACCTGTTCCAAGGTCTGGCAGGCAGGCGGCGAGAACAAATACGAGATCAATATTTCGTCGGCTACCCTTGACCGTCCCATCGAGGAGACCGCTTCCACCCTGCTGCATGAGATGGTGCACGAATACTGCATGGAGACCGGCATCAAGGACACCAGCAACAACGGGGTATACCACAACCGACGCTTTAAGGAGCAGGCAGAGACACACGGGCTGACCGTCGACCACCACGAAAAGTATGGCTGGACCATCACAAGTCCGTCCGAAGAGCTGCTGGACTTCATCATCTTCCAAGGCTGGCAGGATATCCAGATGGGCGAGCGGCTGGCATGGTCGGATATGGCAGGCACCGGAGCAGGCAGCAAGGCACCCGGCAGCAGTCAGACCGGAGCACCGAAACCTCCCAAAGCAAAGAGCAGTACCCGGCGGTGGGTATGTCCCAAGTGCGGTACCATCATCCGGAGTACCAAGGAAGTGCGGGTCATCTGTGCGGACTGCATGGAGCTGTTCGTAAAGGCTGATTAAATCATAGCAGGACAGAGAGCGAGGGCACGAGTGAGAGTAGTGCCGGTTTTATAGCAATTCAACTTTTTAATGCGACAGCAACATCGTTGAATTGCATGTCGCAGAAATGCTGTTTTGATGTTGCGCAATTTTTTGACTTGCGATAAAAGTGTACTCGTAAAGACAGAGATTCGCCGGGCTGTGAGAGGACGCCTATTATTATAGAAAGGAGCACCGCCATGACTATCATATCAGAACGCTTGCAGCACCTACGCCTGACGCACGGCTATACCCAGACCGATCTTGCACGAACCATGGGTGTGACCCGCCGGGCAGTCTACGCATTGGAGCACGACAAATGCCCTGAGATCCCCCATCTGATTCAGCTCGCCCAATTCTATCAGGTATCCACTGATTATCTGTTGGGCCTGACTGAGTGAGAGGAGCTCCGCCACCGGAGGCCTTACCGGAGACTTTTGCCTGCGACAGTGCGGTCATCCATCAATTCGTGCGCCCAGCAGCAAAAAAGCTCCACATTTTAAAAGTGCACTTGTAAATCCACTTTATTGGACACATTGTTTTGTAGACTTCAGGTACAGCAAACCTAAAATGCAAAAGTAAACACACTTCAAAACGCAGGAGAAGCTATTATGAGCCGCAAATGTGACCACGATTAGTTTGACCATTATATGATGTACAGCATGATGAGCAATAAAAGCGACGGAGGCAATATTGGTTGTGGCCCCATACTTACACTCATCGGTTTGGGGTTGATGGTATTCATCATCCTGAACTTCATCGCCGAAATTGCAGCCTGATGGAAGGAAAAGGTATGGCTAAGAATAATAAGTTCATCGTCAAAATTATCGATCACGATAATAACTCTATTCTACAAGAACTCAGTTATCAGACGAGAGAACGAGCTGAAGAGTTCAAACGAATTTCTGACCGTGCTTATGGTAAACTTTTAGGTGAAAACCAGACCAGAATCACGACTGAGATTTTTGAGCTCTAACACAGCACGTCCTGGGGCATAACATAAAACCGCCGTAATTTAATAACCAACTCCAACACAAATGCCCTGCCGCTCAGACACGAGTAGCAGGGCTCCTTCTATTTTATACAGTATTCAGTCAGAAAGTGAACTTAAAGAGCCGCGTTTAATATCAGCCAGCACACATCCCGGCGGATTTTCGGTTTGATTATGGTTTCACCACTTTTGAGTATATCTATTTGCGTCGTGAAATACGACGGAATTATAGTGCGCATCCCCTAAAACAAGGCATCCTTCCCCAGAATACAAGGAAAAAGGGAAAGTCGGAAATGCCACCACCCGAAACAAGGTAGATGTATAAGGTCGTGATTTGCGACCTTTGGAGAACATGGAGGACAGCTCATTTTTGAGCGTAGCCACTTGTGTGCACAGAGAACATTTTTGTCCACCATCTACATCTGCTCAAAACTGCGCACATCTTTCTTGATGGGGTCGGTCTGACTGATCTCATCTGAACTTAGGTCGTGACCGGTGCATACTGTTTTGCACAAGGTCGTGTATGGCGATTCTATCAGCACAACAAAGAACGTCTTGACCTGTTGAGCTCCGTAATCAAATTGATTACGGAGGTCGGAAATCATACGGAGAATCGTGAAACTATCGTGTACAATCTGCGCGGTGTCATGGAAATCTGCCGCTACAGCACCCAGCCCAAAGCGAACGCCCTTATAGACTGTATATACCATAGTCAAGCACTCTGCTGCCGTGCTCCTATCCCCTGCTATACCCCTGCCAATTCACAACGCCGTGCTGTTGCGACGCATTTCAGCACTTAACGACGCATTTGGACGCTTTTCGCCAGTTTTGGCATATTCTGCGTTACATTTATTTCGAACAGGATGGAACTGATTCAAATATATGTAATAGGAATGGTATCAAAATGGTTACTTCCGATTTGTCCGCCCGTATCAATGACGTACTGCGCTACGTCGGGATCACCCGCAACATGAACGCCTACATGATTCTATCACAAGCCCTGACGCTAATTGCCGAGGATGAAGACCGCCTGCGAGCCGTAGAGAAAGAGATTTACACGCCCATTGCCGACAAAAATCTGCGCGGGCCCAGAGCAGTCCAGAGCACGATCCGCCGGGCATCCAAGGTCGCGGATTTCTTCTCCGATCGCGTTCAGGAACTGGCTGGCTAGGGCGCTCTTTCAGGTAGCCATCCCGGAGTGTGCAATACTTGACAAGCTGCTTGGAGAGTGCTGGCGATTTTGGCACGACCCGTTCCTTGCTGCCCTTGCCGTGCTTGACCAGAATATAGTCCTGCTTGATATCCTCCGGCTCCATCAGGATCATTTCGTTGCAGCGCATCCCGGTATCGAACAGCAGCATGATGATGGTCTTGTTCCGCACGTCCAGAAAATCCTTGCCATCGTAGAACTGGATCATCCGCTTCATCTCAGCCACTGTAAAGGTATCGATGATCGTCCGGGGCTGGCGGAGGCACTTTACCTTTTTGGCCGGATTGTCCCGCTCCTCCAGATAGCCCTCATTGACCAGATAGTTGAACCATGTGCGCCACACCTTGAGCAGATCGTTGATATAGCGGGACGTGCTGCCCGCGTCCTGCTTCTCCTTCATCAGGTCCCGGATGTGGCGCGGACGGACGTCTTCCAGCTCGGTGATCTGCTTCAGCTCCAGATATTCCAGCAAAAACCGTGTCGCAGCCTTATAATTGCGCAGAGAGCCTTTAGCCAGATGGCGGCATTCACAGTCGTAGATAAATTCATCACGGAGATCTTTCAAACACATAAAAAAACACCCTTTCCTTCATGGCGGACCACAAAAGAAAGGGTGAAAAATTGCTAGATAAGCTTATCGTACCAAATCAAGCTTGTTCGTAGTTGAGCAAGACAAACTTTGGCCGACAAATCATCCAATTTTTAACGCAGCTGCGTGATTAGCAGTTCTCAGCGAAGTACTTAATGGTACGGACCATCTGAGAGGTGTAGGAGTTCTCGTTGTCGTACCAGGACACGACCTGAACCTGATAGGTGTCGTCGTCGATCTTAGCGACCATGGTCTGGGTAGCGTCGAACAGAGAGCCGTAACGCATGCCGATGACGTCAGAAGAGACGATCTGATCCTCGTTGTAGCCGAAGGACTCAGAAGAAGCAGCCTTCATTGCAGCGTTGATGGACTCCTTGGTGACGTCCTTGCCCTTGACGACAGCAACCAGGATGGTGGTAGAGCCGGTGGGAACAGGCACACGCTGAGCAGAGCCGATCAGCTTGCCGTTCAGCTCAGGGATGACCAGGCCGATGGCCTTAGCAGCACCGGTGCTGTTGGGGACGATGTTCTGTGCGCCAGCACGTGCACGGCGCAGGTCGCCCTTGCGCTGAGGACCATCCAGGATCATCTGGTCGCCGGTGTAAGCATGAACAGTGGTCATGATGCCGGAAACGATGGGATAGGTCTTGTTCAGGGTGTCGGCCATGGGAGCCAGGCAGTTGGTGGTGCAGGAAGCAGCGGAGATGACCTGATCCTCAGCGGACAGGGTCTTCTCGTTGACGGAGAAGACAATGGTCTTCAGGTCGTTGCCTGCGGGAGCAGAGATGACGACCTTCTTTGCGCCAGCCTGGATGTGAGCCATGCTCTTCTCCTTGCTGGTGTAGAAGCCGGTGCACTCCAGAACGACATCAACGTTCAGCTCGCCCCAGGGAGCATCCTTTGCGTCCTTAACGGCATAGATCTTGATCTCCTTGCCGTCGACGATGATGGAATCCTCGGTAGCCTCGACAGTGTGCTTGCCTTCGCCGATCTTGCCGCAGAAGGAACCCTGAGCAGTATCGTACTTCAGCAGGTGAGCCAGCATCTTGGGGCTGGTCAGGTCGTTGATTGCGACGACCTCGTAACCCTCAGCATCAAACATCTGACGGAAAGCCAGACGGCCAATACGACCAAAACCATTGATAGCAACTCTAACAGCCATGTTAATAATACCTCCTAAATGTTCTTACCCTTTTTTATCGGATAATCTCACGGTATCTTTATTGTAGTCCAAAACGCGAAAAGTTTCAAGTGTCTGCTAAAAAATTAACAACTTGTTTGTTCACTTTTTGGCTTTTGTATGATTTTTGTCCTTTATCTGGGCCAGTTTTCAGCAATTCAGCCAACAGAGTGCTGGCCTTTACTTCTTTCTGGCCGCAGGCCCTGCGGTGCGCACGGTGCAGAACACGCCCAGCGTCCCAAGGCAGGCCATGCCCAGACCAAAAAAGATGGAGGGCAGCGCCGTGAGGACGAACTGTGAGGGCATCGCCAGCGTCAGGGTCTGGGGCAGCTCCCAGCAGAAGCCGAGGACAAAGGCTGCCAGACCGGAGGCGCACAGGGCTTTCCCATCCGACGTTTCGGGCAACCAGAGCGCCCGCACCAGACTGGACAGAAAGACGAGTATCCCCAGCAGCACCCAGACCTGCGCCGTGGGTGAAACGCGGTGCCAGCTGGAGCTGTTCTCCATGAAGCGGCTCAGAACGCACCAGTAGAACACCAGTGTGCCCCAGATGCCGGAGGCCATGCTCTTTGTGGGCGGCTGCCAGTCCTTCCGCAGCCAGCTCTTCGCCAGCCGGGCCAGCCACTGGCCACACAGAATTTCCAGTATCGCGCGAACAAACGAGCCTGCGCCAGTCATTCCAACGGCGAAGCGCAAAAATCCTGCGGCAGTAAAGAATGCCCCTGCCATCGCCGTGACGATGCCGGACGGTTTGCAATGGCCCTGCAAATTTTTCGGCTCACGGGCCAGCTTCCGGCCCGCAAACAGGCTCACCAGCACCGCGATGCCCAGCGCAGCATACCGCAGCCAGACCGAACCGGCGATGCACAGGCCGCTTTCCAGGTCGGTCCAGAAGCCCAGATCCAGGCCCCGGCCAAGGGCCAGTGCCGTTCCTACAACAAAAACAAGTGTGAGTAATGGATTCATCAGCGTTCCTCGATCGGTTTATATTTCTGGCGCACACCCAGATACTTGTAGGCGGGCCGGATGATACGGTTGGCGAAGATGACCTCCTCCACGCGGTGGGCGCACCAGCCCGGCACACGGGCAATGGCAAACAGCGGGGTGTAGATGTCCTCGGAGATGCCCAGCATGTTGTAGATCAGCCCGCTGAACAGGTCCACGTTGGCGCAGACGGGCTTCGTGCTGCCCTTTTCCTCGGCGAAGATGCCGGGGGCCAGCCGCTCAATGCTGCACAGCATGTTGTACTCTTCCTCAAAGCCTTTCTCGTAGGCCAGGTGTCTGGCGCGGTTCTTCAGGATGACCTCGCGGGGGTCGCTCATGGTATAGACCGCGTGGCCCATGCCGTAGATGAGGCCGGAACCGTCGCCTGCCTGCTTACGGAGGATGCGGCGGAGATACTCGCGGACCTCGTCGTCATCGTCGGGGTGCTCGACATGCTTCAGGATATCCTGCAGCTGACGGTTGACCATCAGGTTCGCACCGCCGTGCTTGGGGCCTTTCAGTGCGCCGATGGCCGCCGCGATGGCCGAATAGGTGTCGGTGCCCGAAGAGGACAGCACACGGGTGGTGAAGGTGGAGCAGTTGCCGCCGCCGTGGTCCGCGTGGACCAGCAGGCACATATCCAGCAGCTTGGCCTCCTCGTGGGTGAACTTCTGGTCCGGGCGGTAGGTGCTGAGGATGTGCTCCGCCGTGCTCTGGCCGGGCTTGGGCAGATGGAAGAACATGCTCTGCTTATCGTAATAGCGGCGCTTCATCTGGTAGGCGTTGACCATCATGGTGGGCATGCTTGCAATGAGGTTGATGCTCTGGTTCAGGATGTTCTCCAGGCTCAGGTCCTCGGCGTGCTCATCGTAGGAATACAGGCCCAGCACACAACGCTGCAGCTTGTTCATCACGTTGGGCGAAGGCGCGTTCATGGTGTCCATGAAGCCATCGGGCAGTGCGCGGTGCTCGGCCAACAGCGCACAGAAATCGTCCAGCTGGGTCTGGGTGGGCAGGCTGCCGAACAGCAGCAGCCAGATGACCTCCTCAAAGACGAAACGGTCGTTGCGGTAGGCTTCTTCCACGATCTCCTCGATGTTGACACCGCGGTAGATCAGCTTGCCGGGGATGGGGATGACATGCCCCTCCTGGTCCTTTTTGTAGCCGACGACGTCGCAGACGTTGGTCAGGCCTGCCAGCACACCGGTGCCATCCGGATTGCGCAGGCCGCGCTTGACCCCCAGCCGCTCACTGGTCTCCGGGTCGATGTAGTTGTTGGCAATGTACTCTTCGCAGAGTGTCTGCATCGTCTGCGGGTCCAGCGTTGCCACTTCTGCATGTTGATAGTTCATGCGCAGATTCCCCTTTCTGTTTCGAATTTCTTATACCTTTCCCTGCCATCCGCGCTGATGGCACATATCTATCATAGCGCTTTTGTGAAATAAATTCAAGAAGAAGATGAAATCTGCGCTTTTTCTCCGCGTGTTCCTGCTACACTGGCCCAAACGAAACTGCCTGTCCGGGAGGGGCTGCTATGAAACGTTCCTTTTTTCTGCTCTGTGCCGTGCTGTTCGTGCTGGGCAGTCTGCTGCCGCTGGCCGGATACCGGCTGGCCAAAACCGTGCTGGGACCTTCGGCACCGGCGTCGTCCGCCGCGGCCCCGGAACCGAAAACGCCCGATGCCGCCTCTCTGCCGCCCTCCGACCGGGACAGCGAGACCTTCCTCATCGCCGACCAGAGCGATGGCGCGGTCGTGTCGGTGCCCCGCCGGGACTACCTCATCGGGGCCGTGGCGGCGGAAATGCCTATCACCTGGCCGGACGAGGCGCTGAAAGCCCAGGCCATCGCGGCCCACAGCTACGCCCTCTACTGCCGGGACCACGCACAGGACCCCGCCGCAGGCTGGCTCACCGCCGACCCGGCCCGGCGGCAGGGCTATCTGACCGATGCCGTTCTCCGCAGCTATTGGGGCACGGCCTATGAGGCCAACTACGCCAGGCTCTCGGCTCTGGTGGATTCGGTCCTGACGCAGGTGCTCTACTATGAGGATGCCCCCGCCGGGACCAGCTATTTCGCCCTCTCCAACGGGCAGACCGAAGCCAGCGAGAACGTCTGGGGCACCGCCGTCCCCTATCTCATCCCGGTGGACAGCAGCACCGACCAGAACGCCGACAACTACATCTACACCGTCTCGTTCTCTGCCGCACAGCTGCAGCAGCTCCTGACCGGGCTGGGCCTCACGCCCGACCTCTCCGCACCGGAGGGCTGGTTCGGGGATGCCGCCCTCACTCCCTCCGGCTATGTAGCCTCCCTGCCCGTCTGCGGCCAGACCATGACCGGCCCGGCGCTGCGGAAGGCGCTGGGCCTGCGGAGCGCCTGCTTCACGGTGCAGTATCAGAACGGCAGCTTTTTCTTCACCACCAGAGGCTACGGCCACGGGGTCGGGATGAGCCAGTGGGGAGCCAGAGCGCTGGCCGAGCAGGGGCAGACGGCTTCGCAGATCCTCGCCCACTACTTCCCCGGCACCCAGCTGCGGCAGTGAGCCGCGCCGACAAAAAACCGCCGTGTGCATCTGATCTGCACCCGGCGTTTTTTCGGTATCTTTTACTGGAACAGACTGTCCAGCCAGCTCAACGCGCTGCTCTGGGTCGTCGTCTCCGTTGTGGGGGGCTGTTCCACCACGGTGGCCTCGGTGGCCGTCTCCGCAGCCGTCTCCTCGGCCACGACTGCGGCCTCCAGCTCTTCCAGACCGATGCCGTCGTCGTTGGCATCGGAAGTGATGTACCAGTAGCAGGACGCCCCAGCGATCGAGATGCTGGCGCTGGACAGCGGCACACGGCCCTTAGAAACGCCGTTCGCCGGGTCTGAGCAGTAGAAGACGCCGTCCGTGTAGTCGGTCAGCAGCACCGCGTGGGGCTGGCTGCGGTCATACAGGACGATGCCCTCCGGGTGCTCCTGCAAGATCCGGATGAGGGCTTCGGTCTTGGCCGCCTTGCCGGAAGGAAGGGTGGCGTAGCCAACGTGCATCGCATTGTATGTAAAACTGTGGGACAGACCGCCGGCCCACGCCGTGCTCTTGATGCTGTTCTCGGTCACATCGACCCAGCCGTCCAGACCATCGAAGTAAGCGCGGCGGCGCAGCATCATCGCGGCCGAAGCCAGTGTGCAGGTGCCGCCCCGGCTCTGCTTGAAGTAGAACCCGGCGTCAACGTTTAAGTCCACGGCCAGAGCCGCAGGCAGAAGCGTCATCATCAGCGCCAGCGTCATGAGCAGCGCCGACAGTTTTTTCCATGCGTGATGCGGTGCAGTTTCCACGTTGTTCCATCTCCCTTGAATCGCGTCGTTATTCACTGCCGTAAAGTATACCAGTCTGTTACTCTTTTGTAAACAGTTGTTCAGCTTTTTTCTCATTTTTTACACGATTTGGTCACAATTCAGGAGCAGATTGCACAAAAGGCACTTTTGTCTGTTGTGGTTTTCGTACAAAAGTCTGTTGGTTCTTTCCGTTTTCTTTTTGTGCAGATTATGGTATACTTTCAAGCAGGACCAACGAAACCGAAACTTTGCAGGAGCAGGTAGATATGAAAGCAACCATCGTCATCCCCAACATCAACGGCAAGGGCTGGCTCAGGGATTCTATCGAGTCCATCTATGCCCAGACCGAACAGGATTTTGAACTCATCGTCGTGGACAACGGCTCCACCGACGAAAGTCTGGAGCAGGCCCGCAGCTATTGCACCCGCCCGAACTTCACCCTCATCGAGAACGGCCGCAACACTGGCTTCTCCCATGCGGTCAATCAGGGCATCGCCCGCGCCAAGAGCGAGTTTGTGGTGCTCTTCAACAACGACGCCTTCGCCGAACCGCAGTGGCTGGCGGAGCTTATCCGCACCGCCGAGACCGACCCCCGGATCTTCGCGGTGCAGAGCCTGATGATCCGCCACTTCGACCGCGAACTGGCCGACGACGCCGGGGACTACGTCACCTGGATGGGCTTTGCCTGTAAGACCGGCGACGGCCGCCGGGCCAGCCGCTACACCAAAACGAAGCGCATCTTCTCGGCCTGCGGCGGCGCATCGCTCTACCGCAAGAGCATCCTGGACGAGATCGGCGGCTTCGACGAAAACTTTTTCGCCTACTTTGAAGACGTGGACCTCAGCTGGCGCGCCAACAACGCGGGCTATCAAAATGTGCTCTGCCCTGCGGCCAGATGCTACCACATCTGCGGTGCCAGCACCGGTGCCGTCAAGTACAACGCCTTCAAGAGCCAGCAGAGCGGCCGCAACAGCATCCTGCTCCCGCTCAAGAACGAGCCGCTGCTCATGCTCCTGCTCAACTTCATCCCGCTGGCGCTGGGCTATCTGCTCAAGTGCTACAAATTCCACAAGCAGGGCTTTGGTGAGGCCTGGGACAAAGGGATGCACGAGGCCTTTGCCCTGCTCCGCTCCGGCCAGCTCGGCAAGCGCCCCTTCCGCCTGAAAGACCTGCCCAACTACATCCTGATGGAACTGTGGATGATCTGGAACATGGTGCCGTATCTGTGGTATCGGCTGGTCATCGTCCGGTTCGACCTGAAATAATTTTGATACAGCAGCACCCCCGGTACTCGTTCCTGTCAAACGAGTGCCGGGGGTGTTTTGTATCCTTCCAGAGCGCAGTCTCAGCCTTTAGCCGATTTCATATTACACCCCCAAAGAGCCTCGGTCTGCGGATGCAGAGCCAGCCATGCAGGACTGTGCACACAGGCTTTTTTCTTTTTTGGAAAATATTTCAAACCCGTGAAATTCCGAGGGCGGCTCATTCGTATCCAGAATGAAGCGACAAAACCGGGTGTACACCCCGGCAGTGATACACACAATAAGAAGAGGAGACAATACTATGAAAAAGACGGTTTCTGTTTGCATGACGGCTGTGATGGCCCTTTCCCTGCTGGCAGGCGGTGCGGTACAGGCATACGCACTTTCGGCAGAGACGGTGGAACCAGTTTCTGCTGTGGCTGAGGAAAACTGTATTTCCAGCAGTTGGAAGCGTGCTTCCGACCCAGCACTGACCGAGAAAGTCCGCAAAGTGTTCGATCAGGCCTTTGATGGTCTGGAGGGCGTTTCCTATACACCTGTAGCCCTGCTGGCAAGCCGCACCACCGGCTTCGGTACCCAGTACCGCATTCTGTGCAAGGCGACTGTCGTCGTACCGGGCGCACAGGAAGAGTATGTGGTGGTCACGCTGCAGCACAGCTGGCTGAGCAAAGCAGAAATTCTGGACATCGGCGATCCACTGTGCCTGACAAATCTGGACTATGAAGAAGGTGCTGTGGGCGCTTGGCAGGAAGCCGAGTCCCCCGCCATGACAGAGGAAGCCACGGCAGCGTTCAACAAGGCCACCGAGGGCCTTGTAGGTGTGGATTATGTGCCAGTGACCTTGCTGAGCACCCAGACCGTGGCAGGCACGAACTACCGCATCCTATGCGAAGCAACCACGGTTTATCCGGGTGCCGAGATGCACTATGCCGTCGTGAACGTGTATGAAAGTCTGGAAGGCAATGCCAACATCATCAGCGTGACCGATGGATCTGTGAGCTAAGGGAGAGTTTTTGATTCAGAAGGTCCTCCGCTGCACCTTGGGTATATTCAGCGGAAACATTTATTTTGATATTGCAAACAAGCCAGACCGGCGGGTCTGGCTTGTTTGCTGTTCCACGGAGTGGGCGTGGAGGAAAAGTACTCCTGCGTTTCCAGCAGCTCGCCGATAGTATCGCACGCCGGAGATGGCACGGCTGGGGTCCAGCTGGTGGGCGATCTTGGCTGTGAGCTTTTTATTTGACTCGTCCCTTTCTCTGTTGTCACTCTGCCTGTATCTCCTCCACCAGCGGCAGATAGTCGGCACAGTATTTCCGGTACAGCGGCTGTACAAGTTGCCGGAAACTCTGCATTTCTTCTTCGGGCAGCGGCAGTTCCCGGCACCCGCCAGCCAATGCCGCTTTTCGGGCAGCTGTTTCCTCCTGTGCCCAGAGCTGGCGCTCGTACTGCGCCGATGCCCGGGCGCACGCCTGCAGGGTCTGCCGGTATTCCTCCGGCAGTGCATCCCATGTGCGGCCGGAAGCCAACTGCACCTCCGGTACGCGGCTGTGCTCATCGGCCATATAGTACCGTGCCACCTTGTAGTGCTCCATGGAATAGTAGGCCGGCCAGTTGTTTTCGGCGGCGTCGATCTGCCCGGTCTCAAGCGCCGAGTAGACGTCGCTGTACGCCGTGGTCTCCGGCACTGCACCCAGCAGGCGGATCATGTCGATCACGATCTGCGAATCCTGCACACGGATGGTCTTGCCCTGCAGATCGTTCAGGCTGCGCACCGGCTGACGGGCATAAAACGAGCGGGCACCCGCGTCGTACCAGCTCAGGCCTACCCGTCCCTGTGCGGTAAAGTCCTGCAAAAACTCAGCCCCGATGCTGCCGTCCAGCACGCGCCACATGTGGTCGGCATCCCGGTAGAGATACGGCAGCAGCAGTACGTTGAGCCGGGGCAGATCGTCCGTGGCCACCGAGAGTGACACACGGGCAAAATCTACGCCGCCAATGGCAAGCTGCTCCCACACCTGCTGTTCCGAGCCGTACTCGCCGTTCGCTTTGACCTGAATGACCACCTTGCCCCCGGTCTGCTGCTGCACAAGGTCTGCAAAATACTGCGCGCCCTGCGTAGTTGGGTACCCGGCGGGCTGGTTGTCGGCATAGGTCAGCACATAGTCCGGTGTAATCTGCGGCTTTGCGGCACAGCCTGCCAGCTGCAAGGCTGCAAAGCCCAGACCGGCTAAAAAAGTCCGTCTGCGCATGGTGTCTCCCTCCCTTTGCAGATAGTATA
>ERZ1106983.831-NODE-831-length-33819-cov-6.912333_pt1 | contig 33819 bp, 31 predicted proteins | sample MGYA00403693_ERZ1106983 | MGnify/ENA primary metagenome ERZ1106983 (study PRJEB35170, sample SAMEA104062420) | human gut metagenome | biome: human gut; feature: human-associated habitat; material: faeces | place: Denmark | collected 2012-07-13 ...
AGAAACCGAATACAGAGAAACCGGACAAAGGCGGAGCGGTTCAGACAGGAGATAACTTTAACGTAACGCTGCTGATCGGACTTGTAGTTCTTGCAGGTGCGGTTGCAGGCGGAGCGGCTCTGACAATCTTCAAAAGAAACAAAAGAAAATAAGCCTTATCCGTAAATAGTACGGAAAAATGCAGGGCTGCCACTTAGTGGCGGCCCTGTTTGCATTGGAGCGGCAATGAACGAAAGACAGAAGGATCAAGACCTTGGAAAGCCGCCTGTAATCCCGGAATGTGTCTTTGGGAACTTACGGTAATTCCGGCATAACGCTGTATTGTTAATAAGCGCTATATTTTCTGCGCAATATCATGTAAAAGCTGTCTTGTTTACGCCAAAAACCTTGACATTAATGGGGTTGATGGTTATAATATTGAAATTGTAAAATAAACTAAAAGAGACAGCGTGCAGGGACAAGTTTTCCTGTCGGGAATAGACAAAAAACAGTGAAAAAGAATGACAGAAAAGGAGCGTTATCAATGGCGGAGGCAAAGAAAAGATTACTTACTTATGCCGGATTAAAGGCACTTGAAGATGAACTTGAAACTCTTAAAGTTGTCAAACGGAAAGAAGTTGCAGCTAAGATCAAAGAGGCAAGAGAGCAGGGAGATCTTTCCGAGAATGCAGAGTATGATGCGGCAAAAGATGAACAAAGAGATATCGAAGCGCGTATCGAAGAACTTGAAGGCATCCTGAAAAACGCAGAAGTGGTTGTTGAAGATGAAGTTGACTTTGATAAGATCAATGTCGGATGTACGGTAAAGGTATTTGACATAACATTCGATGAAGAGATGGAATTTAAAATTGTAGGATCAACAGAGGCAAACAGCTTGGTAGGAAAGATTTCAAACGAGTCTCCGGTTGGTCAGGCATTGATCGGAAAAAAAGTGGGAGATACGGTAAGCGTAGAAACACAGGCGGGAGAAATCAAGTACAAAGTGCTTGAGATCAGCCGTTCAATGTAAACAGATGATTATAAACAGACCTCTTTTTAAGAGGTCTGAATTCGCATGTATGGGAATGTTTTAAAGAGGCGAAAAAGGCAGATAAAGAGAAAAAAGCGTAACGGAATAATAAGAGATAAAGCAAAACAGAGAAAAGTTATCCGGGAAAGGAGATAAGAAAGTGGCACAGGAGCAGAAGAATGTACAGGAACAGGATCTGAATCAGTTGAGAAAGGTACGCCGTGAGAAACTTGCAGAGCTGCAAGGAAGCGGAAAAGATCCGTTCGTGATTACAAAATATGATCAGACACATCACAGTGTAGAAGTAAAAGAAAATTACGAGGAGCTTGAAGGAAAGCAGGTTTCCATCGCAGGACGTATGATGTCAAAGCGAGTAATGGGAAAAGCATCTTTTTGTAATGTTCAGGATTTAAAAGGAAATATTCAGTCTTATGTAGCAAGAGACAGCATCGGTGAGGAAAATTATAAAGAATTTAAGAAACTTGATGTCGGTGATGTGATCGGAATCGAAGGAGAGGTATTCAAGACAAAAACAGGAGAGATTTCCATTCATGCATCTCATGTAACACTTCTTTCCAAGAGTCTTCAGATTCTTCCGGAGAAGTTCCATGGACTGACGAATACAGATATGCGTTATCGTCAGAGATATGTGGATCTTATCATGAATCCGGAAGCGAAAGATACATTTATCAAACGTTCTAAGATCATCAGCGCGATCCGCAGATATTTGGACGGCGAAGGATTTATGGAAGTGGAGACTCCGATGCTTGTTGCAAATGCCGGGGGAGCTGCGGCAAGACCGTTTGAGACACATTTCAATGCTTTAAATGAAGACTTGAAACTGAGAATTTCTCTTGAACTTTATCTGAAACGTCTGATCGTCGGAGGTCTTGAAAGAGTGTACGAGATCGGTCGTGTATTCAGAAACGAAGGACTTGATACGAGACATAATCCGGAATTTACATTGATGGAGCTTTATCAGGCATATACAGATTATAACGGAATGATGGATCTTACAGAAAATCTTTACCGCCATGTGGCACAGGAAGTTCTCGGCACAACGAAGATCGTTTACAATGGCGTTGAGATGGATCTCGGAAAACCGTTTGAACGTATTACAATGGTAGATGCCGTGAAGAAATATGCAGGCGTTGACTGGAATGAAGTTAAGACTTTGGAAGAGGCTCGCAAGCTTGCAGACGAGCATCATGTAGAATATGAAGAGCATCATAAGAAAGGTGATATCTTGTCATTGTTCTTTGAAGAGTTTGCAGAAGAACATTTGATTCAGCCGACGTTCGTAATGGATCATCCGATCGAGATTTCACCGCTTACGAAAAAGAAACCGGAGAATCCGGAATATACAGAGCGTTTCGAGTTCTTTATGAACGGCTGGGAAATGGCGAATGCATATTCAGAGCTGAATGACCCGATCGATCAGAGAGAACGTTTCAAAGCTCAGGAAGAACTTTTGGCACAAGGTGACGAAGAGGCAAATACAACAGATGAAGATTTCCTGAATGCACTTGAGATCGGTATGCCGCCGACAGGAGGTATCGGATTCGGTATCGACAGAATGTGTATGCTTTTAACAAACAGCGCCGCGATCAGAGACGTACTGCTTTTCCCAACAATGAAGTCACAGGGCGCTGCGAAGAACGAAGCAAACAACGCTGCACAGTCAACTCCGGTAGCTGCAAAAGTAGTTGTTCCAGTAGAAGAAACAGCTGCACCGGCGAAGGTTGAGATCGATTTCTCTAATGTAGAAGTAGAGCCATTATTTGAAGACATGGTAGACTTCGAAACATTCAGCAAATCAGATTTCCGTGCTGTTAAGGTAAAAGAATGTGAAGCAGTTCCAAAATCCAAGAAGCTTCTGAAATTCCTTCTTGACGATGGTTCAGGCGTAGATCGTGTAATTTTAAGCGGTATTCATGACTACTACGAACCAGAAGAGTTAGTTGGAAAGACATTACTTGCAATCACAAACCTTCCACCACGTAAGATGATGGGAATTGATTCTTGCGGTATGATTATCTCCGCTACACACCTTGTAGAAGGAAGAGAAGGACTCAATGTTCTGATCCTGGATGATAAAATTCCGGCAGGAGCGAAATTGTACTAAGAGCAAGAAATTTTAAGCTATATTTTAAACAGAAAAACAGGTTACTACACCACATTTACACCAAATTTTTAAAAAGTCTAAGAGAAGGGCTCTGCAAAAGAATGGTGTAAAAGAAAACTAGTAATAAAAGATACAGTTGAGTGTACCAAAAAAGTTGGTACACCCAGCTGTTTTTTGTTTTGTACAAAATATCTAAATATCAAAAATGGAAGTAATCAGCGTTGTAGTTGGTTATTTTTTATTCTATATTGCACATCAACAATTCAAAAATTTTTATATATTTCCCAGAAAACCCTGTAAAAATGCCTCTCAGCATTTCGTTATATAGAAGGATATTTAATAATATCAATCTTTGCACATTGACAATTGAATAGCTTTTGAATATGAGGATACCTGAACTGAATATGCATGCGGCGTATCTTTTCAGAGCATACAATCCTAAAAAGAAGAGGGTTAGGGAACGGAAATATTTGAAAGCGCAATAAAAGGATTTATTAATTGTGAAAGAGATAGCTTAATAAAAACTATATGTGTAGGTGATGAAGTGCAAAAAACTATATCTACACTTGATTTTTTTGATACAGAATTGAAAGGAACGATATTTATGACAAGATTAACAAAGTATGAGAAGGAAACTATTATTCTTACAAATGAGGAAGATGATTTTTGGAATGTGTTTACGTATAACAAAGGATTGCAACGTAGGTTTATGTCCTTTGTTGAACAATATCCAGAAAATTGTCAATTCAAGAGCCAGAATAATGAGGGGGGAATGACATTTGAGATAGACAAAGGTAGGTTATCGGTTCGTTTGACAGCACCATATTCAGAAGAGAGAAGGAAGACATCTAGTGAGTATGCAAAGAAATATGGAGTGCATCATATAAAAAAATAATAGTAGTTTTTTGAGATTTATTGACAAAAAGATAGTATTCAGTCGGTTGCTTTTATGTTATACTTTTTTAGTTAGGGCTACTGGATCCATCATTCGATGGTGCTAATAATTTACCCTAAAATACAAGTGTGATGGTACATTGTGCCAAGGAGGACTTTAACAATGAAAAAAACTATTTGCGAGCTATTTGCAGGCGTTGGTGGTTTTCGATTAGGATTCGATAAATTGGAATCAGGATGGGAAACTACATGGTTTTCACAATGGGAGCCGGGAAAGAAAAAACAATGGGCGCATGATTGCTATGTGTATCATTATGGTGATTGTGCAGATTTAAAAGGAGAGTTCCATACTGGTGAAGATATCAGTCAAATGAACAAGAACAATATTCCTGATCATAATCTTCTTGTAGGAGGGTTTCCTTGCCAAGATTATTCAGTTGCACATTCATTATCCTCATCAAAAGGAATTGAAGGGAAAAAAGGTGTTTTGTGGTGGCAGATTAGAGATGTTTTAATTGCCAAAAGACCACCTTTTGTTATATTAGAAAACGTTGATAGACTTCTGAAATCACCAGCATCCCAAAGAGGACGCGATTTCGGCATTATTTTAACATCATTTGCACAGCTAGGATATAGAGCGGAATGGAGAGTAATAAATGCAGCAGAGTATGGAGCAGCACAAAGACGTCGAAGAACATTCATTTTTGCATACAATAAAGATACCAAATATGCAGAAACAATGGACAACTGTGGAGTTGATGCTATTTTGTCAACGGATGGTTTTATGGCAAAATCATTTCCAATCTCAGAATATGCTTCACTTGTAGAGACAACTGTACTCTGTTCTGATGTTTCAAAGCTTGATAGAATAAAGTTACTTGAAGAAGGTGCGGAGGAATCAGATAATGATCTTTTGGAAATGACGAAGAATTTTCAATTTGGTTTTCAAAGTGCGGGGTATATGAAGGATGGAGAAGTCTTTACAACAACTGTAACACCTGTGGAAATAAATCCCATGTCATTAGCTGAAATAGCTCAGAAAGGTGTTGACGAGTCATATTATATTAGCTTAGATGATATGGCATCTTGGACATATATGAAAGGTGCAAAAAGAATCCCTAGAGTTTCAGCATCTGGTCATGAATACATTTTTTCAGAAGGTCCGATTGCTTTTCCGGATCCGTTGAATAGACCGGCAAGAACAATGCTTACTTCTGAGGGGACAAAGAATCGTTCTACACACGTTATTGCAGATCCTGAAACAGGAAGATTAAGACTCATCACACCGGTAGAAGCAGAAAGAATTCAAGGATTTGATGATGAGTGGACTAAAATTACATTGATGGATGGAAAAGAAACCCAGATGCCTGATCGAATGCGGCGTTTCTGTATGGGAAATGCTCTGGTTGTTTCTATGGTTACTAGAATGGGAGAAGTTCTGGACAAAATTATTGAAGAAGAAAAACTTGCCTGATTAAAGGCGAAAGCCAAAGTGGAAAAACTAATGTTGGAAGAATAATTTTAGACTGATACTGGCGGGGAGATAACTCTGGTCATAAAAAATCGTTATGTGTATACGATTAAAAAAATTTCCTTGTAAAATATCATTGTAATTTTAGAAGATGGTATAAGGCTTAATAAGCACGCACCTTTCTTCATATTGTGTCCTGTTATTTTTATGTACAACTAGCAAAATAATTGTTGGTGAAATACGGAGGTAGGTATGAGAATACTGGCAATAAATATCCAAAACTTTCGAAAACTTTTACAGTGCCATATAGATTTCAGTAAAAAAAACACGCTTTTCGTTGGCGCAAATAATAGTGGAAAAACATCCGCTATGGATGCTCTTGGAAAATTCCTAGCAGATAGGAGTTTTACTTTTAACGATATAACCATATCAAAACGTTCAGATATCAATCAGATTGGAGATAGATGGATAGAAGAAGGATGCGAAGAACCTGTTGACTTGACAGAATGGGAACTATTTGTTCCTAAAATGGATATATGGCTTGATGTTTCGCGAAACGAAATACACTATGTGGCTGGCATCATTCCAACGTTGAAATGGCGCGGAGGCAAATTAGGCGTTAGACTGGCTTTTTTGCCGAAAGATATTTCTAAACTATTTTCAGAATATAGAGAGGTATACTCTGCAGCACGTAAAACTGAAAAAGCGAAAGAAAAGGTTGAAATAAGATTATATCCGAAAAATTTATGCGAATTCCTAGAGAAGAATCTTAATACATATTTTTCGATTAAGACATTTATTTTAAATCCGGCAAAAGCAGAAGCGGATGAGCCACAGACAACACCTTTCGAAATGGAATGTTTTACTGATAATCCACTAAAAGGGATTATTAAAGTGGATATGATTGATGCGCAGCGAGGGGTTGCGGATCCAGACAATGCAGATGGAACCGAAAGGACTAAAAAACAGTTATCGGAACAAATGCGTAGCTATTATGACAAACACCTCGACCCAGAGAAATCTCCTTCCCCAGAGGATTTAGATATTTTGCAGGCTACTGAAGAAGCGAGGAAAGCGTTTGACATAAATCTTGCAAAAAAATTCGAACCGGCAATTCATGAGTTAGAGGAGTTGGGGTACCCTGGAATAGCAGATCCCAAACTCACAATTGCTACAAAAATGTCTACGGGTGAGACATTAAAGCATGATGCTGCTGTACAATACGCTCTTAGTAAAAGTGATGACAGTCTAAAATTACCGGAGAAATACAACGGCCTTGGTTATCAGAATCTTATTTCTATGGTCTTTGATTTAATGCGATTCAGAGACGACTGGATGCGTGAAGGAAAAGCTAAACAGGCAAAGAAAGATTCTGAGCGGGCGATAGAGCCATTGCATTTGGTTTTGGTTGAAGAACCGGAAGCGCATCTCCATGTACAGGTTCAGCAAGTATTTATCCGTAAAGCATATGATGTTTTAACAAATCATAAATTTATAAAAGAGAATGAAAATTATGCTACACAACTAGTAATTAGTACTCATTCAAGCCATGTTGCCCGAGAAACCGATTTTGCAGATTTGCGTTACTTTAAACGGTTATCGGAAGGTTCGGAAAGCACGATTGCAACATCAAAGGTAATAAATCTTTCTGATGTATTTGGGAAGGAAGATGAAACCGATAAATTTGTTACGCGCTACTTGCAAGCAACACATTGCGATTTGTTTTTTGCTGATGCCGTGATTTTAGTAGAGGGTTCGGCGGAGAATATGTTATTGCCACATTTCATACGAAACAAGTATCCCAAGTTGTACCAAAGATATATATCGATACTGAGTATAAATGGTCGTCACTCGCATCGCCTCAATCCATTGATTGAAAAGTTATGTATACCTACTCTTGTTATTGCAGACATAGATTCAGCGGAAAACGAAGGGCATCATAAAGCGGCTTGCCCAGAACGTGGAAAAGGTCTTATTAGTAGCAACTATACAATTGCTAAATGGCTTGTTAGGGAAAATGATTTGGACAAGCTTTTGGCGATTCCTTCTGAAAAAAAGGAAATAATTAAGGAAACGCCATACAAATACTCTATTCGGGTCACATACCAAAATCCGGTTGTTATTGACTATAATGGCACTGATAAAGAGGCTATTGCAAGCACATTTGAAGACTGCCTCGTATATACAAATTATCAGCTTTTTAAAGGTATATCAACAGATGATACTGGCAGTTTAGTAAAGAGTGTGAGCGATGAGATTAATGCAGCAAGCTCTTTTGAAGATTTCCATAAAGGAGTATATGAAATACTGCGTAATGGCAAATCGGATCAAAAGGCTGAATTTGCATTAGATTTGATTTATGCCGTTGATCCAAACAAGCTTATAGTTCCCGCTTATATTGACGAAGGATTAGAGTGGTTACAAGCATATTTAAATCCAGAGGAATAAGATGATGACAAAAACAATAACCTTGGAAGAATATTCCATAGATAATCATATTGATGATCACGTAGAGAAAGAGATACAAGACTGTTTTTCTACAGAAGACCCTAAATGTTTCTTCGTATTTGCAGGAGCAGGTTCTGGAAAGACTAGAACTCTGATAAATACACTTACTTTCTTAGACAAAGAACGCGGTAAAAGTCTTTTAATGAAAGGAAAACAAATTGCCGTTATTACTTACACAAATGCGGCTTGTGACGAAATATCCAGGAGACTGCAGTATAAACCGATTTTTTCTGTATCTACGATACATAGCTTTTTGTGGGATTTAATAAAGAGTTATCAGGCAGATATAAAGGAGTGGGTCACACAATTTATTCAAAAGGAAATTGAAGAGCTTCAGGAAAAACAGGTTAAGGGGCGTGGCGGTAAAGCAGGCGAAAAAAGAGCTGAGGATATCAAGAAAAAAACAGAACGACTTGCAAAAATTGAGACAGTAAAAAAGTTTTCTTATAATCCGAATGGAGATAATGTCGGCTATGATTCCCTTAGTCATAGTGAAGTCGTAAAAATGAGTACAGAGTTTATTGCAACAGAGCCAACTATGCAAGATATTTTAACGGCAAAATACCCAATACTGCTTATTGATGAAAGTCAAGATACTAAAAAGGAACTTGTTGATGCCTTGCTTATTGTATGTGAAAAATACAAAGACAGATTTATTGTTGGAATGTTTGGCGATACCATGCAAAGAATTTATAATGATGGCAAAGATAATCTTGCTGATTGTATTCCTGACGAGTGGGTAAAACCAGTAAAAGTAATGAATCATCGAAGCGCTAATCGTATTGTTGCCTTAGCTAACTCAATAAGAAGTACTATAGATGGTCAAAAACAACAGGCAAGAAGTGATGTGGAAAAAGGAACTGTGCGATTATTTATTGCTTCAACTTCGGATGATAAAGAGAGTATTGAGAAGAAGGCAGCAGACTTTATGGCACAAGATACTGGAGACATTGGATGGAATGACGATACGCAGTATAAAAGCTTAATTCTTGAACATCATATGGCGGCAAGTAGGTTTGGATTTGCTGATTTATATATGCCATTAAATAGTTCGGGAAAATTTGATACTTCTCTGCGTGATGGATCTATTACGGAATTGTCGATTTTATCAAAGCTTGTGTCTCCGTTAGTGGAAGCCTATCAGAGTGGAAATGACTTTGAGGTTTCCAAAATTGTAAGAAGGAATTCACCATTATTAGATAAAGAAGCTTTTGCGTCCGAATCAGACAATCAAACCAAAATGCTTGAAAAAGCTGAGAGTGCAGTAGAATCATTAATGAACCTATGGAAGGACGAAAAAATTCCGTCTTGTTTGGAAGTCTTAAAAAACATTCGAGACACAAGATTGTTTAAGGTTGGAAATCGTGTTGACGAATTATTAACAGAATTCTCCCAAGGAGAAGATAAAAAAGTAACAGCACTAAGAAATGCATTATCTGTACCGTTTTGTGAATTGAAAAAGTATTCTTCATATGTTACTGACAATACTCGTTTTGCTACCCATCAAGGCGTTAAGGGCTTAGAGTTTCCCAGAGTTATGGTTATTATGGATGATGCACAGGCTAGAGGATTTTTGTTTAGTTACGAGAAGTTGTTTGGTGCAAAAGCTCAAAGTGAGACTGATGTAAAAAATAAGAGTAATGGCAAGGATACCAGCATCACGAGAACGGCACGTCTCTTTTATGTTGCCTGCACAAGAGCAAAGAAGAGTTTGGCTGTTGTTGCTTATACAGAAAATATGGAATCGGTTAAAAATACAGCATTATCAAACGGTTGGTTTTCAGAAGATGAGATTTACATCTTGTAGAATTATTATATTCTGTAGAGATTTTTACTCGTTTGATTAAGTCAAAATAGCATGGATATTGATGCGGATAATATATGATGGATAATCTTTTGGATTTAGAAACTAATAATATATTTTATAAGTGTTCGCACGAATGAAAAAGATGAATAAGGATATATAAAAAGGGGGGATTGAATGCCGAATCATATTTACGATAAGGACAACTTGATTCGCAGATTAGAAGCTTATCTAGGGAAAACATTTGAAGAGATTGATAACAAAGGAATGTTCAAGCATGTACAAGATTTTAATCTTCAAAAAGGAATTGCAGGATCTATTGTTGAACAGTGCATTTTTGAATATCCACCAGATACTAAACAGGAAGCAGACTTAATTATTGTTGATGGGACAGAAAATGTAAAAACAGAACTTAAGACAACAGGGATGTTGATTCAGGAAAAACCTAGGAGACACTATATTGCGAAAGAGCCAATGTCAATTACGGCTGTTGGCGTATATGACATTGCGGAACAAGAATTTGAAACATCGCACTTTTGGCAAAAGCTGGAACACATGCTTATTATCTATTATTATTATGTAGCTAATCATGCTGTATCTGCGTATGAGTATAAAGATTTTCCGGTTGTTGGATACGAATTTCATGAGTTTTCAGCTGAGGATGTAGAAGTATTGAAAAATGACTGGGAACATGTGCGAGCTCTTTGTGCAAAAGTAGTGTCACACCATTCTGGTCCACGAGATAAAAGTTGGAAAGCAGCTGTAAAACAAGAATATATAGACGTACATGGAGAATTAAGAAGAGTATTAAGCTATATTGATTTGGCGCCTAAGTTTCCGCCAAGATTTAGACTGAAAAAACCAACCCTTTCTTCGATAATTGCAAAGCATTTTGGATATGATCTCGAACAACTTCCGGGAAGATACGTATCAATATCGGATATAGATTCAAAGTGCCGAGAATTAACAAAATTGTATGCTGGGGAAAATATCCGGCAGCTGATAAACCGTTTTAATTTGGAACTTCAAACAGATGGACAGTTGAGTATGAAAGGTGTTGCAGAGAAAATTGTTATTGCAATGTTTGGAGGAACAGCAAAAAAATTAAATCAAATAGATTTGTTTGAACGATTTGGATTAATTGCTAAAACTATTGCTTTTACTTCGAAAGGCGGTCGTACTGAAGATATGAAACTGTATCATATTGATTTCAGTGAAATGATTAGAGAAAATGTAATTGATGATGATGGGACTGAACGAGTTATGACTTTTGAAGATTCAGACATGTATGCATATTTTGCTGATCATGCATTATTATGTATTATGTTCCAAGAAGCTCCAGAGGATCCAGAAACAAAATATAGACCAAATTCATTATCATCAAATGTTTTTCTTGGGTTTAAAAGAATTGTATTCAGTGATGAATTTATTGATACGAAAGTTCGAAAGTTATGGGAAGATACCAGAGATAAAATTATGAATCATAAACTTACTGATGTTATTCAGAAACGTAGTGATGGCACAACTGTCATTTTAAAAAATGGGGAAGTAAGCACAGCACCTAACTTCTTAAAGGGAAGCGAAAATGATGTTTTTGTACGTGGGTCAGGAAAGGATTCATCTATGCACAATAAGACAGAGTGTGTGAATGGAATTCGTATGTTACCACAGTATGTCTGGATAAAAGGTTTGTCTGTTGTTGAAGAATTAAAACAAACACCAGAGATATAGAGGTGTGAGATGAAGCATCCAAAACATTATGATACTGATGAAGCGACATCAAAAAGGATGTCCAATGTAAAACTGAAAAAAGGTACTGCTGAAATACTTCTTGCAAAGGAATTATGGCATAAAGGTTTTAGATATCGGTTAAATGATAAGAGTTTATCGGGTTCTCCAGACATAGCAATTCTTCGATATAATATAGCAATATTCGTTGACGGTGAGTTTTGGCATGGTTATGATTGGGATAATAAAAAGCCAAGACTAAAACGCAACAGAGAATATTGGATTGAAAAGATAGAAGAAAATATGGCGAGAGATACAAGAGTGGATAAAGAACTACTTGCTAAAGGTTGGGTACCAATTCACTTTTGGACGAAGGAAGTTCTTAAAGAAACTGCATCTTGTGTAAAAGTAGTTCAAGAAATTGCGTTTGAAATAAAGATGCAAGAGTTAGAGGACAATTAAATAATGACTAAGCCAAAGGCGATCAACCGAAAACGTTGGTCGCTTTTGTTTTGCTCATTTGCAAAACTTTCTGATTGGTGCACAAATCAGAAAAACAGCGAAAACCGATGTGATTGATTACGGGACAGGATTAAGAACTTCGGATTTTGCTGAGCAGGTGTACAGAGGGAGGCAATCCCTTTGTGCCAAAGGTGCAGGAAGTGGCGAACATTTTGCTAGGGTCAAGGGACAAAGTCCCTGGTAGGTTAAGGGCGGCAGCCATTGCCCAGTTAAGAGACGTTTCGTCACTTAGTACTGGGTATTTCCTGACGATAAAAGCAGGATTTATGGCAGCTTCGCTGCAGTTCTCTGCGAGAACAAAGAGAAAGGAGACGACAAAGTGAAACTAACTAGACATAATGGAAGAACTGGAAAGAATGGTGTTTATAATCCCAAGCACAATGATCGACAGTTCGATATTGACAATAGTGATCATATCGATTTGGAACGAGCCAAGAGAAATGTTTATTGGGATTGTTATAATGGTATCAGATCTGCTTCAGTAACAGGAAGAGAGGATGAGATTGTCGATTCCTTTGAAGAAGTGGAACAACTATTTTATAAGATTCATTATCAAGATTATGTGGAAGGACAGAATGCAAGAAATTGGAAAAATCATCATCCTGAAAGAAACAGAACAACAGATGATATTAGGACTCATAAGAAAACGTGTCCGGAAGAAACCATTTATCAGATTGGAACAAAAGATGATTATGTTGATCCGGATGTGTTGTTGACTATCGTAACAGAATTTATTACAGAACTTAGTGATCGCTTTGGAGACCATTTTCATTTATTGAACTGGTCGTTGCATTTGGATGAGTCCACTCCACACATTCATGAACGCCATGTTTTTGATTGTAAGAATGCTTATGGAGAAATATTTCCCCAACAGGAAAAAGCACTTGAAACATTAGGTTTTGAATTGCCAAATCCAGAAAAGAAGGCTGGTAGATTTAACAATAGGAAAATGGTTTTTGACGCTACCTGCAGAATACTTCTTTTTGATATTTGTAAAAAGCATGGATTAGAGTTAGAAGAAGAACCAAGTTATGGTGGAAAGGAATATCTTGAAAAGCAAGATTATATTCGAATGAAGCAGAAAAAGGATATTACATCTTTGGAAGAATCAATTCAGAGCCAAATAGAAGTGGTTAATCAGAAAAAATATGAGATCTTTGAACAAGAGGTTCAGTACAAAGAAAACAACATAAAGATTATTGATCAAGAGAAAAAGCTCAAAGCACAGTCAGAGGAATTTTTTGATAATGCGGAGCGAATTCTTCAGCAAGACGAAACATTGAAACAGCTTGAATTTAAAATTGAAGATGTAGAAAAACTGATAGATGATGTTACAGATGAGGTTTATGAAAAGGCGGTGGAAAGAATTGCAGATGAAATTGAGATTGCTACTAGGAAAGAGGATATTAAATTAGTGGAGGATAGTAAGAAATGGATTTTAAGCCCAGAGAGAAAGGCATCTAAAAGGGAAAAACAGTATGCTCTTGATCGTCTAGATGGAGTAGTTAAAAAGATTGAATATGCAATTACGAAGACGATTTCGAAAATGAAAAACAGATTATTGAAACCGGAAAACAAAAATATCATGGTTCAAGAAATAAAAAAAGAAGTAAAACCATCTATATTAAAAAAATTATCTGAGAAGAAAGCAAGTATAACAAGAAATGGAGAAACTGGAAAATTGAATAAAGAGTCCTCATTAGATAATGAGCGATAAGAGCATTTTGGGAATTCCGTTGGAATAAACAGAGTGCTCTTTTTTTGATTGGAGGGATTATGGGATTATTTGATGAAGTGAAAGAAAATGTAACAGTTCGGCAGGCGGCTGAGTTCTATGGATTTAAGATAACAAAATCAGGGCTGATTAGTTGTATTTTTCATAATGACAAAACACCAAGCATGAAAGTAGATAGAAGATATTATTGTTTTGGTTGTGGAGTGACTGGTGATGTGATAGATTTCACAGCACAGCTTTTTGGACTTTCCTTAAAAGAGGCTGCATTAAAATTAGCAGATGATTTCGGAATTCAAATATCTAGAGTAGACAGAAGAAAAATAAAAAAACCAAGGAAGATTTTGAAGAGCAAACCAGAAAAAAATTTAGTGAAATCAGAAGAACAAGAGTATATAGAATGTGTTTGTGCGATGCTGGATTACCATATATTGTTGCAAAAATGGAAAAAAGAATTTGCACCTAAATCGCCGGAAGAGAAGTGGGATGAAAAATTTGTAGAGGCGTTGAAATATCTGACCATTGTTGAATATTACTTAGATCTTTTATTATTCGGAGAAGAGGAAGAAAAAGTGCAAGTTGTTGAAATGATTAAGAAGGAGGTTGAAAAGATTGATAGAAGATGCAGAAAAAATGGATGAAAATAAAAAGAAGGATACTTTGAAACGGATGGGTGAGATGGCAGATCTAAATGCAATCAGACAAATTAAGGAATGTTTACTGAAAAATGAAAAGGGAGATATCAAAGGAACGGTTCAAAATTATATGATGATTTTTCGAGATGATCCATTGATTCAAGGTTGTCTTCGATATAATCGGTTGTCTGAAAGAGTCGATATATCGAGGAAACTTTGGTGGGATGAAGATTGGGAGATTCTGACCGACAATGCGATTGATCAGTTTTATCTATATTTTGAAGTGTACTATGGATTAGGAAATGAAAAAAATTTGTATAAGGCATTGCAAATTGAAGCTGCAAACAGAGCATATCACCCGATTTGCGAATACCTAGAAACATTAAAATGGGATGGAGAAGAACGAATACGATATGTGCTGAAAAAATATATGGGGGGCAGATGATTCAGACTATGTATATGAAGTATTAAAACACTTTATGATGGAGGCTTTATTGCGAGTGTTTTATCCGGGAATAAAAGCGGATGAAATGCTTTGTCTTGTGGGACAACAAGGAGCAGGAAAATCCACATTTTTTCGTTTTTTATCCTTGAAAGATAATTGGTTTTCGGATGATTTAAGAGATTTGGGGGATAAGAAGGTATTTGAATCAATTAGAGGACATTGGATCATAGAAATGTCTGAAATGATTGCTGCTATCAGTGCAAAAAGTAACGAAGAAATAAAATCATTTTTGAGCCGACAAAAGGATACATATAGGACGGCCTATGCACGTTTTGAAAAAGATCGAAAAAGGCAATGTGTATTCGCTGGATCTACCAATACCTATCAGTTTATTCCGTTTGATAGAACTGGTGCAAGAAGGTTTCTTCCAATCATGATTGATGCTTCAAAAGCAGAGAAACATATTTTAGATGATGAAGAAGAAGCCAGAGCATATTTTAATCAATTGTGGGCAGAAGCAATGATTATTTATCACAGTGAAGAAAACAAAGGTAATCTTCTGAAATTCACAAAAGAAATGCAAAAGGAAATTGATGAGTACCGGAAACAGTTTATGCAAGAGGATACTTTGGCAGGAACAATCCAAGGGTGGCTTGATAATTATAAAGGAAATTATGTATGTTCTATTCAGATTTGGAGTGAGGCTTTTAATCACGGGGATCGTGAGCCTAAGAAGTATGAGACAAATGAAATTTGTCAAATCATGGATACTCAGATTATTGGATGGAAACGAGGTGGTTATCATAGATTTACCTCAGAAGGGTATGGAAGACAACGCTGTTGGACTCGAAAGAGTGAAGAGATAGAGGGCGGCAACGAAATTGGCGGAGATGGATTTAGAGAACTTTCGGCAACAGAACAAATGGAACTTCCGTTCCATTAGCCCGACAAGAGAGAGGAAATCTTCCTGATAATACAGCTGTTTTATTCAAAAAACGAACTTTGTTGCCAGTTTTGATGACATATGAAAATGTTGATTTTACTGGTTATTTATACTGTTTTTTAAGATGGCAACAAAGAACATTAAAAAATAAAATAAGAAAGAAGATAATGTATTGATTTTCGGTATGAAAGAAATAAAAAGTTTTGAAATAGTTTGTTGCCAGGAGTTTGATGAGATAAAAGCCCCTGAAAAACAAGTTCCTCTCTCTGTCGGGGAAATTAGGAAAAATAAGTCTATAAAAAAGGAAGGAGGAAGATGCCTATGGTAAAAGAAGTTCCTATTTGGGAAAAGAGTAATTTAACTCTTGAGGAAGCAGCTGCATATTCTGGTATCGGAATTAACAAGCTCCGTAAAATGACGGATGAGCAGAATTGCCAGTTTGTTTTATGGAATGGAACAAAGCGATTGATTAAACGTAAAAAATTAGATGAATATACGGAAACAGCATATTCTATATAAATTATTGGTGTAAAAAAATGAATGATTAGGCGTAGAAAAGGGACTTTGCAAGCGTTATAATAAGTTTGCAGAGTCCTTTTCTTTGTATAGAAAAGGAGAAAAGAATGCAAAAAAGAAAAGATCATAAAGGGAGAGTGTTGAAAGACGGAGAAACTTATCGGAAAAATGATGGACTTTACATGTATCGTTGGATTGGTGGAGATAAAAAAAGACATGCGGTATATTGTTCTACATTAGAAGGCTTGCGTGAAAAAGAAAAAGAAATTCAGAATGATCTGCGGGATGGGATTCAACAAGGAAGTTCGAACATTACATTGAATGATGTCTATAAAATGTGGAAAAATGATAAGGTGGGATTAAAGCAAACTACTCGCAATAATTATATTTATATGTATGAGCATTTTGTTATGAATGATTTTGGAAACAGAAAGATAAAGGAAATCCGAAAATCAGATGTGAGAAGATACTATAATGGTATTGTGGATTCTAAGAAAATGTCAGTTGCAACATTGGAGAGTATTCATACGGTGCTTCATCAAGTATTTATATTAGCGGTTGAAGATGGTTATATTAGGATAAATCCTAGCGACTTAGTTTTAGGAGATGTGAAGCGATCACATAACTTTGAAACACCTAAACGTCATGCTCTTACAATTCCGCAGCAAGAAGCTTTCGTTTCCTATATAAATAAAAGCGAAAAATATAAACATTGGCTTCCATTGTTTACATTCTTCTTGGGAACAGGATGTCGTGTATCAGAGGTGGTTGGGTTACGTTGGGAAGATGTTCATATGGATGAGAATTATATTGAAATTAATCACAATATGGTGTACTACCAGAGAGATAAAGGCAAGTGCTATTTTTCAGTAACATCACCAAAAACTACTGCAGGATACCGAATTATTCCAATGTTGCCAGAAGTAAAACAGGCAATTTTGAATGAGAAAAAGTATCAAGAGGAAGTAGGATTAACTTGTCAGGCATCAATTGATGGATATACAGATTTTATTTTCTTGAACAGAAATGGTTTTGCACATAATCCTCAGACAATCAATAGAACAATCAAACGTATAACTTTGGCATATAATGAAGAAGAAATAGAAAGAGCAGAAAGAGAACGTAGAGCACCAGTTTTACTGCCTAACTTTTCTTGCCATAATTTGCGACATACATTTGCTACAAGGTATTGTGAGAATGAAACAAATCTTAAAGTAATTCAGGAAATTATGGGACATAAAGATATTGCAACAACGATGGAAATTTATGCGGAAGCAACAAAAGAGGCGAAAGTTAAATCATTTGAAGATTTGAGTGGTAAGATTAAAATTTCATAATAAGGGACGCACACCAACAACTGCACCACTTTTACACCAAATTGGTGGTAACTTGTAATAAAAGTTGTAGAGTTATATTAAAATGTAGATTATTAGAAGCTTGAAGAATAGAGAAGCGTAGAGGCAAATAGATATATATAAAATCTCGCTGCAAGCTCCCGACAATGAAAACACAGGGCGGAGCTAAGAATGAAGCAAACAATTCAGTACAGGCAAAAACAGAGGAAAAACCGGCAGAAAAAATTGATTTTTCCAAAGTTGAGATCGAGCCGTTATTTAAAGACGATGTAGATTTTGAGACATTTTCTAAATCAGATTTCAGAGCGGTAAAAGTAAAAGAGTGTACGGCAGTGCCGAAATCTAAGAAACTTCTGCAGTTCACATTGGATGACGGAACAGGAGAGGATCGTACGATCCTGAGCGGAATCCATGAATATTATGAGCCGGAAGAATTGGTTGGCAAGACATGTATCGCTATTACAAATCTGCCGCCGAGAAAGATGATGGGAATTGACTCCTGTGGTATGTTGATTTCAGCGGTTCATAATGAAGAAGGGAAAGAAAAACTTCATCTTCTGATGGTTGATGAGCATATTCCGGCAGGCGCAAAATTGTACTAATTAATGTGAAATAAAATAAAAAATGATTTTTATATCAATTTTGTACCATAATGAAAACAGATTTAAAACGTTATAAAGAGATATAAAGAGATATAAAGAGATAGGCTCATGGAATGTATTTTCTATGAGCCTGTTTGTGTTATGTAAAGGCAGATGACAGTAGATGAAAGATTATCGAACCATGATTATTATTATGAGTGGAAGAAAAACAGGATTATATTTTGAAAATTACGAAAAAGAGTGGGTACTTGACGGAGCAACTGTTCTCTACGGAAGCGCCCGGAACTAAGAGCAACTCTTGAATATGATTTTTTGCAGGAAAAAACTTTATTTACAAAGGGTTTTCGATGGAGGAAATCATTCATCATCTTGCAGTCTTTGTTTCAAGATTATGGCAAATCCATATCTTTGGTGAGGAAAATACAAGAGCGACGGCAGTATTTTTAATCAAGTATTTGAGAACGCTCGGATTTTCTGCCACAAATGATATTTTTGCGAAAAATGCTTGGTATTTTAGAAATGCACTTGTCCCGGCAAATTATACGAACCTGCAAAAGGGTATCCACGAAACAACCGAGTATTTGGAGGTATTCTTGAGAAACTTGCTGAGGTTATACATAAGAAGGACTGGCTCAAATAGCAAATGTATCAGTTCAGACAATTACACAAGTGCAGTAAAAAAAGAATTGCAACAGTTAAGCACATTCTCTCAAATTAAAGAAATTAGAGACAAAGAACTAAATTCAGTAATTCTCTCGCATCTTGAAATGAGTGAAGATTTAGTTGAGGGAATCAAGAGCGAGTGGGAACAGAAGAAAATATTCAAAAAACAGATAAAGGGTGATGATGGCACTACATTAATCGAAGATAGCTATTGTACGAGAAGTTATGTTAGGGAAATAATTCTAAGATATTGTCAAAACAGAACGTTCTTTAGAACAAAATTTAACATTAAGGATGGAAATTTGTTTTGATAAATAGACTGCGAGGTGTTAGCAAATTGCGATACCTCAATTTTTGTCAATAAGATAAAATTTGATTACATACAGTTATAAAAGATGGGTTATAAAAGATGTATAGAGAGTACCTTTTGTTTTTAGAGGAATTACGTTATAATAAAATCGAAACAATCTGTTATATGTTATAATCAGAGGAGTATGAAAGAAATGTGTACACGAAATGAATTGAACTTAATATTGCAGGCGATGACTCAGGCGTATCAAGCGGTATATGGAGCAAATGTTGTGAAAATTATTTTGTATGGCTCTTATGCTAGAGGCGATTATCAAAAGGATTCAGATATAGATATAGTCGCTATTGTACAGGGAGATAGAGAAAAACTTCAACAAGGCTTGAAAAGTGTGTGGGATATTTCTTCAGACTTGGAATTAGAGTATGGTACGATAGTGTCCCCAACGGTTATTCCTTTTGCTGAATATGAGAAGTATAAAAATGATTTACCTTATTATAGAAATATCGAAAGTGAGGGGGTAGAAATCGTTGCCTGATAATAGAGAAGAATTAAAAGTATATCGCTTGGAAATGGCAAAAGAGCGACTGCATTCCTCGAAAATACTATTAGAGGCTGGAAGTTATAAAGATTCTATAGGTCGTTCCTATTATGCAATGTTTACAGCGGTGCGTGCATTGCTGGCGGTAGAAGGACAAGACTTTTCAAAGCATGCCGGAGTTATTGCATATTTTCAGAAAGAATATGTGAAGACAGGAAAGTTTGACAAGAAATATTCAAAATATATCAGTCAGGCATTTCAAATTCGAAACAATACCGATTATGCGGATTTTTTTCTTGTGTCTCTGCAAGATGCAAAGGAACAGTATGATAGAGCTGAAGAATTTGTAAAAGTGATTGAAGAGTTCTTGAAAATGGAATAGAGATTCCTACATTAGCACTACACTAAATTTACATCAATTTCAAAGAAACTTATGAAGGAGTGCAAAGGTTTTTGTGTGTTACTTAATATCAACTCTCGATAAAAATTCAGCAAGTGATATCGGAAAACGAATCCCTTTATCATGAAAATACTGAAGGATATAATCTTCAGATAAAAAATATTTTCCTATCAATTCATGAGTTATTCTTAAACATTCTGCCGGAAAGAGGACAGCGGGATATGTGAGAGTATTTATGAATCCTCTGTCGTTATAAAACAGAAACGGCTTGGAATGTTCAAAAGCTGTCATAAAGATTTCCCCGTAGAGCCTCTTTTCGATTGTTTTGACAGAGTGCTTGAATTCCGAAAAGTAGTCTCTGTCGGTTTTTAAAGATGTATATTGCTCAGGGAAGGCGTGAGAAGCCTTCCTGACGTTGTTTTTGAAAGTCAGGATCGTTTGTGAAAAAGAATTGGCAAATGTTGTAAGGGCATCTGTAAGCAGACAACATCTGTAATTCAAGTTTTCTTGATCAAGTTCTAATTGTCCGTTAGAGAGAGCGTGACTGACAGCGGGGGCGTTTGTTATATTGAGATAGAATGTTGTGATTTTTTCTTTTTCTTTCTCAATCTGCTGTTCTATGTCGTTTATGATCTTAGTGCATCCGTTGAAAAAGGTTTCGTAGTCTTTCGCCGAGATATGGTAAATGGAATGGTCATCTAAAGTTTCTTCTGCAAGAGAAAATATTTTTGCAGAAAAGGAAGACAGAGAATGTTTTATGCTCTGCATCAGTTCGTTTTCACCTATAATAGTCCACGGCTTTTTGTGTGGATATAAGGTCGTTAAATCTAGTTTTTTATTTTCTGAACAGGTCTGTTCATATAATTTTTCCCTGAAAGTATTTAACAGAATATATGCGTTTGAAACAACCGGAGCAGCGGAATAATTTTTGAGGCGGCTGTTTTGCAAAATTGCGGTTAATGTTTCGGTTAAATGAAAAATACAATGCCGGAGCGCCTCTTTTTGGGAATCGTTTTTTGAGAAAGTATTATAAATTTCTTCCGTAGTACAAAAATATTTACGGCAAAGAATTTCATCAGTTAAAATCCGATATTCTGTTTGGGTAAGATCGTTTTGAAATTTTTCTGTCTCTGTAAATGTCTCGTCAAGTTCATGGAAAAACGAAGTGACAGGGGCATTTTTTTTGAATTTACTGGCGGCTTTGATATAGCAGATTAAAAAAGGCGTAATGGGAGCGGGAACATTCCATTTGATCGCTGTGCGATCGTATTCGGATGCAAGATCGGTATATGGAGGAAACTGCAAAAAGCAGGGGGTTCTCAGGCAGAGAAACTGATACATCAACTTATGAATATATAAAAATTCATAAGGATATTGCTCGCTCTTTTTAACTGCATTGTAAGTTAAAGAAAGAAACATAGGATTAGAATAATCGGAAGAGGCGTAATACATACATTTTTTGAAAAAATTAATCCATTTGTGTAAAGTGCGTTCGTCATAAGAAGAAGTCAGATTTCTGAAAGCGCATAAAATATCGGATTCTGAAGTGATGGGAATTGTGTTTTTGTTTGCTGCTTTCATTTTTGAATCCTCCTTCGGTATAAAAGGCTGCAAAAAAAATCGGAAATTTTTTGCGGCTTCATGCTGTTTGATAAAGATGGTTTAATTATAGTGTCAGGCAATAAAATAATCTGTTTATATTGTAATGCAAAGTGAAAGAAATAGAAATAGGAGAATGAGTATGTTTCAAAAGCCGAAAGAATCAAAAAAGAACAGCTCGGCAGATAAGACTGAAAAGATAAGAGAGATTTATCGCTTCTTACTGTCTGAAACCGATTATTTGAAGGAAATTGGGAAAGAGATTGACGAAGAGACGGAGAGGCTGTTGAAAGAAAATAGAGTGAATTTGGAGAAAAAGACGTATGAAGAGGTTCGCGATGAGTTATTTGCATTAACGGAGGCTGCAAAAGAAAAAGGATTCATACAAGGTTTTCGATATGCCGTAATGTTAATGAGAGAAATTACTGTAAAGCTTTGACAATTTTCAAAATCTGCTCTTTTGTTTCATTATTGCAGGAGTGTAACTCATGGAGAATTTCCTGTTCGATGGCAGAGGATGAGTCGTTATATTCATCGGAAAGAATATAGTCAACAGTAGTATCTAACGCATTACATATCTGCACTAAAACAGAAAGAGAAACTTTGACACGGTTATTTTCGATATTACTGATATGACTTGTATTCACATCAGCAGCATTAGCGATATATTCTTGTGTTAAGTTTTTGGAAAGGCGGATTTTCTTTAATTTTTCGCCTATTTGTTCAAAGTTTAAAGTGTCCATGCAGTAACCTCCAAAAAAATATTGATTTAATTGTAATATTTACTTAGTTATAGTATAATTATCTACAGCTATAAAAATATTAGTTATAAAGGAAGTGCAAAAAGGAATGAAGTGCGAAAATTGTGGAAATGAAGTTAGGGAGGGGGCGAAATTTTGCTCAAAATGTGGAAGCAATATATTGGAGCAGCAGGAAGATCACAGCGGTAAACATAATGTTCATGAGACGAAAACGGAGAAAAGGTGTGTGAATTGTGGGAATGTACTTAGAGAAGAGTCAAAATTTTGCCCTAAATGTGGGAGCAGTACATTGGAACAAAAAGAGGATGTAAGTACATTAAAAGATGAAGAAAAGGATAAAGCGGAACAAAGTAAAGGAACATTTTATTTTGAAAAAGTAAAAATGATCGGAAGATTACGATACAAAATTATCCGAACAGAAGTAAGTAATAATGAAGAGCGTTTGGAGATAAGTCAAAAGATACATAGATTTTTAAGGAAAGAAAAAGAAAACCATTTGGAGATAAAATTATCAGAAATCGGTTCAATGGAATTAAAAACAAAAATGGATTTTTGGGATACATTGTATGCAGCGCTATTTGGGGTAATGTTTCTGATGAATATAACAGATGTAGCATGGCTTTTATTGATAGCAGTCTTTCTTTATACAGGTTATGGAAAGGTTTTAAATTTAAAAATGAAAAATGGACTGAATTTTGAAATTCCTGTAAATGGAATGACTGAAGATGTGGAACAGTTTCGGTTATTGATCGGAAAAGAATAAGGAGCGTGCGAGATGAAATATTGCAGAAATTGTGGAAAAGAATTAAATTCAGATATTCAATATTGTCCGAATTGCGGCGCTTCTGTAAGTGAGGAACAATCAGGGAAAAATGAGAATTCATATCAGGAAAGTAACGCGGATGGATCGCTTTGGGAATCTCTTGTCGAATTTTTTAAAGCGCTGATTGAATATATGAAAGAAGCGGGGCTTCATATTATCGATGCGATTGACAAAATCATTCAGATGCCGCCGAATATACCGAAAGATTCTATATGCCCGTATTGTAACAGCGAGGATACGTTTCCGATTGTTAAGAACGAGACAGAGATTAAAACAAAAGGATACAGTATGGGGCGCGGGTGCTGTGGAATGTGTTTGCTCGGTCCGTTTGGATTATTGTGCGGAGCGCTTTTCACGGGCTCTAAAGTAAAGAGCAGATCTATCACCTGGTGGGGATGTAAAAATTGCGGAAGACAACATTTAGCGCAGCATGACGCTGTTGAAACGTTAAGTTCGTTGATGGATAAAATGACAGTAAATTGTCTTTGCTATGGCGCGCTAGGTTCTCTTTTGCTTTACCCGATACTGGATGAATTAGTGCATGGATTTTTAAGAACGGTCATCGTTGTTTTGATCGCTGTCATAGTGGGAGTTTCCTTGCCGTTATATTTTTGCTATCAGTTATGCGAGGATATAGACAAACAGTTAGGGTATAGTATTTGGGATATTTTAGAAGTAGAAAAGAAACAGGAAATTTGGAGTTGTATAAAATTTTCAATGCTTTCTTTAGCCGGTACACTGATTTTTGTCTGTCCGATCTTAGTACATTTTGCAGAGTAAGATGATGATGGATAAAAGAAAAATATATAAGAAACTTATGGTGATAGGAAGAGCGACGGGATGTCATCAATTACCGGAACGAAGCTTTTCCTTTCGCGGAAAACAATTTCCGGTATGCGCAAGATGTACGGGGGTGTTTATAGGAGAAGTTTTGGGAATCTTCTTATTCAAGGTCGGCGAGATTTCCAATATAATTGCGGTCGTGTTTTCTCTGATCATGTTTGCAGATTGGTTCGTACAATATAAATTTCATTACGAATCAAATAATATACGGAGATTAATAACCGGTCTTCTGTGCGGATATGCGTTCGGAAATATCATTATGAAATATTTAAGATATTTTATGTGATTGAAAACATTAAAAGAGAATGTAGGAGGAATTTGCCATGTTTTGCGAAAAGTGTGGAAAAGAAATAAAAGATGGGGATAAGTTTTGTCCGTATTGCGGAGCGGAAAATGAAATAAATAAGGAAGAACCGAGTCATGATATACCGCCGGATTTTAGCGTCAAAGGCGCAGGAAAAAAGAAAAAAGGAGCGGTTATCGCGATCGCTGTTTTAGTTATTATTGTGGCGATCGGTATTTTTAAATGCAGTTCAAAGGATGAAATATTAAGATATAATGTGCATGTAATTAATAATACCGGTTTTGATATTTATGCTCTTTATGCTTCAGAACCTGATGTGGATAACTGGGAAGAAGATTTGCTTGAGGATGGTATAGTGTATGATGGTGAAAGGGTAGATATAGAGTTTGTGATCACAGAGGAGGATCTTGACTGGGATTTTGCGATAGAAGATTTTGAAGGAAATGTTCTTGAATTTTATGGTTTGAGTTTTGCAGAGTGTGATGTAGAAGGAGCGACGTTGATTTTGGAATATGACGGTTATAAGGGAACTGCATCGTTATATTAAAGGTAAAATAAGATAAAGGATGTAAAAAAATGTTTTGTGAAAATTGTGGAAAAGAAATAAAAGATGAGAATAAGTTCTGTCCGTATTGCGGAGCGTCTGTACAGCCTGAACAGAATGGCGAACAGCCAGAGCAGTCGGCACAGCCGGAACAGAAGAGCGAACAGCCAGAACAGTCGGCACAGCCGGAACAGAAAAATGAACAGCCAAAGCAGTCGGCACAGCCGGAACAGAAGAGTGAACAACCAAAGCAGTCGGCACAGTCAGACCAGCGGTTGACACAAAAAGAGACAACAGGTAATTCAAGTGCAGATGTTAAAAACAAGGGTGTGTCTCATCCTGCGCCGAAAAAGAAAAAAACAGCGGTAGTAATTGGAATTATCGCGATGGCAGCAGTCATAATAATCGGAATTATTGCAGCAGTGAAAATGTTTGGAAGGTGTAACAGTTCAGCTTGAACCATCCGTAAAACCGCACTCGTGCTTCTTATGGCTGAATAGTTACATTATATCATAAAATGAGGAGGATAACTTATGGATCACATGATTAAGGAAAAGTTTATTGTAACAGACGGAGAAAAAGTGACGGACGAAATATACAGAGTGACGGGACTGGATATTGAAATAGATCAGATTATAGAGAATATTTCGTCAGAAGAGTCAAATATATATTTTTTTGATAAAGATTTATCGGAAAAACCGGAAAATGAAAAAGACGTTATTCTGGCATGGATTGATACAGGAATCAAGGTGAACGGAAATGAGCCGCTGATGATCTCGCTCTTAAAACGATCTGATTATTTCTCAGGATATTATGTCGGAACGCCGTCTTATTTAGTAAATGGGATGTGCAGGAAAACTCTGTATTCTGAAAAAAAACTTCGATCAAATTTATTGAAATTTTGTCATCGATACAGGGAAGAACATGCGGAGCGTATTTGTAAGGTTGAGACGGAAGTAAAAGACAGAAGTGAGGGATATTGCGAAAAAACGATTTTTATAAAAAATGAAGAAGTACTTTCTAATGTTACAGAAGCGATCTATGGCAGATTATTGTTTCCGAACTGGAAGTCAATGAAAGGGCTTGACAGATATATCAAAATCATAGGAGCAAGGATAACGCAGCTTGTCGATGCCGGAAGGACAGAATATTTTGTCGCGAATAAAACGAAATCGGCAATCGTAAATACCGGAATGATGGATTTATTCGGAAATGATTTTTTAGTTCTATATCGATATTATGAAAAGTACAAGACGTATATCGCGGAGCGTGTAATCGAGAGTAAACAGGATTATTTGAATTATGGATTTACAAAAGAACAGTCAATGATGCAGATTGAGCCAATCAGTTTTTTCGATGAAAAAGAAGAAGTGTTTAATCCGAAGAAGGAAGATTTCGACATTAATCAAAACTGTCTGATCCACATCATACAGGAAAGGCGGGAACGTTTTCCGGAAAGCATACGCAGTCAGAGCGACAGCAAGATCGCAGGTCAGATCATGAATGCTCTTGAGCGGGGGATTAAAATGCAGCGCCGCGACAGATCGTTTGCAAAAGCTTCTTATTCAGGGAAAAGCGGAACTATTTCATGGTTCATGCCTCTGCATATAGATGCTCCGTTAAGTGAAGATCCGGAACTTGTCATGGTAGTAAGAAGATCGGGAGACTTCTATGAGATAAAAACAATTTTGTCTTATGACGATGAATTGAAAGACCGCATTACTGCTTTATCTTTATACAGCAAACTCTGGTGAAAAGGAGGGATGCCGAAAGTGTATGAATTTTAGAATGACGTTTGGATCAGTGAAAAGGAGTATGTCAAGGCAGGAGGCGGCTTTGGTAAAGGGACAAAATGAAACAAGAATCAGATGAAGCATGTGGAAAGAAACAACAGAGGAGGAAGAAAAATGAATGAAAACAAAGAAAAAACAGCAGGAAATTTAGCAAACAGTGTGGTAGAAGGGTATGACTATTCTGTAGCAGTGAGAATGTCAGGAAGGGCAGGGGCATATTCGCCGACCGGCGGAAAAGGAAATGCTTTTGAGGTGATGTATTCTGATAAGAAGAATCTCTCTAATCTGCTGAAGCCGGACACGACAACAACGCTTACGAATTCGTCAACTGCCCGTCAGGTAGATTTGGTTACGAAGAAGGGAAATCGCATTATAGAGAGGATTCAGTGCAAGGATACTCCGAGTGCAAAAGGAACGATGGATACGATCAAACGGGTGCAAAACGGTCAATATCGAACAACGCAGTTAGTAGGAACGTCTGAAAGTGCGGCGGCATTTAATGCAAAGGCGCCTTCTCAAGGTGTGACTAAAGTAATGAAAGACAGCGGAATCTCAACGAAAGATACAACCCGTGTAAGCAATAAGTTTAACGGAGTCCAGTCATCAACCGGGATTGCCAATGCGGCAAAATCGTCGGCAAAACTCGGAGGAGCTTTCGGAGGAGGAATGGCTGCGGTGGAATCAATCGTGAACGGAGACGATCTGTCAACGACGACAGGAAATGTTGCGTCCGGCGCTTTGAAAGGATCTGTTTCCGGGGCGGCGGGAACAGCCGCATCAGAGGCGACGATGGCGGCTCTTGCGGCCGCACCGATTCCGTTAGCCGCAAAAGTTGTTATCGGGATCGGCGCGGGAATGTTTGCGGGAAGTGTGGCATCGGATGTTATCAGCGATGTGTGCGACGGAGTCGGCGATATTGTGTCAGGTATTGTAGACGGCATCGGTGACTTTTTCGGAAGTCTTTTCTTATAAGTAACAGTTCGGTTGAAATGCACATTGCCGTTTGTGATATAATGAGGTACACTATATAGAAAGATCTTGTACGGAAGCGATTTGTGTATTTAAGGAAAAGAAATCTCGATACAAAAGTTGAAGTCGTGCACATGGAGGTGCAAAGCAGAAGATGAGATTGACTTTACAAAATCATATTGTATGTGCGGATTATGGACAGGTGCATTTAGATGCCCGGGTGGTAGGACAGATCATAGATTATACGGCGGAAACTTGGCAGCCGGACAGACCGAAGAAAGAGCGGGAATGTAATATAGAACAGGGGAAGATCGCGGAGGAGATCACCGAACAATTTATTCGTCAGTATTATTCTCAGGAGTTGTCTTTGAAAACTTACGATGAGATCAGAAACGATGATTTTAAAAAACATGCCCCGTTTGATTTTCTGCTCTGGAAAACCGGAACGGTCAACATTGCTTTTATAGAAGAAGCAATCAGGCAGGATATTGCAAGAACACCTAATAAATTTGTGAAACTGAGCAATGTTACAAGGCGGTTATGCAGGACATTAGGCGTGAAGATCGTAGAAGTAAAATCTACGAATATAAGAAACGATTTGAAAGTAGAAAGTGATTTCACAGGGGATTATGATAATGTGAAGTCAGTGCAAAAACTGTTGGAGACGATCCGGCGTAAAGATGATGTATTCTGTTATCCGAAGTTGAAACGGCGGGAAAGTGATCCTGGATATTGTCTGGATGATTACTGCAGGGAAGTTCAGGAAAGGTTTTCGGAATTTGACGGATGTAAGGGCGAAAACCTGCGGCGCAGAGTGATCGCATGGAAGTGCGAAAATCAGTGCTGTGATATCTTTGTGAGAGTTTACCTGGATCGTCCGGCAAAAAAAGGATTTGTGATCGGATGGATGCAGAAAGAGGAATTGCTCGATGATACGGTTCAATTTAAGCGTATGAGACAGAAAAATAAATCAGAACTTGCCTTGTATTTTGCAAAGAACTTAGGAGAGACAAAAGGTATTGACTGTTTGGCGCAGGCGTTTGGAAAGCCGAAGCAAAGAGTGTATGCAAACCCATATACGCCGACAAATTTTTATCATAAAACAGATGACTGCAAGTTTATAAGAAGAGTGCCGAAAGAGGAGCTGCTCATTTTTGACAGTGAAGAAGCGGCGATTCAAAACGGAAGATTTATAAACCGATGCAGAGAATGTTTTTCAAAAGACGGATGAAGTATGGCAGAGCAGGAAATAGTTGAGGAAAGACATAGATGGAAAAGATGAGATTTGAATCTGTTGACGGTTTTCAGGAAAATATCCGCAGGCTTGCGGATATTTTCCCGTCATGCGTAAAAGAACAAAAAGATAACGATGGGAAGACAATCCGAAAAGTCGATATCAATACGTTGCAGCTTCTTTTGGGAATCAATCAAAAGGAAAGCGAAACATGCGAATTTTCATGGGTCGGAAAGCGGGAAGCCGTAAAAGAAGTTTATAAACCGATCAGAAAAACGCTGCGTCCCGTAGTGCAAGACTCTGTTGAGTGGGATTCGACAGGCAATCTCTATATAGAAGGCGATAATCTGGATGTGCTGAAACTTCTTCAGGAAAGTTATTTGGATTCGGTAAAAGTAATCTATATCGATCCGCCTTATAATACGGGAAATGATTTTATTTATGCGGATGATTTTCGGATCAGAGCGAGAGAATATGTGAATGCAGGCGGAGCTTCTCAAGATGATAAAAACCGGATGTATCAGAATTTGGATTACAGCGGAAGGTATCATTCGGATTGGTGCAGCATGATTTATGCACGGCTTCTTGCCGCCAGAAACCTTCTCTGTGATGACGGAGTAATTTTTATCAGTATAGACGATAACGAGCAGGCAAATTTAAAAAAAATATGTGACGAGGTTTTCGGCGAACGAAATTTTGTCAACTGCTTTATATGGAATTGCTCTACGGCAGGCGGTATCCGGCCGAAATTTGCGAGTAAGACACATGAATATATATTGTGTTATGCAAAAAATAAAACTTGTCTGGATATGTTTTTTGCGCCGTTGTCAGGGGAAGCGATCAAGATGTATCGGGAAAAAGACGAGCGGGGATTATACAGAGATAAAGATTTTGTGTTTAAAAATAAATCGACAAATGCAAACCAAAAATACGAGATCATCTGTCCGGACGGGGAGAGAGTGCGTCCGAAAGACGGATATATTTACCGGTTCGTGCGGGAAAGGTTTGAGCAGGCAAAGGAAGAAGGTCTTGTGACATTTAAAAGAACGAAGACAGGTCCGCTTGTCGATCAAAACGGAGATCAGGCACATTGGAACATCTATATTAAAAAATATTTGGGAGACGCGATGGGTGCTCCGTCCACTTTGATTCCGAAAGAGGCAGTCAGCATATACAATGCAGGTACGCAGTGCGTACAGGAACTGTTTGACGGAAAAAGAGTGTTTGAGAATGTAAAGCCGGTCAACGTCATACAATATTTTATCAATATGGCGGCAAAAGACGGCGATATCGTAATGGATTTCTTTTCAGGATCGGCGACAACGGCTCATGCGGTGATGCAGACTGAGGCGGATAAAAACATAGATCTGCACTATATTTTAGTTCAGATACCGCAGGAATGTGATAAAAAAAGTGAAGCGTATAAGGCAGGATATAAGACAATCTGTGAGATCGGAAAAGAACGGATCCGCCGGGCAGCAGAAAAAATAAAACGGGAAAACGGATGCGAAAACAGAGATTTTGGATTTCGTGTGCTGCGGCTTGATGAAAGTAATATGGAGGATGTTTATTACATGCCTGAAGAGTATACGCAGGAAATGCTTTACGGACTTGAGACAAATATTAAGCCTGATCGTACAGACTTAGATCTTTTGTTCGCCTGTCTGACGGAATGGGGACTTTTATTGTCAAAGCCGTACTCTTCGGAGAAAATCAGTGGTTATACAGTGCATTATTATGACGGAAAAGAGTTAGCCGCCTGCTTTAATGAAAATATATCCGAGACTGTGATCAGAAAGATTGCCGGACAGCATCCGCGCCGGGCAGTATTTTGTGACGCAAGTTTTTCGGGCAGTGCTGCGAAGATCAATATGAGCGAGCTTTTTCGTACGATCTCACCGGAGACACAGATAAAAGTAATATGAAAGAGTCCTGGAGCAAAGTTATAGTCGGCAACTAAAGTCATAGTCTGCGGAAAAACTATAGTCTGTAGTCAAAGTTATAGTCAGCAGCCCAAGTTATCGTTTGCGGCCCCAATGGGAGTGATATGTCCGCATATACAAAACAAAGCTGCAGTTAGATCAAAGAGAAAAAGTGTAAGTGTCCTCCGTGGAATGAGAGGGAGAAAAACGATATCCCAGTTCTTTGAATTCACGGATGTCCGAAACGCTTTCGATTTTCTGATCTGCCATCCAGCGTACCATTTCGCCGCGGGCGATCTTAGCCTGAGTGCCCTTGACTTTTATTTTTCCGTTTACCTCTTCGCCGAAAATACATGTAATGCAGCGGATATTTTTGTAGGGAAGGATTGCTTTACTGTATTCTGCGGAAGCGAGATTGACAAGTTCGGTCATCCCTTCTGCGAGGAGACTTTGGTACAGCGTATCGCTCCAGTATTCATAAAGGTCGTTCTTTTTAGCAGCTTCTAACTTTGCCTGCATTTCCAAACGATAGGGAATAACTTTGTCTGTCGGTTTTAAGATTCCGTAAAATCCGGATAAAATGCGAAGGTGAACATTTACATAATGCCACTGGGCATCTGTAAAAACGGAAGGAGCAATGTGTTGATATTGAATTCCTTCATAGGCAAGAAGCGCCGGTGTTACCGCCTGATCGGGAGAAAAGGCATGAAGTCTTTGATAATTCTGTTCGGCAAGTTTATCACTGCATTTCCAAAGTGTTTTCAGTTCCTGTATATTTTTATTTTTTAAAATCCCGTGAAGCACATCTGCCCGGTCAGAAAAGACCGGGACAGTGGCGTTACAGGGGAATTCATCTGTGATATTCATCTTTTTTGCCGGTGAAATGACAATTTTCAGCATGGTAATTATTCCTCTGTTCTTTCTTTTTGTTTTTTCAGTGTGTTTTAGCAGTTTTCTCTGTCATTCGTAAGTTTTAGCTTATCGAAGAGGAAGAACATCAATCCCATGATCATTCCGACAACACATGCCAGTACCATACCTGTAAGCTGAATACTTCCAAACTGTACTTTGATACCGGATAGTCCGGTTACGAAAATAATAGAGGTCATTGCCATATTTCTTGATCTTGCGTAGTCAACTTGAGAATCGACAAGGATGCGGATACCTGACGTGCCGATCATTCCGTACAGAAGGAATGAAATTCCGCCGATAACAGGGCCGGGGATAGTGCTGATCAAAGTCGTCATTTTCCCAATGAAAGAACAGATGATCGACAGTACCGCGGCGCCTGCGATAACGTATACGCTGTAAACTTTTGTCATAGCCATAACTCCGATGTTTTCGCCGTATGTTGTTGTCGGTACGGAGCCGATAAATCCTGAGATCATCGTGGAAAAATTATCTGCAAAGAGGGAACGGTGCAGACCCGGATCTTTCAGAAGGTCGCGTCCGACGATTTTGCTTGTTACGATCTGATGTCCGATATGTTCAGAGGCGATAACAAGGATAACAGGCAGAATGATCACGATTGCTTCCCATTTGAATTTTGGCGTGGAGAAGTTCGGAAGCGCAAAAAATGATGCTGAAGCAACTTTACTGAAATCAACGATTCCACATAAAAGAGCCGCGATATATCCGGCAATGATAGCGATCAGGATCGGAATCACGGCAAAAAATTTGCGGAACAATACAGATCCAAGGACAGCGGTTAAAAGTGTGACAAGAAATACGATCACATTTTTCGGATCGATGGAAGATGCCGTAAGACCTGCATTGGAAGCGGCTGTTCCGGCAAGTTCAAGTCCGATCAGTGCGACAACCGGTCCCATAGCGGCAGGGGGAAGTATAACGTCGATCCATTTGGAACCGAATTTGCGGATGATCAAAGCAAGGACACATCCTAAGAATCCGACTGCCACAAATCCGCCGAGTGCATAGCTGTAACCCCATTTTTCAATTACGATTCCCGCCGGTGCAAGAAATGCAAAACTGGAGCCGAGGTATGCAGGCGCTTTTCCTTTTGTAATCAGGATGAACAATAATGTTCCGATTCCGTTCATAAATAAAACAACGGCCGGATTCAGTCCGAATACGAACGGAACAAGTACGGACGCACCGAACATTGCAAACATATGTTGTATGCTTAGCGGTACGAGCAGCTTGAAAGGTACTTTTTCTTCTACTTGGATAATTTTTTTGTTTTCCAAAGTTTAAATCCTCCTCATTTTCATATTTCTCATATGTTTTTCTCATAATCTTTTACATTTTAGCATAGTAAAGGGAAGGCTGTCATTATAAATTTAGCCTCAAAGAGCTGCTTACAGTATAAATCGTCGGAAGTGCCAAAAGGCACATCATGAGATTGTAAGCAGTAGATGGGGTTTGGGCAACTTTGGACTTTTTCCTTTTTAATCATACAAAAGCATATAAGATTAATTTAGATGAAATTGCTTGATCAAATGAGAAATATTTTCTTCCGTATCTTCAAGATCATTTGCAATTTCGGAAACTGTTTTTCCTTTTTCAAGTTTTTTCTGAATGAGAGAGCAGATTTTTTGGAGAAATTCTTTTCGTTCCTCTTCTCGTCCCAGCTTTCGTCCTTCTTCTCTTGCCTCTTCTCTTTGCACTTCGATATCTGTCTCATAGTCGTATTCGTCTAATAACATATTGACAACCTCGCTTCCTTTTCGCATTAAATAATCAGCAAGAATCCCTTTTTCAATGCACTCTTTTATCGCTTTTTTATAAGGCTCTTCCTCCCCGGAGATCTGATAGTTCTGCACGATTTCCATGAACTGGCTGTATTCTTTCAGTACCTGACACTTTT
>ERZ1106983.844-NODE-844-length-33237-cov-18.392894_pt1 | contig 33237 bp, 33 predicted proteins | sample MGYA00403693_ERZ1106983 | MGnify/ENA primary metagenome ERZ1106983 (study PRJEB35170, sample SAMEA104062420) | human gut metagenome | biome: human gut; feature: human-associated habitat; material: faeces | place: Denmark | collected 2012-07-13 ...
GTACGCCAAAGCCGCCAATGAAAATGGTCGGGTCTATGCCGCCGACATGGAGGACTTGCGCGCTCGACTAGACGAACTCATCAGCATCGGCAAGCAAATTCTTTCCCGGTTGGCAGAGCTTTAAAACTTTCCCCGCAGTTGGAGGACTGCGGGTTACATATAACGCTTGACATCCTTGCAACGCAATCGTTGATACCTTTATAATAGAGCCGAAAAGAAAGGTTGGTGTTCGATATGATGTTTACACTGAAGAAAATTGCTCTTTTCCCGATTTTTCTCTTTGTGGCGTTTCTGGCTCTGATGGCAAAATGGCTGCTGACCCTGTCTAGCTATGTGGTCGCGCCGCTGATGCTCTACATCTTCGGCTGCGGCATCTACACCGCCTATCGCCAGACTTGGGATCAGTTTTTCATTCTGCTGGTGGCAGAGTTTATCTGCTTCGTTCTCTTTTTCGGTGCAACTGCCATCACCGAGGGCATCGGACGTTTCAGTGAGTGGCTTGCAGAACTGTGAGGGATGCTATGGAAAACCAGAAATTGAAGGCTTATTATTCTGCGCACAGCAGCACGATTTTTTCTGAAATGCTGGGCAAGGATGAAAACTATCAACGGCTGAAAAAAGCCAAAAGAGCAGCAGAGGAAGCCTTGCAGAACGTCATCAGCCAAGCAATACCTCGCCTTAGATGAGATCTGCAACGAGTTGGAATGTGCCCGTTACAAGGCAATGTATCTGGCAGGCGCAGCAGACTATAAAAAACTGGAAGAATAATTCAGATGCCGACTTCGGGCGGCTTTTTGGTTGGGGGCTTTGAACGCCACAAGTGGCTCAAGTGTTCGTTAGCAAAGTGGCTCAAGTATTGGCTGTCACACGGGGGTGATCCAGAATGGCTGCAACAAGATTGATCGCACTGCACAAAAACAAAGGCAAGTCGGTTGCGGCCTGCCTGAAAAGCCGCACGGACTATGCGAAGAATCCTGACAAAACGAACAGGGGAGAGCTGGTCAGCAGCTACGAGTGCAGCCCTTTGACCGCAGACGAAGAATTTATGCTGTCCAAGCGACAATACGAACTTGCCACAGGGCGCAGACAGAAAAATGATGTGATCGCCTATCAAATTCGGCAATCTTTCAAGCCCGGTGAAATCAGCGCCGAGGAAGCCAACAAGGCGGGCTACGAACTGGCGATGCGCTTTACCAAAGGCAAATATGCATTTATCGTTGCCACCCACACGGACAGGGAACACATCCACAACCACATTATTTACAACTCCACTGCGCTGGATGGCACACGAAAATTCCGGGATTTTTTCTTTTCAGCGTTGGCTGTGCAGCGATTGAGTGACCTGATCTGCTTAGAGCATCAGCTCTCCGTCATTGAGATAAAGCCTTACCGGGAGCGGCAGAAGCGCACACTCTACCCGCCAAGGGAGAGCAATCGTGACCGGCTATGTAGCGTGATCGATAGTATTTTGGATGAAAAGCCCAAGGACTACGAGGATTTTCTGCAAAAGCTGGAGCGGCAGGGCTATGAAGTCAAACGCGGAAAGTACACCTCAGTCAGGGGCGCACGGCAGAAGCGATTCATCCGGTTCCGCACTTTGGGCGCAGGATATAGTGAAGAAGAACTGAAAGCTGTTATCTCTGGGGAAGCCGAACACCATCCCCGGCAGAAGCAGAAGCGCATCGTACCGGAACAAAAGTTTCAGATGCTGGTGGACATTCAGGCAAAACTAGCCGAGGGAAAAGGCGCGGGTTTTGCCCGCTGGGCAAAGCAGCACAACTTAAAAGAGATGTCCCGGACGCTGGTTTTCTTGCAGGAAAACAAAATCGGCAGCATCGAGGAAATGCAGGAGCGTGTGGACGCTGCAACTGCACGCTATCATGAACTGGGAGATTCCATTAAAGCATCAGAGAAGCGGCTGGCAGAAATCGCGGTGCTGAAAGCGCACATCATCAACTACGCCAAGACGCGTCCGGTCTATGACGCCTACCGCAAGACCGGATACAGCAAGCACTTTCTGGAAACGCACCGCACAGAGATCACGCTGCACAAGGCAGCGAAAGCGGCGTTTGATGAATCCAATTTGAAAACGCTCCCCAAGGTCAAAGAGTTGGACGCGGAATATTCCAAACTGCTGACAGAAAAGAAAGCGCGCTACCCGGACTATCGCAAAGCGAAAGAAGAAATGCAGGAGTTTCTTCGAGCGCAGAAAAATATTGAGCTTTTCTTCGATGAGGAAAAGAATCCAGAGCAAACCGAACATTCCAGATAAACAATACGACCCTGAGAACTTTGCCGCTTATCCGGCAGGGTTCTCAGGGCCTTTTTTGCTTATTGCTCAGTCTGTACTCGGAACAGCATTTCCGGTGCTTTCAATTTGTTTAGCAATCATGCTTTCCAGTTCCTGCGTGATGGTTGCACAGTTTGCAACACGGTAATTCCAGAAATAAGAAACACCTTCGCACTCTTCCACGGACAAATCGCTGTTGACCAAAAGCAAGCTTTCTGGTGTCACGTTCAGCTTTTCGCACAGAGAAGCATATTTTCCATAATCAATGCTTCGGCTGGAGGATTTGGCTTCTACCCAGAAAAATTTTCCATTGATGGAGAACACGACGTCCAGCTCATGCGTGCTCCCTGCGGATGCCGTTTCTGAAAGAACCACATTGGAGCAAACCGAAACTTCTGCGCCCTGCTCTTCCTGATAGTGGTTCAGAATCTGCTGAACCTGATGCTCTACAAAAAGCTCCAGCCACTTTCCGCTCAAAAAATGCCGGACGGTTTCATTTTGCGCAAGTTCATAGACGATATTCTGCGGATAAATCACAATGGCTGCAAAAAGTCCCATTTTGTCCCACGTCTGAGCAATCTCTGAAAGTGTGGTAAACGATTTTTTGGACGCACCCTTTGGGATACGGAACGAAAAAGAGCCGTCGCTCTGCATATGTGTTCGGATAAACTGCAAGAAATCCACCACCACCGGGTCGCAAAGAGCCTCGCCTGTTTTCCATGCCATCCGCTGAACAGCAATCGGTGGGAGTTTTTCCGGCACAACCTGTTGAACGATTTTATACCCACAGCGTTCCAGATGCTCCAATGCGGTCAAAGGTTTCTGGATTTTTGCTTTGACTTCGGGCTTTTCTGCTCCGGGTGTATTCTCGGTCAGATAGTTGAACTTCCATCCGTATTCCCAAGCAGGCGAACGGGTCAGTACTCCGACCGCATGAAATCCGCTGTCATGATCCTCCATCGGAAATGTGAACTTGTTCTTATGAACATTGGTTTGGAGCGTTTTGTTTTTTAGTGCTTTCTGATAAGCGTCAAGAAAAAATTCCTTTCCCTTATACGCCAGCTCACTGGAATTGTTTGCAGAAAGACCAGCATTTTTTGCCAAAGAGAGGAGCAGATAGGTCGCTTTGGGCAGCTCAAGGATCTGTTCCATCTGCGCAGCGTCCGGAATATTTGCATTATCGGACTGCGACGATTCATCTGCCGGATTCTCCTTTGCCGGTGCAGAAACTTCGGGTGTCATTTTTGAAGCAATCTCGGACTTTCCGGACTTGGGCAAAGGCTTTGGCTCCGTGTAAACTTCTGCAATGAATGATTCATAGGAATCGATGCACGGAAGTTTTCCTGCGGCTGCAAGTCCTACATAGATTGCAGCCGCCCGCGAGGAATCGCCATAATACTTTTTAGAATCCGCTGCGGCAGCGATATCAGAAAAGGCATTATATCTACTCAGCTGCGCAGCCTTTTCCGGGAACTGCTTCAACGCACGGCAGTAGAGCCACTCAAAAAATGAATCCGGGTGCGGCTCTGCCGGATACTCACTTCCTTCCAGAGAGTAGCGTAGCAACTTTCCATTGGCTCGCAGTCGAGTGTCCTTATGGACTTTGGATGGCGCACAGGTCAGAAGGTCAGCGAATGGACCACCATGTTCAAATACCTTGGCAGCTTCAAAAACCGTGCTGATGGGCACATCCTGCGCAACAGAATCCAGACGCAGCAGAAGCCGCAGAGAAGAAACAGCCTCACCCTCCGGCTGAACGGATGCAGAGCTGACTTCCAGAATTGAAACATCCGGTTCTGTTGTATGGACGGCATCATGGACGGCACGGATATTCTGCCGCTTGCTACCTTTTATCCATGTGAATGTCACCGGCTGTTCTTTGCAATAGGGGTAGCCGGATATGGGAAAACAAATGGTTCGTGTAGCCATGAGCACCTCCAACTTTTTAGGACGAACAGGTTTATGTAATCAAGTATAGCACAATTCTGGATGTGCTGCATAGCACTATTTCTGCTTCCGGGAATCTCTCTGTGCAAAAAGTGCCGATACCACAGGCATCGGCACTCAGATCAAAAAAGCATTTTGCAAAAATGCGCAGCCTGCATCCACCGGATGCAGAACACAAGGGGTTTGGGCACAGCCCAACAAGCATTTTGAATTTGGATTTGAAAAATCCGATTCAAAAATCGCAAGTTGGTACCAGCTTGCACTGCTTGCGACGTAGATGTTTCCGTCAACTGCTGTGTCAGAAATTTTCAGATCACTTCAGCTTTGCGAGGATATCGTCTGCGCTCACGCCGCTGGCCAGCAGTTTTTTCAGCACATCCTCCGCTTCAGCTTTCTTTGCGGATTCCGCTGCTTTGGTTTCAGCTTTGACCTTTTTGGCTTCGATTCTGGCGATTTCCTTGTCGATAGATTTCAGCTCGGTCTTCTTGGTTTTCAGGTCAGCTTTCAACGCATCAATATTAGCGGTGATCGATGCAATTTCAGCGGCAGCGGCTTCCTTTGCGGACTGCTTTTCGGCAATCTGTGCAGCAAAGTCAACGGTTGCTTTTGCGGTTTTGGTCTTGTTCTTGCTTCCTTTAGGACGGGGCATAAGGGACACCTCCAATGTTTTTTGATGGCTTTAGTATAACACTCGTTTTTTATGTTCGCAAGAGGTGCAGTTTGTAGAATAAAAATATATAAACAATAAATCAATTTTGGAATATGCACCGGGACGGGTCGCCAACTTGTTGGGATATATCCCCCGTTGGTCGCAGAACTGTTCAAAGCATTTGGCAACGGCATCTTTTACAGTCGTAATGAAGTTCACCTTACTATGATGTTACAGAAATCCGTGCAGCTATGCATACGCATCTGCGTATGATGCAAAAGTATTTTATGATACAGAGAATGTGCAGCCGCGTAATGGCAAAGAATATATTTAATAAAAAAAGTATCCTCCATAGTGATAATGGAGGAACGGCAAAGAAATCACGCGCCACTACGTCATATTTAGCGTGTTTCTGCCCCTCATGGACACCTGATGGGAGAAAATTCGGTTCATCTCCCGGCGCTTTCGGGTCAGGTCAGAGTGCACATAGCGCTGCAAGGTGATGTTGGCGTTAGCGTGTCCTAACAATTCGCTGAGGGTCTTTACATCGCACCCCGCCTGCAGACAGGTCGTCGCAAAGGTATGGCGCAGCGCGTGCGGACGTACTTGCCGGACAGTTGACTGTTTCAGATATGCCTTGATGCTTTTTCGGTAGCAACGGGGTTCGGTGGGCTTGGATTCAGTACCAGATAGAAGCCATGTAGAATTACTGGTGTTTCCGCGCAGCCTTTTCAGCATAATAAGCAGCTGTTTCGGGATTGGAATTTCCCGGCGGGAGGTGCGGGTTTTAGGCGTTTGGATGACTACCTTTGTATGTCCATTTCCGCAGGAAATTCGGCAGACCGTCCGGTTGATTTTCAGCGTTCCGAGTTTCAGGTCGAAATCGCCCCACTGTAAGCCGCAGATCTCGCCGATACGCAGCCCTAACTGAAAGCCAAGCAGTAGACCTATTTTCCGGGGCGTAGGCGCATCCATTACGAACGACTGTAATTTCTTTTGTTCTTCTGTGGTAAACGGCAGCAGCACTTTTGGGGATTTTTGCGGCAGCTTTACCATGATTTCCAAAGGGCGAATAAGATGAAAATGCGCTGCATACTTGCAGATGCGCCGCAGCATCGACAAGCACTCCTGTGCCATGGTTGCCCCTAAAGGCTTTTGCTTTCCGTTGGCTGGTGTTATCACTGCCAAAAGTCCCTGCTCCAGAATTTTTTCGCTTAAAGCACTCACTTTGAAATCCCCGAAAACAGGTTGGAGATAATGTCGCAAAGTATACTGATAGTGTGAAAAAGTCGATTCTTTTACACCATGCCGGACAGAATACAACCATTGCTCTGAAATTTCCGAAAAAGTAATATCGGTGCTGTTCAGGTTGTAAATGCCGTACTCTGCTTTCTTACGGGCAGAGATTTCCCTTACTTCGGTATAAGTCGCCCCATATACATAGCCCCAGCAGGGCTTTCCGTCCGCAGAACGGCCTTTGATATATCGGCCTTCCCACCGCCCATCGCTGCGCTTTCGGATGTTTTCACCGCGTCTTGCCATATAAAGCCTCCTGCTGACACCTTATTGACCACTAATGATTTGAAAATTGAATTTGTGGCTGATTATCTGAACAAATTGGACAATAAATCACAAAAAGATTGACTATATCGCTGAAAATTCTCCGGGGGGGGGTACAAAATGATGACTGTTCCTCTTTACTCAATGGTAATTTAATGTTAAAATAGAATGGTCAAAATAACAAGATTTGTCAAACACATGGTATCTTCCATTAACCAAATGAGAGATACCCCTTTATTGCGGAAAGGGGTGAACAAGGTGGCATTGCGCCTGTTTGAACACAACGAAAAAGCATATCATGCGGCAGTCCGGATGATGGAGCAGTACGGCAAGGCTGCCATTGTTCATCCCACCGGCACCGGAAAGAGCTACATTGCGTTCAAGCTGATCGAGGACAACCCAGAGAAGGTCGTAATCTGGCTTTCTCCAAGTGAATATATCTTTAAGACCCAGCTGGAAAGCCTGAAAAGGAACGACCCGGATTTTCCGCTGGCAAACGTTCACTTTTATACCTACGCCAAACTGATGTGCTGTGCGCAGGCACAGCTGGACGAAATAGCAGCGCAGAAGCCTGCCTATATTATACTCGATGAATTCCACCGTGCCGGTGCGGAATGCTGGGGCGAAAGCACGGTGGCTTTATTAAAGTTGTGCCCGGAGGCAAAGCTTCTGGGGCTGACGGCAACAAACATCCGGTATCTGGATAATAACCGTGACATGGCCGAAGAGCTCTTTGATGGGCATACGGCGAGCGACATGACCCTTGGCGAAGCAGTCGTCAGGGGCATTTTGCCTGCCCCGAAATATGTAACTACGGTCTACCAGTACCAGAAAGCCCTTGCAAAGTATCAGGCGCGGGTGGATAACCTGCGGACACCGGGCATTCAGGACGCCAACCAAAAATATCTGGATGCGCTGCGCCGGGCACTGGAGCAGGCGGACGGTCTGGACAGGGTCTTTGCCCATCATATCACAAACAAATCTGGCAAGTACATTGTGTTCTGCGCCAACAAGGAGCACATGGACGAGATGGTATCCCATGTGCCGGAGTGGTTCGCCGGGGTCAACCCAGATGTGGTGGTGTACGAAGCCTACTCGGATGACCCGAATACGGATAAGGCGTTTGCGGACTTCAAAACGGACACAAGCGACCGTCTGAAGCTGCTGTTCTGCATCGACATGCTCAACGAGGGCGTCCATGTGGAGGGCATTTCCGGTGTCATTTTGTTCCGTCCAACGATTTCGCCCATTATCTACAAGCAGCAGATAGGACGTGCCCTGACCGCTGGGGATAATACAACGCCGCTTATCCTAGATGTTGTCAACAATTTCGAGGGCTTGACCAGTATTTCCGGTTTGCAAGGCGAGATGCAGGAGGCGGTCCACCGGCTCTATGCCAACGGTGAGGGCGATAGGATCGTCACCGAGCGATTCGAGGTCATCGAGCAGGTGCATGACTGCCGGGTGCTGTTCGAGCAGCTGCAGGCGAGCCTTTCGTCCGGTTGGGAGCACTACTTCTCCGAGGCAAGCATCTACTATGCGGAACACGGCAACCTGAATGTCCCGAAACTGTATACCACGCCCGGCGGTCTGAGCCTTGGCGTGTGGCTGGTCACTCAGCGTCGTGTGCGCGAGGGACAAATTCAAGGCATCCTGACCGAACAACAGATTCAACGGCTGGACAGCATCGGCATGGTCTGGGGCAACCGGAAGGAAATTGCGTGGCAGCACGGATTTGAGGTCGCAAAGAAATACCACGACACCTACGGAAACCTGATGGTGCCCGGAAAATATGTAGACCCGGACGGCTATCCCTTAGGACAGTGGATCATCAAGACCCGGCAGCAAAAGCTGAACGGCCGACTGAAGGAAGAACGCATCGCACAGCTTGATGAGATCGGCATGGTGTGGAACATTTTCGATGCCAAGTGGGAAAAGGCTTATGCGCTGGCTGCGGCTTATTATGAGGAAAACGGCAACCTGAATATCCCACGTTCCTATGTGACAGCGGCTGGCGAACGGCTGGGGCAATGGGTCGAAAGCCAGCAATGGGCGTACCCGAAAGGAAAACTGACGGAGGAACAGGTCGAGCGGCTCAGCCGGATCGGGATGTACTGGGGCAATCGCAATGACCGCAAGTGGAACGAGGGGTATCAGGAGGCAAAGCGCTATTTTGATGCCCACGGCGACCTGAACGTCCCAGCAGAATATGTGTCACCGGGCGGTTACAACCTCGGAAATTGGGTCAAACGGCAGCGGTATACCCGCCAGAATCCTGAAAAAAGCGGCGCTGTTTTGACAGAGGAGCGGATTGCAAAGCTGGATGAAATCGGGATGCGGTGGGGGAAAAGTAACCCTAAGCACCCGTCTAAGCAGGCAGCACAAGCCGAAAGAGTTACGGCAAAAGCAGGTTGAAGCAAGGAATCTATAAACAAGCGCGAATTTATGTGAGGAGAAAAAATGGCTACGAATACTGTCGGAATCGATAAGGAAGTTGAAGTTGACCGCAAGGAAAATCTGCGCGACCATCGCCTGTACTGGATCGGGCGTCGGACGCAGGACGTAATCTTGTCATCGCTGGCACTGGTGGTGCTGTCGCCGATCATGCTGGCTACGGCCATTGCAATTGTGGTGGATGACCCGTCTGCGGGTCCTGTCTTTAGTCAGGAGAGAATCGGACGCAACGGCAAGCCCTTCAAGTTCTATAAGTTCCGTTCCATGTGCCCCAACGCAGAGGCAAAACTGGATGACCTGCTGGATCAGAACGAGATGGACGGTCCTGTGTTCAAAATCAAGGACGACCCGCGCATTACCCGTGTAGGCAAGTTTATCCGCAAAACCAGCATCGATGAGCTGCCGCAGCTGTGGAATATCCTGAAGGGCGATATGAGCATTGTTGGCCCCCGTCCTGCACTTCCCCGCGAGGTGGAGCAGTACGGCGACTACGAAAAGCAGCGTCTGTATGTGACCCCCGGCCTGAGCTGCTACTGGCAGATCGCCCCGCACCGCAACGACCTCTCTTTTGAAGAGTGGATGAATCTGGACGTGAAGTATGTGAAGGAGCGCAGCTTCTGGGTGGATTGGAAGATTATCTTTAAGACCTTCAAGGTGTGCTTGCTGGGGCGTGGGGAGTAAAAAATCTGCTGAAGTTGCTGGGAACTCGATTATAAGCTCGAAAGGAATACAATTTATGGACATAAAAAAAGAATATGAGCGCTGGCTGGCAAACGCCACCGCAGATGCCGACATAGTGGCAGAACTGAAAACGCTGAATGATGCCAAAATCGAGGACGCATTCTACCGTGACCTTGCCTTTGGTACGGGCGGTCTGCGCGGTGTGATTGGTGCAGGCACCAACCGGATGAACGTCTACACGGTGGCAAAGGCTTCTCAGGGTTTGGCAGACTATTTAAGGAAAAACTTTGAAACGCCGTCTGTGGCCATCGGTTACGACAGCCGTATCAAGAGCGATGTGTTTGCAAAAGTCGCCGCCGGGGTGTTTGCTGCCAATGGCGTCAAGGTGAATATCTGGCCTGTTTTGATGCCTGTTCCTACCGTGTCTTTTGCGACCCGCTATCTGCATACCTCTGCCGGCGTCATGGTGACGGCTTCCCACAATCCCAGCAAGTACAACGGCTATAAGGTCTACGGCGCAGACGGCTGCCAGATCACCACCGAGGCCGCAGCGGAGATTCTTGCCGAAATCGAGAAACTGGATATCTTTGCAGACGTCAAGACCAGCGATTTTGAAGCAGGCGTGGCAAACGGCAGTATCCAGTACATCCCGGACGAGGTCTACACTGCATTTGTGGAACAGGTCAAGAGCCAGTCTGTTCTGTTTGGCGAAGAGGTCAACAAGAACGTGGCCATCGTGTACAGCCCGCTGAACGGCACCGGTCTGAAGCCCGTGACCCGCACCCTGAAGGAGATGGGCTATACCAACATCACGGTGGTCAAAGAGCAGGAGCAGCCGGATGGAAACTTCCCGACCTGCCCGTACCCCAACCCGGAAATCAAGGAAGCCATGGCGCTGGGCATGGAGTATGCCAAGAAGTGCAACGCCGACCTGCTGCTGGCTACCGACCCCGACTGTGATCGTGTGGGTATCGCCGTCAAGAACAAGGCAGGGGAGTACGAGCTGCTGACCGGTAACCAGACCGGTATGCTGCTGCTGGACTACATTTGCAGCCAGCGTGTAAAGCACGGCAAGATGCCCGCCGACCCGGTCATGGTCAAGACGATCGTCACCATGGACATGGGCGAGCAGATTGCTACCCATTACGGCCTGCGTACCATCAACGTGCTGACCGGCTTCAAATTCATCGGTGAGCAGATCGGCAAGCTGGAGAAGCAGGGCAAAGCAGATAGCTATGTGTTCGGCTTTGAAGAAAGCTACGGTTATCTGACCGGCTCTTATGTCCGCGACAAGGATGGTGTGGACGGTGCTTACATGATCTGCGAGATGTTCAGCTACTATGCAACCAAAGGTATCAGCCTGCTGGACAAGCTGGACGAACTGTACAAGACCTATGGCTACTGCCTGAACACCCTGCACAGCTATGAGTTCGACGGCAGCGCCGGTTTTGCTAAGATGCAGAGCATCATGCAGGCATTCCGGGGCGGCATCAGGGAATTTGGCGGCAAGAAAGTTGTGAAGCTGCTGGATTATGCACCGGGGCTGGATGGTCTGCCGAAGTCTGATGTGCTCAAGTTCCTGCTGGAAGATAACTGCTCCATCGTGGTACGCCCCTCCGGTACCGAGCCGAAGCTGAAGACCTATATCTCCGTCAGTGCGGAAAATAAGGAAGCTGCTGAAAAGGTAGAGGCAGAGATTTGCAAGAGTGCAGAAGAGTACCTGAAGTAATAGAAAAGCTATAGATGGTTGTATAGGAGAAAAATATGAATGTTATTTTGCTTTCTGGCGGTTCCGGTAAGCGTCTCTGGCCTCTTTCGAATGACGTGCGCAGCAAGCAGCTTATCAAGCTGTTTAAGAATAATGATGAGTACGAGTCCATGGTGCAGCGTGTTTATCGCCAGATCACCACGGTAGATGCAGATGCCAAGATTACCATTGCAACCAGCAAATCGCAGGCAAGTGCTATCAAGAATCAGCTGGGCGAAAAGGCATCTATCTGTGTAGAGCCTTGCCGCCGTGATACCTTCCCGGCCATCGCACTGGCTGCTGCCTATCTGCACGACGAACTGGGTGTGGCAGAAAATGAAGCTGTTGTTGTCTGCCCGGTCGACCCCTATGTGGATAACACTTATTACGAAGCCGTTAAAAACCTGCAGGAACTGGCAGAGCAGGGTAGAGCAAATCTGACCCTGATGGGCATTGAACCAACTTATCCCAGCGAAAAGTATGGTTACATTATTCCTGAAAACGGCGAAAACGTCAGCAAGGTCAAGGAGTTCAAGGAAAAGCCGGATGTGGAAACTGCCAAGAAGTATCTGGCACAGAGCGCACTGTGGAATGCAGGCATCTTTGCATTCAAACTTGGCTATCTGCTGGACAAGGCACACAGCATGATTGACTTCGAGGACTACCGTGACCTGTTCAACAAGTATGAAATTCTGACAAAAATCAGCTTTGACTATGCTGTGGTCGAGAAAGAGTCCAGCATTCAGGCTCTGCGTTATAGCGGAGACTGGAAGGACGTTGGTACATGGAATATGATGGCTGAGGTCATGGCAGACAAGACCAAGGGCAAGGCTGTTCTGGATGAAACCTGCGACAATACCAATGTGGTGAATGAACTGAATATCCCGATTCTTTGCATGGGCTGCAAGGACATGATTATTGCGGCCAGCGGTGATGGCATTTTGATTGCTGACAAAGAGCGCAGCGGTTACATGAAGCCCTATGTAGAAAAAATCGAGACCGAGGCAATGTATGCTGAGAAGTCTTGGGGTAGTTATACGGTCATCGATGTGCAGCCCGGCTCTATGACAGTTAAGATTTCCATGAGAGCGGGTGAGCACATGACTTACCACATGCATAACTACCGTGAGGAGGTCTGGACTGTCGTTTCTGGTAAGGGCAAGGCAGTCGTAGACGGCATGGAGCAGGTGCTGCGTACCGGTGATGTAATCACCATTGCGGCAGGCTGCAAGCACACGGTTGAGGCTATCACTGCATTGGACATGATCGAAGTTCAGCTTGGTGATGAAATTAGCGTTGCTGATAAGATCAAATTCCCCATGGTGTAAGAACGAAGGGGTGATGGTTATGGAAATCATGAAATTGATTCCGACTGGAAAGGACTATCTGTGGGGTGGCACCCGACTCCGGGAAGAATACGGAAAGCAAATCGATTTGACCCCGTTGGCGGAGACATGGGAATGCTCTGTACATCCGGATGGTCCCAGTTATGTGGCGAATGGAATCTATAAGGGACAAACGTTGGCAGAGGTGTTGAGTGCTCACCCGGAATATCTTGGCACAAAGGTGGAAAACGGAGAACTGCCTGTATTGGTGAAATTTATCGATGCCAAGAAGGATCTGTCTGTTCAGGTTCATCCCGATGATGCATATGCACGAGAGCACGAAGGTGACAACGGTAAGACCGAGATGTGGTACATCGTGGATGCTGACGAAGGTGCACATTTAATCTATGGCTTTCAGCACAAGGTGAACGAGGAAATTCTTCGAAGAGCTGTTGAAACTGGAACATTGGATAAGCACCTGCAAAAAGTTGAAGTTCACAAGGGCGATACTTATTTTGTCCCGGCGGGGACTGTACACGGCATTGGAAAAGGTATTCTGGTGGCTGAAATCCAGGAAAGCTCTAATGTGACCTACCGTGTCTATGACTATGACCGTGTGGATAAGAACGGAAAAAAGCGTGAACTGCACTTTGATAAAGCTATTCAGGTTATGGATATGAATGTTGAGCCGGATGTGAGCCAGAAACCGAGAATTGTGAAATACTATTCTGGCTGTTCTCGTGAGCTGCTCTGCCGCTGCAAATATTTTGAAACGGAACGGATTCAAGTCACAAAGGGCTTTGCCTTTTCTGTAATGGATACCTCTTTTCAGGTGCTAATGTGCCTAAATGGATACGGTGAAGTACAGACAATGGATGCAGAGCAGAAGCCGATGCGATTCAGCAAGGGCGAAACACTGTTTTTACCAGCTGGGCTGGGCAGATGTTTAGTCGTTGGAGATGCAGAATTGATTAAAGTTCGGTGCTAAATCAGTCGGTGGTGAGGATGATTAAATGGCAAGAATGAAATTTATGAATACAGAGATTGATAATCTGACAATGCAGGAAACATTGCAGGCTATTGATCGACTGATTCAAGAGGATAAAAGTGCTTATGTGGTTACTCCTAATGTGGATCACATTGTGCAACTTGAAACAAATAAAGAACTGCAGGCAGTTTACAAGAATGCGTCCTTAATTCTGACAGATGGTAAGCCACTGCTGTGGATTGCCAATTGGTATGGTACGCCAATTAAAGAGAAGATATCTGGATCGGATTTGTTTCCACTCTTGTGTGATATGGCTGCGAAAAAAGGATATAAGATGTTCTTTTTAGGTGCTGCTGAAGGCGTAGCGGCCAAAGCAGCCGAAAATCTTATGAATAGATTTAAGGGCTTGCAGGTTGTCGGTACATATTCTCCGCCATTCGGTTTTGAAAAGAACCCTGTGGAAATGGATAAAATTAAATCCATGATAAAAGAGGCTAATCCGCACATTTTGATTGTTGGATTAGGATGTCCGAAACAGGAAAAGTTTATGTACCATCATTGTAAAGAACTTGGAGTACCGATTTCCTTTGGATTAGGTGCCAGTTTTGACTTTGAAGCAGGAAATATTAAGAGAGCACCACGCTGGATGGCTAATCATGGCCTGGAGTGGTTTTTTAGAATCACGCAAGATCCGAAGCGTATGGCAAAGCGCTACTTGGTGGATGATCGAAAGATTCTCGGTTTAGCGATTAAGTATAGAAAATAATGTAATAGATTGGAGCGAGTCATGGAAACACTACAGAATCAAAATGTTTTATTGTTTACAAGAACAATGGGACTTGGCGGAACTGAAAATGTAGTATTACAGCTTTGCGAAATATTAAATCCAGTAGTGAATAAAGTTGTGGTTTGCTCATGTGGTGGAGTAAATGAAAAGCGCTTACAAACTATGGGGATTAAACACTACACGATACCGGATATAGAGAAAAAAGACTTAAAAACATTTTTTTCAACACTGAGCCAAGTAAAAAAAATTGTAAAAAAAGAAGAAATTACAATTATTCATGTGCATCATAGAATGGCGGCATTCTACACTGTATTGATAAAAATGCAGAATAGGTGTTTGAAATTTTTTGCCACTGCTCATAATACATTTACTGACAAGATTGGACTTACAAGATTTTCATATAAAAATGCATATATCATAGCATGTGGAAAAGAAGTAAAGTCAAATTTAGTTAACTATTATCATCTTCCAGAAGACAAGGTTGTTGTAATTCATAATGCCATTAAGTCATATAAAGAATCCATAAAACCGGATTCTTGTTTGGAAAGGCTAAAAAAAAGTGGTTACATTATAGTCGGAAATATAGGACGTCTTTCTAAACAAAAAGGAATGGAATATTTTATTGATTCATATGATGAGGTGCATGCATCAATAGATAAAGTGAAGTATGTTATTGTTGGACAAGGTGAGGATGAAGTATTTCTGAAACAAAGAGTTGAAAAAGCATCTAATCAAGATAATATTATTTTCTTGGGATATCGCTCTGATATTCAAAATATTATGGCGCAGATGGATTATATTGTGCTGAGTTCTTTATGGGAGGGATTTCCTTTGACACCGATTGAAGCGTTTTCAGTTCATAAACCTGTAATTGGAACAGCTGTAGATGGTACAAAAGAAATCATTGATAATGGTAAGAACGGATTTTTGATTGCTCCTCGTAATTCACAGGAAATTGCAGAAAAAGTAATAGAGCTGGCTCAGAACGAAAATAGACGAATGAAAATGGGAGAGTATGCTTACGTAACGTACAAAGAGGAGTTTGATTTCAGTGTGTTTCAAACTAACATTTTGAACTTTTATGAACAGCGACTAAACTAAAGTAAGTGAGGACAATGATGAGGGTAATTTATCTTATAAATTATATTAGAACCATTCTGGTAGTGTTAATTTGTCTAATTCTGAAAATTGAAGGAATTGTAAAAGAGGATTTGAAGCGAAACCTTTGGTATATAGGTTCTGAAAATGCTAATTTAAGCAGTCTAAACAAGAATTTATTAAAAAATAAGTGCTTCAGAAATATTGTATGTTATAGAATTCATGAAAAAAATAAAGTGTTGTCGGTTGTGTTTCGAATTCTATATCCGATTAAGCAAGATTTGGAAATATATGGACAAATCGGGGGGGGCTCACGATTTATCATGGACATGGAACTGTTGTGAACTTATATAAAGCAGGAACAAATTTGTCAGTTTATCAAGGGGTTACTATTGGAAATAAAGGTAATGGCCCGAGAAGTGAGATCACTCCTACATTTGGAGATAATGTTTCAATTTGCGCGAATGCTACTGTTATCGGTGGAATTAGAATTGGAAATAATGTTGTCATTGGTGCGGGAAGTGTTATCACCAAAGATATTCCGGACAATTGCATTGCCTATGGAAATCCAGCAGTAGTAAAGAAAAGATGATAGTGGAGATTCAAATGAAAAAGGTACTGTGTGTGGCGAATTTTTTGTTTGGAAGTGCAAGTGGAGCACAGAGCTTGGCCAGAACGCATGTTAAGGCTTTATATCAAGCGTTCGGTAAAGAAAATGTGATAGTTTTTGCGCTGGTTGGAATAGAAAATGTCGAAGAACAAAAAGATATTCATGTAAAAAAAATTGAGAATAGATTACCTGCAAGACTTATAAATCTATTAAAAGGTAATACTGGAAAAATAAATTCAAAAATTATTTCTGAAATTATAGACACAGTCAATGAAGAAAGCATTGAGCTGATTTTTTTTGATGATTCGATTTATGGAAATGCGATTAAGATAATAAAGAAATATTGTCCAAAGGTTAAGATTGTGGCATTTTATCACGATGTAAAAAGATATCTTGCAATTGAGTGGGCAAAAAAAAATCCGAAATCTATACCTGTTCAATTGTCTCTGATTACAAATGAGAGAAAAACTGCTAAGTATGCAGATGTCAATATTGTATTAAACGAACGGGAAGAAAAGCTCTTTCAAAAATATTATCATAAATCTCCAGAAATGTTGTTGCCCATTATTTTGCCAACACCAAAACTGAGCAGTAGAGTTGATTCAGATAAATGTAATATTCTGTTTGTGGGGGGATACTATTATCCTAATGTAAACGGATTCAGATGGTTTATTAAAAATGTGACTCCGCTTATTAAGATCAATTATGAAGTTACATTGGTTGGAAACCAGATGGACTTATTGAAGGATGAATTTAGTGACAATAGTAATGTGAAGGTTCTTGGTCGAGTAGAAGATTTGTCAACTTACTATGAAAATGCAGATGTTGTTATAGGCCCTATTTTTGAGGGGGCAGGAATGAAAGTGAAAACAGCGGAAGCTCTATCCTATGGAAAGATATTTATAGGAACAGATGAAAGCTTGATTGGTTATAAAGAATTAGCCGGAAACTTACTTGGAAAAAGCATTGTTGCTTGTAATAATGAAGAAGAATTCGCAAAAGCAATAAACAATCTTGATTTTGGAAATGGATTTTGCCCCGAAAATTATGACTTCTTTTTAAGAAATTATTCTATAGAGGCAGCCACGTGTAAACTAAAAACACTTTTAGAGTAGAGAGATAATGGAGGACAATTAGATGAAAGAGATACATAAAGTCAGTGTTGTTATACCGATATATAATGTCCAAGAATATCTGAATGAGTGCGTAAGTAGTATAGTAAATCAGACATATCAAAACTTGGAAATTATTTTGGTAGATGATGGGTCTCCGGATTCGTGCCCGATAATGTGCGATGCGTGGAAGAATCAAGATGATAGAATAACTGTTATCCATAAAAAAAATGGCGGTTTGTCCGATGCAAGAAATGCGGGGCTAGCTAAGGCATCAGGAGAATACATACTCTATGTAGACAGTGATGATTACTTAGAAGATGACACGATTGAATGGATGGTATCTTGTGCAGTAACTCACAATGCGGAAATTGTTGCATGTACATGTAAGCGGACCAACAATAAAAATGCTCCAGATCTTCTTACCAATAAAATAGTGGAGGGAACTGGCATTGAAATGTTGGAATTTGCCTTCGAAAGAGAGATATGGTTTGCATGGGGCAAGTTAATTAAAAGTGATATTGCAAAAAGCTGCCCATTTGCCAAAGGACTGATTTACGAGGATGTTGAGAACACACCGAGGTCTTTTTTGATGGCGAATAAGGTGGCTTTTTCTTTAGATGGAAGATATAATTACAGAATTCGAACAGATAGTATTATGGGAGAAAATAAGATTATTCCCAAAAAAGATATTGCTAAAGTAATAGATATGGATTGTAAGTTCATATCAGTCGCAAATATTTCAGAAAAAGATAAAGACAAAATGTATAAGCATCTATTTAAACAGCTTGCATATAATTATAATTTGGCTGTTAAGGCAAACTCTAAAATTGCAAATGAAGTATGCAAGCAGATAGAAGAGATTTTTTGTAAAAATAAAACATTGTGGAAAGGGGCCGAATCCATATCAATTCAGCGAAAATTTGGATATTGGTTGATAAGTGGATATGCGGAGGTTTATAAGAAAGCGTATAGGCTATACAATGCGGGGAGAAGAAAATAATGAATGAAAATCATGGAATGAAAATAACTATAAGTACACTCGCATTGATTTCCTTGTGGATTGTAATTGTTCCGATATACTCATTCGGATATCAAACAGCATTGCGAATGCGGTTCTTCTGTTCGATTTTATGTATGATTTATATTATAAGTCATTTTAATTCGGAACTTCTAAAAAAAACATGGCTTATTTGGATTTACGCAGGTATTACATTGATTTCCTCAGTTCATAACTATGGAATATGGGGGATTTCTGCGATAATGAACGACTTCTTGCATCCATTTAGTGTGCTAGCTATTTTTATTATTCCGTTAATTGTGACGGAAGCTAGTGGGATAAACAAAGTAGCAAAAGTCTTTTTGAGATGTTCGTATGTATATTTCATTCCAACAATGGCTACTGTAATTTTAGCTGGAAGGGTAGATGCAGGTTGGTATGAACCGTATTTTGTAGGAAATAAATTTTTACTGACTTATTATTTTCTGGTAATGTTTTGTTCTTGGGGCATTATTCATATAGAGGAAATACAGAATACTGTAAAAGCAAAGGTTAAAGTAGTTGCCTTTTGTGTGGTGGGTATAGCTTTTAGTGGATATTTATACTGTACAACAGGTGTAGTCTGCTACTTGACTGTTCTTATTTTAATGCTAGTGATCCCAATCCGTAAGATATTAGAAAAACCACTGAGTATTGCAATATCGATTGTATTATCAGGTGCTTTACCACTGGGTATGACAGCGATACTTAGTATTCCACGAGTTAATGCGCTACTGCTCGCTATCAATGAAACTGCAACAATGAATGCACGTGTTAGAATTTATGAAATTCTGATGAGCATTATAACCCAAAAATATTGGCTTGGGTATGGATATAACACATTAATAGTAAAAGAACGTTTGTATAGTAATGCACAAAATGGAATGCTACATATTATAGTGCAGTTTGGTATGCTTGGTGCAGCGGCATTGGTGTTACTATGCTATATAGCTACAAGAAATCGATATAAAAGAAATAAGGATGTAGTTGAATGGTGTGAGTTTTGGCTTTTTGCCCTTATTGTGGCAGGCATCATAGAAATTACATTTGGTGTTTTCTTTTATGTGTTTTTGGCACTTATAAATTGTGCAACCAATGCCAAAGAAAAGAGGCGAGATGAAGATGCTATCTGCTGACAGTATTTCGATTATTATGCCGGCCTTCAATGCCGAAAAAACGATCACAAGAGCAATTGAATCCATTCAGAAACAAACTTATAAAAATTGGCAGCTTATTATTGTAAATGATGGTTCAAAAGATGCAACACAAGAAATTATACAACAGAAGTGTAGAGAAGATAGTAGAATAGAGGGCTATTTAATTGAAAATTCTGGTCCGTCATGTGCAAGAAATTACGCCCTAGAACATGCAAAAGGAAAATGGGTTGCTTTTTGTGATGCGGATGATTGGTTTACGGAAGAAGCTCTGGAAACGATGATAATGGCGATGCATGGTGATTCATGCCAATTGTGTGCATGTTATTACACGTCAAACTGTGATAATAATGATATAGTTTATTGGACTAGGGGAAAAGCAATACTTCAGTTTTTGACAAATCCGGAGATCGGCGGATATCTGTGGAACAAACTATTTTTGCGCAAGCTAATTGAAATTGACAAAATTAGATTTGAAAAGGATATCTTTATTTGTGAAGACCTCTTGTTTGTGATCCAATATGCGAGTGGAATTCAAAATTGTGTTGTAGTTCCTAAGAAGTTGTACAATTATGATGTTCAGCCGAATGGATTAACAAGCGCTGCATTTTCAATGAAGAAGGTAACACAACTTGATGCGCTCGAAAAAATTGTTTGTGTATTACTGGATAATAACGATAAAGTGAATTTGGAGATTGCGAAGAAATTGCTGGTAGAAAAAGCAATTTTTGTCCGTCGAGATGCAACCAAGGCCATAAGAAATGGCTCATTGAAAAGAGGAACATTAGAGGATAAGTATGTAAAGGAAAAAACGAAAAAAATATGTCGACAATATGTGAAAGAATATGTATTGAAATCTGACTTTCCAACAAAATTTAAGGGAATGATGATCGCATATTGCCTTGTATAAAAATGAAAGGTGAAAGTGAGTGTGATTGTGTGAAAAAGATAGGAATACTGACATTTCATAAATCAATTAACTATGGATCAGTACTTCAGGCTTTTGCGCTGAGCGATTTGTTGAGCAAAAGAGGCTATGCTGTTGAAATTATAGATTATGAGCCGGCATCATATAGTATACAGTATCGGATCTTTGAAAAAAATACAAGTGTTCATAATGTTGCCGCCAATATTCGCAGATTGTCCGTTTTTGATATTCTGTGGGAGCAGAAAAAAGGATTCGAGAAATTTCGAGAGGAATATCTCCCATTGAGTGCCTGCAAGTTTACACAGGCTTCATCTCCACAAGAGTTTTCAAAATACTATGATGCTGTGATATGTGGTAGTGATCAGATTTGGAATGTGACGGCCAAAGACTGCGACCCGATTTTCTTTTTGCCGGGAAAACAATCGTATAAGAAAATTGCGTATGCTGCAAGCGTGAATACTGCGACATATAACGAAGATGTATGTGATGACCAACTCCGTAAAAACATACTGGATTTTGATTATATATCGATTCGGGAACACAGCGGAGCAAAAAAGATTTCACACTTTCTGAACACAGACAAGCAAGTTAAAGTGCAGCCGGATCCCAGTTTGCTCCAAACGAAAGAAGTATTTGCTGCGATTGCCTCTAAGCGTATTGTAGAAAAGCCATATATTTTTATGTACTGTGCAAATTATCAGGAGTCTACAATTCGAACAGCACAAAAGGTGTCGAAGTTGTTAAAGAAGCCGGTTTATACGGTTCCTGTGTGTAGATCAGCGACTCAGATTGCAAAATTAAAGGAATCGGGCATTAGAATTATCCGGGATAAGAATCGTCCGGAAGATTTTCTGAGTTTTGTCATGAATTCGGATCTTGTCCTTTCAGATTCTTTTCATGGTACAGCTTTTTCTATAATTTTCGAGAAAAAATTCTTTTCTGTTAATGACTATATTAACGGAGAATATGTAGATGATGAACGTATTCGTAACATATTAGGTGAGCTTGGAATTCCTGAAAGATATATTAAAGAGGAAGATATACAAAATCTTGATTTTCAGAAAGAGATTGATTATACGGTTGTAACTGGCAAAAGACTGGAACTTGCAGAAAATGCGATAAAGGACATAACGAAAGCGATTGAAGACTAATCGTTTGGGAGACTAGAGAGAATGGAAATGAACCGAAGCAGAAATGCTACACGCAACATAATATTTGGAGTTATCTTGAAAATATATCAACTTGTGCTGCCATTTGCCATGCGCACAATTATTATGTATGAATTAGGGGTAAAATATCTTGGACTAAATAGCTTGTTTACCTCAATTCTTCAGGTATTAAATTTGGCGGAGCTAGGTGTAGGAAGCGCAATGGTGTTTTCTATGTATAAGCCTATTGCACAAGAAGATTCAAAAACGATTTGTGCGTTAATGAGGCTGTATAAAGTTTATTATCGCGCAATCGGATTGGTTGTGTTTGCCGCAGGCATGGTGCTGCTTCCGTTTATTCCGAAACTGATTGCTGGCGATGTTCCGGATGGCATTAATATTTATGTACTGTATCTGTTGAACTTAATGGCAACAGTATTCACATACTGGCTCTTTGCGTACAAGAATAGTATCTTACAGGCTCATCAGCGTCAGGATGTTGTCAGCAAGGTGACGATTGTTACAGATACATGCAAGTATATTCTGCAGATTGGAACGCTTTTTGCATTTCATAATTATTATTACTATGTGTGTGTGCTGTTGCTGTCACAGATATTCAATAATATTTTGACTGCAATCGTGTCAAATAAGCTGTATCCACAATATCAGGCAGAAGGAAAACTTCCGAAAGAAAGCGTAAAAGAAATCAACCAGAAAATCAAAGATTTGTTTACTTCAAAATTGGGCTTCACGATTGTAAGTTCGGCAGATACAGTGGTTATTTCAGCTTTTCTGGGGTTGGAAGCACTTGCAATATATCAGAATTACTATTATATCATTAATGCGGTCATGGGTTTTGTTGCGATTATTTATTCGTCTATTACCGCAGGCGTTGGAAATAGTATGATCGTGTATGATACTGAAAAGAACTATCACGATTACCGAATTTTTACGTTTTTAGCATGTTGGATTACAGCATTTTGTGTCAGTTGTTTCTCTGGATTGTTTCAGCCTTTCATGAAACTTTGGATGGGAAAAGACTTGTTGTTGCCATATCCTCTAGTGATTCTTTTGTGCGTCTATTTTTGGGTATATGAATATATTATGATGGCCAGTGTCTATAAGGATGCAGGCGGTATTTGGCATGAAGACCGGTTCAGACCGCTTCTTTCCGGAATAACAAATTTAGTCCTGAATCTATTGACAGTAAAATTTCTCGGACTTTACGGAATCGTTCTTTCAACAATTGTCAGCATGATTATTATTAGTGCTCCGTGGATCACATCGAATATCTTTAAGTTGATTTTCAAAAGAAGCGCTAAAGATTATGTTGCAAGACTTGGCTATTATTTGCTGACGGCAGTAATAGCAACACTGATTACAAATCTGGTGATTGGACTCATCCCAGGAGAAGGATGGTTAGGGTTTATTGTAAAAGTAGCAGTGTGCGTGTCAATATCAAATGTTGTGATTATTTTAATGCTGTTTAAAATACCGGAATTCTCGGATGCGATTTTTTTAATTGTAAGAATGTTCCATATTGAGAAATTTGTTCAGAGAATTCAGAAGAAATAAGGATATAAAAATGATAGAATTATTTGCGGAAAAGAAGGATTGTTGTGGCTGTGGGGCGTGTATGAATATATGTCCGAAGACTGCAATCCACATGGAAAAAGATGAATACGGATTTCTATACCCTAAAATTGATACAGAAGAATGTGTCGAGTGCGGTGCCTGTAAAAAGGTATGTGCATTTCAAAATGAACCAACCAGAAAACAGCCACAGAGAGTATATGCGATTGCAAGTAAGAATAATGACCTTGTAAAAAAATCCGCTTCGGGTGGTTTGTTTGCAACAATGGCAGTGCAGGTGCTGGAACAAGGTGGATGTGTATATGGAGCGGTTATGCAGCATGAAGAACATGAACTGCATATTCGACATGTCTGCTGCGAGACAAAAGCGGAACTCTACCATTTGCAAGGTTCAAAGTATGTACAGAGTTCTTTAGGAAATATTTTTAAAGATGTCCAGAAGAAATTAAAGAATGATATTTTTGTTCTATTTTCAGGCACTCCTTGTCAGGTGGATGCTTTAAAATCGTATCTTAGGAAAGATTACCCGAATCTGCTGACGGTAGATATTATTTGTCATGGCGTTCCAAGTGAACAATTTTTTAATGATTACATCCACTACACAGAGAAAAAAATTGGTGGAGAAATCAGTGAATTTAAATTTCGGGATAAATCTTCGGGTTGGGGATACAATTTAACCGCAAAGTACATTCAAGTGGATGGTAGTACTAAATATTATAGAACTGCTAGTTCAGATTCGTCTTATTTTGATATGTTTATTAATTCTATTGCGTTGAGAGAAAATTGTTATCATTGTAAATACACAAATGGAAAACGAACGGGCGACATTACGATTGGTGATTATTGGGGAATTGGAGATGAACATCCAGAGACATTGGAACAGAATGGAGGCCGGCTGAGCGAAAAAAATGGTATTTCTGTTAGCTTGATCAATAGCGATAAGGGAATTGTTTTTTTTGATGAAATAAAAGAGCAATTTGATTATTACGAATCAACCTTTGAAAAAGCAGCGAAGCAAAATACGCAGCTGGTACATCCGGTGAAACTTACGAAAGCAAGAAAAAATGTATTAGAAATGTATAGAAAATGGGGGTATGGCACGGTCGAATTTTATTTCTGGTGCCGTATTCCGAAACAGAAAGCGAAAAGTATTGTTAGAAGAGTTTTGCCAAAAGAAACCAGACAGAAAATCAAACAATTGCTGCATAAGTAAAGTGCTGGAGGAAGTAGATGTTAGAGAAAGGTGATTTGGTATCCATTGTAATACCAGCGTATAATACAGAAAAATATATAAAACCAATGATTGAATCATTAAAGGCGCAAACGTATCGAAATCTGCAGGTTATCTTTGTTGATGATGGCTCATGCGACGGTACGGCAGAGATAATTAAAGAGTATCAGAGAGAAGATCATCGTGTAGAGTACTATTATCAAAAGAACCAAGGTGTTTCTATAGCCAGAAACAATGGCCTTAAAAGGGTTAAAGGAAAAAAACTATTTTTCTTTGACTCGGATGATACATTTGAAAATGATTTGATCGAGAGCTGTGTGAATTTTGCAATTGCTCAGAGCGTGGATGCTGTACTGTATGGATATGCAGATAAAGTGTTAGGAAAAAAGGAAAATGAACATGTCTTTGAGTTACATGGAAGTTTCCGGGACGATCAGATTGCAAAAGAGGTGATTCCTTCTTTTCTGGGACATTCATACGAGGATGTAAATGAGTGGTTAAAAGGAAAAAGAGGTTTGCGCGCTGGAAAAGAGCATACGGCACTTTGGAGAATCATGTTGGATGTTGAAACGATAAAAAAGAACAACCTTCAATTTGATGCTTCTCTCTCTTTGGGAGAAGATACTAAATTTATCAATACCTATTTGCTCTTTGCTGAATCAATTGGAGTTCAGGAACGTACCCTTTATTACCTGACGATTCGAGAAGGAAGTGCTAATGTTACGAGTAATGGAAATCCGATTTTAATGACAAGAAATAAAATCAAATTAATTGATGCTCGTAAACAAATTGATTCGATGGCAATAAAAGGCGGAGTCAATACAAATGAATTTTGGCAGGGAACTTTGATTTTCTCAGCGGTTCAACTTGCCTTGAGGCTTTCCCATAATTCAAAAGCATCTTCAAAAGAAAATTATGCTGTTTATGTCGAGTATCTTAATAATCCCGATGTCCAGAAGGCGGTAAAAAACTATCCGCCGGTTGTAGCAGTGAAAGCACTCCCATTCTATATGCTGAAATGGCATATGGGGAAATTGTTATTTCATCTGTGTAAATTGTTGCCTGAAAGTGTAATGAATCGGTTTTAATAAAATGAAAGGAGAGAATGCCATAGTTAATGGCGTTAAATAATATGAAAACAGCAACTATAACATTTCATGCGCCTAATAATAACGGCTCATTTCTTCAAGCCTATGCACTACAAAAATATATAACAACTCATTTTGATAACGTTGAAAATGAGATTATTGATTTTCAACCAGAATCACAGCAACAGCAATATGCTATTTTAGAAAAATTCATTCTAAAAAGGATATATTAAGAAATTTAATATCGTTCTGGCATTATAAAGCGTTATCTAAGAGATTTTTGGCTTTCTCAGAAATGCGTGAAAAATATTTAAAAATGACGAAGCGTTGTACTACAACAAAGGAAGCGATAAAAATTGCTGGTAACTATGATTTAGTTATAGCTGGAAGTGATCAGATTTGGAACACGACTGCAAGAGATTTTTCAGAGGCATTTTTTCTTCCGGGTATTTCCAAGAAGTCTACATATGCTGTAAGCTGTGGTTCACATTTAAATGAAGTTGATTGTGATAGAATTTGTAGTGCTATGGAGACATTTGAGAATGTTTCAGTAAGAGAAATTGATACAAGAGAATTTCTTGAAAAGCATACAAAAAGAAGCATTGAGACCGTTTTGGATCCTACATTTTTGCTTACAAAAGAAGATTATTCGGGACTATACGATAAAGAGCGTATCTTAAAAGAAAAGTATATATTCCTTTATACGATCAACTATGATGAAGATGCATTAAAACAGACAGTAAGAGTAGCTGAGAGGTTGGGAGGGTGCAAAATTGTAACTCCCTTTACGGGATATAGTGCAATAAAGGCTAAAAAATATGGAATAAAAGTCATGTGGGATGTGGCACCAGACGCTTTTTTAAATCTGATTGAAAATGCAGAATGTGTATGCTCCAATTCTTTTCATGGGATTGCGTTTTCCATTATTTTTAAAAAAGAGTTTTATCGAGTAGGAGCAATGAATCAAACTGGTAAAATAAAAAAAGACGATAGAATTGATAATATTTTAAATTGGTGTGGGTTGAGCAATAGGAATTATGGAGAAACCAATGGCAACAGAAAAATTGATTATATACAGGTGGAACACACATTAAATACATTGAGAAATCGTTCTAATCAGTATATATATAATATGCTAGTTAATTAAAAAATAGGAAGGAAAAAATGAAAACAACATTACTTATCATGGCGGCCGGAATCGGCAGCCGATTTGGAACAGGAATAAAACAGTTGGAGCCGGTCGATGATGCTGGACATATCATCATGGACTACTCAATTCATGATGCGATTGAGGCTGGTTTTAATCATGTGGTATTTATTATCCGCAAGGATATCGAGAAGGAGTTTAAAGAGGTTATCGGTGATCGCATTGCCTCCATTTGCTCTTCTCACAATGTAACTGTGGATTACGCTTTTCAGGATATTAACGATATTCCGGGAGAACTTCCGGCAGGCCGTACAAAGCCGTGGGGAACTGGACAGGCTGTGCTTGCTGCGAAAAATGTGATTGATACCCCGTTCATTGTAATTAATGCAGATGATTACTATGGCAAGGAAGGCTTCAAGGATGTACACGAGTATCTGGTGAATGGTGGCAAGTCCTGTATGGCAGGCTTTGTGCTGAAGAACACGCTGTCCGATAACGGCGGTGTGACTCGTGGTATCTGCAAGATGGATGAGAATGGAAACTTGACTGAGGTTGTGGAAACCAAGAACATCGTAAAGACTGCAGATGGAGCAGAGGCAGACGGTGTGGTTGTTGATGTGAATTCTCTGGTTTCCATGAATATGTGGGGCTTGACTCCTGATTTTCTGGATGTGTTGGAGGACGGATTCAAAGAGTTCTTCGAGAAAGAAGTACCGAGCAATCCTCAGAAAGCCGAGTATCTGATTCCTATCTTCATCGGTGAGCTGCTGGAGCAGGGGAAGATGTCTGTGAAGGTTCTGAAGACCAACGACACCTGGTATGGTATGACCTATCATGAGGATGTCGCAGCCGTAAAGGACAGCTTCAAGAAGATGCTGGAGAATGGCGTGTATAAAGCTGGCTTGTTCAGTGATTTGTAATATGATTAAAGTATTATCCGAAATCCTCATGAACATCTTAACTGCCCGCTACAAGCCGTTTGGATTTTCACTCCTGCTATCCTTCCTTGCCATGCTTTTCTACCTATATGCTTATGAGCCTATCTCAGCAGGTAGAGACTGGAAAAATGCCTGACGGAATTTTTGAATGGCGAAAGAAGATTTCAGTTCCGGGACTGGAAAGAAGAAGCTGTTTTGAATCGAATTAGCGGAGATAAAAGTCGGCTAAGAGAGATTCGGGGCATAAAAAACAAAGTGAAGTATGCAGTATACCGATACATAAAGTGATAATTGGGAGGTAATATCTATGGCAAAGCATTTCTATGCACCTGTTGTTGTACGGACGGATGACCACAGCGGCCACGACGTGATCCCGGCACCGGAAATTATTGATCGTGCCTGCAAATGTCAAGAATTGAGGGCGTGCCCGGTCAGAGCATGTATTGAATTTATTGGCGGCAGACAGGAAGGTTTTGGAAGCTGTCTTGCTCGCGGAAAACGGTATCTCCGCAAAAATTGTAAATGCAGTGGCGTGGAAGTGAAAATGACCTACCTCGTATACTACAAGCGAAATTCTGAGTTTGCAGAGCTTTATGGACTTAATGTGGTTAAATATAGTGAAGATGCCACAGCAAAAATCTTGAAAGAAATTGTGAAATTCTTAAAAGATAATGCATCCGAGGAGGATTTGAATAGATTATTCGGATTAAGCCACCATGAACAAGGGAAAAAGTATATAGATGAACTTTATGCTATTCAGCGTGGATGTTTGAAATGGCTTGGAAATGAAACTATAAGAGAAAATGGACAGTATGCGCCCAACCCGGCTGCAAATCTTGACAGGAACATTGAGGCAATTGGTGTAACATTCTAAAAAACGCTACATACAAATATGGAAGGAGGATAACTCTATGAATTATGATATTAAGTTTAATGAATGGCAAGAAATGAGCCTGAAAAAGGATGTTGAAAAGATAGTAAGTATTTTGGATAAGAAGAAAACACTGGAAATATCTGTATTGTGGGAAGCATTTTTAGCCTTTCTTGCAATGGCATTAGACCACGCCGATATTATGGACATAATTCCAAAGGGTAAGGTACTTCTGACGATTGCAGCGGCCGCACCATTGGCGTTGATGGGATGCCGCATGGCAAAACATCGAATACAGGAAATGAAGGAACATAAAACTTTTGGTCGAGCCAAAAGTGAATTTGTAGATGAGTTTGACAATAAAGTATGTTATTGGGTAATGACTGCGACTTCCTTTTGCGATATTTTGTCCGGGAAAAAAGTAGGGCTTGGCGAGGATAAACAGGATGAAAGTATCCCATTCATATTTCAAGAGGCAAACTTCTATGTAAATAAGTCAATCGACAAATTAGATGTTATGAAGCCGTGCGCAGAAGTGATTTTTAACAAAGGTGTGGCGTACTCTAAACTGATTGATGCTTATCGCTTGGAAACTGTCATATATATCTTGAAAGAAGTAAGAAAAAAGAGTTATTCTTCAGAAAAGGAACTTGAGGAGAATGGAAATTTGAGTCAAGAGGGAATCCAAATGGTAGCTAAGCAAAAAGAGTGTGATAAAGAATATAATCAGAAAATGCAGACTATATTGGGTTCAGAAGAAATAAAGAATGTGCTCGAAAAGGAGGTGAAATGGATAGATTAAGATATTGACAGGTGTTAGCACCGCTATATGCTGTCGGGAAAGGGGCGGCACTAACACAGGAGTCTCCGATTTCATAGGACGTCAATTATTGGTCGCTCATAAAACTGAAATAAAACAGTACGCCGTGTGGACTGTGAATTCCAGAAGTTCACACGGCATATTCTTGAGCACGATATATAGTTTGTGACGGAAACAAAATGAGGTGAAAATCAGTGAGTAATACACACGCGCGCAAGCCCGGCAGTGGGCGAAAACCATCGAAACCAGAGTATAGCGCAGCCAAGAACCTGGCACAGCAGATGAAAGCAGCTGCTGGCCTTTATACGGACCAAATGAGCCTGCAAGCCATCGCAGAAGCATTGTCCCTCAACCCCATCAAGGCTCGGAAGCTGCTCATCACAGCCGGGGTCTATGAGTCGGACACGGCAAAGCTCGTCCAACAGACCTTTAATGCCTTCAGAAAAACACAAAGTTATTCTGCTGCTGTCACCTCCACCATGGCTGCCTTGCAGTTATCCCGTCCCTCTGTGACCTCTTATCTGCCGTATGAGAAAGGCGTGTACTTCCCGGAGGAGGCTGACGCTTCCAATATCAGCACCGGTGCAGAGCGGCAGCGACACTACCGAGCTGTGGTTGCGTTGAGGAAGGATCCCTGCGAAGAAAACCTCTGGAAGTGTGTGGTGGCTTTTCGGGGATACAAGTTCAAGACGATGTCCGGCTTGTCCTTTACATATACGCTGAAAAAGGGCAGGGGAGAGGAGTTCACCAAGGAGCTGTGGATCGACCGCAGAGAGGGTAGCAAGAGCCTTGCGTGGAGTTCCGTGCTGCTGGCGTATCACAATATCGGTAAAATCGGAGAGGTAGTGGACAGACCCAAGGCGCTGGGAGATATCCGGGGTGTGTCGTATATCTATGGGATGTTCTACCGATTTGGCCTGATCGAAGTGCCAGACAAGGCTAAGGAGAAAATGGGGGTAAAGGAACACTGACGGTTGTGACTGGCGTTGTGATGCGTGATTTAAGTAAAATCAACGGGATTTCGAAAATATTTTCGTAAATTTGTAGTTGACAATTAAAACTGATCGCAGTATAATCAAGCCATAAACACCAATTTGGTGTAAAAAATCCAAAATAAACCACTGAAAAACAACCTAAAAAATGAAAAGGAGGCCCCTCGATGCGTGATGACAACAAGCTCTACCGTGAAAAGAGATACGTTGAAGTGGACGTTCGATTTACCCCTGATGGCAAAATCCGCCCTCTTGCCATCAACTACGACAAAAGCCATATCTATGGAATCGACCGTGTTTTGGCTGTCAGGCGTGGCACATCGCGCCTTGGCGGGAAGGGGCAGTGTTTCACCTGCATGATCTGCGGGCAGAAGCGGAATCTCTGGCTTGAACAGGGCAAGTGGTTCGTGGAAGCCTACTGCTCCGTGCCGGAAAGCCGTGCTTCATAATGGCAATGTACTTATCCCGTGCAGACCTTTCGCGCATAGCGGGTAAGTATATCGACCAGTACTATACCCGCTTCGGAATCAGCAAAGATGCCCCGTCACCTATTAACCTAGAGCAATTTGCAAGTTCTGTTCTTGGGCTGAATGTGAAAATGCTACCGCTGTGCAGCGATGGCAGCATCCTTGGACTGACCGTTTTCCAGAAATGCAGGTTTACTGTAATCTTGGGGGATGGGACAAAGCTTGTAGAGGTTTTTATGCCAAGGGACGTTGTAATCGATTCAGCCCTTGCGGCAGACAGGTGCACTGGATGCCGGAATTTCACGATAGCGCATGAAGTGGCACATCAGATTTTGGCTGACCTGTTTCCGAACGACTACGGAAAAGCAGTCAAGTGCCGTGGGCACATTGCCTATCGGGAACGAAACGGACAGCCCTCGTGGGAGGAATGGCAAGCGAATACCCTTGCAGCAGAGCTGCTGATGCCAACATTTCTGGTCAACGCCGAAATAGAACGAGCAACGCTGTGTCTGCCGAATGGAATCCTGTACAAATCCGCATCTGACCCGAACTATGAAAAAATTCTGGAGATGGCTGCGCGGATGGGAGTATCGTGGTCTGCTATCAGGATCAGACTACAGCAGATGCAGGTCATAAAAGGCAAACCCATCCACTGCCATCCATTGGACATCATCCGATTTGGAGAATGAACATGATTCAGTCAAATAATCGTCCTTTTAAAAATAAACCGCTGAGCAATATACAGCAGGCACAATTCAGCATCGGCTGGAGGTTTTGCCCGGTTTGCGGTAATAAGCTATACCAAAAAATTGATGGGTGTTCCGGTACACTGCAAGTAAAATGCAGTAAGTGCAAGGAGACCCTGAGGCTTGATCTGGCGTTCAGACGCCGGTGATTTTCCAGTCATTTTAACAAATACGGGTGCATTGCACCCTGAATATGGACTGTTCGCTCCGAGCAACGGGCCATTGCCGCAAGGCAATGTATGAAACGTGCTCCAAATAGCCGGGCAACAGCTGATTGAGAGATTTTCTTTGAAGATCCCTCAGTTGGCTGTTGTCCGGCTATTTTTTTAGCCTTCAGGTAGCCTGCTCCCGTAAAAAGGAGCAGGCTTTATGTTTGTCCGGTTTTCGTGGATGCCCCAAGCAGCGAAATATCCGTAGCCTTCCGAATTTTCGACTTTTAACGGATTATCGAAAATTTGGAGGTTTATATGAACTACAATAGCGGAAATGCCCGCCGTAACTTCTATGCTAAATGGGACAAGCTCCGGGAAGAATACCGGGCTGCTGGCATGAAGGAGGACGCTATCCAGAAGATGTATGAGTACGATCTGGCGGTCTTCAATGATGATCGTGCCCACCACCGTTACGACGTCGAGATTCCGAGTGCAGACGATTCCGAAAACCGGAACGATTATGCTGACTTTGTGCGAGCTACTACCGTGACGGACACCTATCACGAAACGAAAACGCGGTTTGCGTGGGTGGGTGAAGTCCAAAACGAACGTCTGCAAGCCGGATTAGAGAAGCTGTCTGTTGACGACCTCAAGCTTTTGACGCTGTACGCCTATGAGGGCTACACCGTTACTGAAATTTCTAAAGCTTTAGGCGTTTCACAACCTACTATTAGTATCAAAATCAAGAGAATTACTAAATTTCTGAAAAACTTTGATTTCAATGCTATGGATTGACCTTTCAACTGGGTTCGTAAGTGAAGGGACAATTTCCCAAGCGGCACCTGCCGCAGGTCGAAACGTCCGACTTCATGGTCCTTGAAAACTGAATAGTTCCGTCATCTGGTACTCCGATAATGATACTTCCGTAATTCGCGGCCCGGTCACAAAGCAGACGGGGTGGCTGAAATGCCAATGAAGCGGTACAAGTCCGCTGCCAGATGTTCATGCCCCACTCGCAGGGAGCCGAGGGCGAATATGCGAGACCTGAACATATTTTATCAGGAGTGACCGGATGCTGTTTTCGGTCTCCGGTCACTCCTGTTCTTTTACATATTTATCCGCTAATCACCTTTACTAACACGGAGGACTACTCAAATGGACGAGTTGAATCCTACGGTGCGCGAACAGGAAATTTATGAGGAGATGGAACTGACCCCGGAAATGATCAAGTCCATCCGAACCCTCTGTGCAACCTGTCTGCGACATTTCGTAGAAGCCAAGGCTTTCAAAATTGCTATCGTGCCGAGTGCAGACAACAGCATGGACACTTGCACTGTCTGTCAGACCCGGCGTGGTTACGATTATGTTGTAATGCACCGCTGATGCTGGTGCTTCATTTCAATCATCGGAGGAAGTGATGTGTATCGTATAAAAAAAATTGCTCCCATACTTCAACAGAAACCCGCTGCCTAGGAGGTGCAGCGGGTTTCTTACATATCCAAACGGAGGTTTCGCAATTTGGAATCTACTTTGAAATTCCAACGCGGAGACATCTACTTCGTTCGACTTGACAACCGCACAGGTTCCGAACAAAGCGGAACCCGTCCAGCAGTCATTCTACAAAACGATGTGGGAAACTCCTGTTCACCGACATTGATCGTTGCGACTTTGACAA